>ENA-OUQM01000036-OUQM01000036.1-human-gut-metagenome-genome-assembly--contig:-NODE-36-length-89300-cov-7.870917_pt1 | contig 89300 bp, 61 predicted proteins | sample MGYA00237949_ERZ548830 | MGnify/ENA primary metagenome ERZ548830 (study PRJEB26490, sample SAMN05194706) | human gut metagenome | biome: terrestrial biome; feature: human-associated habitat; material...
TCTTCGGGTTCTCGTTTTGGGCTTTATTGACCTTTTGCCGTTCCAGCCAGTCCAGTAACTCATCCCGCCGCACCAGCAGTCGGTTTCCAATGTGGAACGCAGGAAAAGTCGCGTCGTGAAATATCCGATAGGTGGTCGAGCGCGAGACACCAAGGCAAAAAACTTGCACTTTTCAAAATAAAAGGCAAGCCGTTTTATTCTGCGGCTTATCTTTTTTATTGACGCAGAGCGATCTCAGGGGGTCTGGGGTACGCCCCAGAAATGTGCATGTGGATGACCACATGCTATGCTAGCGAAACACGTCTACCCCCAAAACGATGACAAACAAACCCGATACCCGCACAAATTCGTATATGCGCTCAAGAGTGAATCACTTCTGATTCATCCAAAAATCTTGACTCGAAAAAGTGAATCGGTTCTGATTCATTCCCTGCGGTGGCTAGCCAAAAATTACAATTGCATCACGAAAATTACAATACGCAGATTCCACAGCACGCTATACTGGATACAGAATTCATTCGCGAGAGGGAGGAAAACTGTATGCGTGCAAAATTGAGCAACTTACAAAGCATCCCGCAGGTGGTTGCGGAGATGACGCTGGATGAAAAATTGGATATGGTGGGGTGCTACCGCGCCTGCCACACACGACCTATCCCGGATATGGATGTGCCCGCCATCTATCTGATGGACGGCGCAACCGGGCTGAATGGCACCCATGTGGTGCTGGACTACTTAACAGACCCCTGCCGTGCCGATGACCCGCGTACGGCGTATGCCACGCCGGAAATGGTGGCACTGAACCGCGTTGATCTCAACGAGGCCGCGGCAAAGTACAAGGGCGATGCACTGATGACCGACCTTGTGGAGCAGGCGGCAAAATACCGTCCGGGCGGTCGGCAGCATATCAGCTTCCCGTCGGGCATCAACATCGGCGCGTCGTTTGACCCAATCACAGCCGAGACCATCGGCCGCGCGGTCGGACAGGAATTGCGTGACGTCGGGGTGGATGTCTGCTTTGGTCCCAATGTGGATGTTGCCCGCGACCCGCTGGGCGGCCGTAACTATGAAATGTACGGCGAGGACCCGGAGTTGGTGGCTCAGACCGCGGCAGCCTTTGTACGCGGTATGCAGAGCGCCGGCATTGCGGCCTGTGCCAAGCATTTCCTCGCAAACAATCAGGAAACGAACCGCAACACAACAAGCTCTAACCTTTCAAAACGGGTTATGATGGAACTGTATGCCCGTGGGTTTGAGGCAGCCATCGAGGATGGTCATGTCCTGTGTATCATGAGCGCCTACAACGCCGTGAACGGAGAGTTCACCTCGTATAGCAAAAAGCTGCTGACAGATTTGCTGCGCGGGGAACTGCACTTCGACGGCGCCATTGTCAGCGACTGGGGCGCAGCCGGACAGAACAAGGAAGGTACGCTGGCGGCGGGTATGGATTTGATTCAGCCCGGTCCAAACGATATGACCGCCTGCAAACAGGCGGTGCAGGAGGGGCGGCTTTCCGAGGAAGTTCTGAACGACCGCGTGACCCATATCCTGCAGCTTATCGTGGAGATCAAACAAAATCAACGCCGCATCCCCGCGCAGTATGACGCCGATGCACTGCTGCAAACCGCCTGCAGGACCATTGAAGACGGCGCGGTGCTATTGAAAAACGAGAATGCCGTCCTACCGCTGGCCGAGACCCGGCGTGTTGTGTTCTGGGGGGCGCGCAGCCGCGACACACTGGAGTGTGGCAGCGGCTCCACGGCGGTGGAGACGGCCCTGCACAGCAATGTGCTGGACGAATACCGCAAACTGCGCGGCGCGGCGGCCTTTGAGGAATGGACCGATGCCGACACGCTGGTGTACACGGCGGCTGCCCCGGCTGGGGAAAATGTGGACCGCGAAAGCATGGCGGTAGAGGAACAAGACCGCACCCGCATGACCGAGGTGCTGAAGCAGGCAAAGCAGAAAGGCATGAAAACCGTCGTGCTGTTGAATATTTCCGGACCGGTAGAGATGGCGGACTGGCTGCCTTACGCGGATGCAGTGCTTTGCATCTTCATTCCCGGCTGCATGGGCGGCGTGGCAGCGGCACGTCTGCTGACGGGGCTGGCCGAGCCGGGAGGCCGCCTGCCGGTGACATTCCCGATTCGTTACGAGGACACGCCCGCCTACCCAAACTTCCCCGGTGAGGGCAACGATGCCTACTACGGCGAGGGCGTGTTTGTGGGCTACCGCAGCTATGCAAAGCGCAAGTTAGCTGTGCAGTATCCGTTCGGTTGCGGCTTGAGCTACACGGATTTTTCTGTGGAATTGTGTGAAAATGACTTCCGCTGGGATATGCGCACACAGGAAACACTGAATGTGCCTGTGCGGGTAAAAAACGTCGGCAGCCGCCCCGGCAGCGAGGTCGTACAGCTTTATACCCGCGAGGAAAAGCCCCATATGCTGCGCCCCGACCGCACACTGGTGGGGTATGCCAAGGTGCGCCTTGCCCCCGGTGAGGAAACAGTTGTGAATGTATCGGTCAGCAAAAAGGCATTGCGCTGCTATGACGCACGAATGGATAAGTGGGTGCAGCCTATCGGGGCGCACACGCTGTATCTGGCATTGTCGGCGGAGAACATTTTGGCACAAGCCCCGCTGATGATAGAGGGTAAGAACCCCTATCCCTTGAACGGTGAAAGCACAATTGGGGAAATTCTTGAAAATCCGCGCGCAAAAGAAATCGTAAATCAATTCACGAACGGTATGTTCGATATGATACCGAAAGAAACACTGGACTTCATGGTGTACCGCAAGCTGAATGATATTCTGTCGGTGGGCATGATTCAAGTCATCCCCGACACAGTAAAACTGAGTGCAATTCTGCAGGGGCTGTATGACCGGCTTGCAGAACTATAAAGGAGGAAACAAGATGAGCTTTCCGAAGAATTTTCTCTGGGGTGCGGCCAGTGCTGCTTACCAGATTGAGGGTGCCTACAATGAGGACGGCAAGGTTCCCGGTATCTGGGATGCTTTGAGCGAGGGGCACGTCAAGCACGGCGAGAACGGGAATATCGCCTGTGATCACTACCACCGCTACAAGGAGGATGTAGCGCTGCTGAAAAAGCTGGGCGTCAAGGCGTATCGCTTTTCCGTCAGCTGGCCGCGCGTGATGTCCGGTCCCGACACGGTCAACCCCAAGGGTCTTGCTTTTTACAGCGACTTGGTGGACGAACTGAAAGCAGCGGGCATTGAGCCGATGGTGACGATTTTCCACTGGAATCTGCCCATGTGGGCGCACGAAAAAGGCGGCTGGTACAATGCGGAAATCAGTGATGATTTCGCCAACTACGCCCGTGTAGTGGCGGATGCTTTGTCCGACCGGGTGCGGTTCTGGTTCACTGTCAATGAGCCGACGACCTTCATCGGCAACGGCTACTTTACGGGGGCGCACGCGCCGTTTGAAAGCCTGATGCAGGAGCAACCCGCCGTGATGATGAACAAGCTGGCGGCGCTGACAAAAAATGTGCTGCTGGCGCACGGCAAGGCGGTTCGCGTGCTGCGCAGCCGCGCCAAGCTGGCCCCGAAAATCGGTATGGCGCTGAACGGCAGTGTCTACCTGCCGGAGAACGAATCGCCGGATGACATAGAAAAAGCCCGCACCCAGATGTTCCCGGAGCAGGCATTCTTCTCGCATTTCAACTGGTGGGCAGACCCGGCCGTTCTCGGCTGTGTCCCGGCGGGTCTGCAGCCATTCTTCACGGCGGAGGAACTGAAGGTCATCTGCCAGCCGCTGGACTTCTTCGGCTTTAACTGCTACAATGCCTCCAACTATGAGGAGTACATGGGTCCCAACCCCGCCGTTACGCCGGGTATGCCCCGCACGGCAATGGACTGGCCCATTACGCCGGATGCTCTGTACTGGGCGGCACGTTTCTTGACGGAGCGCTACCATCTGCCCATTATCGTCACGGAAAACGGTATGGCAAACATAGACTTCGTCATGAGCGATGGCGCAGTGCATGACCCCCAGCGCATCGACTTTGTCAAGCGCTATTTGGCAGGTTTACAGCGTGCCGTGGACGAGAACATCCCGGTGACCGGGTATCTCTACTGGTCCATCATGGACAACTTTGAGTGGGCGGAGGGCTACGATAAGCGCTTTGGTCTTGTGTATGTGGACTATCAGACCCAACAGCGCATCCCGAAGGATTCGTTCTACTGGTATGCGGATGTAATCAAAAACAACAGAATATCATGATTCGGTATGGTGTTGCCTGCGATATTGCATCGGGGTAACACCATATTCTTTTTTGAATACGTTCTGAAAATAGCTCTGGCTCGAAAAGCAGAGGTAGCTGCTGATTTCGGCCAACGTCATATCGGTATAATACAAAAGATTTTTGGCTTCTTCCAGCCGACATTCCGCAATATAATTGCCCAATGTCTGACCGGTTTCTTTCTTAAAGAGATTCCCGGTGTAGGACACACTGCGCCCGATAGAGGCAGCCACATCGTCAAGGCTCAAAGGGGTGTTCACATGATTGCGGATGTAGGACATACAGGTGTATACCTCGCGGCTGATACCCGCAGGCAGGCGCAGTTCTCCGAGGCGGCGGCAGAAATCCATTGCAGCGCTTAATTGTAAACGATCAATTTCCGGCACTGTCGCGGCGCGCTCACAGTCCAGCACATAGCTGTCTATCAGCTGGTAGGTTAGTTCGACGTCCATTCCGGCAGGGATGGCGGACATCATACCGATTTTCGTGATGCAGCCGATGAAAATGTTTTTTGCCTGCCGCAGCGGGGTATCAGCCATTGTGCCGTGGCCTAGCCGGGTTGAACTATCCTGCATCAGAAAAGCCATTAACCTCTCCGGGTCGCCCTGCCGAATCAAATCGTAAAACATCAATTCCCACTGGTAGCTGTTGTGGAATTTCTCATTTTCCTTGCGCTCCAGCAGGTTCTCGACGGTATCGCGGCCAACAGTAAAGCTGTCGCGGTCGTTCGTCAAATCAAAGTAGACGGACGGGTCAAGGATTTCACCGTCCATGCAGTAGTAGAGATACGCGGCCTTGTCGAAAAATTCCAGCAGACTCAGATTTGGCGCGGCCTCCAGAATTGTATCGGCTGCGTGGCGCTGCGCAGCCGGGATTTGATTTTCTGCCATAAAGGCATCCACAAGGCTTTCATTGAGCCTTGCGTTATAGACAGGGCCGATAACAATCCGCCAGCCGCCCTTGATCCGGATGGAAGCATAGCCTGCATGGCTGGGGGTGGTGCAGATGTCCAGCGTCCGTGCAGGGTCACGGCCAGCAAACAGTGCAGCTGTGTTGCGCTGCGGCTCCTCCGGGTACTGCAGGTGACAGGTATCTCGTTTGTCGTATAGGGAAAATGCGATCCCCTCGGCCCGGAAAAACAACATACAGAGATTGGTGATGCGGATATAGCGTGCGGTATCCACGGAGCAGACCTCCCATAGCTTGATAATTTGATTTTACAATATCAAGTCAAATAATGCAATATGCACGGAACGGCAGATGCTATACTAAATTCAGAAACACGGGAAGAGTTCCCGAAAAACAGGAGGAAGACAATATGGCATTTGGTAAAAAAGAGCGCCCCACTGTGGATAAGGACGGCGCAGCGCTCGTAATGCGCAAGCGCGACTATCTCGCGGACTTCTCCGGCCAGTTGGGTCTGGGCCTTATGGCAAACCTTGTAGGTCAGCTGCAATACTTCTACACCGATAAAGTCGGGATTGCAGTCGGCTCCGTGGGTGTGGTCATGGCCATCGCCAAGGTCGTGGATGCACTGACGGACATCTGGTTCGGCAATATCATTGACCACTCCAAGGGCGGCAATATGAAGTATTACAAGTGGATGCTTCGTATGGCGGTCCCGGCCGCGGTTATCACGGTAATGATGTTCACGGTTCCCATCCAAGCCGGTCAGATTCCGGCTGTCGCTTACGCACTGGTGACAAACCTGCTGATTACAGCAGTCATCTACACAATGATTGCCACACCCTTTGCGGCAACCATGATCGTGCGCACCAGAAGCCAGCAGGAGCGCGGCAACATGGGCATTCTGCGTGCGGTCGGCAGCTATGCCTCCGGCATGGTCATTGCCATCGCAACGATTCCCGTCACGAATATGCTGGGCGGCACGCAGGCGGCGTGGATCAAGTACGGCGCGGTCATTGCGCTGATCGTTCTGCTGAGCTTGCTCATCTGCTACGCCAACGGCAGCAAGGCTATGCGTAAAGCGATTAAGGATGACACCGCAGCAGCAGAGCCGGAGGAAGAACCCGTTGAATTCCTTACGGCAGTCAAGTGCCTGTTCGGCAACAAATACTGGGTCATCGTGCTGTTGTTCAACTTGATTACAGCGGTTTCCTCGGCCGTCGCTTCGTCGTCCGGCGCATACTACTGCAAGTGGATTTTCGGCAATGATAATCTGGTAGCCATTGCCGGTTCGGCCGGCCTGCTCTCCACGTTTTTAGGCTTCGCACTGTCCAACCCCATCATCAAAAAGCTGGGCGTAAAGGGAACCATCAATCTGGGTCTGCTGGGGTATGCAGCTTCCTGCGCAGTGCGCTGCTTTGTACCGACCAATCTGGCAGCGTACATCGGCTCCAGTCTGGTAGGAAGCTTTTTACAGATCCCTTTGATGTGCCTGTACGGCGTTCTGTTGGCAATGGCGGTCGATTACAATGAGTACAAATACGATAAAAAGTTGGTGGCCGTCTCTTCCGGTGCGATTGGCTTCGGCAACAAGGTCGGCGGCGGTCTGGGTGCGTTGGTTCTGGCATTGTTCCTGATGATCGGCTCCTACGATTCCACCCTAAGCGTGGCCACCACCTCGATGCGCTATGCTATCTACGCATTTTCCAACTATCTGCCCATCGTACTGAATGTGGGCATGTTCTTAATTTTCCGCGGCTTCGATCTGGAAGAAAAACTTCCCGCCATGCGTGCGGAAGTTGCCAAGCGACATACACAAAAGTCGGAGGAATAAGACCATGAAATTCACGATTCCCGCAAATGCACCTGCAAAGCCGTTCCATAAGCACTGGCAGTTCTGCGTCGGCAGTGGTCATGCAGCCATGGCAATGCGCACCGATTACTGTGAGCAGCTCAAGCAGATCCATGACGAACTGGGTATTGAACGGGTGCGTTTCCACGGTATTTTCAGCGATGATATGCATACCTATGACACCATGTCCACGGTCATGCCGATGCCCGGCTCCGAGCAGGTGCCGTTCTATGAGAATAGCTTCCGCCTGCCGGGACTGGTCTATGACAATGTACTGAAAGCCGGCATGAAACCCTTTGTGGAGTTGAGCTTCATGCCCAGCCCGATGGCCAAGCGCCCGACACGCGGCACCTTTTACTGGAAACCATGCATTGCCCCGCCGAAGGATGAGGCACAGTGGCAGGCGTATATTCAGAAATTTGTCCGTTTTCTGCTGAACCGCTACGGCAAAGAGGAAGTGGAAACATGGTTTTTTGAGGTCTGGAACGAGCCGGACTTGAAAACTCCGTTCTTTGACGGCACGCAAGAGGACTATTTCCGTCTGTATGAAATCACCGCCAAGGCTGTCAAAGCAGTGGATGATAAACTGAAGGTCGGCGGTCCCGCCACCAGCAACAGCAAGTGGGTCGCGGCGTTCGTGGACTACTGCAAGGCCCATGATGCGCCGGTGGACTTCATCACGACCCATCAGTATGCAGGAGATCCCATCAGCGAGGTGTGTGACCAGAAAGACGCGGATCACATGAAGGATACTGCGGAGATCCAAGCGGAATACAAGGTCGATTTTACCCAGCTGTTTGCCGGTTTAAAGCCGGAGGATGGCTTGCTGCCAATGTTCCGTCGCACGATGCCCGACAACACCGAGACGGATGACCTGAATCGCGATCTGCTGCGCGATGCCGCCGAGCAGGTACAGAAGCAGGCTGACGGTTTGCCGGTATACTATACCGAATGGAACGGCTGCGCAACCTTTGGCGCGCCCGGTAACGATACCCGCAAGGTAGCCGCCTACGATGTGCGCGCGGCTCTCAGCGCTGAGGATTTCATCGAAGGATCCAGCATCTGGTGCTTCAGCGATATTTTTGAGGAAATTCATCCCTTCCCGGAGGAATTTCACGGCGGGTATGGTCTTGTGACCCAGCACGGTATCGCAAAGCCGCTTTTCCACGCACTGCGCCTGCTGGGGCAGGCCGGGGATAAACGGCTGGAGCTGCCCGGCGCACTGGACGGCGAGGTGAGTGTGGCAGCGTTCCGCGATGCTGCTGACACACAGCTTACCGTGCTGGCTACCAAACAGAACCTGCACCACTTTGCAGGGCAAAGCACCCCGGCCACCCCGGTGGAGATCGAGGTCGAACTGGACGCAAAGCCGCAGAGCGTGCAGCTTTGCCGCATCGACGAGGAACACGGCAACCCGCTGAAGTGCTGGCAGGCAATGGGTGAGCCGGAGGACATGACCCCGGCGCAGGTACAGCAGGTCATGGATGAAAGTGCAGTGGACTACGCCCCGGCTCCGTATGAATATGCGGACGGCAAACTCACCGTAAAGACAGAGCTTGTCACCAACGACTTGGCTTTTATCCGCATCGTAAAATAAAATTGCGGGGTGCATCCGATCGATGCACCCCGTTTTGCGTAAGAGGGAGTTATTATGATATTGGATTTTAACGCCGATTGGCGCTTTTACAAGGCAGATGGAAGCTGTCGCACCGTGCATCTGCCCCATGATGCCATGCTGGAGGAACCCCGGCAGGAAAACTGCCAAAACGGCAAGGACTGCGGCTATTTTCCGGGCGGGAAATATGCCTATGAAAAGACGTTCTCTCTGCCGGGGGAGCACCTGAATGAGGCACTGACATTTTTGTTTGAGGGCGTGTATCAGAATGCGGTCGTTTATCTGAACGGCGAAAAAATTGCCGAACACCGTTACGGCTATACGGAATTTACCGCCGATGCCACCGGAAAAGTGCGTGCCGGGGAAAACACCCTGCGCGTCACGGTGGATAACAGTCTGGAACCCAACTGCCGCTGGTACACGGGCAGCGGCATCTACCGCCCTGTGCATCTGATGGTAAAGCCGAAAGACGGCGTGCGCCCGGTAAAGATCCGCACGGTGTCGATTGCTCCCGCCGTGGTCGAGGTGCAGACCGAAACCGAACACGCGGCGGTGGAAATTTGGGATGGTGCGCAGTGCGTGGCAAAGGGTGCGCCGGGGGTCATCGAGATCCCGCAGGCTAAGCTGTGGGATGCCGAACACCCGAACCTGTACACCTGCGTGGTCAAGACCGAAAACGACGAGGAATCCGTCCCGTTCGGCATCCGCACACTGACATGGAGCGCAAAAACCGGTCTGTGCGTCAACGGCAAGGCGGTCAAGCTGCGCGGTGGGTGTATCCACCACGACAATGGCATTTTGGGCGCCTGCGGCTTTGCCGATGCCGAGGAACGCCGCATCCGCATTATGAAAAAGGCGGGTTACAACGCCGTGCGCTGCGCCCATAACCCGGCAAGCCGCGCCCTGCTGGATGCCTGTGACCGCCTTGGTATGTATGTGATGGATGAGGCCTTCGACGGCTGGTACACACCCAAGACCTACCATGACTATTCCCGCATTTTTGCCGAAAACTGGCAGGATGATTTGACCACTATGATTGCCAAGGATTACAGCCATCCCAGCGTGATTCTGTATTCCATCGGCAACGAGGTGTCGGAAACGGCTTTCCCGCAGGGCGTGGAAACGGCTGACAAGCTGACCCGATTTGTCCACGCGATGGATGATACCCGCCCCGTGACAGCGGGCATCAATGTGCTGCTGAACGTCTACGCACAGAAAGGCATTGGTGTGTATAAAGAAAGCGGCCCCTACAAGCCGGAGCCGCTGCCGCCCAAGCAGCCGGAGAAGAAAAAGAAAGAGTCGGGTTCTGCGTTCTTTAATATGGTCACGCAGAATCTCGGTCCGCTGATGTTTTACATGAGCAAGGGCAAAAAAGGCGACGCTGCCTGCTGCGATGTGGCGGAAAAGCTGGATGTTCTCGGCTTGAATTACGCGGCCTCCCGCTATGAGGACGACTGCAAAAACTATCCGAATCGCCTGATGGTGGGCAGCGAGACGATTATTGGCGAGCTGCCGTACAACTGGGCGCAGGTGCAAAAGCATACAGCGCTGATTGGCGATTTTGCATGGGCGGCCATTGATTATCTGGGCGAAGCGGGCGTCGGTCAGATGATTCCGCAGGATACGCCGGGTCTGCCGATTGCGGCGGGCAGCGGTGCGATTGATGTAACGGGAAACATTACAGCGGAAAGTTATTTCCAGCAGGCGGTGTGGAGCCTGCGCAAAGCACCTTACTTGGGTGTGCGCCCGGTCAACTGGAACGGCAGAAAAATGACGGGCAGCGCGTGGCGTATGACGAACGCCGTGGAAAGCTGGACGTGGCCCGGATGTGAGGGGCAGAAAGCCACGGTGGAAGTGTACAGCGATGCAGAATTTGTGGCGCTGTACTGCAATGATAAGCCGGTTGGCAAAAAGCGCACAAAGAAATTCCGCGCGATTTTCAAGCTGCCCTACCGACCCGGCACACTGAAAGCCGTGGCACTGGATAAAAGCGGAATCGCCCTTGGAGAAACCACACTGCAAACAGCGGGACAGAAAACCCGGCTGCATCTTTCCCCGGAGAAAACGACCTTGCGCGCAGACGGTCAGTCACTCTGTTTTATTCCCATCACGCTGACCGATGCGGCAGGCATCTGGAAACCGTGCGCCAACGCAAAGGTTCATCTGGAAATCGAAGGACCGGCTGTCTTACAGGCCCTCGGCAGTGCTGCAACACAGACGGATGAAACCTACCTCGGCAGCAGCCACACCACATGGCTCGGACGCGCTTTGGCTGTCATTCGTGCAGGAACCGAGCCGGGCAAGGTGCGCGTCACGGTCACGGCAGAAGGGTACGAGCCGCAATATGTGGATTTGACGGTGGAGTAAGAAAGACGGGCTTTCATGCTCAAATTGTACGATTTAACAACAGAATACAAACGCGAACCGCTGGGTTTGGACGAGGCGATGTGACGGCGTTCTGCCCCACGGCGGCGTTCAATGAGAACATTATGCCGTTTATGACCAAGTGGCTTCGTGACTTGGCCAGTGAACTGGGTCCCGATGTCAGTATGCCGCAGGTCGTGCCGAACATTCTGGGCAACCAGCAGGACGGCGCGGCGTTCTGGGGCGATGTGGTGACCGTGCTGCCGTGGACACTCTACCGCGCCTACGGCGATAAGCGCATTTTGCAGCACAGCTACGACAGCATGAAGCACTGGGTTGAGTTTATCGAGAGCCAGTGCGGCGAAAACGGGTTGTGGCAGACGGGCTTCCAGTACGGCGACTGGCTGGGGCTGGACGCCGAGGCGAACGCCTTGGGTGATGAGCGCAAGGGCGCGACGGATGACTACTTTACCGCCAATGTCTGCTTTGCGTGGAGCTTGCAGATCCTTGCGGATACCGCCGCCGTTTTGCAGTACACCGAGGACGCGCGCCGCTGGAGCCGCCGCCGTGAGGAGCTTGTGCGGGCATTCCGCGCCGAGTATGTGACCAAGACAAGCCTTGAAATTGCTCGCTACACGATGGAAACACCGTTGCGCGTCATCATGGAACACCCGGTGGCGCAGGCGATTTTCCGGCAGTACGCGCCGGAATTTCTGGAAAATCCGATGTTGGAGTATGTGAAAGACGAGCCTATTACAGCCCTGCTTGCCTACGGAGAATCCATGCGCCCGCTGTTTGAGCAGGTGCTGACTGCCATGAACCAAGCTGATAAGCGGTGAGTCTGTATAAATTATACTACGCCCAACATGAAAACTGCAATCGAAAGTTGTACTCTCCGGTGTTAAGTTGTACGCATCACTGTAGGATTACAACATAAAAATCCGAATTTCATGTTTTGCGGATAAGATAGGATTCGTATTTGCTTTTTTAGTATTTAATTTATTTAGTATTTATTTGTGCAGGCTTTTCCTGTACAGGTGAAACCCGTCTGGGCAAAGCCTGCACAGGAAAAGCCGTTCTTGGGTAAGAAAGCCCCAAAGGCGGGGATTTTAGGGTGGTATTTGGCTGGACCCACGCCCGATGCGGTGCGAACGCGCCCAAACAGGGGCGTTTCTCGCGGCAACGGGGGCGGTGTGCGGGGATGGCGTGGAGTAGTGCTTGCGTATAACTTCTTGCCGGAGAGTAAAACTTATATACTGGTTCGTTGAGCTTTTCACTTGCGTAAACCCTGTGATGTAAGTACCCGTATTTCTCAATGAGACCAAAACTGCGCATTTATTTGAACGGTGTGAGTCAGAATCCGTTTCACCGATTTGCCCCCAAAACTGCCCCCAAAAGGGTTTGGAACGGGTCAGCACGATGCAGCACTCTTTTGTACACATGGGACAAAATCTATTTCGAGCCTTGGTACACAACACCACCAAACCCAACAAAACAGCACTGTAACGCACAAATTTTAGATTTCTCATAACCCGGAGGTCGCAGGTTCAAGTCCTGTCTCCGCAACCAACAAAAGCTCGTTGAAACGACAAGTTTCAACGAGCTTTTTTCTGCAATATGGCAAAACTGGTAACGATCTGGTAACTTTGACCCCAAAATGACCCCAAAACGGCAAAACGACTGCGCCCGGACGGCTGAAATTTTCAACCGCCCGGGCGCTTTTTGTGGATAAATTTTGCGGAGTTGGCAGGTAAATATAGGATCGGTCAACCTGCTTTGATGAGTACCAGCACGCTGTTGGTTGGCACTACGATTTGGTCTTGTTTGGTGGGAATGGGCGGGTTCTTGTATTGGCGCAGGGCTTTTTGGATTTGCTGCTTGACTTCGAACAGGGCAACATCCAATGTAGGGGTCTGCACTTCAATTTTTGGAAAATCGGGAACATGGGCAGTGCAGCCATCCGTGGATAAGGTGCAAAGTACAGGATAAGGCTGGTTCTCCACAGAGATACTGTACTGCATCCCGAACATATCATCCATTTTGTCCATCTCATGGCGATTGTGTTCGTCCATGCTGTGGACGTAGGTGTCCATTGTGAACGCCACCGAGTAGTGACCGAGGATGGCTGACAGGGTTTTGTAGTCCATGCCGCGCTCTAATGCACGAGTGGCGAAGGTATGCCGCAGGGCGTGGAAGGTAATGTAATAAACGCAAAGCTATGATATAGCACACCGACCGAGAGCGATCTCGCTTGGGGTGTTTTTTTATATTGCAAGGCGAGCAGACATAATGCACAAAAATCCTTATCTGATTTGCAGCAGAATTTCAAAATCAGGCAGAATATGCCCAATAAAATACAGTTCGTGCCGCTTTTATTGTGAAAGTTCTATGAAAAAGATATGATAACGACAGAAAAAGAAAGGGGAAACCACTATGAAAAAGAAAGCAATCGGTTCTGTACTGGCAGCTGCGGCACTCAGCCTCTCGCTGCTGGCGGGCTGCGGGGCAAGCGCTCCGGCATCCTCTGACGCTCCTGCTGCAACAGCAGCCCCTGCGTCCAGCGATTACAAGTGGGATTTTGCCAAGAAAAACGGCTCCATCGACGATCTCAAGCAGCCCTGTGATGAGCAAGGCACGGTCGTAGAACTGGAATACGACACGCCCGCCTACGCCGTCAACGACTTGCTGGGATTGGATGAGACCCTGCACAAGAAAGTGGAGGTCTACCTGCCCTACGGGTACGACGAAACCAAGCAGTACAATATTCTGTATCTGCTCCACGGCACCGAGGGCGAGACAGACGGCCCGATGGAGGAATTCTGGCTCAAGCAGTGGGGCGATACTACGCTGCCTGTGCTGGACAACATGATTAAGCAGGGACTGTGTGAGCCGCTAATTGTCGTTACGCCGACCTATTACTCTCGCGTCGAGGGGCATCCGTTAGGTGATGCAGAGGCAGAAGCTCTTGCAGAGAAGCTGAACGACCCCTACATTGGCAAAGAAGGCGACGATGGTGAGCGTGAGCAGAACATCTGGCCGGAATACTTCGGGCAGGAACTGCGCAACAACATCATTCCCGCTGTGGAGAGTCAGTATCTGACCTACGCGAACAAAGATGTCAGTGAGGAAAACCTCATTGCAACCCGCGACCATCGAGGATTTGCCGGTCTTTCCCGTGGCGCTATGACGGTGGCACGCTCCGGCCTTACCCAGAACACGGACATCATCTCTTGGTTCGGCTCTTACTCCGGCGTATGGGCAGACTTTGATCGTTTCAAAAATGCGATGGAGAACGACTTCAAAGACTATAACATCAACTTCTGGTACAACGGTAACGGTAAGGGCGATTTTGCGCTGGAAAACCACGAGGAATTCCGTGACAAGACGTTGGACGAATTGAGTGACAAGTTTACCGATGGTGAGAACTACGCTTTTGTGACACTGCGTGACGGCGGGCATATGTACCTCAGCTGGATCGTGGATCTGTATAATTCTCTGCTTGTATTCTTTAAGTAAGGAGGAAAAGTTAAGTGGCAAAACAAAAGAAAGAAAAGAAAGCCAAGGGGGGCGCGGCTTCTAAAGCGCTGACCGCGGGCGGCGCGGTTGCGCTGGCGCTGGCCGTCGGCGTTACCGGAGCCGGCAACTTCTTCTCCGGCGTGCTGGACACCTACGCCGGCATGGGCGAAGCCAAAGTCGTGCAGAAGCCCGGCTCCGAAAACTGGGATACAACGTATTACGCAACGGACTATTCAAGTGCCGAGGAAATCGACAAGGCAGCCAAGGCGACTACAAAAGCCATTGCAGGCGAGGGCATCACGCTGCTCAAGAACAACGATAACACATTGCCCCTGCGCACAAAGGCTACCGGCGGTACCGACCAGAAAATCTCCGTTTTCGGTCGTCGCAGCGTGGATACGGTCTGGGGCGGCACAGGCTCCGGCTCCGGCGATGCCAGTCAGTGTACCCCTATCTCCGAGGCACTGACAAACGCAGGCTATACGCTGAACGATACCCTGACCAAACTCTACGCCGACAATCTGGATAAAGTGGAAGTGGCATCCAACACGATGGATAAGCTCTATGCCATGACCTACTATATCGGTGAATTCCCCCAGAGCTACTACACTGCCTCTGTCACAGGCAGTTATGCCAACTACCATGATGCAGCTGTTGTGGTGCTGGGCCGTCAAGGCGGCGAGGGCATGGACTTTACCACGGATTTGAAAGGCTCTATCAGCAGCGGAGAGACTGCGATGGATGGTAACGTGGCTGAGACAAAAAACTATGCCGACGGCCAGCACCAGTTGGAACTGAGTCAAGAAGAACGCGATCTGCTGAACCACGTTAAAGAAAACTTTGACAAGGTTATCGTCGTCATCAACAGCTCTAATGTTATGGAGATGGGCGACCTGCAGAATGACCCCGATATAGATGCCATTCTTTGGATGGCCTATCCCGGCTCCCGCGGCACGGAGGCTTTGGCCGAGATTCTGAACGGCACCATCACCCCCAGCGGCCATACAGTTGATACATGGCCTGCTGATTTGACGCAGGATCCCACATTCCCCAACACGACGGTCAGCACCTACAGTAACATTAGCGGTGCCAACGGCTACGACGAGTCCTATATGGTCGAGTACGAGGAGGGCATCTACGTCGGCTACCGTTACTATGAGACGGCTGCCGCAGACGGTGCCATTGACTATGATACCGCAGTGGTTTACCCCTTTGGTTACGGTTTGAGCTACGCCAGCTTTGCGCAGGAAATCACCGGCGTGACCGAGGAAGACGGAAAAATCAATGTCAGCGTCAAGGTAACGAACACCCAGCCCGCAGATGGCTTCTCCGGCAAGGATGTGGTGCAGGTTTACTACCATGCACCCTATGATGGTACAGTTGAGAAAGCCGAGGTCGTTCTGGCCGCTTACGATAAGACTGACCTGCTGGCCCCCGGTGAGAGTCAGGAGATGACCTTGACTTTCGACCGGCAGGATATGGCCAGCTACGATTATAAGAACGAGGGCTGCTATGTGCTGGATGCAGGTACTTACACCCTATCCCTGCGCAAAAACAGCCATGAACTGTATGGCGACAACTGCACCTACGACTACACCGTTGCAGAACGAGAGGTCTATGGGCAGGATAATCCCCGCCAGCGCGAAATTGAAGCACAGACCGGTGAGTTGGTCAATCTGAGCGCCGAGGCCAAGGAGGCAAAAGCGGTAGAGGCAGCCACTAACCGCTTCGGCGAACAGAATGAACACTTTGTTGAATATACAGACCCCGCTGCAAACAACGGCGCAGCAGCCAACATGACCCGTGCGGATTTCGGCTCCTCCTTCCCGAAAGCACCCACGGCGCAAGATCTGACTGCATCCGATGAGGTCGTCAAGAATCTGGGCACCTACACGCCGGACTACTATTCTGCCGATGATGCTATGCCCACCACCGGTGCCAAAAATGAAATGGTCGCTGTCGCGCTGCGCGGTCGCACCTATGATGACCCCGCATGGGATGACCTGCTGGATCAGCTGAGCGTCAAGGATATGACCTCTTTGATTTACGCAGGCAACCAGGGCACGATGCCGTTGACCTCCATCGGTCTGCCCAAGTCTACCGCCACCGATGGCCCTGCAGGCTTGAAGCAGTACGGTGGTTTGGGCCTGGGTGTGAGTGGCAACTTCAACTGCTGCGGCACGCTGGTCGCTGCCACTTGGAACACCGACCTTGCCGAACAGTACGGCACGATGGTCGGCAACGAGGCTGTGCAAGCTGAGGTGGATGGCTGGTATGCCCCCGGCTGCGATCTGCATCGCACCGCTTTCGGCGGACGTAATTTTGAGTATTACTCCGAGGATCCTCTCATCAGCGGCAAGACCTGCGCCGCCACGGTGCAGGGGGCCAGCAACAAGGGTCTAACCTGTATGTTTAAGCACTTTGCGCTGAACGATGTGGAGACCCACCGCACCGATAACGGCCCCTGTGTCTGGGCCAACGAGCAGGCCATGCGTGAACTGTACCTCAAGGCATTTGAAATCGCCATTGAGGAGCCTGTCATGGAACTGAAATATCTGGATGCCGATGGCAATACCCAGACCAAGACTATGCGCGGTACCCTCGGTGTTATGAGCAGTTTCAACCGCATTGGCAGTGTCTGGACCGGCGGCTGCGAAGCGCTGATGACCGGTGTGCTTCGCGATGAATGGGGCTTCCTTGGCACTGTCGTCACCGACTACAACGGCTCTCAGTACATGAATGTGGAGGAGGGCGTTACCGCCGGTAATGACCTGATGCTTGCCAACGAGTCCACCCTGCCCACTCGTTTTACCGATACCAAGAATGCCAGCACGGTCAAGGCAATGCGTCAGGCGGTAAAAAATATCGTCTACATGCACGTAAACAGCAACACGGTCAACGAACTGTCCGACGGTACTACCGTGGAGTATGGCATTGCCCCGTGGCGTATCCTGATGTATTGTGTCACCGGTGTGCTGGCTCTGCTGGGCATCGCTCTCATCGTACTGGGCCGCAAAAAAGCACCCAAGGCAGTCGTTAAAGTGGAGGTCGCTGAGGTTAAAGTCGATTCCGCAGCATCCACGGAAGACAAATGATTCAAAACAACGGTAGATAGTGCATCTCGCACCTACAAATACAAACATTTTCTTAGGAGGAAAACATCATGTCTATCGCAAAGAAACTTATGAGCATCGTTATGGTTCTGGCTCTGGCCGTTGGTGTGACGGCCTGCGGCGGCAGCGCAAAGAGTGCCGGCGGCAGTGTCGAAGTTTACAGCTACGCTGAGGACTTCGTTGATCCCGCTTACCAGGGCGACTGCATCAACACCAACGCCTACACGCTGATTCTGTCTGGCGACAACTACACCCTGCAGCAGGCTTTCTATGTCAACCAGATTTCCGGCGTTATCGTTTACAGCACCACCGCCCAGTACACCGGCACCTGCACCGTTTCTGAGGCTGACGGCGTCAAGACCGTTACCCTGAATGCCCCCACCGAAGCATTCAGCAACCTGAACGGCGCTATCAGCACCTCTGCTGAGGATCCTGAGCTGCTCTCCGATTTCGAGTGGAGCACCATCACCTGCGACACCGCTACCAAGACGCTGACGCTGGGCTGATAAAAAAAGAATTGACTCGGCAGGGCGGTCGGCACAACAGGACGGTTGAGCCGACCGCTTTTTTGGATTATAATGCAGGCAGAACGAAATAACGGAGAGGATGTCTGGAAATGCCTTCATGGTTTAATCCCCACCTTTGCAGAGTTATGCTGCTTTACGCAACAGAACTGGCCGTGACTGGAACGCTGTTTTGCCAACACTTGCCCAAAAGGGACGTCTTTGTACCGCATGCACTGCTTTGCGCAGCCGGAGCGTTGGGATACATTTTTCTGGCACCGCTGCAGTATACATCGTATTTTATCCACATTCCGCTTGTAGTGCTCGCTTTTTTGTATATCGGAAGCTGTTACGACATTGACCTTACCACAGGTTTGTTTCTGGGAATTTCGGTTTACACAGTGCAGTGCATCGAAAGCTCGGTCAACTCCCTGTTGGTTATGATTGACCCGGATAAGCTGAATCACTTCGGCGAAAGCATTACGGTTTCACTGGCGGGATACGAGGTAATGCTATTTTCGTACCTGCTGACCTTTCTTTTTGTGTATCTGTTCTTTATCCGTCGTATGCCGGATATGGATCTGCATGATGCGGCGCGCTGGCCGGTCATCGCGCTTTGCATTGTTGTGCTGACCATGAATCATTTCTGGGCATTCGGCATCCATCTGGCGGGCGAAGATTATACCAAAACCAGCTATGCAGCAATGGACTACCTTTGGAGCATCATCTGCTGCAATCTTTGCTTGTGCATCCAATTTGGCATATTCAACTCTACACGCAAGGATCGGGAATTGGAAATCACCCGCACCTTGATGTCACAGCGGGAGCAGCAGTTCAAAACAACCCGCAGTATGGTCATTGCCATCAATAAAAAGTGCCATCAGTTAAAAGCCCGACTGGGCAGTCTTGCACAGGAACTCGACAATCGGCAGGAAATCGACGAAGCAATGGAACTGGTGGACAGCTTTGATGCCGCGTTCCATACCGGCAATGAGGTTCTGGACATTCTGTTTACTGAAAAGAACTATTACTGCCTGCAATCCGAAATCACTTTCGTCTGCATGATCGATGGTGAAAAGCTGAACTTTATGCAGGATACCGACCTGTATGTGCTGTTCGGCAATATCATTGATAACTCTGTCAATGCAGTTCGCAAAATGAAAGACTTGGCGAAGCGGACAATTTATGTGAATGTCCACGCTGAAAACCAACTGCTGTTGGTGCAGGTAGAAAATCCTTGCGAGGAGTGGAAGTCTGCAGACCGTGCAGCGGCTCAAGGGTTTGGAATGCGCAGTATTTGGATGGTCGCCGAAAAGTACGGTGGCAGCGTGAATATTCGCGCTGCCGATGGTAACTTTTACTTGAATCTTGTTTTCCCATTGCTGTAAAAGGAGGGTGTCACTATGCTTCGCATTGCTGTTGTGGATGATGAAAAAGCTATTCTGGACAGACTGGAGGAATATCTGACCCAATACGCTCGTCTGCATGAGGTACAGTTTGAAATCCGAAAATTCCATTTCCCGGAATTGTTTCTGGCTGGCTATAAGCCTGTCTATGACATGGTGCTGATGGACATTGATATGCCAGGCATGAACGGTCTGGAAGCGGCCCGCCGTATGCGCACACTGGATGAAAACGTGATTCTGCTTTTTGTCACAAATCTTGCGCAGTATGCCCTGCATGGGTATGAGGTGGATGCCACGGATTTTGTGGTTAAACCCCTTTCTTACAGCAAGTTTGAGTATAAGATGACCCGCGCCATCAAACATCTGCCCCACAAGGAACGCCCTTATCTGCTGCTGAAAACGGAGCAGGGAACGGCCTCTGTGGGTATTGACGGCGTGAAATATGTGGAAGTGCAGGGACACAATATCTTCTACCACACCACGCAGGAAACCTACCGAATCCGCGGCAGTTTGAAGCAAACGATAGAAGAACTGAACGATCCGCAGTTCTTCCTCTGCAATAAGTGCTACTTAGTCAATCTGGCCTATGTGACGGCGGTAAACGGAAATTCTGTCATTGCAGATGGCGAAACGATCGAGGTAAGCCGCCCGAAGAAAAAAGCCCTAATGGACGCGCTGGCGGCATACCATAACCGAAAATGATTATGGAGATGTAGTATGCCAATCGGCAAAGTTATAGAAACATTAACACTTGAACAAAAGTGTGCATTGCTCTCCGGCGGGGATACCTTTAAGACCCGCGCGGTGGCGGGAATACCGCAGATGTGGCTGTCAGACGGCCCCCACGGTGTCCGTAAGCAGGCCGGTGCAAGCGACCATCTGGGATTAAACCCCAGCGAACCGGCTACCTGCTTTCCCACAGCGGCAACGGTCGCCAACAGTTGGGATACTGCCTTGGGTGAGGAAATCGGCAAAGCCCTCGGTGAAGAGGCTGCCACACAGGGCGTGGGCGCGCTGCTGGGTCCGGGGCTGAACATCAAGCGCAATCCGCTTTGCGGGCGCAACTTTGAGTATTTCTCGGAAGACCCCTATCTTGCAGGCAAAATGGCCGCAGGGTATGTGCGGGGCATTCAGTCAAACGGCATTTCGGCTTGCCCCAAGCATTTCGCGGTCAACAGTCAAGAGACCCGCCGCATGGCAGCAGATTCCATTGTGGATGAGCGAACCTTACGGGAAATTTATCTGACGGGGTTTGAAATTGTAGTCAAAGAGGCACACCCCAAAACGATTATGACCTCTTATAACCTTATCAATGGAGAATACGCCAATGAAAATCGCTATCTGTTGGATACCGTTTTGAAAAAGGACTGGGATTACAACGGAATGTTGGTTACAGACTGGGGTGGCAGCAACGACCATGCCCTCGGCGTGCAGGCGGGTTCTACGCTGGAAATGCCCGCGCCGGGCTGTGACAGTGTGCGTGAATTGCTTGCGGCAGTAAAGACAGGCAAAATTACCGAGGCAGACATCAACGCGCGCGTGGAAGAGTTGCTGAACCTTATCTACGCAACGAAAACCGCTTTGGATGCGGCTCCGAAAGAATTTGACGAGGCAGCCCACCACGCCTTGGCGCGCCGCGCAGCAGCCGAAAGCCTTGTGCTGCTGAAAAATGAAAATGACCTGCTGCCCCTGCAGCCCGGCACAAAAGTGGCGGTCATCGGTGATTTTGCTGAGACACCGCGCTACCAAGGAGCCGGCTCCAGCGTTGTGAACTGCACACAACTGGACACGTTTTTGGAAAAGGTGCAGGAATCCGGGTTGGATGTCATCGGCTATGCGAAGGGCTTTGACCGTAACGGCAAGCAGGATGAAATGCTGAAGGTCAACGCGGGGATTCTGGCAAAAAAGGCAGATGTAGTAATCCTCTGTCTGGGTCTTGATGAAATCCAAGAGAGTGAGGGCCTTGACCGGACTACGATGGAGTTGGCACAAAATCAGCGGGAGCTGCTGCATTTTCTGCATAACGCAAACCCGAACATTGCGGTAGTGTTTCATGCCGGAAGCTCTGTTACAATGCCGTGGTTGAGCGATTGTGAAGCACTGCTTTACGCAGCCCTATGCGGTCAGGCAGGCGCAGGCGCCATCTGCGATGCGTTGACCGGCAAGGTCAACCCCTGCGGCAAACTGGCTGAGACTTGGGCACTCCGCTATGAGGACGTACCCAGCTCCGCCAACTTTGCGGGGGCAGATAAGACTGTCGAATACCGCGAAGGTCTCTTTGTGGGCTACCGCTATTTTGAATCTGCCGAAAAGCCGGTGCAGTTCCCGTTCGGATACGGCCTGTCCTACACGACGTTTGCCTATTCCGACCTAACGGCAGATGCCAACGGTGTGACACTGACTGTGACGAACACAGGGGACGTAGCGGGCAGTGAAATTGTGCAGTTGTACATCGGCAAGCCGGGCAGCAAAGTTATCCGCCCGGCGAAAGAACTGAAAGGCTTTGCAAAAGTACATCTGGCACCGCGAGAGAAGAAATCCGTCACGATCCTGTTCGACGATATGACATTCCGCTATTGGAATACCGGGACTTCCCACTGGGAAACAGAACCCGGTCGATATGAAATCATGGTGGGCGCAAGTGTAGCCGATATTCGTCTGCGTGCCGCAGTGGTAATAGCGGGAACACATGCTCCGCTGCCGGAGCAGAACCCTGTGTTGAACTGCTACTACAAGGCGGATGTGCTGCATGTTTCCGATGAGGCGTTTACGGCACTGCTGGGACATGCCATCCCGCCCAAGAAGCCGAAAATCGACCGCAATCTGACCTTTGGGGAAATGTATCACGGCCGCAGCCCGCTGGGCTGGCTGGTTTGCGCAGTGCTGACGCTGTTGCTGAAGCAAAGCATTGCACGAGGAAAGCCTGAACTGAATATTTTGTTCATCTACAATATGCCTCTGCGTGCACTTGCCAAGATGACCAACGGTATGGTCAGCATGGGCATGGTAGATGGCCTTGTCATGGAATTGCAGGGCTTCTGGCTCGTTGGCCTTGTGCGGGTGATTTTTGAATTTGTCAAAAATCTTGTTTTGAATGTGCAGATGGAGAAACATCTGCGCGGCGCTTGATGGAGGTGCAATATGCAATTTTGGAACAACTTTGCAGCCAAGCACCCCGCCGCGGCCAAATGGGTTCGAGAGGGCGGTCTGTTCGTCATCGTGTCGAATCTGATTACGGTGTTCAAATACTTACTGCTGCAATTCTTGCCTGCTGCATTCAGCAGCCTGCCGGTTGTTGATTTCGGCTGGCCGGGGATTGATGTAACGCTGTTCGGCGAGACATTCAAGTGGAATATCCTCGGCTACGATGCCGCCCACGGCGGTCTGCCGTATTTCTGCGCGTACATGATTGCTATGGTCATTGGCGAGTGCATCAACTTCCCCATTCAACGCAACTTTGTGTTCCGCAGTAAGGGCAATCTGGGCAAGCAAATCGGCTGGTATGTCCTCGCGTTTTGCGTTATTACTTGCATCGTCAACTCCATCAACTGTGTGTGGGTTGCCGTGGCAGGGCTGCTCGTGCCGGACTTTATCTACAACATCGGCACAACGGTTCTGAACGGCGGCGTGTCTATGGTGATTTTCTTCTTCGTCAATAAAATCATCTTCCCGGAGGATAAATAAATTATACTGCTGGGAGCATACAATTTGCAATCGTAAGTTGTACTCTCTAGTGTTAAGTTGTACATATACCACAAGACTACAGAGGAAGAAATCCAACTTTTTTCTGTCTTACGGATAGGATACGATAGTATTTTAGTATCCTAGTATTTTATTTATTTAGTATTTATTTGTGCAGGCTTTTCCTGTACAGGTGAAACCCGTCCGGGCAAAGCCTGCACAGGAAAAGCCGTTCTTTGGTAAGAAAAAATCTCCGAAAAGTGGGGATTTTAGGGCTGCATTTGACTGGACGGCTACTGCGCCGATAGGCTACGAACGCGCCCAAACCGGGGCGTTTCTCACGGTGACAGGGGCGGTGTATGGGGATGGCGTGGAGTAGTGCTTGCGTACAACTTCTGTATAGAGAGTAAAATTTATATATTGGTTCATTGAGCTTTTCCTGTGCGAAAACCTCGTGATGTTGGTATCCGCATTTCTCAATGAGACCAAAGCTGCGCATTTATTTGAGCGTTGCGAGTCAGAATCCGTCTCACAGATTTGCCCCCAAAACTGCCCCCAAAAGGGTTTGGAACGGGTCAGCACGATGCAGCACTCTTTTGTACACATGGGACAAAATCTATTTCGAGCCTTGGTACACAACACCACCAAACCCAACAAAACAGCACTGTAACGCACAAATTTTAGATTTCTCATAACCCGGAGGTCGCAGGTTCAAGTCCTGTCTCCGCAACCAACAAAAGCTCGTTGAAACGACAAGTTTCAACGAGCTTTTTTCTACCTTATGGCAAAAGTGGTAACAAGCTGGTAACTTTGACCCCAAAATGACCCCAAAACGGAAAAATGACTGCGCCCGGGCGATTGAACTTTTCAACCGCCCGGGCGCTTTTTGTGGATAAATTTTGCGGAGCTGGCAGGTAAATATAGGAGCGGTCAACCTGCTTTGACGAGTACCAACACGCTGTTGTTTGGTATGACGATCTGTTCCTGTTTGGTGGGAATGGGCGGGTTCTTGTATTGGCGCAGGGCTTTTTTTGATTTGCTGTTTGACCTCCAGAAGGGTGCTTGTTGTGTCTATTACCTTCTATATGGATGGGGTGTTTCCTTTTGCAGCATTCGCCACAGCGTTGTGCGGCTGATGCCCAAGCGCTCAGCAGCACGTTTCTGGTTGCCGTTTTCGGCTTGCAAGGCCTGTTGCACGGCGATTTGCTCGATCTCTTCCAGCGTTAGGTCAACGGGCAGAGCGTGGGTTTGGGGAACGGCACCGGGGTAGAAGGTACATTCCCGTTTCAACTGGTCGCGCACGGTCTCCACGGAGATATAAGGCGTCGTCGTGTGCAGCACCAACTCGTCCAGCACGCGGCAGAACTGGTCGTAGTTGCCAGGCCAGCTGTACTCCGTCATACATAAGTTCGCCTCCGGCTCAAAACCGATGACTGCACGGGCGTTGCGCATATTCAGGGTACTGATATACAACCCCGACAAGCGCGGAATATCTTGCAGATGACTGCGCAGCGGCGGCATTTGCAGCATCAGGCAGTTCAGCATATCTACCAGCCGGGCATAGTGGGGGTGCATCGTTCCAGAGCTGGAGCTACTGGCGACAAAGAAGAGCCGGTTGCGCTCCTGCGTATGCAGCGCCATTATGGTGGAGAACAACTCACTGAACTGCTCGTCAGTCAGCGCCTCCACATGGCTCATCATAAGGGTGCAGCCGTCACCCATCAGGGGGGAACGGTCACTCGCCATCAGATATTTCCAGCCGGGGTGCATGAGCATGGCACAGTCAATCTTGATGAGCGGCGCGTTAGAAAGCGGCCCTTTGGCGTAGAGCATCTGCACCATCTGGGGCTTGGCTGTGCCCGGTTCACCGTAAACGACAAGTGGGCGAATGCTTTGCAAATATTGCTCCAGTGTCAGGTTGGCGGTGGAGAAAGACTGGGTAATGCCATAGAAACTGTCAAAGAAAGTATCTACTGCCTGTTGGCGATCCGAGTAGGCGATGCCGTATTTTTCCAGCGGGATGGACAGCCGACTCTTTTCGATTGTGACGACATGGCGCAGAGCCCCTTCCATTTGGATAGGGGTGCTCTGCAAAGCATAATGGATGCCATTCTCTTCAAGGCAGCTGCGGTGGGGCTCGGCGGTGCGCTGCATAATAGCTGAGTGTGCCTTTGCCAGCACACTGTCGGGGAGCTCGGGGGAGAGCGAGACGAACAGATCCTGTCCGGCCTCGTCGCTGACAAGGGTGTCATAGGGCATGGCACGGATGACGTCCTGAAAAAACTGCGCCAGCTCCAGCGCTTTACGGCGGGCCAGCCCCTCCTGTACTGCGGTGTTCAGCGCATCCTCCACGCTCTCGATACCGGAGGTGATGAGCAGGGCAGGAATGCCGTATTCCTGTGCCAATGAGTTAGTGACAACGTCGCACAGCACCATCTGGAAACCAGAATTTTCCAGCCCCTGCAAAATAGTGCGGGCTTCTTTCTGGTCGTGGATGGTATAAATATCCACATTATAGCGCAGTACCTCGCACAGAAACGTGGCGTTGCGGGTGATGGCCGGGAAGCCGATGACGGCGTATTTACAGTTGTGATTCTCTGCCAGCTTGATAGAACGCAGGATGTCGTAGACAGACAATGGGATGTCCACGACCTTTAAATCTGTACAGCGGCGGATGGCCTCCGCTGTGCCGCCGCGGGAGAGGATGACGTCGTACTCCTCCTGCGCAGTTTGGGCGGCGGCAATCTCTGCGCCGGCAGTCAGATTGCCGACATGTACGTCGATTTGCAAATCGTCGCGAGATTCTGCAGCCTGCCGCATCAGGCTGGCAATACCCTCGTAAGGGGCGATGCCCAGAATTTTGATGGGGCGCATGGTAGAGGTCCCCCTTTTTATTAACTGTTTGAAATTGTAACTTTATCATAAGTGATTCGTGTTGCAAAGTCAATCATAAAAATAAAATGGTTTCAAAAAGAAACACAAAATAGCGGAAAACGAAACAAAAACAGTTGACGAAGCGGGACGATAATGGTAAGATTTAGACAAATCCGAGAGACACAAGCAGAAACGATGCGGCTAAATGTACAAATGATGCAAAACGAGATGTAACAAAAAGAAACACGTAGGAGGAAAAGATGGCACGGCTGACAGTTATCGCGGACGATTTGACCGGCGCACTGGATACAGGTGTACAGTTTGCCAACCGCTGTGTTTCCGTTCGGGTGGCGGCTGTGAACGCTGCTGCCGTGCCTGAGGAAATCTTCCATGCAGATGTTGCAGTTATTGATGCGGAGGTTCGCCATAAGACATCGCAGCAGGCCTACAATATCTGCTTGGGACTTGTGCAGCAGGCGCTGCGCTGCGGAACAGACACCGTTTACATCAAAACGGACTCTGGTCTGCGAGGCAACATCGGCGCCATGTTTCAGGCGGCGCTGGATGCCGGCGGTGCGGCGGTTGCATACTATGCACCGGCGCTGCCGCAGATGAATCGCCTCACACGCGGCGGCATCCAGTACATTGACGGCGTACCTATCAACAAGAGCGTGTTCGGGCAGGATCCGTTTGAGCCGGTTCACTCCCCTTACGTGAAAGACCTTTTTCGGAACTGTCGGGCAGCGATCATCAGCTGCAGGCCCCGCGCTCTGCCGCCTCCGCCGCAGCACGGTCAGCAAATCGTCATCTGTGATGCCGAGAAGGATACGGACTTCCGGTGTATTGCCATGGAACTGCAGCGCACAAATGGCCTGAAAATTTTGGGCGGCTGCGCAGGGTTTGCAGCAGTGCTGCCGCCTTTTCTGGGGCTGGAGGGTGGGCCAATCAGCCTGCCCTGCATCAACGCGCCGCTCTTGGTACTTTGCGGCAGCTTGAACCCGATTACAAAGAGGCAGCTGGAATACGGTGCCGCCCACGGCGGTGTGCGTATCTCCCTGCAGAGCGAGCAGCTTGCCGCCGGCTACTTTGAAAGCCGCGCAGGGCAGGATTTCTTGACACAAATCGAGCAGCGGATGCAGAGCGGCTGCGATATGCTGATCGACACCGATGGCACCGAGACCGCCGAGGATGCTGATACAGCCGAACAACTGCGCGGGCAGATCGCAGAACAGCTGGGGCTGCTGATGGCGCTGCTGCTGGAACGCCCCGCCGCAGATAACTATCTGCCGATGATCATCGGCGGTGATACGCTGATGGGCTTTATGCAGCAGTTGCCGGAGGCAGAGATCTCACCCTTGGGAGAGGCTGCACCGGGCGCGGTGCTCTTCATGGCGCTGATGGCCGGTCATGTTTCCCGCATTATCGTCTCCAAGTCCGGCGGATTTGGAACCGAGGACCTGCTCAGCAGGATACGTCAGAATTTACAGAAAGGAACGGAAGATGAAGCAATATCAACTTGCCATGCCGCAGCAGGTATATAGCGGTGAGACTGCGATGCAAGCGCTGGAAACGCTGGCATCCGGGCACGAAAAAGCGGTTGTCTTTACAGATGCGGGTATTCGGGCTTCCGGCATTCTGGAGCGCCCGCTGGCCGAACTGGACAAAGCGGCTGTACCCTATATAATTAACGATACTTTGCCCGCGGAACCTACTTGCGATCAGGCACAGCAGGTCATTGATACTTTCCGCGAGAGCAACGCAGACCTGATTGTCGCTGTAGGAGGCGGCAGCGTAATGGATATTGCCAAGCTGGCATCCATCACGGCAGATGGAAGTTGCACGGTGCGTGACCAACTGAAAAACCCGCGTATCGGTAAAAAGACGGTCACCACCGTTATGATCCCCACCACGGCGGGTACCGGCTCCGAGGCGACGCCCAACAGCATCGTGGCGGTACCGGAAGAACAGTTGAAAGTCGGCATCGTCAACCCCGAAATGATTGCGGATGCAGTCATTCTGGACGGAAATATGATTCGCCGCCTGCCCCGAAAAATTGCAGCCTCTACCGGCATCGACGCGCTGTGCCACGCCATTGAATGCTACACCTCCGCGAAGGCAAATCCGTTCAGTGACTTGTTCGCAATGCAGGCGCTGCGGCTCATCTTCCGGAATCTTGAAAAAGCCTGCGACGACCCGGATGCACTGGATGCAAAAGAAAAAATGATGCAGGCCGCTTTCTATGCAGGCGTCGCCATCACCTGTTCTGGGACCACAGCTGTGCATGCGCTGTCCTACCCTCTGGGCGGGCGGTACCACATCCCTCATGGCGTTGCAAATGCCATTATGCTGATGCCGGTCATGCAGTTTAATAAGTCTTGCTGCAGCAAGAAATTTGCAGAGGTTTATGATGCTGTTGGAGGCACGGGAGCCGGCACAGACACAGAAAAGGCTGACTGGGTCATCAATCAGATGGATGCTATGGTAAAGCATCTGGACATCCCCACATCACTGAAGCCTTACGGTGTGACGGAAACCGATCTGCCTCTGCTGGTAAAGGCTGGCATGGATGTACAGCGGTTGCTGGTGAACAACCCACGCACTGTCACAGCGGCAGACGCTGAGGCACTCTACCGCGCGATTCTGTAAAGGGAGAGTACTATGAAAGAAATAAAAGGCGTTATCGTTCCAATTTTAACACCAATGCGTGAGGACGGAACAATTAACAGTGAAGAACTTGTTAATCAGATCGAAAGGCTGATTGATGCCGGAATTCACGGTATTTTTGTTCTGGGCACCAATGGCGAGGGTTACATCCTCGATGAGGACGAGAAGACCGAGGTCATCCGCGTAGCAGTTAATACTGTGAATGGCCGTGTACCGGTTTACGCCGGAACCGGCTGTGTCAGTACCCGCGATACGGTCCGCATGTCCCGGAAGGCCAAGGAACTGGGGGCGGATGTGCTCTCCATCATTACGCCAAGCTTTGCTGCAGCCTCCCAAGAAGAACTCATCCGGCATTATGAGACGGTTGCGAATACGGTGGATATGCCGATACTACTGTACAATATTCCCGCACGCACGGGCAATGCGCTGACCCCTGCTACGGTACAGAAGCTGTCACAGGTACCCAACATCATCGGTGTAAAGGACTCCAGCGGCAACTTCGACAATATTTTGCAATACATAGAGAAAACGCGTGGCGGGGAGAAGCCATTCACTGTGCTGTCCGGCAACGATTCTCTGATTTTGTGGACATTGTTGGCGGGAGGCAAGGGAGCTATCGCTGCCTGCGCCAATGTGTTCCCGCATACGATGGTAAGCATCTACGAAAAATTCGCTGCCGGGGATATCGAGGGTGCGCGCAAAGCGCAGGACAGCATCCGGCCTTTCCGTGATACCTTCAAATTCGGAAACCCCAATACTATCGTCAAGTTGGCGGTCAAGGAGTTAGGATATCCTGTGGGTACATGCCGGGCACCCTTCAACAGCTTATCTCCCGCAGGGTTTGAGGCACTGCGTGCCACCTTAAAAGCCTGCCGCGACAACGGTTTGTATTAAAGGGGACGGATATGCGCAAGATTTTAGGTATTACAATGGGTGACCCTGCGGGCGTCGGGCCGGAGATCACGGTAAAGGCGCTGCAGGACCCTAAAGTGTATGAAAGCTGCAAGCCCCTGGTCGTGGGAGACGCGGCTATCTTAGAAAGAGCCTGCGGGTTTGTGGGTGCAAAATGCACCATTCATCCCGTGGCCGACCCCAGCGAGGGGCTGTACGAGCATGGCATCATTGATATCCTCGATTTGGGGCTGCTCAAACCCGAAGATTTCGCTATCGGCCAGGTCAGCGCGGCTGCCGGGGACGCGGCTTTCCGGTATGTGCGCAAAGTCATTGAACTTGCCATGGACGGCAAGGTGGATGCAACTGTCACGAATCCGCTGAACAAAGAGGCCATGAATCTTGCAGGGCATCATTTCTCCGGCCACACAGAAATCTACGCTTATTACACAGGCACCGAACATTACACGATGATGCTGGCCCACAAAGACCTGCGGGTCGTGCATGTTTCCACCCACGTTTCCCTGCGGGAGGCCTGTGACCGGGTCAAGAAGGACCGGGTGTTGGAAGTTATCCGCATTGCAGATAAGGCCTGCCGGGATATGGGGATTGCAAGCCCCCGAATTGGCGTGGCAGGTTTGAACCCCCACTGCGGCGAGGGCGGACTCTTCGGACGGGAAGAAATCGACGAGATCACCCCGGCCATCGAAGCGGCCCGTACCGCAGGTATCAACGCGCAGGGCCCCATTCCGCCGGACACAATCTTCTCGAAAGCATTGGGCGGCTGGTATGATATTGTCGTGGCAATGTACCATGACCAAGGCCACATCCCGCTCAAGGTCGTCGGCTTTGTCTATGACAGGGAAAAGCAGGCGTGGAGTGCTGTGGAAGGTGTAAATATTACGCTGGGACTTCCTATTATACGTACCAGCGTGGATCATGGCACTGCTTTCGACCAAGCCGGTACAGGCAAGGCCAATGAACTGAGCTTGAAGAACGCAATCGAATATGCTGTTCGTTTTGCAGCTAACCGCTGAAAGCGAATGGATATTATAAAGAGAAAACCATTTATAAGGAGGAAAACACAAATGAAACTCGCAAATCGAATCGGCGCTGCCGTACTGGCCACTGCTATGGTCGGCACGCTTCTCACCGGCTGCGGTGGAGGCTCCGCCTCTACGACTGCCTCCACAGGTGACGGTACTGCCGCTGCCTCCTCGACGGAATCTTCCGGCGATGGGGACAACACCTACACCATGTTTATGCGTTCTACCTACGTGGACTGGATCAAGGAACTGAAGTGGTATGATGTCGCTGAGGAACGTACCGGTATCCATGTCGACTACATCTCTGGTCCCGAAGAATTCAATGATGTCTATTCCGAAATCGACCAGCGTGTTATCTCCGGAGACCTGCCTGACGCGGTTATGACGAAGCTGGCCCAAACCAACGTCTACGGCCCGCAGGGCGTGTTCGCAGATTTGGCACCCTACATTGAGAAGTATGCCCCCAACCTGCAGAAGTACATTGATGACAATCCCGATTACAAGGCGCTTGTCACCGATAAGGACGGCCATATCTACGGTCTGTGCAAAGAGACCCCCATCTTTGCAGATTTGATCGGCTATCGCGTTGACCAGTTCAAGGCGGCAGGCGTTGACCCTGACTCCATCGTCACCATCGATGACTTTACCAAGGCACTGGAAACTTTGAAAGCCTACTACGGAAAAGACAACCCCAACTACTACCCGCTGACCGGTCGTGACACTGCCATCCGCTTTGCTTCGTGGTTCGGCGCAGCCAGCAATATCTCTTCTACCGAGTCCAACGGCATCTATATCAACGGCCACTACAAGGATGGCTCTATCGACATTATGAACGATGGTGCCTACAAGATGGTCGAGACCATGAAGAAGTGGTACGACGAGGGCCTGATCCAGCCCGAATGGGTCGCAGGTACTTTCGGTGAAGCCGACTGGGAGGCTGCCATGCTCAACGGCAACGGCAGTGTTTTCTACGATTACTACAACCGCGCCGAATGGTTTATGGAGAACGGTGGCCCCGACAACGACCCCAACTACCAGATGGGTGTTCTGAACTTCATCAAGGACGATAACGGAAACCCCCAGAAGATGACCGTCAGCATGAAGTACAATGACGAGTGCGTTACTGCCGTCAATGCAAACTGCAGCGAAGACAAAATCAAGACGATTCTGACCTTTATCGATTATTTCTACTCTGAGGAAGGCGAGATCCTCGCCAACTACGGTGTTGAGGGCGAAAGCTTTAAGGATACCAACGGCGATAAGGAATTTATCGTAGATTATCAGACTGAAGAGGCTACTCCTGCCGGTGAGAAGCGCTGGAGTTTCCTGAGTGACCGCTTTACCGTCTGCAAGCCCGTTGACAACGAAGCCTTCTTCAAGTGGAATGCGCCTCTGATCGCTGAGGCGACCGGCCGCCTGTTTACCGATGAAAACCTGGGCACCTCTTATGTTCTGAGATTCACCGATGACCAGAGCAAGGAAATCACCAACCTGCTTGCCTCTGTGTACGATGCACAGATGTCTGGCATTACGCAGTTCATCGACGGCACCCGTGAGCTGACTCCTGACAACTGGGCAGCCTTCCAGCAGGAAATGAATGATATGGGTCTGTCTCGCATCGAGGAAATCCAGCTGGCAGCTTACCAAGCAATGTACGGCGCCTGATGCCTTGACAAAGGTAATACCCTGAACAATCAGCCCTGCCCGACACGGCAAACTGCCATGCGGGCGGGGTTGCCGGGGTAAAGTGAAAGGAGAATCACCATGCCGAAGCGCAAAGCACAAACGGCGGTACCTGCCGTGCCGAAAGCATCTCTCGGTGCGCGGATAAAAAAGGATATTATCAAAAATTATCAGCTGTATCTTCTGATGATACCGGGTTTCCTGCTGCTGATCCTGTTTAAAATCGGACCGGTCGGTGCAATGGTGATTGCGTTTGAGGATTTCTCCGCAGCCAAAGGCGTTTTCGGCAGCACGTGGGTAGGGCTTGAAAACTTCAAGCGCATTTTGCAGGATCCATATATCTGGAAAATCACCAAAAATACAATCGTTCTGGCGTTCCTGTCCGTGGTGGTTGTATTCCCCATCCCGATTATATTTTCGCTTTTCCTAAACGAAGTTCGTACCAAATGGGTGCGCAATACGGTACAGTCTTTGAGTTTCCTGCCCTACTTCATCTCGGCAGCCGTTATGGTCAGTATCGTGTATACGCTGCTCTCCCCTACATCGGGTCTGATCAATATCCTGATCACCAAGCTGGGCGGTACTTCCACAAACTTTATGGCAAAACCGGAATGGTTCCGGCCATTGTACGTGATACTGGAGATTTGGCAGACGTTCGGTTACTCGGCCATTATCTATATTGCTGCCATGATGAACATTGACCCCACTTTGTATGAGGCGGCAGAGATTGACGGCGCATCCCGCTGGACCAAAATGTGGCGCATCACACTGCCCTGTATTTCTACTTCTGTTATCACGATGCTTATCATCAGTGTCGGCAATATCTTCTCCGTCAACTTGGATCGTATCCTGCTGATGTATAACACAGGCACTTATGTCACGGCTGATGTGATCCAGACGTATGTTTATCGCATTGCATTCCAGTCTACAGGTTTCCCGGATTACAGCTACGGCACTGCGGTCAATGTATTGAAATCCATTATTGCCTTTGTGCTGGTTTCCATCGTCAACAAGATTGCTGATAAAGTCAGTGACGCACGTCTGTTCTGAGAAAGGAGCGTATAGGCTATTATGAGTAAGCAGCCCAAGTCCCATCTCAAACGGCTGACGACGTTTGATTATATCAACAGTGCAATCCTGCTGCTGGTGGCAGTGTGTTGTGTGTATCCATTCCTGTATGTGTTCTTTGTGGCTACCACGGATGGCACCTATCTGGCGCGAGGCGAAATGACTTTCTTACCGATGGGCTTCAACTTGAAAGCTTTCGGCTATATTCTGACAAACCCGCGCTTCAATGTGTTCGCCGGTATGCGAAACTCTTTTTTATATACTGCGCTGGGGACACTGCTGGCGGTAGCCTGCACCTACGTTACGGCGTACGTGCTCAGCCGGCCGCGTTTTAAACATCGTTACTGGCTGATGTCCCTGTTCATCATTACATGGGTATTTGATGCCGGTATCATTCCGCAGTATATCATTTACAACCAGTTCGGCTTTGTCAATAGTCCGTGGGTCATGATCGTGCCCGGCGCGATCAGCACGCAGTTCCTCATCATCACCAAGACATTCTTGGAGGGCATCCCCAACGAACTGGAAGAGGCTGCCGTTGTGGACGGTGCAAGCGACATCAAGATCCTGACCCGAGTGTTCCTGCCGCTTTCCCCCACTGTGCTGGCGACCACAGGCTTGTTCTACGCAGTATCCATCTGGAACCAATACCTTATTCCGCAGATTTATTTGAAGGACGACGCCATCAAGACGATCCAGCAGGTGTTGAAGAACGTTGTCATTACAGATGGCAGTTCGGGAACAACTTTCAAAAATGTGGTGCTGGACGGCGTTACGCTGAATCAGCAAAATCTGAAAGCAGCCGCGATCTTCATCGCAATGCTGCCCATCATCTGTGTGTATCCGTTCGTTCAGAAGTATTTTAAGAAAGGTATTCTCATCGGCTCCGTCAAGGGCTGAGAAAGGATTGACAAATGGCACGTAATATTATTGATCTGCCAACGTTGGGTGATGACGGCAAACTCTACCGTGACACCGCCGTTGATATGGTGGAATCTCTGATCCCCAACCCGTGGGAAAGCTGCCACGCACCTGATTTGCTGGAATTGGAAAACGGCGATCTGCTCTGCTGCTGGTTTGCCGGTTCCCGTGAGGGAAACGCCGACATCAGCATTGCGGTGGCCCGCTTGCCTGCCGACGCCGAACAGTGGGAGCAGCCGGTCATTGTCTCGGATGACCCGACCCGCAGTGAGCAGAACCCATCACTGTTCCAAAACCCCAACGGTGACATTTGGCTGATGTACACGGCACAGGCGGCTAAAAAGCCTGATGACAACAGTGACGACAGCCTGCAGGGCACGGCAGAGATCCGCCGCAAAATTTCCCACGATGGAGGCCGCACATGGGGCCCCACAGAGGCTGTATTTACCCGTCCCGGCTCTTTCTGCCGCCAGAAGATTCAGGTGCTTTCCAACGGGCGTTGGATCTTCAACAACTTTATCTGTGCGCTGGACGGTACCCGTTTGGGCAGCGACGTGACGGTTATCCAGATTTCCGATGATCAGGGCAAGACCTGGCGCGGTGTGGAGGTTCCCGAAAGCCGGGGCCGTGTTCACGGCAATGTTATTGAACTGGAACCCGGCAAACTGGTCTGCCTGCTGCGCAGCCGTGCGGCCGACCATATCTACCGCTCGGAATCCAACGATAACGGAGAGACATGGAGTGTGCCCGTGATTACCCCGCTGCGCAACAACAACGCCAGTATCTCGGCCATCAAGCTGCAGAGCGGCGCACTTGCCATCATTTATAATGATGTCTCTTTCAATGAGGATGGTAGCCGTACCGTCTGGCCCGACCAGCGATGCCCTGTGGCAATGGCAATCTCGGAGGATGGTGGCAAAACATGGCCGTGGCGCCGCATTGTAGAACATGGTGAGGGTTTCATCGGTCCATGGAACGATGTGAACAACCGCCGCTACGAGTACCCTGTCATGATGCAAAGCAAGGATGGCAAGATTCACGCGGCTTATGCGTGGGGTCGCCGTGTGCGCATTAAGTATGTATGCGTCGATGAAGCATGGATTCGCGGCGCTAAGGTTTGCAAGGGCGCTGAGGATAATCCCGAAATGCCCTGCAACCGTTGACAACTTGCATGATTGCCCTGCGGTTTTTGCCGCAGGGCATTTTTGGTAAGGAGGCTTTTATGTTCAGCCCGGAAAAATATGTGTGCTGGCAGGCATTGCAGCAAGGCATTACTCTAATGCCGCTGGAAAATGTGCAGGGCGGTGATATGCCCGGCGACACGGCGCATATCTCAACCCCTGTCTGCCGTCGTGTGGAGAAGTTGCTGCCGCATCTGGTCACGAAACTGGAAGAAAAATATGGTACGGATATTCCGGCCAAACTTGTCATCGCTGTCAGCGGAGGTTCAGGCTCCGGCAAGACCAGCGGTGCTGCCGCCCTGAGGGAGGCGTTGGCGATGGTCGGGTTGAAGGGATACGTGCTCTCCGGAGATAACTACCCCCGCCGTATCCCCCAGCACAACGATGAGGAGCGGTTGACAATCTTTCGCAGCGCCGGACTTAAGGCACTGCTTGCAGCCGGGGAATACACTCCGGAACGCTTCGCCGACTTGCAGCCGCTGCAGAAAACCGGAATCGACAGTGATCCGCGCCAATGTGCGGCATACCCATGGATGCAAATCTACCAACAGGGAGGGCGGGCCGCGCTGGCGGGATATTTGGGCCGGACTGCCGAGCAGGACTACGACGCACTGAACGCAGTGCTGGCGCAGTTCCGTGCCGGTGCGCCGGTGCTGTGGCTTAAGCGTATGGGCCGTAAAGAGTGGGAGCGCTGGTATGAGCCGAAGAACGTCGCCGATGTGGATGTGCTGCTGCTGGAATGGACCCACGCAGGCAGTGCCGACCTGAAAAATACCAATCTGAAAGTGTTTTTTAACAGTACACCAGAGGAAACCCGTGCCTGCCGTGTGGCCCGCAGCCGAGACGCCGGGGCCGACAGCCCCTTTGTAACAATGGTGCTGGAAATTGAGCAGGCAATGCTGAACCGCCGCGCCTGCGATGCGGATCTGATCCAGAACCGGGACGGCACGATGGTCGACACGGCAGCCTACGCTGCTGCACAAGGAAGGTGAACATGGTGGCAAATGCGAAAAAAGATGAGCTGTCTCTGACGCCGATGCTGAACGCTTACCCGGACAGTTTGGGCGGGACGTTAAGTGACATTGCAGATTTGCTGGAAAGCAGCTGTAAAGATGCTTTCGGTGCGTTTTATATTCTCCCCAGTGTTTTCAACACAGATCTCGACCGCGGCTTTTCGGTTGTAGACTACAGTTTGAACGAGTTGCTGGCGACGCCGCAGGATTTGGAGCGCATCCGTGCTTTGGGAATACGGCTGAAACTCGATTTTATCCTGAACCACGCCTCGGTCCTGTCACCGCAGTTTCAAGATCTTTTGAAAAATGGGGAAATGTCGAAATATAAGGACTTCTTCATCGACTGGAACGCGTTCTGGGCGGGCTGCGGCGAGATGATGCCGGGGGGATATATACAGCCGACACCAGAGTACTTGCATAAGATGTTTTTCCGCAAACCAGGGCTACCCATTCTGATGGTGCGTATGCCCGATGGCACCGAAAAACCCTACTGGAACACATTCTACCAGCAGGTAGACTACCCTTGCCCTGATGCGCGGGAGTTGGTGTCCGAACTGGGGATGCAGTACCGATCCGCCTGTGTCCTGACAGAAAGTCTGCGGATCCAGTTGGCGGCAGGTAAGCGCCCGGCAGAACTTGATCTGGGGCGCTGGGAAGCGATGCGTGTTCCCCTGACCGACCTGTTGGAATCCCGACGCCGCTATTTGGGGCAGATGGATTTGAATGTGGCTTCGCCATTGGTGTGGAAATTTTATGCCGACACGCTGCACACGTTGGCAGGGTATGGAGCCTCTATCGTGCGGCTGGACGCTTTCGCTTATGCGCATAAGGCCGTGGGGGAACGTAACTTTTTGAATGAACCAGGTACATGGAGTCTTTTGGCACGGCTGCAGACAATAGCGGATGCTGATGGTGTGACCCTGCTCCCGGAAATTCACGCATCCTATGAGGAAAAAGTCTACGAAAAGCTGGCCGCCAAAGGCTATGCTGTCTATGATTTCTTTCTGCCAGGGCTGATGATTGATGCCTTGGAGCGGGGCAGTGCAGACACGCTGGCCGCATGGGCACAGGAAATCCTCGACAAGCACATCCTGACCGTGAATATGCTGGGGTGCCATGACGGTATCCCGATGCTGGATCTGAAAGGGTTGCTGCCGGAAGAACGCATCCAAAACCTCATTGATCTGATTGTGACGCGAGGCGGTATGGTGAAGAACCTGCACGGCCAGAAAAATGTCTATTATCAGGTCAATGCCACCTACTACAGCGCTCTGGGCGAGAGTGATGCAAAGCTGCTGCTGGCACGGGCAATTCAACTGTTTATGCCCGGAAAACCGCAGGTGTGGTACCTTGATTTATTTGCGGGCAAAAATGACTGTGAGGCAGTGGCTCGCGCAGGCGAGGGCGGTCACAAAGAAATCAACCGTACAAATCTGACGAAAGTGCAGATTGCCGAGGCACTGGAAAAGCCGGTCGTGAAAAAGCAGCTGGAATTGCTACGCCTGCGCCGCAACTGTCCGGCCTTTGCGCAAGGAGCAAAGGTTCAAATTGAAAGCTGCGGCCCGGAATTGACGATTGAGTGGAGCTGCAGCGGCCACGTCGCCCGTCTGCAGGCTAATCTGCAAAAGTTGACTTACAGGGTCGAAATAGAGTAGGAAGAAAAGCTAACTGATGGAAACTACAAACAGCAGGGCGTGCGGAGGCGTTGCATTATAGAATGCAGATGTCAAGGCGGTCTGTGCAAATGATTAAAGACAACTGGACGTACCGAAGGATACTCTAAGAGGAAAAAGTTCTTGGAAACCAAAGCGTTACAGTTGATATGATATGTACGTACTCTTATCGACGTGCAATTTTCTGCGAGGGTAAAATTGAAAAAATAGAAATAAATTCGATTAATTGTTGGTGGCGATTATGAAGTTTACGGAGCTGAAAAGGCTGAAAAACTCTGTTAAAATCTCAGTGAATAAGTAACAACGCCCGGACGGTTGAGATTTTCAACCGTCCGGGCGCTTTTTGTGGATAAATTTTGCGGAGTTGGCAGGTCAATATAGGAGTGGTCAGTGTGGTCAGCTCGCTTTGACGAGTACCAGCACGCTGTTGTTTGGCACGACGATCTGTTCCTGTTTGGTGGGAATGGGCGGGTTCTTGTACTGGCGCAGGACTTTTTGGATTTGTTGCTTGACTTCCAGCAGGGCGGCATCCAGCGTAGATGCTTGGGTAGCGATTTTTGGGAAGTCGGGAACATGGGCGGTGCAGCCGTCTGCTGAGAGTGTGCAAAGCACAGGATAAGGCTGGTTCTCGACGGAGATACTGTACTGCATCCCGAGCATATCGTCGATCTTGTCCATTTCGCGCCGTTTGTGTTCGTCCATACTGTGAACATAGGAGTAGCAGGTTTTTAAGCTGGGGGTTCGTTCACCTCGTTCGATAGCAACAACATAGCGTTCGCTTTTTCGTATGCGCTCTGCAAGGTCCTCTCTTGTAAGACCTTTATCATTGCGAGCGTGTTCAATAGCTATAAATCAAAAATACGGCATTACCTCTTGCCCCCGCGCAGCGCCTCAAGGTCGCTGCGGGTGTCGATGTCCCGCAGCTCGGCGGCGGGGGTGGGCAGCAGGCGGATCGCCTGCGGGTGGGCGCGCAGCACGGCGCTGCCGCCGCTGCCCTCCGGCAGGTGAAGGAGGGCAGCAAAATAATCCCGACCGAACAGCACAGGGCTGCCCGGGGTGCCGTCGGGTGTGGCCGGGCGCCGGATCGTGTCCGGCGCGGCACCGATCGCCAGCGCCTCCAGCGTCTGGCGGGTCAGGCAGGGCTGGTCCCCCGGCAGAAACACACACCCCTGCAGGTCGGGCTGCTGCGCCAGCAGCGCGGTCAGGCCAAGGCGCACCGTATCGCTGCGGCGTGGCTCGGCATGGCGCAGCACGGGGAAGCCCCCTGCACGGCAGAGGGCCTCGACCTCGGGCGAGCGGGTCACGGCAATGCGCCCGGCAAACACCGGCGCGGCGGCCAGCGCCAGCGCATGGGCAGCCAGCGGCCGGCCGTTCAGCTCGGCCATCAGCTTGTTGCCGCCGAACCGCCGCCCCAGCCCCGAGGCCATGACGATGCAGCCCAGCGGCGGCACAGGGCAGTCCAGATCGTACACAAAGGCGTCCGGGTCGGCGCAGAGCGCGCGCAGGAACGGGGTGTCCTGCTTGCGGACGACTGCGAGAACGCGGCAGATTTTCAACAGATCCAGCACGCTTTGTTGAAAATCCGCGCAGCCGCTCTCCAGATAGCCAAGCTCGTCCAGCACGGCCCAGCCGCCGGCCGCCGCCATCCGCTGCAGGGCGGGCAGCCCCACGGCGGCAAAGCCGGCCGGCACGGGGCGCATCCGGTTTTCACCGGGGGGCAGGGCGGCATCAAACCGGCCAATGACCGCCGCTGCCCCGGCGGCTGTATCGCGCATCTCGACCCATCTGCCCGGGACGGCAGCGGTGAGAAGCATCGGGGCATCGGGGCAGAGGGATGGCATAAGTGCGCGCAGCAGCGTTGTTTTGCCGCTGCCGCGCCCGCCGGTCAGCAGCAAGTGGCGCTTACCGCTGGCCCGGAAAGAACGCAGAATAGAGCTCGCGGCTGGTCTGTACACAGGCATCACGGTAGGCCTCATACCTTTCTAAAAATTGGCGGGCCTCGGCGGTCAGGGTGCTGCCGCCGCCGCCCCGCCCGCCGATGGTCTTGCAGGTCAGGGCAAAGCCCAGTTCTTTTTCGGCGTGCTGCACAAGCCGCAGCGCCTTGGAGTAGGAAAGCCCCATCTGCGCCGCTGCGCTGCGCAGCGAGCCGGTCTCCTCGATCAGATGGAGCAGGCGGCAGGGCCCCTCGCCAAAAAAGCGCTCGCCTGCGTCATCGCAGAGCATCACGCGCAAAGCAGGTTTCATGGTATCACCTCACAGCGGCAGCAGGGCCAGACGGTGTCGGCCCCGGCAGTCGGTAACGGGCAGCAGCTCCAGCGGGCCGTACACGGCGGCAAGGGCTGCCTGCAGCACGGCAGGCGGGTCGGTTCTGGGGTGCAGCACCGCCGCGACCCCGCCGCCCTGCAATACCACCAGTATATCACAGCTGTCCAGCGCCAGCGCGGGGTCGTGCAGGCAGACCAGCGCGGTCTTGCCGCCGGTGTGGACCAGCTGCGCCAGCAGCGCGGTCATCCGGCTGCGGTTCGCAAGGTCAAGCGCACTGTCCGGCTCGTCCAGCAAAAGCAGCGGCGCATCCTCGGCAATCGTGCGCGCCAGAATACAGAGCTGCTTCTCGCCGCCGCTCAGCGTCAGGTAGTCCTGCCCGGCCTTGTCGGCCAGACCTACGGTGCGCAGGGCCTCGTCCGCAGCGGCGCGCATGGCGGCGGTGGGGCTTTGCAGGACCCCCAGCCGCGGGTTGAAGCCCATAAGCACGACCTCCCGCGCCGAGAGCGAGACCGAGATGCCGCTCTGCTGCGGGATATAGCTGACGGTCTGCGCCAGCCTGCGGGTGGACAGACTTTCCAGCGGGACGCCGTCCAGAAGGCACTGCCCGGTGTGGGGCAGCAGCCCGGCGGCTGCCTTGAGCAGCGTGGTCTTGCCGCTGCCGTTTACCCCCAGCAGCCCGATCAGCTGCCCGGACACCGGGACAGAAAAGCTGACCCCTTGCAGCACGGCCGCTGTGCCGTACCGCACGGTGAGGTCCTGCACGCAAAGCCCCACGGGCGGGGGCGTGGTTTGTGGCATCATGACGCATCCCTCCCAGGCCGCAGGATCAGATAAAGCAGAAACGGCACGCCCAGCAGCGAGGTAAAGATGCTGACCGGCAGCTCGGTGGAGGCTGCCGTCTTGGCCAGCGTGTCGGCGGCCAGCAGCAGGGCGCTGCCCAGCAGCCCGCTCAGCAGGCAGGCCGAGCGCCGGTTGTGTCCCGCCAGCAGCCGGGCGCTGTGGGGGGCCAGCAGCCCGACAAAGCTGATAAGCCCTGTCACGCTGACAACGGCGGCAACCGTCATGGTGGCAAGCGTCAGCAGCAGCAGGCGCATCGCGCCCACCCGCACGCCGAGCAGCCGGGCCTCGCCCTCCTCAATCGAGAGCAGCAGCGCCTGCCGGTGCAGCGCAAAGATCGCTGCGCAGCAGACCAGCACGACCAGCACCGGGAACCACACCCGGCTGCGGGTCACGGCGGCCAGACTGCCCATGATCCAATACTCGATGCTGGCCAGCTCCTTCTCGGGGTCGGCGGTCAGCTTGAGCAGCATCAGCAGCGTCTGGGCCAGCGCGTGGACAGCGATGCCCGCCAGCACCAGCGACATTTTGCTGCGCCCCGGCGCGGCAGCGGCCAGCCCCAGCGAGAGGAACACCGCCGCCAGTCCGCCCGCAAAGGCACAGACCGTGGTGGACAGCGCCCCTGACGAAACGAACAGGATGGCGAACGCCGCGCCGACACTGGCCCCCGAGGAAACGCCGATGATGTCGGGGCTTGCCAGCGGGTTGCGGAATACGGTCTGGTAGACAAAGCCGGCCACCCCCAGTCCAAAGCCGCCGATCAGAGCCATAACGGCGCGGGGCAGCCGCAGCACGGTGAAGGTGCGCACCGCCATGGCATCGCCGGCCAGCAGCGCCGCCGGTGTTATGGGGTAGCGGCCCAGCGCAAGGGCCGCACCAAAAGTCATAAAAACGCAGAGCGCTGCGCCCAGAAGGCACAGCGCCGTGCGCTTGCGGTTATTCATAAGAGGCAGGGGTGAAGCCGTAGTACGTCGTGTAGAATGCATCGGCGCAGTCATGGTAGAACTGCTCACTCACCTGCTCGGGATGCAGCACACTGCCCAGATAGACGCTGCCCAGGAAGCTGCCGGGCACGGGGGAGTCCACAGCCTCGATGGCGTGGGGCAGCTGGTAGACATGGCCCTCCCTGACGGCGGTGCAGTCGGCCAGTGCGGCATCGTTCAGGACGGAATCGACATCATAGTCGGCATCGGACGCCAGAATGATGTAGTCGGGATCCCAGTCCAGCACCTGCTCATAGGAGACCTCGGCCCAGTAGGTGTCCTCAACACTGGCGGCAGCGTTGAGACCGCCGGCGTTCTCAATCATATAGTTCTGGTACATGGCGGGGCCGGCGGTCTGCAGCACAGAGCTGTTGCCGGCCATGTAGACGGTGGGGGCCTCGGCATCGCCGATGGCCTCGCGCAGGCTGAGCAGGTTGTCCTCAATCGCGGACTTCAGCTCCTCACCGCGGGCAACGGTGTTGGTGGCCTGAGCCAGCAGGTCGATGGCGCCGTACAACTTGTCCTGATCCTCCGGCTTGACGGCCAGCACGGTCAGGCCCAGCTCCTCCATCTGGGGGATGGAATCCTTCAGCTTGGCGGGCACGATGACAAGGTCGGGGGTCAGCGCGGCGCAGCCCTCAAGGTCAAACTCCTTGGCGGTGCCGATGCTGGGCAGGCTCTGCAGCTCGGGGGCGGAGAGGCTGTAGATCGTGCGCTTGTCGGCCTTGGCCTCGACGCCGACCAGCTCGTCCTGCACGCCGAGGGCGATGAGCAGGCTGGTGGAGATGTAGTAGCCGCTGGCCAGCGTCTTGGGCTCGGTCTCGATGGTGACCTCGCGGCCCAGCTGGTCGGTGACGGTCAGCGGGTAGGTGACGGCGGTCTCGGCGGCAGCGGGTTCAACGGCAGCCTCCTCGGGGCTGGCGGTGACCTCGGGCGCAGCGGCGGCGGAGGCGGCGGCCTCGCTGCTTACGGCGGCGGTGCTGCCGCAGGCGGTCAGCGCCATGGCGGCGGCCAGCAGCAGGGCGGTCATTTTGGTCATTTTCATGAATCTTTTTCCCTCACACAATAAAAAATATCGTTGTATTTTTAAAACAACAACGGTATTATACCAGATTTTATGGTAGAATAAAAGTACCTATCCACGAAAAGTGTGATTTTTTCGCCCAAAACAGAAAAAACGGAGATTGACCCATGATGACGATACGCGAATATGCCCGCCCCGCCACGCTGGAGGAGGCATGGCAGCTGAACCAGAAAAAGCCCAACCGCGTGCTGGGCGGTATGCTCTGGCTCAAGATGGAAAAGATCAATGTCGGCACGGCCATCGACCTGTCGGCCTTGGGGCTGGATACGATCGAGGAGACTGACACCGAGATCATCATCGGCGCTATGGCAACGCTGCGCGATCTGGAAACGAACGCCGCCCTGAATGCCTACACCGCGGGGGCTGTGCGGGAGGCTGTGCGCCACATTGTCGGCGTGCAGTTCCGCAACTGCGCCACGGTGGGCGGCAGCATCTATGGCCGGTTCGGCTTTTCCGATGTGCTGACGCTGTTTTTGGCGCTGGACTGCGAGGTCGAGCTGTACAGGGCGGGCCGGATGCCGCTGGCGCAGTTTGCCGCGATGCCCTATGACCGCGATATTCTGACCCACATCTGCCTGCGCAAGACGCCGGGGCTGAAGGTGCAGTACCAGTCGGTGCGCGCGACCCAGACCGATTTCCCGATCCTGACCTGTGCGGCCGCCCGCACGGCGCAGGGGCAGTACCGCTTTGCCATCGGCGCGCGCCCGATGAAGGCCGTGCTTGTCACGCCGGACTGCGACCCGGCGCAGATGCCCGCCGCCGTGCAGGCAGCCGTTAAGACCGGCAGCAACCTGCGCGGCAGTGCCGAGTACCGCACCCACCTGACCGGTGTGCTGGTCCGGCGTGCCGTGGCCGCGCTGGAAAATTGACGGAGGTATACCATGCAGATCACATTTACCTTAAATCATAAAAAAGTCACCGCCGAAATCGCGGCTGACACCGTGCTGCTGGACCTTGTGCGCAGCCTCGGCTGCAAGAGCGTCAAGCGCGGCTGCGAGACCGCCAACTGCGGCCTTTGCACGGTCTTTCTCGATGAAAAGCCGGTGCTGTCCTGCTCGGTGCTGGCGGCGCGGGTCAACGGCCGCAGCGTCACCACGCTGGAGGGGCTGCAGGAGGAGGCTGCCGAGTTCGGCGCCTTTATCGCCGATCAGGGTGCGGAGCAGTGCGGCTTCTGCAACCCGGGCTTTATTATGAACGCGCTGGCGCTTTTCCGGGAAAACCCCGACCCCGACGAGGACGAGATCAAGGAGTATCTGGCCGGCAACCTCTGCCGCTGCTCCGGCTATGAGGGCCAGCTGCGGGGCATTTTGAACTTTTTAGCGTGGAAAAAGGGGAAGGAGGCTGCCCAATGAAAACCGTGAACCAATCCATGCGCAAAAAGGACGCTATGCAGCTTGTGACCGGCCAGCCCGTCTACATGGATGATGTCATCCCGCAGGACTGCCTGATTGTCAAGCTGCTGCGCTCCCCCCATGCCAACGCCATCGTGCAGGAGATCGACACGAGCCGTGCCCTGCTGGTGCCGGGCATCGAGGCGATCTACACATGGAAGGATGTGGACCAGCAGGGCCGCCGCTACACCCAGGCGGGCCAGACCTACCCCGAGCCGAGCCCCTATGACCGGCTTGTCATTGACCGCCATGTCCGCTTTGCGGGGGATGTTGTCGCAATTTTGGCCGGCAAGGATGAAAAATGCGTCGATAAGGCGATGAAGCTCATCAAGGTCAGGTATGAGGTCCTGCCCGCCGTGCTGGACTACCACACGGCACTGGACAACCCCGTCCTTGTCCACCCGGAGGAAAACTGGGAGTCGCTGGCACCAGTCGGGGCCGACAACAAGCGCAACCTCTGCGCCCACGATGAGAGCGGGGCGGGCGATATTGAGGCGGTGCTGGCGGGGTGCGATGTCGTCATCGACCATACATACCACACCCGCGCCTGCCAGCAGGCCATGATGGAGACCTTCCGCACCTACTGCAGCATAGATGCCTACGGGCGGCTGAATGTCCTCAGCTCGACCCAGATCGTTTTTCACTGCCGCCGGATCCTGGCCAATGCGCTGCACATCCCCAAGTCGATGATCCGGGTGGCCAAGCCCCGCATCGGCGGCGGCTTCGGCGCCAAGCAGACCTCGGTCTGCGAGGTCTACCCCGCCTTTGTGACATGGAAAACCAAAAAGCCCAGCAAGATCATCTTCAGCCGGTACGAGAGCCAGATCGCCTCCACCCCGCGCCATGAGATGGAGATGCATGTCCGCCTTGGTGCGACAAAGGACGGCATCGTCAGGGGCATCGACCTCTACACCCTGTCCAACACCGGTGCTTACGGCGAGCATGGTCCTACAACGGTGGGCCTGTCCGGCCACAAATCCATCCCGCTCTACGGCAAGGCCGAGGCATTCCGCTTTGTCAGCGATGTCGTCTACACGAACCACATGTCCGCGGGCGCTTACCGCGGCTACGGTGCGACCCAGGGCCTGTTTGCGGTGGAGTCCGCCGTCAATGAGCTGGCCGACAAGCTGGGCATCGACCCGTTTGTGATCCGCCAGCGCAACATCGTCCATGAGGGCGATGTGATGCCCGCCTACTACGGGCAGGTCAACACCAGCTGCGCGCTGGACCGCTGCCTGCAGGCCGTGCATGACAACATCGGCTGGGACGAAAAATACCCCGTGCGCGACATGGGCAACGGCAAGGTGCGCGCCGTGGGCATGGGCATGGCGATGCAGGGCTCCGGCATTACGAGTGTGGATGTGGGCAGCGCCAGCCTGAAGATCAACGATGACGGGTTCTATACCCTCTCAATTGGTGCAGCCGACATGGGCACCGGCTGCGACACGATTCTGGCGCAGATCGCCGCCGAGGTGCTGGACTGCCCGCTCGACAATGTGACGGTCCTCGGCGCGGACACCGATTCCTCGCCCTACGATTCTGGCTCCTACGCATCCAGCACGACCTATGTCACCGGCAAGGCGGTTGAGCAGTGCGCCGAGCAGCTCAAGCAGAAGATCTGTCAGGTCGGCGCGGGGCTGCTGGGCCTTGATGAGCGTGCAGTCGTCTTTGCGGGCGATGCCGTGACAAGCGAGGACGGCACGCAGCGCGCCACGCTGGCGCAGATCGCCGCAGCCTCCCAGTGCGGCAGCAATACGGCGCTGGAGGCAGTTGTGACCCACAGCTCGGAAATCTCGCCCCCGCCGTTCATGGTGGGCGCTGCCGAGGTCGAGGTCGATCTGGAAACCGGCGAGGCGCAGGTCATCCGCTATGAGGCAGCCGTTGACTGCGGCACACCGGTCAACCCGAACCTTGCGCGGGTGCAGGCCGAGGGCGGCATCCTGCAGGGCATCGGTATGGCGCTGACCGAGAATGTCACCTACGATGACCGCGGCATGCCGCAGGAAAACTCGCTGATGCAGTACAAGATCCCGGCGCGCAACGACATCGGGCATATCCATGTCGTATTTGAGAGCAGCTACGAGGGCACCGGCCCCTTCGGTGCCAAGAGCATCGGCGAGGTGGTCATCAACACCCCGCTGCCCGCCGTGGCCGATGCGATCTACCACGCCACCCACAAGCGGTTCTATGAGCTGCCCATCACCCGCGAGCAGATCGCGCTGGCCGGGCAGTAAAAGGCAGGGAACGGCGAAAAAGACCCTCTGCGGGGGATAAAAAAATTGCAAGCCGGCAGATCGCCGGCTTGCAATTTTTTTTCAGGCTGCAAAAAAACTCTTGTAGGGGCGAGCATGGCTCGTCCGTGCCCGTTTGTCTGTGAAAAACCTTCCCGGAAAACGCGCTGCTGCGCCAAGCCAGTGCGAAGATTCAGGTTTCGCCACCGCGGTTAAAACTGCGCCGGTTGTTGGGAAACCAAATGGCAGGGGTGAACACAGCTAGCCCCACCGCTGTGGTATCCCCGGGGTTGGAAACGATGTGGGGCAGGTTGGACTGCACCACAGTGGTGTCTCCGGCGTTCAGGCGGGTGGTCTCGGACTTCACCAGTACATCCAGCTGCCCCTGTTCCAGCAGCAGGATTTCCTCACTGGGATGGATCACCGGCAGGTCGCCGTCCTTGCAGTGGGGTTCCAGCTCAAAGCGTATGACCAACGACTGAGGTACAAAATTTCCGTTGGGCATGGGCGTAAGCAGATGATACCGTACATTGGAATTGGGCTGGGAGAGGATCAACATATCCGCCTGACGGGTTGTCAGGCTGGTGCTGCTCTCACCTCCCATAAACAGATAGGTGGGGATGTCCAGAGCGGCGCTGAGTTTGCGCAGGGTGGACAGGGACGGGTCGGTGAGATCGCGCTCGATTTGGGAGATATACCCGATGGACAAACCAGTCTTTTCGGCCAGTTCCTTGAGGGTGATTCCCCGCTTTTTCCGGATATTTCGAACATGTTCGCCCAGCATAAGACCTCCCGCTTTTTCGTAAAAAAATTTATTTACAGTATATCACAAAATGCCCTGTACGTAAATAAGCAAGAAAAAATTCGATATTTATAAAATTTTTTACAAAGAAAATCAGATGATTTCTTGCTTATCCTATAAAGTGCTCTGAAAAATGTGAAAAAAACAGAAAAACTCTTGACAAAAATTTTAGAAATAGTAAAATTTATAAAAAATTGTAAATTTTATAAAAATTATTGTGCAGAAGGAACCCTATGAAAATCACAGACGTAAAGGTAGAAACCATCCGTATCCCCATGAAAAAACCCTTCCGTATTGCTTTTGCGGTACAGGATCATTCGCTGAATGTGCTGGTGAAGATCTCCACCGACGAAGGTCTGTGGGGCATCGGTGAGGCCGCGCCCTTTGAACCGGTAACCGGCGAGAGCGCAGCCACCGTTCTGGAAGCGCTGAAACTGTTCCGCACCGGATTGATCGGCATGGATCCGCTGGACATTGAGGGCATCCACAGGATGATGGACCGCCTGCTGTCAGGCAACACCTCGGCAAAGGCCGCGGTGGATATTGCCCTGTATGATATCAAGGGCAAACTGATGGGTCAGCCTCTGTACAAGGTGCTGGGCGGCAGCGTGAACCAGATCGTCACGGACATGACGGTGGGCATTGACACACCGGAAGCCATGGCCGCCGAAGCCCGGGAACGGGTGGAAAAGGATGGCTTCACCATTCTGAAAATCAAGGCCGGCATCAACCCGAGCGAGGATATCCAGGCATTGACCCTGATCCGTCAGGCGGTGGGCCCCAACATCCGCCTGCGTGTGGACGCCAACCAGGGTTACACGGTCAGCGATGCGGTGCGCACCCTGAAAGCCTTTGAAGAGTTGGGCGTGGAAGCGGTGGAACAGTGCCTGCCCAGCTGGGATCTGGACGGTATGCGCTTTGTGCGTTCCAAGGTGGACTTGCAGGTCATGCTGGATGAGTCGGTCCACACCCCCATCGACGCAGCAAAGGCCTGCAAGATCGATGCTGCAGACATTATCAACATCAAACTGATGAAGTGCGGCGGCCTGTACCCGGCGGAAAAGATCAACGCCATTGCCGAGGCAAACCATGTACAGTGCATGGTGGGCTGCATGCTGGAGACCAAGGTGGCCATTGCTGCCGGTGTGAGTCTGGTTGCCGCCAAGCAGAACATCACCGAGGCGGACTGCGACAGCTTTATGTACGCTGTGGACCCCGAGATGGGTATGCCCGGCGGTTTTGCCGTGAATGGCGGCGTCTACACCCTGTCCGACAAACCGGGCCTTGGCATCGATATTGATTTTTAAGCGGGACCCCGCAGAGAGGTATAGAGAGGTATATTATGGCGAATACGATTTTTTCCTCCGAAGGCGCGCTCCTGTTCATCATGGTCGCCACGGTTGCACTGGGATTCTGGCTGCAGCGGTTCAAGGTGTTCAAAACGCTGGGCCCGGCCCTGACGGTTATCGTCATGGGCATCGTGATGTCCAACCTGCGGATCGTGCCTACCTCCAGCCCTACCTATGATGCCATCAGCAGCTACTGCGTGCCGTTGTCCGTTTCCATCTGCCTGCTGAGCCTGGACCTGAAACAGATGCGCAAATTATCCAAGGAACCGATCATTGCGTTGGCCTCGGCCATATTCAGCGTCTGCGTGGCGGCTTTGGTGTTCGGCATACTGTTCGCCAACAAAATCGACGAGGGCTGGAAGGTGGCCGGTATGTTCGTGGGCACCTACACCGGCGGCAGTTCCAACCTGACCGCCATCGCTGTAGGCCTGGATGCCAGCAAGAACACCATCGCCTCGGCCAATGCCGCCGACTATGTGGTGGGCATCCCCACGCTGATCCTGATGTTTGCTACCCCCGCCCTGTACAAGAGTTCCAAATGGCTGAAAAAGCTGTGGCCCTATGATATGAGCGAGTCGGAGCTGCTGGGGGATGGCAACCACGAGGAACTGATGGCCTCCAAGGAATGGTCCATCCAGGAAATCGCCTGGCTGCTGGCCATCGGCTTTGGCACCGTGTGGGCTGCCACCAGCATCTCCTCGATGGTATTCGGAGAAGGGTTCCGCAGTGCAGGCCGCATCCTGCTCATCACCACCTTCTCCATCATCCTGGCACAGGTGCCGGCCGTCCGCAAGCTGCGCGGCAATTTTGACCTGGGCCTTTTCATAGCGGTGCTGTTCCTGGTGACCATCGGCTTTGCGGTGGACCTGAAGCAGTTCTTCGGATCCACCTTCTACATCACCCTGTTCTGCTTCTGTGTCATCGCCTGTTCCATTCTGCTGCACCTGATCATCACCCGGCTGCTGAAAGTCCGTTTTGAGTATGTGCTGCTGTCCATCGTGGGCTGTATCTCGGATGGCCCCACCGCCGCCCTCATCGCCTCCAGCGCCCAGTGGAAGACCCTTATCAACATCGGCTTGCTCATGGGCGTACTGGCCGGTGCCCTGGGCAACTATGTGGGCATCGGTGTAGCCTATGCTATCCGTGCTTTCATCGGCGCCTAAACGGAAAATGGGAGAAACGGAAATGCGTAATTTTGACTTATATGTTTCAGGCATCCTGTACGGCAGACTGCGGCTGGGCGACGGCACACCCCAGATCCGGAAACTGGACGTGCATACCGGCGCGCTGCTGGACTGGCAGGACCTGACTGAACAGGACCGGGATTTTTACCGTTTCTTTGTGAAGATGGACTTTGCCGCCCTGGGGCAGAACCTGTCCCAGTACGAGACGGGGCTGCATGGCACCGGGGAAGTTTCCCTGTGCGGCGAGCGCTACACCAGCGAAGACGGCTGCAGCTACCTGCAGCGGGATGTAAAATTCCCCAACAACAAACAGATGAAGGACGGGCGGCTGATCGCCGTCACCTGCCCTGCCCGGGAGATGGTCACGGTGCTGGTGGAACCCGGTGCCGAGGAGGAGACCATCCTGCGCCTGTGGCGCTCGACCTGGCCGGAGGAACAGCTGTTCCCGGTAGAACATGCGCAGACCTTCCCGGTGCCCATGCGGGACGGGGTACATCTTTCCACCAACGTATACCTGCCTAAAAACTGCAGTACCCCGGTGCCCGCAGTGCTGGTACGCACCCCCTACGGCAAAGAGGACGGCTGTGAGATATACTACCGTTACGTCCAGCGCGGCTACGCGGTGGTAGTACAGGATGTGCGAGGCCGAAACGCCAGTGAAGGCGAATGGCTGCCCAACTACCACGAGGTGGAGGACGGCGACGATACTCTGAACTGGATCGCCGCCCAGCCATGGTGCAGCGGACGCATCGGTATGGTGGGCGGGTCCTACCTGGGTTATGTACAGTGGGCTGCCGCTGCCAGCGGCAACCCCCACCTGAAAGCTCTGATCAGCGTAGTCTGCGCGGGCAGCGCCTTTGTGGATCTGCCCCGCCGGGGTGGGTCTTTCACCTCGGGCATGCTGGCCTGGGCCTTTGCGGTGTCTCAGAAAACCTTCCACCCTGAGCTGATGGAACGCGATGACTGGGAGAAAGTGCTGAACATCCGCCCCCTGACCGACCTGCCGAAAAAGGCTCTGGGGTACGATGTGCCCTTCATCACACGGTGGCTGGAACCCAGTGACTACAACGATTTCTGGCGTATGTCCAACTGGCAGGAACGCTCCGTCAGGGCGCAGATCCCGGCGCTGATTCAGTCCGGCTGGTTTGACGACAACGGCATGGGTACCACCGAAGCCCTGGAACTGGTCCATGACTTCCCGCGGGGCATGCGCAAGGTCATTCTGGGACCCTGGCAGCACAGCGGCAACAGTAAGTACGACATGCACGGGGTATCCTTCGGCAGCCAGGCGCTGCGCTTTGATCTGGACTGGCTGTATTTCCGCTGGTTTGAGCATCACCTCAAGGAAGTGGACAACGGCATCGACCAGACTGCCCCGGTAGAATACTACACCCTGGGCCAGGAGGTATGGAAGACCGCCGAAAACTGGCCGGTGCCCGAGACCCGGGTCACCCACCTGTATCTGGATAGTGACGGCCATGCCAACACCTCTGCCGGGGACGGGCGGCTGACTTTTGCCGAGCCGGAGCGGGAGAACTGCGACGGTTACGCCTATGACCCCGAAAATCCGTCCCAGCACATCATTGATATGTCGGAGAACGAGATCGAAGTGCCGGAGGACTACACCCGGGAGGAACTGCGTCAGGACCTGCTGTGCTACACCTCCCCTGTGCTGAAGGAAGACCTGGTTCTGACCGGTGATATGACGGCGGAGTTGTATATTTCTTCTGATGCGCCGGATACCGACTTTGTGGTGCGTGTTACCGACGTGGATGAGAACGGCCGGTCCATCAAATTGGCGGATGGCCTGCTCAGTGCCCGATACCGTAATGGCTTTGCTCAGTCGGAGTTTTTGCAGGAAGGCGAGATCGTCTGCCTGAAGATCCGCACCACCAAGTTGTCCAATTGCTTCCGAAAAGGTCACCGCATCCGGGTGACCGTCACCTCCAGCGCCAAGAATTTCATCTTCCCCAACAGCAACACCCGGGAAGGTTTTGCTTCCGCCCGGACCGTGGTGGCCCATAACCGGGTATACCACGGTGGGCTGCACGCCTCCCGCCTGACGGTGCGGGTGGAACCCTAAGCGGATTGCCCTCCCTGTCAGCGGAAGCGAACAGATCGCATTCTGCTCCGCAACCATCAAGCCTCGGCCAGAAAAGGCCGGGGCTTTTCTTGTTCTGGGGCAATACCGCATAATTCTAAGTGCCGGAGCGGTGCTTGAGCCGTTAGGCGGGAATTGTGCGGTGCTGCCTTCGTTATTTGTGCGGGCTTTCCCTGCGTGAAACCCCTGTGAGACGGGTGTCCGCATTCCTCGATGGGACACCCCGGAAATGCGTTTGTGGGCAATCAAACGCTATGCCATGTAAAACATCTTCCCGCCCAAAGCGTGGGCAATCAAGGCGGATAAGCAGAACCATGATTTATTGAAAATTCGGAAAAGAATCTGTATAATACTTATCAGATAGAGCCTATAGTCATGAAAGGCAAGCGGCATAGCAGTCGGCACATAAACGCATTCATTTGCTCTCAAAAGGGGAATTTTCGTGAACTACATCGCAGTAGTCGAGGATAGCGCGCAGGATCGGGCGGTGCTGGACTCGTATCTGGAAAAATACCAGCAGGAGAAAAACTGCCATTTTCAAATCACGCATTTTTCGGATGGCGACGAGATCGCGCTGGGCTATAAGGGCGGCTATGACCTGATTTTGATGGACATCGAGATGACCTTCATGGATGGTATGTCAGCAGCCGAGGAGATCCGCCGCGCCGACCCGGAGGTGCTTATCATCTTCATCACCAACTCGCCGCAGTATGCCATCAAGGGGTACGCGGTGCAGGCGCTGGACTATATCTTAAAGCCGCTGAGTTATTACGCTTTCTGCCAGCGGATGAACCATGTGCGGGAGCTGCTGGGACGCCGCCAGAAGCATTTCCTCACGGTACCCTGCGCGGGCGGTGTGCAGAAGCTCGACGCCTCCGACATTTATTATGTAGAAATTTGCGACCACGACCTGCTGTTCCACACCAAGCAGGGCAAGGTGCATTCCACCGGCTCCATGCGCGATGTGGAGCAGAAGCTGCCGCCGGAGAATTTCTTCCGCAGCAGCAAGGCGTACCTTGTCAATCTGGAGCACGTGGACGGCATCCAGGACGAGGACGCCACCGTCAACGGTGAGCGGGTGCAGATCAGCCGCGCCAAGCGCAAGGCGTTTTTGGCGGCGCTCAACCACTACATGGGGGAAACCATCTGATGCAAGCGGAAGTTCTGGGCAACATTCCCCGCCTGTATACCGCGCTGGCAGACTGGCTTGCCTGCCTTTTATATCTGTTCTTCCTGCCCAAGCGTACAGCAGGCTGGCGGCGGTATACGATCCACGCGGTGTTTTTGCTGCTGCTCGGCGTCTTTATGCAGGCAACGGGTCAGGTGCCGCAATTCTGGTTTCTGCCCTGCATTGCGGTATCCATCTTGATCATGTATCTGTACATCCGAATGCAGGCCGACGTGCCCGCCCGGAGCGCGGGGTATTACTGCGTCCGCGCGTTTATTTTGGGGGAACTGGCGGCCTCTCTGGAATGGCAGCTCTACTACTATATGGCAAGGCGGCAGGGTACGCCGGGCACGGGTGTGCGTGTGTGCATTTTGGCAGTCGTCTATGCCGCAGTGTATGGCGTGGTGTTCGCGCTGGAACGCAATTATAACGATATTGCCTCGCCTCTGCACGTCCACAAAAAGGAATTCCTCAGCACGCTGTTCATCGGTGTGGCGGTCTATGCCGCCAGCAACCTGAGCTATGTCAGCCCGGACACGCCGTTTTCCGGCAAGATGACGGCAGAAATTTACAACATCCGCACGCTGGTAGACCTGGGCGGCATGGCCATTCTGTTTGCGCACCACATGCAGCTGGTGGAGTACCGCCGCAAAAAGGAGCGCGACGCTTTGCAGAACGTCTTGCAGGCGCAGTACGCACAGTACCGCTCGGCGCAGGACAGCATTGACCTTATCAATAAAAAATATCACGACCTCAAGCACCAGATCGCCGTGCTGCGCAGCGAGACCTCAGAGGAAAAGGCCCACTATCTCGACGTGATGGAGCAGGAGATCCGCAGCTATGAGGCGCAGAACAAGACCGGCAACGAGGTGCTGGACACGATCCTGACCAGCAAAAGCCTGTACTGCCAGCAGCACGGCATCACACTGACCTGCGTGGCAGACGGTGCGGCGCTGGATTTTATGGATACGATGGACCTGTGTTCGCTGTTCGGCAATGCGCTGGACAACGCCATCGAGAGCACCGAAAAGCTGCCTGACAGCGAGCAGCGGCTCATTCATCTGGTGGTGGCACGGCAAAAGAGCTTTTTGTGGATCCGGGTCGAAAACACCTACGACGGTGCCTTCCAAGCGGACGGCAACCTGCCAAAAACGACCAAGTCCGACGCCCGCTACCACGGCTACGGTCTAAAGAGCATCTACGACACCGCCGAAAAATACGGCGGCACCGCCGAGATCAGCACCCAGGAGAACCAGTTCACATTAAAGGTGCTGTTTCCCATCAAGCGGAAATAACCCGGACAGCCCATTTTGGTGGGCTGTTTTTTGGTTTAAGCAACCTGCACATAAAGCACATGATACGATTGTCTATTTTGCCAATGCCGCAGGCGGCTTGCGTGGGAAAAAGGACCGTTCACGTAGTGAATCCCCTTTTTGCTGTACATTGTGATATAGTGCAGACAACAGAAAAGGAAAGTCTCCTGCGGTTTTTGCCATTGAAAACTTTGAAAGTGAGAACCTTGTATGAAAGCTACCCCACTTCTCACCGGCTGGACGTGCCGCCATTTGGGCGATACCGCACCCGGCAAACCGGTGACCCTGCCCCATGATGCCATGCTGGCTGAACCCCGCACAGCCCTGAGCGCGGGCGGCACCAATACCGGCTGGTACGAGGGACACGACTACGAATACCGGCGCACCCTGACCGTGCCGGAAAACGAGCTGGCAGACACCCACATTCTGGAGTTTGAGGGCGTCTACCATAATGCCGAGGTCTGGCTCAACGGTCAAAAGGCAGCGTTCCGCCCCTACGGCTACACCAACTTTTATGTTGATTGTGCGCCGTATCTGCACGCAGGAGAAAACGACCTGCGGGTCATTGCCCGCAACGCCGACCAGCCCAACAGCCGGTGGTATTCCGGCGCGGGCATCTACCGCCCGGTGCAGCTTTGGACGGCAAAGGGCGAGCATATCGCACTGAACGGCATTAAAATCCGCACCCTGTCGCTTGACCCCGCCGTCGTGGAGGTGCGCGTAAAGACCACCGCCCCCGGCACGGTACGCCTGACGGTGGACGACCTGCCCGCCGTGCAGCAGGAGAGCGACGGCGAGGCCGTATTTACCCTGACCCTTGATAAAGCCCGCCTTTGGACACCTGAAACGCCCAACCTGTACACCTGCCGCGTCAGCTTTGCCGATGATGAGGTGACCGAGACGTTCGGTGTTCGCAAGGTCGAGTGGGGTACGGACGGCTTCCTGCTCAACGGCAAGCGGTACATCATCCAGGGCGCGTGCATCCACCACGATAATGGTCTGTTGGGCGCAGTTTGTGACCCCGACGCCGTGGCGCGCAAGGTACGCCTGTTGAAAGAGAACGGCTACAACGCCATTCGCTCAGCGCACAACCCCTGCTCCAAGGCGCTGCTGACCGAGTGTGACCGGCAGGGCATGCTTATCATGGACGAGTACATCGACCATTGGTACATCCACAAAACCGAGCATGACTACGTGGATTATTTCAATGAGTGGTGGCGTCAGGACCTGACCGACATGGTGGAAAAGGATTACAACCACCCCTGCGTCGTGCTCTACTCCACCGGCAACGAGGTCAGCGAGACTGCCCAAAAGCGCGGCATCGCCCTGACCAAGGAGATGACCGACTTCCTGCACGGGCTGGACGATTCCCGCCCGGTGACCTGCGGCGTGAACATCTTCTTCAACTTTTTAAGCTTCATCGGCTTCGGCGTGTACAGCGACGAAAAGGCAAAAAAAGAAGCCGAGCGTGCCGAAAAAGCCAAACAGCGCGGCGAGAAGGCCGCCAAGAAAAAGGCAGTCGGCAGTCAGTTCTTCAACAATCTGGCGGGGCTGCTGGGCGATGAGTTCATGAAGCGCGGCGCGACCCTGCACGGCTGCGACGTCAAGACCCGTGACGCCTTTGCCAATATGGACATTGCGGGCTACAACTACGGCATCTACCGCTATAAGCACGACCTGAAAAAGTACCCGCAGCGGTTGATTTTGGGCAGCGAGACCTTCTGCAACGATGCTTATAAATTCCGCGAACTGGCCAAACAGGAACCCCGCTTGGTGGGCGACTTTGTCTGGGCGGGCATGGACTACCTTGGCGAAGTCATGGTCGGCTCATGGGAGTACGCCGACTACGCCGAAACGTTCGATGGCGGTCCAGGCTGGGTGTCGGCGGGTTCGGGGCGTATCGACCTGACCGGCAAGCCGCTGGGCGAAGCCCTCTATACCCGCGTGGCGCTGGAGGCCGACAACGGTCCCTATATCGCCGTCTGCCCGGTCAACCATACCGGAGACCGCCACAGCCCCAGTGCGTGGAAGATGACGAATGCCATGCCCAGCTGGAGCTGGACCGGCTGCGAGGAGCGCAAGGCCAACGTGGAGGTCTACGCCCGCGCCGCCCGCGTGGAGCTGGTGCTGAATGGTCACACGGTGGGCAGTAAAACGCTGAAAAATGATTGCTTGGCGAGGTTCAGCATTCCCTACGAGAGCGGCACGCTGGAAGCCGTCAGCTATGACGCTGCCGATCACGAAATTGGTCGCTGCAAGCTGCAAAGTGCCGGCGGCACGACCCGCCTGACGCTGGACGCCGAAGAACCTACTGTAAAACCGAGGCACCTGTGCTACATCCGTCTGCGCTACACCGATGAAAACGGCATCACCAAGCCGCTGGCGCGCGGCAGTATTCAGGTACAGGTGCGCGGCGGCACGTTGGTAGGGCTGGGCAGTGCCTGCCCCTTCAACAAGCACAGCTATCTGGACAGCGAAACCGATACCTACTACGGCGAGGCTCTTGCTATCGTCCGCATGGGGGACGGCGACGCCATGACGATTGCTGCTTCCGACGGCGAATACAGCGCGGAGCTGACCGTGCCTGCGCAAGGCTGAGGTAAGCTATGGAGGCAATGGGCTGCTTTGCAGCGTTTGCCATCACGCTGTTTCTGGTGGCGCTCGTGCCCATCACCGTCATCAACGGCGGTGTGCAGATGGTGATTTGTTTCCCGATTTATAAAATCATCTTCCCGGAAGGGGAGCAGCAGAAAAACTAACCTGCCCCAAAAGGGTTTGGAACAGGTCGGTACCATGCAGCATTCTTTTGTACGCATGGGACAAAATCCGTTCTGAGCCTTGGTACACAACACCACAAAACCGACAAAAGCTCGTTGAAACGATAAGCTTCAACGAGCTTTTTTCGGCTCCTTTTTTGGAATGCAAATTTCAGTGCAGGACCTTCGCACCAGCGCCTGGCTGTAGGCCATCGGGCGGATGCCGATGCCCTTAGCAGCTCCATGGCGCGCTGGACGCGCAGCCCTTTACAACCGGCGGTCAGGGTGCTATAATAAATCCGACCGACCGGTCGGTCGGAAAAGAAAGGGAACACTTCCATGCCGAAATACAGCGTTAAAAAGCCATTTACCATTCTGGTGGCGGTCATTCTGGTGCTGGTGCTGGGCTTTGTCAGCCTGACCGGCATCCAGACGGACCTGCTGCCCGCCATGAACCTGCCCTACCTGATGGTCATCACGACCTACCCCGGCGCCAGCCCCGAGCAGGTCGAGGCCGACGTGACCAAGCCGCTGGAAAATGCACTTTCGACGCTGAACGGCGTCAAGAACGTGACGAGCCAGAGCAATGAAAACTACAGCCTGCTCTTTCTGGAATACCAGGACGACACCGACATGGACAGCGCCATGGTCAAGGCCAGCACAGCCGTGAACCAGCTCGGCGACGCGCTGCCCGACATGGCGTCCACGCCGACGCTGATGGAGATCAGCCCGGACATGATGGCGACGCAGTACATTGCCGTGGACTACGACGGCATGGATATTTACGAGCTGTCCGACTATGTCAGCGAAAACGTGCTGCCCCAGCTCGAGCGCGTGGACGGCGTGGCCAGCGTGTCCACGACGGGCCTGGTGGAAAAGTCGGTGCAGATCACGCTCGACCAGGAAAAGATCGACGCTGTCAACGACAAGCTGCTGGTCAAGGTCAGTGACCGCCTGGCCGATGCCAAAAAAGAGCTGGATGCCAACAAGAAAAAAATCAACGATGGCATGAAGGAACTGGACGCCGCCCAGGCCCAGCTGGACGCAGGCAAGGCCCAGCTGAACAGCCAGAAGGCCGACGTGACGACCCGGCTGCGGGACGCCATCACCGAGCTGGACAAGCAGATCCCCGAGCTGGAAAAGAAGATCGCCAGCCTGCAGACCGACCTGGACGAGGCAAACCGCAAGCTGGAGAACGCCAAAAATACAAGCACGACCCTGCCCGAGGTCACGCTGCCCATCGACGATGCACTGTTTGCCAGCTGCAAGACGGTGCTGGCCGCCTACGACCCGCAGTATAACGCCGATGCGCTCCCGGCCAATCTGGCCGAAGCTAAGAGCGACCTGAACAAGATGGGCGCGATGGTCAACTCGATCGACCGCGCGGATGCGGCCATCCGCCAGCGCGCCGCAGACGAGGGGCTGTTGGAGCAGAATATGACGGTGGAGCAGACGGCGGCCTACTTAGATGCCCAGTATGCGGCCATGAGCGCCCGCATTCAGGCGCTGGAGGTGGAGATCGCGTCGCTGCAGGACTCCCTCAACAACACCGAGGACGAGAGCGAACGGGCCGATTTACAGGCGCAGATCGACGCCAAGCGCGCCGAGCAGGCGCAGGACCAGGCCGTCATCGACGGCAACGCCGCCCGCCGCGCCCGCGTCAGCGAGCTGAGCGGCAATCTGTCAACGCTCTCCACGACGAAGGTCGCCCTGCAGAACGCCACGACGCTGCTGACTGCGCGGCAGGAGGCCGAGACTGCGCTGAACGACGGTATGCAGCCGCTGCAGCAGACGCTGAACGACACCGCCGCCGCCCTGCGCGACCAGCTGACCAAAGCGCAGGAAATGCTGACCCAGCTGAACGAACAGCGCGGCAAGCTGCAAAAAATGCTGGCAAGCCTTGGCGACGAGGCGGTAGACCCCGCCATGGCCGATATGGCCGTCCAGCTGCTGCTGAGCGGCACCGAGGCCCAGCTGCAGCTGGGCGAGTTCCGGGTCTCCAGCGGCAAGACCCAGCTTGAGGCCGGCAAGACCCAGCTCGAGGCCGCGCAGGAGGAATACGAGTCCGCCCGCGAGGAGGCGCTGAAAAGCGCGAATCTGGACCAGCTGCTGAACATGACGACGCTGCAGCAGCTCATTTATGCGCAGAACTTCTCGATGCCCGCGGGCTATATCGAGGGCGGCGACGGCGACGACAACCGCTACATTGTCAAGGTCGGTGATGCCTTTGCCGACGCGGACGAGCTGAAAAGCATGGTGCTCTGCAATATCGACGGCATCGGCGACGTGCGCCTGTCCGATGTGGCCGAGGTCGAAATGACCGACAACGCCGATGATGCCTACGCCAAGGTGGACAAGAACCGCGCCGTGCTGCTGTCGCTGTACAAGAGCTCGACGTCGTCCACCTCGACGGTCTCCAACGCCAGCAGCGCGGCGATGGAAACGATGATGGCCGAAAACGAGGGCCTGCACCTGACGCCCATCATGGACCAGGGCGACTATATCAAGCTCATCGTCAACAGTGTGCTGTCCAACCTGATCGAGGGCGCGGCGCTGGCCATCATCGTACTGGCGCTATTTTTGAAGGACCTGCGCCCGACCATCGTCGTGGCCATCAGTATGCCGTTGAGCGTGCTGTTTGCCATTGTGCTGATGTATTTCACCGGCATTACCTTCAATATCCTGTCGCTGTCCGGCCTGGCGCTGGGCGTCGGCATGCTGGTCGACAACTCGGTTGTCGTCATTGAAAACATCTACCGTCTGCGGGGCCGCGGCGTGCCCGCCGCCCGCGCGTCGGTGCAGGGCGCGCGTCAGGTGGCCGGGTCCATCGTGTCCTCCACCCTGACGACGATCTGCGTTTTTCTGCCGCTGGTGTTCACTACCGGCATGGTGCGCGAGCTTCTCAGCGACATGGCCTGGACCATCACCTTCAGTCTGCTGGCGTCCCTTGTTGTGGCGCTGACCGTTGTGCCCTGCGCGGGCTCCACCGTGCTGAAAAAGCAGAAGGACATCAAGCACCCGCTGTTTGATAAGGTGCTGAACGGCTATGAAAAGCTGCTGCGCTTCTGCCTGCGCCGCAAGGCTGTGCCGCTAGCGCTGGCCATTGCGCTGCTGGGGGTGTCGGTCTGGCGCGTCGCTACCATGGGCATCGTCATGATCCCCGACATGAGCAGCAACCAGCTGACCATCACGGTCAATGTGCCTGACGATACGGCTAAGGAGGACGCCTTCGCCACGGCGGACAGCGTCATGGACGCGGTCATGAGCGTGGACGGCGTCGATACCGTCGGCGCGATGTCGGGCGGTTCCAAGAATATGGTCGCCATGGCCGGCGGCAATGCCGCCACCGACAACACCACGTTTACCTATTACGTCCTGCTGGGCGACAAGGCACCCAGGGCCAAGGTCGTGGAGCAGGAGATCTACGGCAAAACAGCAGATCTAAACTGCGAAATTGAAGTGAACTCCAATGGCATGATGGACATGAGTGCGCTGTCCGGCTCCGGCATCGAGGTGGACCTCTACGGCAGCGAACTCAATGACCTGGCCGCCGCAGGCAAGCAGGTCATGGCGCTGATGGAGGGCATCGACGGTATCCAAAACGTCACCGACGGCCAGGACTCCGGCGACGCCGAGATCAACATCACGATTGACAAGGACAAGGCTATGCGGATGGGTCTGACCGTCGCGCAGGTCTACCAGCAGATCGCCGCCAAGCTGACGACGGACACCACCGCCACGACGCTGAAGGCGGGCGGCGACAGCTACAGCGTCGTCATCGTCGATAAGACCGACACGCCGACGCTGGACGATATTTTCAATATGGAGTTCGAGACGACGACCACCGATGAGAACGGCAGCAGCGTAAAGGAGACGCACACCCTCGGTGAGTTCGCGACCCGCACCACGACGGCGGGCTATACGACGATTGCCCGCGAGAACGGCTCCCGCAAGCTGGCCGTGACGAGTGAGACCGCCAACGGCTACAACACGACGCTGCTCTCCCGCGAGCTGGAGCCGCAGCTGGCCGCACTGGACCTGCCCGACGGCGTGACCGCCGAGCTGGCCGGTGAGACGACCCAGGTCACCGAGATGCTGAGCCAGATGGCAAAAATGCTTGCACTGGCGTTGGCTTTTGTCTATTTTGTCATGGTGGCGCAGTTCCAAAGCCTGTTGTCGCCGTTCATTGTTCTGTTCACGATCCCGCTGGCCTTCACCGGCGGTATGCTCGGCCTGATGGCTGCCGGTGAGCAGCTGTCGCTGATTTCGCTGATGGGCTTCCTGGTCCTGATGGGCGTCGTCGTCAACAACGGCATTGTGTTTGTAGACTACGCCAACCAGCTGCGCATCGGCGGGCTGGAGCGCACCGACGCCCTTGTGGCGACGGGCCGCACCCGTATGCGCCCGATCCTGATGACGACGCTGACGACGGTGCTGGCGATGGTCACGATGCTGTTCGGCACCGACATGGCCAGCGAGATGAGCACCGGCATGGCCATTGTCATCATCGGCGGTCTGAGCTACGCCACGCTGATGACGCTGTTCGTCGTGCCTGTGCTGTATGACCTGTTCTACCGCAGGCCGCCGGTCAATATTGACGTCGGTGATGACGGTCTGGACGACCTGCCCGACGATGCGGCCGAGTTTGCGGCAGAGTTCGCCGCCCGCCGCGCCGCCGAGGCTGCATCCGCGCCCCGCCGCCCGGATCTGAGCCGCGCGGCCCGTGCGCCGGAGGAAAACGACGGGGAGAAAAAGGAGGCCGACCATGACAATGGATAACCATGCAGCCCGCAAGGCTGCCGTCTACGAGGCTGCCCTGCAGCTGATCGCCCGGGGCGTCAGCCCCGCCGCTATGACTATCCAGCAGCTGGCCGACACGGCAGGTATTGGAAAAGGTACGGTGTACGGCTATTTTTCATCAAAGGAGGAGATCCTGCAGGGCCTGGCAGAATACTGCTTTGCCCGGGAAAACGAACGCATCCGCGTCCTGTTTGCCGACTGCTGCACGCTGGCCGGGCTGGAGGAGCGGGCGGTAGCCTATTTGCAGGACATTGCTGCCAACCGGATGGGTGATTATAAGATGATTGCCCAGGCGCTGGACACGCCGGGAAAGTGCGAGTCCATGCCCGCCTGTGCGGACGAGTTGCGGGACATCATGCGCACGCTGCTCATACGCCTGCAGGCTGCGGGGGAGATCGACCCTGCGGTAAGTCTGGAATACTGCTGCACCGCGATTTTTTCCGCCGTTGTCGGCGGCCTGATCGGGCTGTGCTTTACCGCGGAGTGCGGGATACAGAGCGGCCTGCCGGAGAATTTAAAAATGCTGCTGCATCGGACATTACAGGTGCAGCAATAAAAAGCAGCCCGTGAGCGACAGTGCTCACGGGCTGCTTTGTGCTTATATTACAGCAGCTTACTCCCCAGCGCGCGGCTTGTGCGGGAGAGGGAGAGGTTGGCAAGCTCCTGATTGTCCAGCGTGTAGCGAAGGACGAGGACGTTCGCCACAAAGAGGACGGCCAGCTTGACCGGCATGCTGCCGGAGTCGAGCGGGCTTTCTTTGGCACCGCACAGAAGCACGACATCGGCCAGTGCTGCGCCGGGGGCGTCGCTGTAGTGGGTGAGCAGGATGACCTTGGCACCGTTCTCCCTGGCCAAATGCAGCGTGTCCATCATATCCCGCGTTGCGCCGGAGTAGGAGACAAAGACCACGACGTCCTCGGGGCCCATCAGGCTGGCGGCGATGGCCTGCATGTGGCTGTCGCCTGCCGTGCGGAACTTGGTGGAGAGCATCGAGAACCGCGCCCAGATGTCGCAGGCCAGTATATAGCTGCCGCCCTGCCCGAAAAAGAACACCTGCCGTGCCCGCTGCAAAAGCGTGGCCGCGCGGTCCACCGACTCGGGATCCAGCGCGCTGCGGGTGCCGTTCAGTGCCTCGATGGCGGTGTTGTAGGCGTGGGTGCAGAGCGTCTGGGTGTCGACGCCCGGCTCCAGCTTGAGCGAGACCGGCATCGCCGTGGCCGTGGCCTTTGCCAGCGCGATCTTCATCTCGTTATAGCCGTCAAAGCCCAGGGCGCGGCAGAAACGGAAAATCGTAGCCTCTGCCACACCGCAGGCTTTTGCCAGCGATGAGATCGACAGGTATTGTGCGTCCTCTGCGTGCTGCATAAGGTAATCCGCAACGATGATGCCGGATTTCGTCAGGCTGTCGCGCTTGGTGCGCAGCATATCCCAAAAACTTTGCTCTGCCATGATGGAGGGTCCTTTCTGCTGTGATGTGTTGCGGAACTTGGCCCCCTCTGCGAGGGGGCTCCGCCCGCAGGCGGTGGGGGAGAGAACTGTGCCATTGCCTGAAAGACTTCAGATAACCGCAAGGTTCTCTCCCTCCGGCCCTGCGGGGCCACCTCCCTCGCAGAGGGAGGCAAGGAGGCTGGCCGCTGCTATTACTTATAGTGTATCCCCGGTCAGCTCCTTTTGCAAGGCTTTGGCCAGGACTTTGTGGGACTGGACGGTCATGTGCATGCCGTCAAGGGGCGAGCAGCCCGCGCCGGGCAGTGTGTTGGCGTCCAGGAACCGCACATTGGCGATGTCCTTCAGCATCGGCTCCAGCTGGGCGGCAATGCCGGCGCAGCGTTCATGGCAGCCGGTGCCCATGGCATCTTTAAAAATCAGGTGGTCGTACTCCGGCGTGATGGACGGCGGAACGATGACGAGCACGTCCGGCCTGGCGTTGTCGCGCCAGCATTCGGTGTGCAGGGCCTTCTTGACGAGCCGCACGATGCCCAGAGAGATCAGATGGGAATTGCAGCCGAACCGCTCCTTGCTGTCGTTCGTGCCCAGCATGATCGTCACGGTGTCCAGCGGCGCGTGGCTCATCAGGATCGGCGTGATGACCCGCAGCCCGTTCATACCTTCTGTAATAGGGTCGTCAAACACGGCGGTGCGTCCGGGCAGCCCCTCCTCGACCACGCTCCAGCCGTCGCCCAGCAGGTCCTGCAGCACCATCGGGTAGCGCTCATCGTCGCCGTAGCGCCCGTCGCGGGCAGGGTCATAGCCGTAGGTGTTGGAATCGCCGAAGCAGAGCACCCGGCGGCGGGTCATATTTTCATAATTCATAAAAAAGGCTCCCTTTCTTAAAAATGAAAAGTTATTTCGCTCCTTCCATTATATAGGGAAATACCCGCGCTTGCAAGAGGCTTTTTCCCGGAAAAAGCGGCCTGTTTTTGTGCAAATGTGCAAAAATTGAGACAGATTGCGTGAAAAGGACATTTCATTTTGACATCTTGCATTTTTTTGACAACAGGAGTATCCTACTACCAAAGCAAAGGCGCTTACCCGTAAATATAACGGGTGAGCGCCTTTTTGCTTTACAGCACCAAAGCGCGCGCGATAGAAAATTTTCAAAGGTAAAAGTTGTTTTCATTTTGTAATAAATCAAAAAAGAGGCGATTTTCCCATGAAAAGCAGGAAAAACCGATAAAAACGCATGTATTTTGCACCTATGTGGATGGGATTTGTGCAGCATGTACAAAAACGACAGTTTTTCTTGGCTATTTCACCTCTGGACAAAATGAAAAAAGTTTTCTAAAATAGAGACATCACGAGGGACACAGAATGAAGATGCCCCACAAAGGCCGAAAGGCAAAAAAGGAGAAAAACCTATGAAGAAGCAAGTTTCCGCGATCCTGGCCGCCAGCATGGCAGCCAGCATGCTCGTCGCCTGCGGCGGCTCCACTTCCAGCGCAGCGACCTCTACCGCAACTGCTGAGAGCACCTCTACCGCCTCCAGCGAGGCCGCTCCCGCGGAGTCCACCGCCGATGCCGGTCAGGCTGCTGACATTACGCTGTGGACCTACCCCATCGGCAAGTGGGGCGATTCCGAGTCCGTTGATGCGCTGCTGGCAGACTTCAACGCCCAGTATCCTGACATCCACGTCACCGTCGAGTACCTCGACTACACCAACGGCGACGACCAGGTCAACACCGCTATCGAGGGCGGCAGCGCACCTGACATCGTCATGGAAGGACCCGAGCGTCTGGTTGCCAACTGGGGCGCCAAGGGTCTGATGGCCGATCTGAGCGACCTGTGGACCGACGACCAGAAGGCCGACATCAGCGCCAGCGTTGAGGCCGCCTGCAAGGATTCCTCCGGCGCTTACTACGAGTTCCCGCTCTGCATGACCGCGCACTGCATGGCCATCAACAAGACCGTGTTTGAGGCTGCCGGTGCTATGCAGTATGTCGATGCCGAGAACCACACCTGGACCACCGACAACTTCCTGAAGGCTGTGCAGGCCGTCTACGACTCCGGCAAGACCGATGTCGGCGCGATCTACTGCAGCGGCCAGGGCGGCGACCAGGGCACCCGCGCCATCATCAACAACATGTACGGCGGCACCTTCACCGATGCAGCCCACACCAAGTACACCGCTGATTCTGCCGAGAACGTCAAGGCAATCGAGGCCCTGTACAACCAGGACGGCATCAACTTTGACGCCTCCATCAACGGCGGCGAGGAGATCACCCTCTTCCGCAACGGCACCCTGCAGATGGCCTTCTGCTGGAACATTGCCCAGCAGACCAACGCTGACAACAGCGCAGCCGGCACGACCAACAGCGGCGACGACATCCTGTTCATGGCGTTCCCGACTGAGTCCGGCGACCCCGCACTGTGCGGCGGCATCTGGGGCTTCGGCGTGTTTGACAACGGCGACGAGAACAAGATCGCTGCCTCCAAGACCTTCATCAACTTCATGGCCAACTCTGACGAGACCGCAAAGGCCGTCAAGACCTCTACTTACTTCTCCGTCAAGAACTCTCTGTCCGACCTGTACAAGGACGACGAGGTCATGAACGAGTACCAGAAGCTCATGCCTTACCTGGGCGACTACTATCAGGTCACTCCCGGCTGGGCCGAGGCTCGTACCGCTTGGTGGAACATGCTGCAGCAGGTTGGCCAGGGCACTGACGTGACCACCGCCGTTACCGAGTTCTGCAACACCGCCAACGCAGCGGCCAGCGCATCCTGAACCTCCTGAAAAAACCTCCGGTTTGTAACTAAACCCCACGGCGTCCGACCTCTGACCTGAAACGCAGCGGTGGGACGCCACTTTTATCGAATGAACCCGTGACTTTAAAACAGAAGGGAGCGATCCTCTTGGCACATACCGCAGTTGCCAAAAAGCAGAGCGAGCCGAAGATGAGCCGCGCGCTTGTCCGGCAGGAGACCATCGCCGGTTACCTGTTCCTGCTGCCCAGCCTCATCTTCTTTATCGGCTTTGTCATCTATCCCATGGTGATGTGCATCTTCACCAGCTTCTTTGACTCCAGTATGAACCGCGCCGATGTGTTCATCGGCCTGCAGAACTATGTGGAGCTGTTCCACGACAGCGTCTTTCTGGGCGCACTGCGCAACACGCTGATCATTGTTGTCGTGTCGGTGCCCATCACCTGCATCTTCTCGCTGTGGGTGGCGTCCGCCATCGTCAACATGCCGCCGTGGGCGACCTCGCTGTTCCGCGTCATCTTCTATCTGCCCGTCGTCACCGGCTCTGTCGCTGTTACCGTCGTGTGGAAGTGGATGTTCAACAACTACTACGGCATCTTCAACTATCTGGGCAAGTCGATGGGCCTCCTTGACCAGAACATCAACTGGCTGGGCGATACCCGCTACGCGCTGGCCTGCATTATCCTGATCCTGCTCACGACCTCCGTCGGCCAGCCCATCGTGCTGTATGTCTCCGCGCTCGGCAACGTGGACCAGTCTCTGGTCGAGGCCGCTGAGGTGGACGGTGCCACGAAGCTGCAGGCCTTCTGGAAGATCAAGTGGCCGCAGATCATGCCCACCACGCTGTACATCCTGGTCATCACGACGATCAACTCCTTCCAGTGCTTCGCGCTGATCCAGCTGCTGACGTCCGGCGGCCCGAACCACTCCACCGATACCATCATGTACTACATCTACTACACAGCCTTCAAGTTGTACCGCTACGGCTACGGCAACGCGATGGGCGTTATCCTCGCCATCATGATCGCCGTTCTGTCCGCTGTGCAGTTCAAGGTCACGCGGTCTGATTAAGTAAGGAGGGAAATGACTATGGATACCAAAAAGAAAAAAAAGAAGATTTCCCCCTACATGGTGTTCAGCACCATCGTCATCATCCTGCTGGCCATCGCATTCGCGTTCCCGCTGTACTGGATCCTGACGGGCTCCTTTAAGACGCAGATCTCCATCAACTCCACCACCCCTGAATGGTGGCCGAGCGAGTGGGTCATGACGAACTATGACAAGCTGTTCAGCCGCCAGAAGTCCCCGCTGTGGGAGTTCGCGGTGCCGTTCAGCAGCCACTTCAGCGCGGACGGCAAGGACATCATCTGGTGGGCCGGTCCCCAGGTGCCCGCCGCTGTGCGCTGGCTCATCAACACGGTCTTTATGGCTGTTGCCTCGATGATCCTGACCTGCATCACCTCCGCTATGGCAGGCTATGCGCTGGCCAAAAAGCGCTTTGTGGGCCGCAGCATCCTCTTTACCCTGATCGTCTGCGCCATGGCGCTGCCGAAGCAGGTCATCCTGATCCCCCTGTTGCGCGAGATGAGCAGCCTGCAGCTCTACAACACGATCTGGGCGGTCATCTTCCCCATCGTCGGCTGGCCATTCGGCGTATTCCTGATGAAGCAGTTCAGTGAGGGCATCCCCGGCGAGATGCTGGAGGCCGCCCGCATCGACGGCGCGAGCGAGGCCAAGACCTTTGTCCGCATTGCGCTGCCCATGATCAAGCCGGGCATCGGCGCACTGGCCATCTTCACCTTCATCAACTCGTGGAACGATTACTTCATGCAGTTGATCATGCTGTCCAGCACCAGCAAGCTGACGATCTCTCTTGGTATCGCCAAGCTGCAGGCCGAGAACTCCACCGACTACGGCCTGATCATGGCCGGTGCCGCGCTGGCAGCCGTGCCTATCATCATCGTGTTCCTGGCCTTCCAGAAGTACTTCACGAAGGGCATCACGATGGGCGCTGTCAAGGGCTAAACCCGGGAACGGGGTGTTATGGCGGGGTTCTCTCCCCCAGTCGCTGCGGCGACAGCCCCCTCGCAGAGGGGGCCAAGGGGGTCTTGCCTCCCTCTGCGAGACAGACTCCCCCGACACGGGGGAGGTGGCGCTTGCGCCAGAAGGGGAGCGGTGCCGCCCGCAGGCGGCGGAGGGAGAGAGCCTTGCCATTGCCCGAAGTCTACCCGTACAGAAAAGCCTTCCCCCTTGGGGGAAGGTGTCTGTGGCCCCGACCACAGACGGATGAGGGGCAGCCTGCCGGAGATTGCCCGCAAACGGGCCGTGTCAGCAGGCTCCGCCCTCATCAGTCACCTTCGGTGACAGCTCCCCCACCTTGGGGGAAGCCTTTACATACAGTTTTACGAACAGGGAGTGTTTGTATATGAAAGACATCAACAAATATCGCGGCATCATCCCCGCCTTCTACGCCTGCTACGCACCGGACGGCTCTATCTCCACCGAGGGCGTCAAGGCACTGACCCGCCACCTGATCGCCAAGGGCGTCAAGGGCGTTTACGTCGGCGGCTCCTCCGGCGAGTGCATCTACCAGCACCCTGACGAGCGCAAGGCCGTGCTGGAGGCCGTCATGAGCGAGGCCAAGGGCAAGATCACCGTTATTGCCCATGTCGCCTGCAACAACACGGCGGACTCCGTCGAGCTGGCCGCCCATGCTGAAAAGTGCGGCGTTGACGCCATCGCGTCTATCCCGCCGATCTACTTCCACCTGCCCAACTACGCCATCGCGGACTACTGGAACGCCATGAGCGCCGCCGCGCCCAACACCGAGTTCATCATCTACAACATCCCGCAGCTGGCCGGTACCGCCCTGACGATGCCCCTGCTGAACGAGATGCTCAAGAACCCCAACGTCATCGCGGTCAAGAACTCCTCGATGCCCACCCAGGACATCCAGATGTTCAAGGATGCCGGTATTCAGGCGCGCGGTGCGGACGGCTTCGCCGTGTTCAACGGCCCCGATGAGCAGTTCGTCTCCGGCCGCGTCATGGGTGCGGACGGCGGCATCGGCGGCACCTACGCCGTCATGCCCGAGCTGTTCCTCAAGATGAACGAGCTGATCGAGAAGGGCGACATCCCCGCTGCCCGCGAGATCCAGTACAAGGCGGACCGCATCATCTACAAGATGTGCGAGGCCCACGGCAACCTATACGCGGTCATGAAGGAGATCCTGCGCCGCATGTACGGTCTGGAGCTGGGCGGCGTGCGCGCCCCGCTGCCGGGCCTGATCCCCGAGGATGAGCCCATCGTGGCCGAGGCGCAGAAGATGATCGAGGACGCCGTCGCGGCCCTGTAAGAGGTGTGAAATGATCGTAGATTCGTTTGATTACATTGCCTGCTACAAGGGTCTGCACCCGAATCTGGACAAGGCCATCGACTGGCTGAACAGCCACACGCTGGACGCGCTGGAAAACGGCAAGACCATCATTGACGGCGAGAACGTCTTTGTCAACGTGATGGACGCCGACCTGCGCGATGCCGACGGCGCTGCGTTCGAGTACCACCGCCGCTATGCCGACCTGCAGATCGACCTGACCGGCAGCGAGCATCTGGGCTGGGCATCCGAGGGCACGGAGCAGGGCGAGTTTGACGAGGAAAACGACTTCGGTCTGCGGACCGGCCCCGAGCACTGCGGCATGACGCTGGGCGGGGGACGCTTTGCCGTGTTCTTCCCCGGTGAGCTGCACAAGCCCAGCTGCAAGACCCCCGGCTGCGACCACGTAAGAAAAGCCGTGGTCAAGATTTTGATGAAATAATTTGCATTCCCCAAGCCTTCCCCCTTGGGGGAAGGTGGCCCCGCAGGGCCGGATGAGGGGTAAGCTATCGGTGGTTGCCCGTAAACGGGCTGCCGCCGTAAGCTCCGCCCTCATCAGTCACCTTCGGTGACAGCTTCCCCCGAGGGGGAAGCCTTTTTGCGTTCCCATTTGCAGGGGCGGATGACGAGCATCGACCCCTGCGACCTCACAAAAAAGGAGTCTTTCTCATGACCCACGAACAAATCTTCAACCAGATCCAAGGCGGCCTTATCGTCTCCTGCCAGGCGCTGGAGCACGAGCCGCTGTACACGAAAGAGGGCGGCGTCATGCCGCTGATGGCCAAGGCGGCGGCACAGTCCGGCGCTGTCGGCATCCGCGCCAATACGGTGCGCGACATCACCCAGATCAAGCAGGTCGTGGACCTGCCGGTCATCGGCATCATCAAAAAGGATTACCCCGGCACGCCGATGTACATCACCGTCACGATGCAGGAGGTTGACGAGCTCGTCGCCTGCGGCGTGGACATTCTGGCCGTGCAGGGCACCGGTGCCCTGCGCCCCAACGGGCAGACGAGCGCCGAGTTCATCCGCGCCATCAAGGAGAAGTACCCCGACCAGCTCGTTATGGCCGACTGCGACAACATTGAGAACGCGCTGGCCTGCGCGGGGGCCGGTGCGGACTTTGTCGGCACGACGATGCGCGGCTACACGCCCGAGACGACGGGCATCAACGATGTGGACTTCGGCTTTATCGCCCAGCTCGCGCGGGAGTGCCCGGCCAAGGTCATCGCCGAGGGCCATATCCACACGCCGGAGCAGGCCGTGCAGGCGCTCTACGCCGGAGCGTTCGCCCTCGTCGTCGGCGGTGCCATCACCCGCCCGGCGGAGATCACGGCCCGCTACACCGCAGCCATCAACAACCACAAATAAGCAGGTGCGCTATGAGTAAAACCTATCTGGGCGTTGACATCGGCGGCACGGCGGTCAAGCTGGGGCTCGTCGATGAGAACGGCAGGGTGCTGCGCCGCGCCGAGCGCAGCGTCAGCTTTGACGGCTACAAAACGCCGATCCTGGATACCGTGCAGGCGGCCATCCACGAATTTCTGACCGCGGACGCGCCGAGGCTTGAGGGCATCGCTGTGTCCGCCACGGGCCAGATCGACAGCCGCCGCGGCGTGGTCGCGGGGACCTGCGGCAATTTCCCAGGGTGGATCGGCGTGGACATTAAAGGTACGCTGGAGCGTGCCTTCGGCCTGCCCGTCACCGTCGCCAACGACGCCAACTGTATGCTGCTGGGCGAGGTCTGGGCCGGTGCGGCTAAGGGCTATACCGATGTCATCGGTGTGACGCTGGGCACCGGCGTCGGCGGCGGCATCCTGACCGGCGGACGTCTGCTGGAGGGTGCGCGCGGCCTTGGCGGCGAGCTGGGGCATTTCCGTCTGCACGCACTGGACGGCGTGGCCTGCACCTGCGGGGCCATCGGCTGCTATGAGCGCTACGCCGCCACAACGGCGCTGGTCCGCAGCGCCCAAAAAGCCGGGCTGGACGCGCCCGACGGGCGTGCGATCTTTGAGGCTGCCGCCGCAGGCGACGCCCGCACGCTGGCTGTGCTCAACGGCTGGATCAACGAGATCGCCCAGGGCCTTGCGGGCCTTGTACACATCTTCAACCCGCAGCTGATCCTGATCGGCGGCGGCGTCAGCGCACAGCAGGCGCTTCTGATCGACCCGCTGGCCGCGCAGGTGCGCAAAAGCATCATGCCCGCCTTCGCCGAGGGCCTTGAGGTCAGGGCCGCAGCCCTCCAGAACGACGCCGGCCTTGTCGGTGCAGTGTATTATTTTAAGCAGCAGCAGTAAAGCGGACGGCCCGGGTCGCCGAGGACGCCGCCTCCCTACAGCTCCACCATGAAAATTCCCCCCCGCCGCACCCCGGCGGCGGGGAATTTTTTTGCGGAAATATAGTATGTAAAATCTGGCACGCAAAAGCGCAAAAAATGTGCAGATGACGGCCTTTTGTGGGTTCTGGACAAAAATATTGACTTTGAACCGATGATTTTGGCACGGCGCAGACGGGCGTAAATTGTTGCAATTACAGAGCGTGTGTGTTATACTCCCTATTATGAATAAGTGTGTAAAATTGCCCAAACGAGGCAGAGCGCACGGGACAAAAACCGGTCATCGACGGACTGACCGGCTCACAATACAATAAAGGAGCGCACTATGAAAGTAGTAATTCTGGCTGGCGGCCTTGGCACGCGCATCAGCGAAGAAAGCGTCTACAAGCCCAAGCCGATGATCGAAATCGGCAACATGCCCATCCTGTGGCATATCATGAAGGAATATTCCTACTACGGCTTTCACGACTTTGTCATCTGCGCGGGCTACAAGCAGCACATGATCAAGGAGTGGTTCGCGGATTACTTCCTGCATACCAGCGATATTACGTTTGATTTCACCCGCGGCCAGAACGAGATGATCGTCCACAACCACCACACCGAGCCGTGGAAGGTCACCGTTGTGGACACCGGCCTCAACACGATGACTGGCGGGCGCATCAAACGCATTCGTCCCTACATCGGCAATGAGACCTTCATGATGACCTACGGCGACGGCGTCTGCGATGTGGACATTGCCAAGCTGGTGGCATTCCACCGCGAGAACGGTAAGATCGCCACGCTGACCGCCGTTCAGCAGGAGCAGCAGAAGGGCGTTCTGGATATTGCCGAGGATAATTCTGTCCGTTCTTTCCGTGAAAAGAAGGCCAGCGACGGTGCGCTTATCAACGCGGGCTATATGGTGCTGGAGCCGCAGATTTTCGACTATCTGGACGGCGACGCCTGCGTCTTTGAGCAGAAGCCGCTGCAGAAGCTGGCCGAGGAGGGTCAGCTGATGAGCTATATCCACAAGGGCTTCTGGCAGTGCATGGACACCGCCCGCGAGAAGCAGGTCTTGGAGAAAATGCTTGCCACCGGCAACGCGCCCTGGAAAAAATGGGAGGATTGATGATGGTACATTACGATCCTGAATTTTACCGCGGCAAGCGGGTGTTCGTCACCGGTCACACCGGCTTCAAGGGCAGCTGGCTCTGCAAGATGCTGCTGATGGCCGGGGCCGAGGTCACGGGCTACAGCCTGCAGCCGCCGACGCAGCCGAACCTTTTCTCCATCGCCGGCATCGAGGACAAGATGCACAGCGTCATCGGCGACATCCGCGACTTTGACGCGCTGAAGGCCGCTTTTGACGCGGCGCAGCCTGACATTGTGCTGCACCTGGCCGCGCAGCCCATCGTGCGCGACAGCTATAAGGACCCGCGCTACACCTATGAGACGAACGTTATGGGTACGGTCAACCTGCTGGAATGTGTCCGGCTGGCCCGCCAGCAGGGCAGAGCGCCCCGCTCGGTGCTGAACGTCACCACCGACAAGGTCTACCACAACAACGAGTGGGCCTGGGGCTACCGCGAGAACGAGCCGCTGGACGGCTTCGATCCCTACTCCAACAGCAAGAGCTGCTCGGAGCTGGCGACGCACTCCTACATCAACAGCTTTTTTGCCGATAAGGCCGTGGCCGTCTCGACGGCCCGCGCGGGCAATGTCATCGGCGGCGGCGACTTCGCCAATGACCGCATCATCCCCGACTGCGTCCGCGCCATGGCCGCGGGCCGTAAGATCGGCGTGCGCAACCCCTACTCGACCCGCCCGTACCAGCATGTGCTGGAGCCGCTGGCGGCCTACCTGCTGATCGCCCAGCGTCAGTACGAGGACAGCCGCTTTGCGGGCTATTATAATGTAGGCCCCGACGACTGCGACTGCGTCACCACCGGCACGCTGGTGGATCTGTTCTGCCGGGCCTGGGGCGGCGACGCCGCCTGGGAGAACCAGGCCGAGGCCAACGCCCCGCACGAGGCCAACTTCCTGAAGCTGGACTGCAGCAAGCTGAAAACGACCTTCGGCTGGACGCCGCGCTGGCACATGGCCGAGTGCATGGAAAAGACCGTCGCCTTCAGCAAGATCTGGCTTGCCAACGGCGACGTCCCGGCGGAGATGGAAAAGGAAATCAATATTTTTTTGGAGGAGCAATAATTATGTGGAACAATGAGGCAGAAGCCCGCGAGCAGATCAAGGCGATGGTCGCCGAGTATTATCACGACTTCAAGGAGAAAAAGACCCCCTATCAGGAGGGTGACCGCATCACCTACGCCGCCCGTGTCTTTGACGAGAAGGAAATGTGCGCCCTGACCGACGCCACGCTGGACTTCTGGCTGACGACGGGCCGCTTTGCCGACCAGTTCGAAAAGGAATTTGCCAAGTGGATCGGCGTTAAGTTCGCCCATCTGGTCAACAGCGGCTCCTCCGCCAACCTGATCGCCTTCATGGCGCTGACCGCCCCCGAGCTGGGTGACCGCCAGATCAGGAAGGGCGACGAGATCATCACTGTGGCCTGCGGCTTCCCCACCACCGTGACCCCGGCCATCCAGTACGGCGCGGTGCCCGTGTTTGTGGACGTGACCGTGCCCCAGTACAACATCGACGTCACCAAGCTGGAGGCCGCCCTCTCCCCCAAGACGAAGGCTGTCATGATCGCCCACACGCTGGGCAACCCGTTTGACCTGTCCGCCGTCAAGGCGTTCTGCGACGCCCACAACCTGTGGCTGGTCGAGGACAACTGCGACGCGCTGGGCACCCAGTACACCATCAACGGCGAGACCCGCTTTACCGGCACCTGGGGCGACATCGGCACGTCCAGCTTCTACCCGCCGCACCACATGACGATGGGCGAGGGCGGCTGCGTCTACACCAACAACCCGCTGCTGAACCGCCTGATCCTCTCCTTCCGCGACTGGGGCCGTGACTGCATCTGCCCCTCCGGCCAGGATAACTTCTGCGGCCACCGCTTTGACGGTCAGTTCGGCGAGCTGCCCAAGGACTACGACCACAAGTACGTCTACAGCCACTTTGGCTATAACCTGAAGGTCACCGACATGCAGGCCGCCATCGGCTGCGAACAGCTGAAGAAGTTCCCCACCTTCATCGAGCGCCGCCGCCACAACTGGGACCGCCTGCGCGCTGCGCTGGAGCCCGTTGCCGACAAGCTGATCCTGCCGGAACCGGCTGCCAACAGCCGCCCGTCCTGGTTTGGCTTCCTGATCTCTGTCAAGCCGGAGAGCGGCCTGGACCGCAACGCTGTGACCCGCTATGTGGAGAGCCACAACGTACAGACCCGTCTGCTGTTCAGCGGCAACCTCATCAAGCACCCCTGCTTTGACCAGATCCGCGGCACCGACGCCTACCGCGTGGCGGGCGAGCTGACCAACACCGACTTTATCATGAACAACACCTTCTGGGTCGGCGTTTACCCCGGCATGACCGACGAGATGATCGACTACATGGCCAAGACGATTATCGAGGCTGTGAATCAGTAAGACAGAAAGGCCGAACCATAGGACAAAAAGCAAAGCTGCGCTGCGCGGAAGCATCAAGGCCGACTTTGCTTTTTGATTGTTTATAAGAAAATAAAAAGGAATGGACCCATGCAGAAATTGTTAGCCCTGTTGGGCGCGAAAAGCAAAGAGGAATTTTTGGCGCTGCTTGCCCAGTTTATCAAGTTTGGTCTTGTGGGCGTGAGCAACACGGCGGTATCCATGGCGGTATACTATATCTTTTTGTGGATCGACCCGGGCCTGTACATGGTAGGCAGCATATTGGGCACGATTTTGAGCATTGCCAATGCCTTTTTTTGGAACGATAAGTTTGTGTTTACCGGAAATGCAAACGACTGGCGCAGCAAGCTGAAGCGGTTGGGCAAGACCTATGTCAGCTACGGCGGTACATCGATCCTTTCCAATGTTTTGCTTTGGATAGAGGTTACGTTCTTCGGCGTGAGCAAAACGATTGCACCGATTGTGAATTTGCTGGTTACGATTCCGCTGAATTTCATTATCAATAAGCTGTGGACATTTAATGAAAAGTGACCGGCAAAAATAAAAATGATACTATAAAAATACATCGATGCCTGTATCCGTTTGCCTTACATGGGGAATACAGCGGCAAAAGCAAAGCAAGAGGAAGGAATGTGAAGGGAATGCAAGCAACGGCACAGCTGGACGTGCAGAGAATGCCTGTATACAAGAAAACAACCGCAGTACGAAATATCCTGTCATTGGTTCTCTTTTTGGTCGTGATAGGCTATTCTGCCATTTATGCGAACAATACGTTCCCCATCAGTGAAGGGTGGAACGTTAATTATGTGGAGCTGATCTGGCACGGCAAGGTGCCGTACCGGGACTTCTACTATTATCTGCCCCCGCTGAATCTGCTGGTCGATGCAGTGCTGTGGAAGCTCTCGTTTGGGAGCCTCTTGCTGTATCGCCTCTGGTGGCTGTTGCAGCGTGCTACCATTTTTACGCTGCTGTTCCGGCTGATCTCGCGCTATATCAATGTGGTCAGCACGTTTGTGGCGTGTCTGTTTTCGGTTATGCTCTGCACAGCGTCCGTCTATGACCTGCTGGGCGATTATAACCAGACGGTCATACTGCTTTCCATTTTGCTTTTGTATTGTGTTATCGGCTTTCAAGGGGCAGACACAAGCAAGCAGCGGTACACCAAAATCTTTTGGGCCGGCTTTATGCTGGGGCTGGTTTTCTTGAATAAGCAGACGATTTTTCTGGCGTCGGGCATCGTGTATTTTGCAGCGCTGGTATTTTACTGCATTCGCAAAAAGGATACCCGCTTTGGCTGGTACTGCCTTTTTGTAGCCGCGGGTGCGGTGATTCCGCTGGTTGTGACTGCGGTTTATCTGTTGGCCAACGGTGCATTTTTCCCATTTGTGGAACAGGTGTTTATGCATACAGGCGGTAAAGGCAGCATCTTTACGATTCTGTTCGGTGGCTTTTCCACGGCCCTGCTCAAGGTGCAGAACTGGCTGATCGCTGTGGCCGCGGTGCTGCTTGCAGTAAATACGGGCGTGTCAGCGTCCCGGGAAAAGGCGCTCCGCGCCCAGTCGCTGCTGTTCCCGCTGCTGTTGCTCCTGCTCTATGTCAATTTTGAGAAGGAGATTTCCTCCTTCCTGGAGCTGCTGGGCAAGAGTCCGGAGATGCAGGCAATTCTGCTGATCGACGCGGTGCTGACGGCGTTGCTGTTATATCTCTGCGTAAAGCGCAAGGTCCGCGGCAGCCGCGTGATGCTCCCGGCGGGCAGCATCCTTCTGCTGCTGTTTACGTGGGCGGCGACCTTTGTTTTTTGTGGCGGGGCAAACTCCGGCAACAGTGACTTCCTGCATGATCTCTACCGCGGCACAGACGTTTGGCAGGCGGTACAGGATAAGCTCTATTTTGTGGTCCTGCTGCTGACAATTGTGCAACTGGTCCGCTATGGTGCAAGGGTTGGCAGTCAGGGAGAGAACAGTCAGGCAGAGGGAATGTTCTGGCTGTTCTGTGCGGCGCTGGCTACGATGTACTCCGGTATTATGTCGTCCGGCACCAGCAGCATCCCGTACTTCTGCACGATGGTCGCAGTTCCAGCGGTGCTGGCAACGGTGCTTTCCTTCTGCGGTGTGGATGCCTGGATTGAGCTGGCTGTCCGGGGCATTGCCATCGTTGGTTGTATTGTACTGTCGATCACCTGCATGGCGCAGAAAGTCATCTGCTCCTATGCGTGGTGGGGCACTGAAGAAAAACCCCGAAATTACAAGACGTACAGCACGGACATCCCGGCACTGAAGGGCTTCAAATTTTCCAAAGAGGACCAGGAGATGTTTGAAGGCATCACGCAGCTGATCGAGGAAAACACGACGGAGGATTCCGTCATCTTCGGCTACCCCTACGTCAAAATTTTCAATATTTTGACGGACAACTACAATATGAACACATTCGTCCCAGTTCTGTTCTACGACGTGGTGGATGATAAGTACGTGCAGGAGGAAAAGGCGCTGCTGGAGGAAAACCTGCCGGATATTGTGGTCTGGAAGGACATCCCGGACTGCAAGGAGGTCCACGAGCGGGCGTTCCGCGACGGAAAGCCGTTGGAGCAGCGCAAGATCGAGGACATGTTTGCCGAACTGCTGCCGACGCAGTATGAGCAGCTTGGGGAGTTCGACGACGTGACCGTGTATAAGCTGCGGGACAAGGCCAGCCAGATTGAATTTGCATTGGACGGCGAGGGAACCTATGAGGACCCGTATCGCATTGAGAACGCCGCAGACCTGCTGCATTTTGCAGAGCTTGTCAGCGATGGCATGACCTTTAAGGGCCAGTACGTCGAGCAGACCGCCGATATTGATCTGGATAGGCAGAATATGCAGCCTATCGGTGATGTGGAGAACGAGCACTGTTTCTATGGCGTGTACAACGGTGCCGGGCATGTCATCCGCAACCTGAATCTGAAGCAGAGTAACGGCGAAAACGTGGGCTTGTTCAGCTGCCTGGGCGGTCAGGTGTACAACTTGGGCCTTGAGGGCGGCACTATCCGCGGCAAATATGCCGGTGCGATTGCGGGCGGCTCTGTGGGCAAGGAGGCAAGGATCGTGAACTGCTACACAGATGTAGCCGTTACGGCCACCCGCGCGGGCGGTATTGCAAACGACTTCGATGGCCGAATCTTCAACTGTGTCAGCGTGGGAACGCTGACGGGCCAGCAGAGCGCTGCGGCCATCAGCGGCAGCGAGGATACCCGGGAAGAAGAAATCTACCAGCTACAGGGCAGCGGAAAGAGCGCCTTTGAGACGCCGTCCCAGCAGGGGCAGGACATTGCCTACGGTGATGCGGAGGCCATCAACGGTGACTATCTGGTCAGACAGCTTTCCGACAATGCCAAAGAGGAAAACAAAGAAAATCGAGATGAAGATGAAGTGACCCAACTGCTCACATGGCAGAAGGGTAACGATGGGCATCCGGTTTTCAAGAAAACAAAGTAAGAAGGAGCAACCCAATGAAACAGCGTTTAGCGGATTATGTGGCGGACTTTCTGGCGGCGCGCGGTGTGACGGATGTTTTCTCTGTCGTGGGCGGCGGCGCTATGCACCTGAATGATGCGCTGGGCCATAACCCCCGGCTGCATGTGACCTACAACCACCATGAGCAGGCCTGCGCCATTGCGGCGGAAGCCTACGCCCGGCTGGAAAATAAGATCGCGGCGGTCTGCGTGACCACCGGCCCCGGCGGCACCAACGCGCTGACCGGTGTCGTGGGCGGCTGGCTGGACTCCATCCCCATGTTCATCGTCTCCGGCCAGGTGCGCTATGACACCACGGCCCGGTACGCCTTGCAGTACACCGGTACGCCGCTGCGCGCCATGGGCGACCAGGAGTACGACATCACCAAGTCCGTCCAGTACATGACGAAGTTCGCCGCCATGCTGGAGGACCCCAAGGACATTCGCTACCTGCTGGAAAAGGCGTGGCATCTGGCTACAACGGGCCGCCCCGGCCCGGTCTGGCTGGACATCCCGGTCAACTTCCAGGGCGGCTACATCGAGACTGACGAGCTGCGCGGCTACGACCCCGCCGAGGATGACGCCCAGCTGCCCCCGCCGGTGGACGACGCCACGATCCGGACGATTCTGGAAAAAATCAAGAACGCCAAACGACCCGTGTTCCACGCGGGCTATGGCATCCGCCTGTCCGGCGGGTATGCGGCGTTCCGCTCCGTGGCGGAAAAGCTCAACATCCCCATCGTCACCTACTGGAACGCCGTGGACCTCATCGAGGATGACAATCCGCTGTACTGCGGGCGCGCCGGCAACATGGGTGACCGCCCGGGCAACTGGGCTATCCAAAACGCAGACTTGATTCTGGCCGTAGGCACACGCATTTCTATCCGTCAGGTCGGCTACAACTGGAAGACTTGGGCCCGCGCGGCAGAGGTCATCATGGTGGACATTGACCAGGCCGAGCTGAAAAAGCCGACCCTGCACGTCGAAATGCCGGTCTGGGCCGACGCGAAGGACTTTTTGACCAAGCTGGATAAGGTCGCCGCGGCCCCCGTGAACGCGGGCGGCGAGTGGCTGGCCACCTGCCAGCGCTGGAAACGCGACTACCCCGCCGTGTTGCCCCGCCAGTGGGAGGAAAACGGCGAGACTGCCAACGTCTACGCCTTTGTGCGCTATTTAAGCAGTCGCCTGCCGGAAAACAGCCTGACCGCGGTCTCCAACGGTGCGTGCTGTGTCGTCGGTAACCAGGCGTATGTCATCCAGAAGGGCAGCCGGATGGCAAACAACAGCGCCATTGCCAGCATGGGCTACGGTTTGCCCGCAGCCATTGGCACCTGCATCGGCGGCGGACGCCGCCAGACGATCTGCCTCGAGGGCGACGGCTCCATCATGATGAACCTGCAGGAACTGCAGACCATCCTGACGAACAAGCTGCCTATCAAAATCTTCCTCATCAACAACAACGGTTACCACTCTATCCGCCTGACGCAGAACAACCTTTTCAAGGAGCACTGCAAGGTCGGCATCGGCCCCGAGAGCGGCGACCTGTCCTTCCCGGAGTTTGAAAAGATTGCAAAGGCGTTTGGCTACCCCTACTACAGCGCCCACAGCAACGCCGAGATGAAGCAGGCCGTGGACACGGTGCTGGCACTGGACGGCCCGGCTTTCTGCGAGATTTTCACCGACACCAAGCAGGTCTGGGAGCCCAAGAGCAGCACCAAGCGCCTGCCCGACGGCACGCTGGTCAGCCCCCCGTTGGAGGACCTGGCCCCCTTCCTGCCGCGTGAGGAGCTGGAAAAGCAGATGTTCATCCCGCTGATGCCGGAAGTGTAAGGGAGTGCGTGATTCAAAAATGGCAAGCATTCAAAGACAAATCCACACCGCCATCATCACCGGCCCTACGGGGGCAATCGGGATGGCGCTGTGTGCAAAGCTGCTGGCGGAGGGCGTGACGGTCTACGCGGTCACCCACCCGGGCAGTGCGCGGGCGGCGCTGCTGCCGCAGGACGCGCGGCTGCATGTGGTGCCCTGTGATGCGGCGGAGTTGGCTGCGCTGCCGGAGCTGATCCCGGAAAAGGCCGATGCGTTCTTCCACTTTGCGTGGGCGCACACGATCGGCCCGGGCCGCAACGACATGTCGGCGCAGATCGAAAACATCCGCTACACCATTGCGGCCTGCCGCGCCGCGGCGCAGCTGGGCTGCCAGGTCTTTATCGGGGCTGGCAGCCAGGCCGAGTATGGCCGCGTGGAGGGCGTGCTGACCGCGCAGACCCCCTGCTTCCCGGAGAACGGCTACGGCATGGCCAAGCTGTGCGCCGGCCAGATGAGCCGCGTCGAGTGCCAGACGCTGGGCATGGCCCACATCTGGACGCGCATTTTGAGCGTCTACGGCCCGCACGACGGTCCGGCCACGATGATCAGCGGCACCATCCGTAAGCTGCTGCACGGCGAGAAGCCCGCTCTGACCGCGGGCATCCAGCAGTGGGACTACCTGTACGCTGCCGACGCGGCAGCTGCGTTCTACGCGCTGGCCGTCAGCGGACAGGACGGCAGAGTCTACCCGCTGGGCAGCGGCACGACCCGCCCGCTGAAGGACTACATCGAGGCGCTGCGCGACGCCATCGACCCGGCGCTGCCGCTGGGCTTGGGGGAGGTCCCCTACGGCCCGCTGCAGGTCATGCACCTGCAGGCGGACACGTCGGCCTTACAGGAGGACACCGGCTGGCGGCCCGCGACCCCGTTTGAAGAAGGAATCCGCGAAACCATTGAGTGGGTAAGGAAAGAGACAAAATGAGTGAGAAAAAGACGATTTCGGTAATGATCCCCTGCTACAACGAGGAGCAGAACGCCCGCCCCATCTATGAGGCTGTGCGCGATGAGCTGGTCAAGAGCTGCCCGAACTACGACTATGAGATTTTGTTCATCGACAATAAGAGCGAGGACGGAACCCGTGCCATCATCCGGCAGATCTGCGCCGAGGACAAGCACGTCAAGGCCATCTTCAACGTCAAGAACTTCGGCCAGTTCAACAGCCCGTACTACGGCATGATCCACACCTCCGGCGATTGCACGATCACGATGTGCGCCGACTTCCAGGACCCTGTGGAGATGATCCCCAGGTTTGTGGCCGAGTGGGAAAAGGGCTACAAAATCGTCATTGGCCGCAAGACCCAGAGCAAGGAAAACCCGGTCATGTACTGGCTGCGCGGCTGCTACTACAAGCTCATCAAGAAGATGAGCAGCTGCGAGCAGATCGAGCAGTTCACCGGCTTTGGCCTGTACGACAAGAGCTTTATCCAGACGCTGCGCAACCTGAAGGACCCGACGCCCTTCATCCGCGGCATTGTGGCCGAGCTGGGCCCCGAGCGCAAGGAAATCGAGTACACCCAGCCCCAGCGCCGCGCGGGCAAGACCCACAACAACTGGTACAGCCTGTACGACGCCGCTATGCTGAGCTTTACCAGCTACACCAAGGCCGGTATGCGCATTGCAACGTTCGCGGGCTTCCTGGTGGCGGGGCTGAGCTTTCTGGTCGGCCTGTTCTATCTGATTGCCAAGCTGCTGTTCTGGCAGAGCTTCCGCGCCGGGTACGCGCCGACGATGATCGCCATCTTCTTTATGGGCGGTATTCAGCTGGCGTTCCTGGGCTTTTTGGGTGAGTACGTCATGGCTATGAACACTCGCATCATGAACCGCCCGCTCGTTGTGGAGGAAGAACGCCTCAACTTTGGGCCGGACGACCGGTGACCGGCATGAAGCAGGAGTTTGGTTATTTCCTGAAAAACGCGAAATTCCGCGCGGCGCTGGGGCTGACCCTGCTGCTCAGCTACGGCTATGCCATCGCCACGACACGGGTCAGCATTGACTCGCTGGAAGGGGACCGCTACATCGGCACGGGCGGCGTTATGCTGTCCACCGGACGGTTCGGCATGAACCTCTGGGCCGCGGTGCTGGGCTACGGCAGGGCCGAGCCGAGTTATGCCTTTGGCATTGACCTGCTGGCGGCGCTGCTGCTGGCGCTGGCGGCGGTGAGCTTCTGTGCGCTGCTGCGCAAGGCCGCACAGGATCGCATCAGCATGTTCGGCTATGGACTGTTTGCCTGCCTGTTTGTCTCCTACCCGCTGATGAATGAAATTTGGGAGTACAGCGGCGCGAATGTCTGCGTCTGCGGCGGCTATTTGCTGGATGCCGCTGCGCTGAATCTGCTGTGGGACGCGCGCCAGCCCGGCGTGCCGTGGCGCGGCAGGGCTCTGCGCATGGGCGCGGCGGCGCTCTGCCTGATGGTGGTCTGCTCGTCCTATGAGTCACTGGCGGCGGTGTTTGTGCTGGCTGTCTTTGCGCTTTTAACGCTGGAGCAGCTGCTGGCCGCCGAGCGCCCGCGGCTTGCGGCGGTCCTGACCGAGGGACTGTGGTACGCGGCGGCGCTGGTCGGCGGGCTCTGCCTGCGCGTGCTGGTGACGTCGGGCATCCATCTTGTGCTGCCGCAGGCTGCGGCCAACGGCGCCACCGAAATTTTGTGGGCGTTCTACCCATTTGTCTATCTTGCAAAGCTGCTTGTCAAGAGCATTCTGATTAACTACGCACTGCGCGGCTGCTTCTACCTGCCCATTGCTGAATTGGCGGTGGCGGCGCTTGTATTTATCGTACTGGTTATCGCGCTTGCTGTGCGCAAAAAGCGGCCTTTGCTGCTGCTCACCGGTGCGGGAATCCTGCTCTCACTGGTGCTGCTGTCGTTTGTGCAGGGGAAGTGCTCGCCCTACCGCACCTGTCAGGTGTTTGCGCTGTTTGTGGCGCTGGCGGGGCTGGCCGTGTATGAGCTGCTGCGCCGCGCTGCGGCCCGGCGGGCTGTGCTGCTGGGCAGCGTGCAGCTGCTGGCGGTGCTGCTCTGTCTGCACCAGGCCATGTACCTGAACCATCTGCTGGCCGTCGATTACCAGCGTTCCGAGCAGGAGGCCGCTGTGGTGCGCACTCTGGGCACCGAGCTTGTGCGCGACTACGGCACCGACAAGCCCGTGGTGCTGGTGGGCCGTTACACGCTGGGGGAGAATATCACCCGGTACACGACGGCTGACCCGATGCAGCACCCGCTGTACCGCTTTTTCCGTGAGCACACGAGCTGGGAGAGCGGCGACACCGTCAAGTACGTCGAGACCAACTGCAACTCGGTGCTGGACTGGTCGGTCACGGCCTTCTCCGAGGTGGACGACGTCTACGGCCAGGCAGCGGAGCACCTGTTCCGCTACTATGGCTTTGCTTTGGACATGACCCACAGCGCTGCCCTGCATGAGCAGGCGCAGACCTACGCCGACGCCCACGACCTGCCGGGATACCCCCGGGCGGGGGCGATTGTCGATTGCGGGGACTATGTGCTGGTAAATCTGCAATAAGAATACCGCGGAAAAGTTTGCGCTTCTCCGCGGTTTTTGCTTTCTTTCTGTATTTTGCCGATGTTTTCAGCCGGTCACAGTCTCAAAGGGCTTCGTCAGGTGCCCGTTCCTGTCGGCCTCGCAGGCGCGGCGGGCCTACTTCAAAAACTCCACCAAAAACGCCACTGTCGTCTCCCGCAGCGCTTTGTCCAGCGCGGCGGCGGTGGCGGCGTCCTCGGATAGATAGTTGTGGTTCCCTTCGGCAAACGGCTCCAGCACGACCCTGCCGTCGGGCAGGCTCTCGACGGCGGCGATCGTCTCGGCCTGGGTCGTGTCGCTCAAAATGCCCTCATGGCCGGTGTAGGTCAAAAGCGTCGGCAGGGCGCTCTCCCGCAGGGCGGCGTTCGGGTCGGAATCGCGCATCTCGGTGAACAGCGTTCCGCTGACATCGACGCCCCAGGTGCTGATGCTGCCGCTCGCCTCGGCCTCAGCGGCCAGCGCTTCCACGGCGGAAAAGTCGTCGATGTTCAAAAACTCCATGCCGCGCAGGCCCGCGCCGTTGGCGGGGCTCCACAGCGCCAGCGCCGTGATGCCGCCCCTGCGCTGCGGGTAGAGGCTGGCCAGCCGTCCGCCCATGCTATGGCCCACCAGCGCGGTGCGGCCTGTGCCGTAGGTCTGCTGCATGTAGGTGATGGCGCTCTCGACGTCGTCGGTCATGTTGGACAGCGTGTAGGCCGTGAACGGCTCGGTGCTGTTGCCGCAGCCGGGAAAATCCAGCCGCACCGTCGCAATGCCCTGGGCGGCCAGATCGGCGGCCAGCGGCGCAAAGTGGCCGTCGCCGCTGCGGCTGCCGGTAAAGCCGTGGCAGAGCACGACGAGCGGCAGCTCCGCCCCGCGGGCCAGCTTGCCGGGCAGCTGTACCGTGGCGTAAATGTCCCCGCGCGTGCCGGGTATGGTGACGTCCTGCGCTTTCGGTGCGGGCGTCAGCAGAAAAAGCGATGCCGCCACGCAGAGCGCCAGCGCGGCAATGCAGCCTGCAAGGGTATAAAAAGCGCGTTTATGCGTTTGTTTGTGCATAGAATTACCTCCGTAATGCCTCTATTAAAACCTATGCGGGGCAAAAAGTCAAGACGCACAGAATACACAAAAAAAACAGGTGACAAACCCGGGGCGGATGTGGTATACTAAAGATTACAAATTGGTTAAAAAGTCAGACCCGGGGCGCAGGCGCAGCCTTGCCCCGGCTTTTGTCCTGTTTTACCGGAGGTGCTTGACTACGAATTCTATAGCGAACCGTATCCCCCGCCTGCTGGCTATGCTGTTTGTGCTGCTGGGGCTGTTCTGCGCGGCGGCACTGCCTGCCCATGCGGAGGACTACGACACGGTGCTGGACCGCCTGTCCCGCCTGCAGGCGCTGGCGCGGGAGTACTCGGCCGGTCAGGCCGACACGCCCGACCCGATCGAGCTGACGCTGGCCTACACCCGCACGGGGGAGTACAACTCCACGATCTGGCAGCTGACCGCCGGTGTGCGCGACGCCGGGTTTGAGAGCTGCGTCAACAGCAGTGACCCCGAGCTGGCGTCGCTGCAGAATATGGGCACCGTCGTCCTGCCCAACGGAGAGAGCATCGACTTTGGGCACCTGCTGGCGTCGATGAACCTTGTCTACAACGGCATACCCATCACGGGCAGCTGGGGCGGTGACTGTGAGGAGCTGGCCAGGCAGTATTACGGCCAGGCCGGTGATGCCGCGGGCTACGCCGAGGCGATGCGCGCTTCCTTTAATATGGACGATGACGGCACGCTGAGCCGCTTCAGCAACGGGGACCTGCGGGCGGACCTCGACTCCGTCGTCGTCGGCTCCAAGGTGACAAAGGACACCGACCTGGCCGAGGCGCTGCGCAGCTACTACGCGAATCTGACCGAGTATGACCGCGTCAAGGAGTTCATCTCACTGAGCTTCGGCACGGTGGATACCTCGAGCACGGCCTTTGCGGACGCCGTGTACAGCGCTCTGCTGGAGGATTCCGGTATGCAGCTGCTGTTCTACATGAACGGTATGTGGACCGTCAAGGGCTGGCAGATCAAGGACGACTACGCCCCCGCCGTGCGCGGCGCAACAGACCTGTTTGCCGAGTATCTGGCCAACGCGGTCAATCACGAGAAGATCAAGAGCGAGACGAATGACCGTCTGGTTGCCATGGGCGGGCAGGCACTGGCCGACGCGCTGGAGGCGTTGGGCGACACCGACGCCGCCCAGGCCGCACTGACCGCCGCCGAGGAGATGGCCAATAACGCCCAATCGACGGTTTCCTCCGGTTCGGATGTGGTCTCCGCCGCGCGGGAGAATTTGCAGACAAATTTTAACGTGAAGGTCTTCCAGCTGATTTTGCTGATTGCGGCAGGGCTGGCAGCGTTCATGCTGGTGTTCAGCATGGTGATGTTTGTGGTGCACCGAAAAGAAAATTGAGTTTGGACTGCGTGCCGCTCTCTTGTGGGAAAGAGAGCGGCACGCTTTTTTGGTTGGGCGCGGGGCAGGCGGGCAGAGCACTTTTTCTGTTCACACCCCGTTCACATTCCGTATATTCACCCCGAGTTATCCACGGCGTATAACGGTTATCCACCGTGGAAATGTTGAAAACCCCGTGGAAAGCGTGGAAAACTCTGACGCCCGGGCCCGTTCAAAAGCGGAAAACCGGGAAAATCTACGTAGAAAAAACGTTTATTTTCCACATTTTCCACAGCGGCACTGTTGAAAACTGTGGAAAGCCGGGGAAAACGCGAATTGCACTTTTTGCAACACAAAATACACATTTTGTAAATAAGGGCTTGCACTCGCCGCGCGACAGCGCTATAATAAACCTAATCATCACCCGCACTGCTGTGCGGCGGTGCGCTTGAGTATAAAAGGGAGAGTGTGAAATTATGTTGGACATTAAAATCACCAAAACGACCCATCCGAAGGAAAAGCCGCAGGACGAGTCGAAGCTCGGCTTCGGCAAGAAGTTCAGCGACCACATGTTCCTGATGGACTATACCGAGGGCGAGGGCTGGCATGACGCCCGCATCGTCCCCTATGGCCCGTGGGAGATGGACCCGGCTACCACCGTGTTCCACTACGCACAGGAAATTTTTGAGGGCATGAAGGCCTACCGCACCGCGGACGGCAAGATCCAGCTGTTCCGCCCCGACTGCAACGCGAACCGTTTCAACGATTCCGCGGACCGTCTCGGCATGCCCCCCATCCCGCCGGAGGACTTCGTGCAGGCGGTCAAGGCGCTGGTCGATGTGGACCGCGACTGGGTGCCCCACTCCGACGGCGCGTCCCTGTACATCCGCCCGTTCTGCATCGCTACCGATGTGGGCCTGGGCGTTCATGCCGCCAAGCATTACCGCTTTGCCATCATCTGCGCACCCTCCGGTGCCTACTACGCCGAGGGCCTCGACCCCGTCCGCATCTATGTTGAGGATGAGTACATCCGCGCCGCCCCGGGCCTGACCGGCTTTACGAAGTGCGGCGGCAACTACGCCGCGTCCATCAAGGCCGGCGAGCTGGCCGAGGAGCGCGGCTTCTCCCAGGTGCTGTGGCTGGACGGCGTTGAGAAGAAGTACGTCGAGGAAGTCGGCTCCATGAACATCATGTTCAAGATCGACGGCGAGATCTACACGGCCCCCTGCGTGGGCACCGTTCTGCCCGGCGTCACCCGCCGCTCCATCATCGAGCTGCTGAAGGACTGGGGCTACAAGGTGCATGAGGAGCGTGTTGCCATTGCCGACATCATGAAGGCTGCCGACGAAGGCAAGCTGGAGGAAGTCTTTGGCACCGGCACGGCTGCCGTTGTCTCCCCTGTCAAGGAGCTGGATTGGGAGGGCAAGGTTGCCCACATCAGCGGCGGCCACATCGGCGAGCTGACCCAGAAGCTGTATGACACGCTGACCGGCATCCAGTGGGGCAAGCTGCCCGACACCAAGGGCTGGATCGTTCCTGTGGAATAAGCGGAGAAAACCCGCTTTTCCGGTCTGAAAACAGCATATTTCTTGCGCCCGGGGCTTTGAACGCTCCGGGCGCTATTTGTATGAATTATCCGTGAACAGTTGTGCAAACTATACAAAACAAGGTGGTGTAAATGTAGCATGTTGTACAAGTACGCATCTTGCAAATTCGACAAAAATAGTGTACTATAAGTACATCGAAAGCGAGAGCTTCCGAGCGACAGCTAAAGAGGAAGAATACCAGAGCGCCCTGCCGAATCCGTAGGGAGGGTATCACTTGTAGAGGGGTGGTTCCGTTCGCATTCAGGCGCCGGCGAGACGTTCTGTTTTTCTCCTTCTTTTTAAGAAAAAACGAGACGGGGCAGTGGCCGTCTCGTTTTTTTTGTTTTTGTGGGGCTGAACGGGAGAGGCAGCCACTCGCGCGCTCCTTTCGTGCGCGACCCGTTCACAGTAGTCCGTAGGGGCCGGGCATGCCCGGCCCGCAGCCTTGCCATTGTATCCCCTTTA
>ENA-OUQM01000054-OUQM01000054.1-human-gut-metagenome-genome-assembly--contig:-NODE-54-length-78342-cov-8.204453_pt1 | contig 78342 bp, 71 predicted proteins | sample MGYA00237949_ERZ548830 | MGnify/ENA primary metagenome ERZ548830 (study PRJEB26490, sample SAMN05194706) | human gut metagenome | biome: terrestrial biome; feature: human-associated habitat; material...
TCACACGCAGGAGGTCACTGGTTCGAGTCCAGCAGTCTCCACCAAAAAGTTCCTGATTTCGTAAGAAATCAGGAACTTTTTCTGTTTATGACCTCAAATAGTGACGCGGAATTTTTGCGTTTTTCGCATGACCCAAACCGTGACCCAAAAGCCGAAATGACGGGAGAGGAGCGGATAGTATCATCCGCTCCTCTCCCGCTATTTTTGTGTTTACATCGCCTGACTGATGACATTCCCGATGGTGTCGGCGGCGGAGCGCTTCATCCCCTCCGTGGCGTGGGTGTAGGTGCTGAGGGTAAAGCCCGCGTCATAGTGTCCCAGTGCGCCGGACAGCGTCTTGACGTCCACACCGTACTTGAGGGACAGCGTGGCGAGCGTGTGACCAACGCCATGGTCAGGCTGGGTGGGCTGGCGGATACACACAGTTTCTTTTGCGTATCTGGTGTATAGCAGCTACATAGCCGCATTGGGCGAAAAGCTGCGCAGGGCGCAGCAGGGGATGTTCCCCTGTCAGGCCTTGCGCAGCTTCTCCTTTTTACTCTTTCAATCCACGGGAATACCCGACCCGCACAGTATGGCATAGCATACAAAAAAAGTCAATGTTTTTGGTATTTATCATTACTACTGAAGTCTTTACAAGCCTCAGCGAGTGTGGTATGGTTAAAGCATCAACATATGCGCGTTAAAAAATATATCACAGGATGTGATCGCCATGTATCCTGCCCATATCCGCGAAACCGGAGAGCGGCAAACCGTCCAGGAGCATTGCCGGAACACGGCGGCGCTGGCCGCAACCGCACTGCGGCCGCTGGGTCTGGAGAAAAGCGCCTATTTGGCCGGTCTGCTCCACGACGCCGGAAAAAACAAACAGGAGTATGCGCAATACCTTTCGGAGGCTGTCAGCGGCGGGAACGCCGTCCGTGGCAGTGTCAACCATACCTTCGCCGGCGTGCGCCTTCTGCTGGATCGTTGGCACGGCGGCTGCGGTACGTTCTCCTATTCCGACGTGACCGCAGAGCTGCTGGCCTTTGCCGTTGGCTCACATCACGGCCTGTTTGACTGTATCGACCCCCAGCAGCACAGTGGCTTTTTTCATCGCCAGACCAAGGAGGGGATCTTTTACGATGAATCCAGGCGGGGATTTTTGGCACAGGTTGCCGACGAGGAGGAGCTGGAGCGCTTGTTCCGCAGTGCCGTCCGGGAGATGGCCCCGATGCTGGATCGGCTGGCGGCTCTGTCCACCCAAGCGGACGACAATGAGGCGGATCGGGAGACCGCATTTTATATCGGTCTGCTGGCTCGGATGCTCCTGTCCGCCGTGATCGAGGGGGATCGCACGGACACCGCCGCTTTTATGGATGGGATAGAACCGCCCGTGTTCCCAGAGGATATGCGGCCAATCTGGACAGAACGGCTGGCGTTTATGGAGAAGAAGCTGGCGGCATTCCCGCGAAAAACGCCCATTGATCTGGCGCGCCACACCATCTCCGACACCTGTGCTGCCGGTGGCGCCCGGCCCGGAGGTGTCTACCGCCTGAATGTTCCCACCGGCGGCGGAAAAACGCTGGCCAGTCTCCGCTTCGCATTGACCCATGCGGCAAAGTGGAACTGCTCTCGAATTATTTTCACCGCACCGCTGCTGTCGATCCTGGATCAAAATGCCCAGGTCATCCGTGATTACATAGGGGACGACGCTTTGATACTAGAGCATCACTCCAACCTTGCCGAGCCGAAGGAGACGCCGGAGCGCTTACAGGAGCTGGAGCTGCTCACCGCCTCCTGGTCGGCGCCGATCATTATCACCACGCTGGTGCAGCTCCTGAATACCTGCTTCAGCGGAAGGACCAGCACCATCCGCAGATTTCATGCGCTGTGCGGCAGCGTCATTGTGATCGACGAGGTGCAGACCGTTCCCGGCAAAATGCTGACGTTGTTCAATTTGGCAGTCAACTTCCTGTCCGAGGTCTGCGGCGCCACCATTGTTCTGTGCTCCGCCACCCAGCCCTGTCTGGAGGCAGCCGACCATCCCCTGCACCGCCAGCCCGTCGATCTGGTTCCGCAGCAAAAGGCACTGTGGGACGTCTTTAAGCGCACCGACATCCAAAATGCCGGATGTGCCAAGCTGGAGGAGCTCTCGCAGATCGTCACGGAGGTACTGTCGTCGTGCGACAGTCTGCTGGTGGTGTGCAACACAAAAAAGGAGGCGGCGTTCCTGTTCGAGTCGCTGCAAGCCGAGAATTGCCGGTGCTTCCATCTGTCCGCCGCCATGTGTATGCAGCACCGCAGGGAGACTCTGCAAGCCTTACAGTCTGCGCTGGACAAGCCCTCCGCCGACAGGCAAAGGGTTGTCTGCGTCTCCACGCAGGTAATCGAGGCCGGTGTGGACATCTCCTTCCAGCGGGTGATCCGCTTCTCCGCCGGAATGGACAGTGTCGTGCAGGCGGCAGGGCGGTGCAACCGGCACGCCGAGCAAAAGAAGCCCGCCCCCGTCCGCCTCATCCGGTGTACCGACGAGCGGCTGCGTGGTCTGGACGACATCGTGCGTGGACAGAACGCCACCACCGCGCTGCTGACCGCCTTTTCCAAAACGCCGGAGGTTTTCCGGCACGATCTGTCCTCCGAGGAGTCCATCCGGTTCTACTATCGCCGGCTATACACAGAGATGGAACCCGGCTTTCAGGACGACCAAACCCAGATGCACGGCTCCCTCTATCATCTGCTGGCGGACAACCCCCGGTATGCAGACGCCAACTGCGTGCAGGCGGAGCGCTACCTTCTGCGGCAGGCGTTCCGTCTGGCAGGCACCCTTTTTCAGGTATTCGACGAGGACACGAGCGCCCTGCTCGTGCCCTACGGAAGAGGGCGCAAGCTGCAAAACACGCTGCGAAACGCCGCTCAGGTCTACGGGCAGAAGGATTGGGCGGTCATTCGCAGCTGCATTGACGAGGCAAAGAGCTACTGCGTCAGCGTCTACCGCTATCAGCTGGAGCGGCTTGAGAGCCTCGGCGCCGTGACCTCACTGTTCGACGGCGGCATACTGCTGTTGTCCGATGGCTTTTATAACGAACATACCGGTTTTTCCCTGGAGGCCGGTACCCGTGATTTTCAGGAGGTGTAGCGATTGAAAACAGAACATCCCAACATCGTAGAATTTGAGGTATACGGTGATTACGCCCTCTTCTCCGACCCTCTCATGCGTCTGGGCGGTGAAAAGTGCAGCTATCAGGTACCCACCTATGAGGCACTGAAGGGCATTTTATCCTCTGTATACTGGAAGCCCACCTTCATCTGGCGAATCCTGGACGTGCGGGTCATGAACCCGATCCAGACCGAGGTGAAAGGCATCCGCCCCATCAAATACAGCGGCGGCAACGATCTGGCGTATTACACCTATCTGAAAAGCTGCCGGTATCAGGTACGGGCCTGCTTCGACTGGAACGACAACCGCCCAGAGCTGTGCGGCGACCGAAATGAGAACAAACATCACTGCATTGCCCGCCGAATGATCGAAAAGGGCGGGCGGCGTGATATTTTTCTGGGTACCCGGGAATGTCAGGGCTATGTAGAGCCCTGCGTATTCGGAAACGGCGCAGGCGCCTACGACGATCTGCCGGAGCTGGGCTTCGGGCTGATGTACCACGGCATCACCTACCCGGACGAGGCCTACTCGGAGGAGACCCGGGGACGGATGACTGCCCGGTTTTGGTACCCGGTCATGAAAAACGGCGTCATTCACTTTCTCCCACCGGAGGATTGTCCGGGGCAGAAGCCTCTGCGGGAGATGCCTATGAAGCGCTTTTCCGCCGACGAGGGCAATTTTATCGGTCTGCGGGAATTTGGGGAGGTGGAGTAAATGGGACTGATGCAGCAAGCCTATGACACCTACTGCGCCATGGAGTCGCAATACGCCGGTATCTACGGCAAGGCGAAGGAGCCGCTGGTTCCTGTTTCGCACCAAATCGTAAACGCAGAGCTGGAGCTCACTCTGGACGCAGACGGTCATCTGCTGGACGCCCGTTCCGTCGAGGCGGAGCAGGCCGCCACGATCATCCCTGTGACGGAGAGTTCCTCGGGGCGAACCGGCAAAGCCCCCGGCGCACACCCTCTGTGCGACCAGATTCAGTTTCTCTCCCCGCTGTATCCCGCCAAATACGAAAGCTACCTGACACAGCTGCACCGCTGGGAGCTATCACCCTACGGCCACCCCAAGCTCTCCGCCATCGCCCGCTATGTGGAAAAGGGAACAATCGCAGCGGATATGGCTCAGCGCGGCCTGATCGCACTGGATGAAAAAGGCTTTCCTGTCAAGGAAAAGCAGATCGTCCGCTGGCGTGTAGAGACAGGTGGGGAAAATGAGACGCCCGCCTGCTGGCAGGATCAGAGCCTCTTCCAAGCCTTCATCGACTACTATGCATCCACGAAATCTGAGAAGCCCGCGTTTTGCATGGTTACCGGTAAAAACGCCCCGCCCGCCAGCCAGCACCCCAAGAAGATCATCAACCTGTGTGCCAACGCCAAGCTGATCTCCGCCAACGACACCAGCGGCTTTACCTATCGGGGCCGCTTCACAGACGATTCGCAGGCTGCAACTATGAGCTACGAGGCATCGCAGAAGATCCACAGTGCGCTGCACTGGTTGGCGGCGACCCAAGGCGTCTTCATCGGCGGACGCACCTTCCTGTGCTGGAATCCGCAGGGCATTGAGATCCCCAAACCGCAGGCCGCCTTCCTGCGGCGGGGCGCCGCCAAGCAGATAAAATACTCCGACTATCGAAAAGCGTTGTCGGAAACTCTCCGGGGCTGGCAGGAGACGATCCCTCGGGACGCCGGCGCCGTAGTGGCCGCCTTTGACGCCGCCACATCCGGACGTCTTTCCCTCACCTATTACAGCGAGCTTCTGGTCTCTGATTTTCTGGAGCGCCTGCACGACTGGGATGCACTTTGCTGCTGGGAGCATTCCTCCTTCGGCATACAGTCGCCCTCGCTTTCGCAGATCGCAGACTGCGCCTTCGGCACGGTGCGTGTCTCCGACAAGCAGACAAAGCTGGAAACGGACGAGCGCATCATGCGCCAGCAGGTACAGCGGCTGCTCTCCTGCCGGGTGGACCGGGGCAAAATGCCAGCGGATATCGCCCGCGCTGCGGCGGCCAAGGCGTCCAACCTGCAGATCATGGACACCGCCCTGCGGGAAACGGTATTGTTCACCGCCTGCGCGGTGCTTCGGAAATACAAATATGATTGGTACAAGGAGGAATGGAGCATGGCACTGGAACCGCAGAAGAAGGATGTCAGCTATCAGTATGGACGGCTTTTGGCCGTGTTTGAAAAACTTGAGCGAGACACCTATGACCCCAATGAACAGCGAGAGCCCAATGCGATCCGGATGCAGTCCGTGTTCGCAAAGCGTCCACTCTACGCCAGCCGGATCATCTGGGAGCAGTTGAAAAAGGCGTACTACCCCAAACTCAAGCCCGGCGCCAGAACAAAATACGACCGCATCATCGAGCAGATCATCCAAGAAATTTCCTCCTTCCCGCAGGCGGAACAGGAGGAGGCCCTGAAGGACACCTATCTCTTTGGGTACTATTTGCAGCGCAGTGCGCTGTACACATCCGGTAAGACCGAAAACAGTCAGGAGGAAGAATAAATGAGCAGTTTGCAAAACAAGATCGATTTTGTGGCACTGGTCTCCGTGACCCGCGCCAACAGCAACGGCGACCCTCTGAACGGCAATCGCCCCCGCACCGACCTGAACGGCTTTGGTGAGATCTCCGACGTGTGCATCAAGCGCAAGATCCGCAACCGGATGCAGGATCTGGGCAAGCCCATCTTCGTTCAGTCGGAGGATCGGTGCAGCGACGGCTGCGGCAGCCTCAGTGAGCGGGCCTCCGCCGCTATGAAGGGCATCAAGGATCGGGAGGAATATGCCCGGCGTGCCTGCGAGACATGGCTGGATGTGCGTGCCTTTGGGCAGGTGTTCGCCTTCAAGGATGCCAAGGGCTTCTCCTGCGGTGTGCGCGGGCCGGTCTCCGTGCATCAGGCGTCCAGCCTGTCCCCCGTAGAGATCGAGTCCCTCCAGATCACCAAGAGCGTGAATGGTGAGAAGAAGGAAAAGGGGGAGAACCGCGCCTCCGACACCATGGGTATGAAGCACTTTGTCCGCTTCGGCCTGTACGAGATCAAGGGCTCCATCAATGTCCAGCTGGCGGAAAAGACTGGCTTCTCCGAGGAGGACGCCGACACGGTCAAGGAATGTCTGCGCACCCTCTTTGTGAACGATGCCTCCTCCGCACGGCCCGACGGCTCCATGGAGGTGGTGAAGCTGTTCTGGTGGCGCCACAGCTGCAAGGACGGGCAGTACTCCTCCGCAAAGGTCCACCGCTCCGTCAAGGTCGCGCTGCGGGACGCAGGTACCATCCCCACCTCCGCAGACGACTATGTGATTTCGCTGGAGGCGCTGCCGGGTCTGGAGCCGGAGGTGATCGATGGCATATAATGAGGAGGACTTCCTACAGCTCTCCGGCTTACAGCATTTTCGGTTTTGCAGGCGGCAGTGGGCGCTGATCCACATCGAGCACCAGTGGGCGGAAAACTACCGCACCATTGACGGTGCGATCCTCCACGAAAACGCCCACGACACGGACCTTCAGGAGCGGCGGGGCGACCGCTTTATTACGCGTGGCATCAGCGTCTATTCCGCGGAGCTGGGTGTATCCGGACAGTGCGACGTACTGGAATACCACCGGGGCTCCGTCGGGATCCCCCTCTCCGGGAAAGAGGGACTGTGGCAGCCGTACCCGGTGGAGTACAAGCGGGGCCGCCCCCGCGAGGACACTGGCGACACCCTGCAGCTATGCGCGCAGGCCATGTGCCTGGAGTCCATGCTCTGCTGCGACATCCCTGAGGGCGCACTCTATTACGGGGAGATCCGCCGGCGAGAGAGGGTTTCCTTCACCCCGGAGCTGCGCACAGGGGTGCGGGAGCTGCTGGCGGAAATGCACGAGCTGTACCGCCGGGGTTATACCCCCAAGGTCAAGCCCACCAAATCCTGCAATGCCTGCTCCTTGAAGGAGCTGTGCCTGCCCAAGCTGATGAAAAGCAGAGCCGTCTCCGCATATCTCCGGGCGGCCATGGAGGGATCACCATGAAGCAGCTTCTCAACACGCTATTTGTCACCTCCGAGGACATTTACCTCTCGCTGGAGGGGGAAAATGTGCTGGCAAACCGAGACAAGACCGTCGTCGCCCGCTACCCGCTGCACACGCTGCAAGCCATCGTCAGCTTCTCCTACGCCGGTGCCTCCCCTGCGCTGATGGGCAAATGTGCGGAGGCCGGGATCGGTCTGGCCTTCTGCTCCCCGCACGGACGTTTCCTTGCCCGCACCTGCGGCGAGAGCAGCGGCAACGTACTGCTCCGTCGTGAGCAGTACCGTATCGCTGACGACCCCGCTCGCAGCTGTGAGATAGCCCGCACCATGATCTTCGGCAAGCTGAGCAACGGTGCCGCCAGCATCCAGCGCACCCTGCGGGATCATGCGCCTCGCGTGGCGGACTGCGGATTGGAAAAAGCCGCTGCCAACCTCCGGGCTATGCTGCCACAGGTGCTGGCTGCCGCTGACTTGGACTCCCTGCGGGGAATAGAGGGCGCTGCCGCCACCGCGTATTTTGACGTCCTCGATCATATGCTCCTGAGCCGGAAGGAGGCATTCTTCTTCCACGGACGAAGCCGTCGGCCGCCGCTGGATCGGGTAAACGCCATGCTGTCCTTCGCCTACAGTCTGCTGGCACACGACTGTGCCAGCGCCTTGGAAAGCGTCGGATTGGACAGCTATGTAGGCTTCCTCCACCGCGACCGGCCGGGACGGCAGTCGTTGGCGCTGGATCTGATGGAGGAGCTGCGACCCTGCATGGCAGACCGCTTCGTGCTGACCCTCGTGAACAATCGAATGCTGCGCCCGGAGGACTTTCAGATGCAGGACAGTGGTGCGGTGCTGCTGTCCGATGACGGCCGCCGGAAATTCCTGAAGACCTGGCAGGAGCGGAAGCAGGACACACTGACCCACCCCTATCTGGGGGAAAAGCTGAGTTGGGGTATGATCCCCTATGCGCAGGCGCTGCTGCTGGCTCGCTGCCTTCGCGGCGACTTGGACGGCTATCCGCCGTTTTTATGGAAGTGATGCTATGCTGGTGCTGATCACATACGATGTAAACACCGAGGACGCCGCCGGGCGCAAGCGCCTGCGGCAGATCGCTAAAAAGTGCGTGGACTACGGACAGCGGGTGCAAAATTCCGTGTTTGAGTGTCTGCTGGACGCAGGGCAGTGCCGCCGCCTGCAGGCGCAGCTCCTGTCCATCATGGATTCTGAGAAAGACAGTCTGCGCTTTTACTATCTAGGGAAGCAATATGAGAAAAAAGTGGAGCATTTCGGTACGAAGAGCACCTATCTGCCGGAGGATCCCCTGATCCTCTGACACACGCCGCCCGGCGCGGCAGTGGTACGGCGCACGGATATCCGGGATGCGCCTTCCCGCCCCCCTGCGAAGTCCAAGTGACCAGAGATTTCCGGGAGGTTCGCAAGGCTTTTCCCGAGAAAACGCCGGTCTTTCTCCGGGTTTCTCAGGCAACCACCCCGTATTTTTCCCAAAAAACGCAAAAGTTCTACTTGTTTGTCAAAGATCCGCAGGTAAAACTGTGCATCTTTGCTGTCGCCCCCCTCGCGGGGGGCGTGGATTGAAATATCCCCCATATTGTGCTGCATATCATGCCATCCGCAGTCGCCCCCCTCGCGGGGGGCGTGGATTGAAATGTCATCGTAATACGCCGCGCCCAGAAGAATATTCGTCGCCCCCCTCGCGGGGGGCGTGGATTGAAATGCTTGATCCACTCTGTATAAAACCAATGCTGTGGACGTCGCCCCCCTCGCGGGGGGCGTGGATTGAAATAATCCGCCTTGACGCATGGATAAAATGTGGGATGTCGCCCCCCTCGCGGGGGGCGTGGATTGAAATTCCTTGTAATTGTATTTTGGATTTCTCCGACACGGTCGCCCCCCTCGCGGGGGGCGTGGATTGAAATTGCGGTACTTGTCAAGCCCCTTTTTAATGCCCCTGAGTCGCCCCCCTCGCGGGGGGCGTGGATTGAAATATAGGCCATATAGTCATCATGACGGCGATACGTCAGTCGCCCCCCTCGCGGGGGGCGTGGATTGAAATGACGTGTTCGCCAACCACATGGCGGACATGGCCAAGTCGCCCCCCTCGCGGGGGGCGTGGATTGAAATCGTGGCGGAGGGGGCGCAGGTCACCTACACCATCGTCGCCCCCCTCGCGGGGGGCGTGGATTGAAATACCGCATTGCCCCGGATATGGACTACATCTGTCAGGGTCGCCCCCCTCGCGGGGGGCGTGGATTGAAATTGTGACGGATGAAAACGCCGTAGTGAACCCTGTGGTCGCCCCCCTCGCGGGGGGCGTGGATTGAAATTCTTTGGTATGCTGAAGGGGAAATGGGATATGCGTCGCCCCCCTCGCGGGGGGCGTGGATTGAAATGCACAGGCCGAGCTGTCCCGTAGCAACCAGCAAGTCGCCCCCCTCGCGGGGGGCGTGGATTGAAATCCCAGCATAGCCGGATATGAGCAGTGGGCCGGTGTCGCCCCCCTCGCGGGGGGCGTGGATTGAAATTGTACGCAGACGATCCCCAGGGGCTTTTAGCATAGTCGCCCCCCTCGCGGGGGGCGTGGATTGAAATGATGGTTGTACGTTTGGATGATACGAATACCAAACGTCGCCCCCCTCGCGGGGGGCGTGGATTGAAATACCACCCCGGCCATGCAGGCTGGGACGGCCTATGTCGCCCCCCTCGCGGGGGGCGTGGATTGAAATTAATTAGTTATAATAAGAATCGGCGGGAGGCAATGTCGCCCCCCTCGCGGGGGGCGTGGATTGAAATCGCCATCCAGGCTGGGCAGGTGCTCCTGCTGGACGTCGCCCCCCTCGCGGGGGGCGTGGATTGAAATAGAATACCAGACATTCCAACCATTAACAACAACACGTCGCCCCCCCTCGCGGGGGGCGTGGATTGAAATTATTAGGCCGGTTTTCGCTGATGATACTTCCGAGTCGCCCCCCTCGCGGGGGGCGTGGATTGAAATATTATATTGGTGGTGGCTGGATTCGTGGTTCTGCGTCGCCCCCCTCGCGGGGGGCGTGGATTGAAATCCGAATTTCACCCGACAAATAGTAAATAAGGAGGTCGCCCCCCTCGCGGGGGGCGTGGATTGAAATCGCACGGCTACAGCGCGTCCTATCCGCTGATGGAGTCGCCCCCCTCGCGGGGGGCGTGGATTGAAATACGGAGATGTATAACGACGGGCGGCTGGAGAAGCTGTCGCCCCCCCTCGCGGGGGGCGTGGATTGAAATCATCAATATGAAGGTGGCCCGCATCGGCACCAATGTCGCCCCCCTTGCGGGGGGCGTGGATTGAAATCGGAGAGTGCCTCCGCCAGGTCTACCGTAGGCGGCGTCGCCCCCCTCGCAGGGGGCGTGGATTGAAATTTTCAGACGAGCTAACATCTTCTCTGCATTCTCGTCGCCCCCCTCGCGGGGGGCGTGGATTGAAATACCCTGATCCGGCCCACACTGGAGGTGGGCCGCAGCAGTCGCCCCCCTCGCGGGGGGCGTGGATTGAAATCGTGATTACGCTGTACAATTTTGCCATTTCCAGGTCGCCCCCCTCGCGGGGGGCGTGGATTGAAATTCCCAGCTGACGGTGGAGAACCAGGAACGTGTCAGTCGCCCCCCTCGCGGGGGCGTGGATTGAAATGCCCGCTCACACAGCTCCGCGCCGGTCACGGCCGTCGCCCCTTCGCCCAGTTTGCCCGCCGGGTGCGCCCTCATGTCGGCCGGAGAAGTCCAGCTTCGTGCCGTCCGTGGTAATGTATCCGGTTTCGTTCCAGTTGTTCGTCTCCCTGAAAAACTCCTTTGCAGATTTTACATGGCCCTTTTTCTCCGCCTCCACAGGCGCTTTCAGTGAAAACTGCGGCTTGGCATTCTCGCCATTGTTAATTCATGGCAGCAAGCAAATGCTAATTTTCCAATACTTGTTACTCCCTCGGGGATGACAACATCCGTAAGGTTCATACAGCAGTGGAATGTATACTCTTCAATGCGGGTCACTCCCGCAGGGATCGTGATGCTGGTCAGACGGTAGCAGAATGCAAATGCACTGTAATCAATTTTTACCACGCTCTCTGGGATCGTGATGCTTGTCAGATTTTCGCAGTCACGAAACGCCCGTCTCCGATGCGTGTCACGCCGTCGGGGATGACGACCTCCGTTACGCCAGGTTCTTCGCGGTAGTTCCTCAAAACACCGTTCTTGATCTCAAATGGCATGCTGTTCTCCTTTCTCGTTCATCGTATCGTTTCTTTTCCCGTTATACATCTTGCGGAGCAAAAATCGCCCTATTATACCGCTTCATTCTACGCAACGGACATGTCCTCCACGGCGTGCGCCTGAAGCATCAGGAACATCGCCGTCGCTCCGCCTCCTCCAGCTTGCGCATGATCTTCTGGTGCATCACCTCCTCCGGATCCTCCGGCGGGGAATTCTCGATCTCCGCCGCCTCATACCTTGAAGCCGCCTCGCAGGTCACCGCAGGGTTTCTCTTTACAGCGGTGCCGCAGATAGCCTGAATATCGGAATAGAGCAGGGTCTTCTTCATGACCAGCGCCTCTGTGATTCTTCTCAGAAACGCCTCGTTTTGAGCAAGGAGCGCCCTTGCCTTGCCATAGTACCGCTCCAGCTCCGCCTGTACCGCCGCCTCGCTGCGGGCATTCAGGCTTTCGGACATGTTGCTGGAGGAATCGCTTTCGACATTCAGCAGAGAGAATCCCAGCGCACCCTCCTTGGCTGCCGCCTCGCAGATACAGTTGACCGCACGGGCGATATCGTCGCTGCATCCCTCTGCGACCTGCCCCGCATACCGCATCTCCACGGCGGCCTTGCCGCCCAGGGCGATGATGGCGCTTTGTGAATCGGAGACACCTTTGCAGCAGTGGATAAAGCCGCCGCACCGGTTTTCGTCGGAGGGAAGCAGGGAGGCAAAGCCGACGCTGTCGGGGCACAGCGCTTCGCATACCACCAGATGCCCCGCCTCGTGAAGTGCCACCTTTTCGATAACTTCATCCGAAATGCGAGGCATATCCTCTTGTGCGCCATATTGCTGCTTCAGCACCACACTCACCATGTCCTCCATGTCGATGCCGGTCTTGCGGGCAAAGGCCGCACGAACCGCCGCTTCATTCAAAATAGTCTCCAGCTCGGCGCAGGAATTGTAGCACATCATCCTCGTCAGGTCTTCCATGTTGACACTGTCCGAAACCCGTTTCGTTTTCAGATAGTGGGCGATGATCTCCTCCGCATCGGACGCCGTGGGCGCTTGAAGTCCGATTTTTCGGTCAAACCGTCCGGAACGGCGCAAGGAGCTCGGCAGCTTGCGGATATCGTTTGCCGTGGCGATCACAAACACACCAGTGTCCTTCACATCGTCGATCCCCGCTTGTACAGCGGCATATTCCGGTGCGTCACAGTGGGTATCATCCTCGTTGGCAAATTTGTCCATGTCGTCCAAAAGGACAATGGACGGTGCTTTTGTCTTCGCGCTGGCAAAGGCCTGTGTAATTCCATCGATAAAGGCGTCGCCGCCCTTGTCGTGGCGTACCGTGATGGTGTGCAGCCCGCTCTCCTCCACAAAGCACCTCGCCAAAAGCGTCTTGCCCAAGCCCGGGTCGCCATACAGCAGCAGTCCATGGGGCAGGCGGGCGCCCATCTCCTCATAGATCTCCCGGTTGCGGAGCATATCGCACAGCTGCAGCAGCTCGCGCTTGGTGGCCTTGTATCCGATGACCTTGTCAAATGCGTTCATGGTAAAATCTCCTTTTCGCATTTTACCGCCAGTATAGCACCCATATAATTAAGACCTAATTTATATAAGCATATATAGGTCAAAAGGCGGTTCTCTGCAAAATTTCGTATAGGTGCACAATTCGACACATTCAAGGCCACATATTTGAAGCGTTATGCCCACAAAATACGGCGGTTTTTGCTGCCTGCACACGAAAAAATGGGCGGTGGAGGCCGATTTCTACCCCCAACCCGCCGAAAATAATATAAATATTTAGGTCTTATTAAAAAAGGTGCTACACTGACCGCAAATCACATTGCAGGAGGAAATGACCATGGATGTTACTTTTTCACCCGCCCTCCGTGTGTACGCGGAAATGTGGGAGATCGCCGGACGGCGACGGGAGGCGGACGCACAGTTCGCGCAGGCGTTGGCACATATCCGCAGCGGCACGCCCGACGCTATGGCAAAGGCATTCGATCTATTCAAGCGCTCAGGAGCCCACAACTTTACCGAGGCGCAGTTCGCCGCCGGATGGTGCTGTGAGCACGGCTGCGGTACAAAGCGCAACTACCCGCAGGCTATCCGCTGGTATAAGCGGGCGGAGAACAACGTGACTTCCGATGTAATGAGCGCTTTTGACCCTGTGGGTGAGGCGGAGAATGCCCGGCTTCGGCTGTACTTCGAGTGCGAGTCCTACGCAGCGGCGGTGGATGCGCTGCTGGACGCACAGGAGCGGGAGGATAGCTTTATGGCTGACTACGAGGCGGCGGTGGGCGGCGACGCCATCGGGATGCTGCATCTGGGGCATCGATACTATTACGGCAGGATGTGGCGTGTGACCAGGCAGAGGGCATCCGCTGGTATCACCGGGCCGCCGAGGCTGGCAGCGATGCCGCCATGTCGCAGCTGGCACAGATCTACGAGGCGGACAAGCACTACAAGGAGGCGGCAAGGTGGTATCGCCGCTATGCGGCGGAGCGAATCCGCTGGCGCAACCAGCGGCTAAATTGGTGAAAAAAGTTCCAAGAAATTGGTGAATTTGCGTTTTTCGGCAACGGCTCTTATAATGGATGTACAGGCAATGGCACGCAAAAGAATATGATGAGAAGGAGAATGAACGATGGAAGATTTGATTAACCAGTTGACAAGTACACACGACAAGGATGCACAAGTGAATTTCCTGCAGGAAATTGGTAAAAAACTGCTGACGGAGTATGTAATCAAAATCGGCGATATCACAATCAAGCCGCTATGGGTCGAAGCATACTATTCTGATACGAACACCGGATTTGTTGACGAAGCTGTTCACGGTAACGAATGTCAGAAGAATCAGTACGGTGCTCTCTATTTTCACCACAAAACGGATGACCAGCGCAGCGGTGTAGATATTTGCCTGTCGTGCGGCAATTACTATCTTTCCTATCTGTTGAAATACACACTGGTCAATGGCATCTTCAAATCGCAGGCACAATTGAGCAGTATGATCCCACATGAATTGCGGGGAACCGCCAAGAACGTTCTTGTAAAGGAGCAAAATCCCGCAGAGGTAATGGTTTGCACGAAACGCATCGGCATCATGTCCAGTGCGTACAAGGATGCAGATCTGGCTATTGCGAGGGATATCAACCAGCGTTTTGTGACAGATTCCGGGGAGAAAAAATCCTTGCCGCAAAAAACGGAACTATTAAAGGCATATATCGACGCCGTTTATTCGGACGACCAAATCAACACAGAGGAGCAAAAAGCAGCTATCAGCCGTAAATTAGTCGGCGAGTATTGGAAAGGTCTGTTTGAATGATCTATTTCTCCGCCCTCCTCCCCACGCTTTATCCAACCGACGCAGAGACGCTGTTCACGGCGCTGGCGGCGCACGATGTCTCCTATGCGCTGCTGGAGGGCACACGGGACGTTTGGCTGCGGGACTTCATGCCGGTGCGGACAGGCTCCGGAAAGCTGGTATCCTTCCGCTATGAGCCGTCCTATCTGAAAAACGATCCTGTTCTGAGGACCGATTTTCGTAAGGATCTTGCTCCGCAGCTTGGACTGCCGGTTACATACAGCAATATCAACCTCGACGGCGGGAACGTGGTGTTCTCGCCGTCCGGGGCGCGCGTCCTGATCAGCGACCGTGTCTTTTCCGAAAACCCGGAGTATCCGTCTGCCGCACTGATGCGTGAGCTTTCGGAGCTGCTGGAGGCGGAGGTTTTGATCATTCCCTCTCTGAAAAGCGACATGACCGGCCACGCCGACGGCATGGTGCGATTTCTCGACGACCGCACCGTGCTGTGCAATCGGCCGCTGTCATCCTGCGGCTTTGAGCAGCAGGTGAAGCGAGCGGTGCAGGACTGCGGACTGGACGCGGTAGACTTCCCCTTTGTCCCGACCGGTGGGGTCAGCGCCGTCGGCTGCTACCTGAACTATTTGGAGCCGGAACGGGTGATTTTCCTGCCGGTGTTTGGCATCGAGCAGGATGCCGAGGCTGAGACTTTCGCACGGCAGCTTTTCAGCAAAGAGATCGTGCCCGTCAACATCCGGGAGATCGCCCGACAGGGCGGCTGTCTGAACTGCATCAGTTGGGAGGGACCTCATGCATAATGAACAGGATTTGAAGAACACGCCGGAGTACCGCTCCGGTATGTTCCGCATCGTCACCTGCCCCGTCTGCGGCCATCCCACGCTGGATATGTACTGGATCTGTGAGCATTGCGGCTGGGAGTATGACATCGAGCTGCAGACGGAGGATGAGGAGTCTCCCTGCAACGGTATGTCCCTGCGGGCATACCGTGAACTATACAAAACTGGAGGTATATCTATGAACGTGACCATCTGTTCCCGCAAAGCCGCCGAGGAACTGCTGCGTACCGACACGCTCTCCCGCACGGCGGTGATCTCCTTCTGCGACCCGCCCTCCATCGGCAAGCCTGCCCCGATGCCCCCGCTGGACTACGCCGGCAAAGCGGCACAGGTGTTCACCGTGGTCGTTCACGATCTGGATCTGACAGCTCTGCCGGATGTGGGGCTGGACTACGACACCTATATGCCAGAGGCGGACGTGCTGGCGGCGTTTATCTGTCAGGCAAGGGCGGACGGGCTGGATATCCTTTGCCAGTGCGAGTACGGGCAGAGCCGCAGCGCCGCCTGCGCCGCCGCGATTTTGGAGTATTTCAACGGCACCGGCATCTCCGTCTTTGCCGACTACCGCTATTACCCCAACCAAGTGGTGTATCACAAGGTCATGGACGCGCTGACAAAGCAAGACGCAGCGAAGGAATAACCACATTCTGCGGTTGGTTGCGAACGCCAAATAATGCATAAATTATAGGTTGATTTTTACCTATATGCGGGTATAATAAGCATAGGAGGTGTTCACCATGACCATTGATACAAAGACGATCGTTTCGGTCACCGAAGCGAATCAGAACTTCTCGCAGGTAACACGCATTGCCGAGAAAAACGGGCAGGCGGTGATTTTCAAAAACAATAAGCCCAAATATATGCTGGTGGATCTGGATGTGTCCCCCATGATCGATATGACCGATGATGAGAAGATCGACGTTGTGGCGGCGCGCATCCTGAAAAAGTATAAGCCCGCATTTATGGAGCTTGCGAAATGATCAAGTTTTCGAAAGATAAGGTGCTGCTTCTCCACAAGCTCATCGCTCAGGAAACAGGCGGCAGTATCGGTGTCCGGGATGAAGCCCTGCTGGATTCCGCATTGGAGAACGCCTTTGCCGGCTTTGACGGGCAGGAGTTCTATCCTACCAAGGAGGAAAAGGGCGCACGGCTCGGCTATACGCTCATCTCCAACCACGCTTTTGTGGACGGCAACAAGCGCATCGGTATGTACGTTATGCTGACGTTTCTGGAAGTGAACGGGATACACATGGAGTGTACCAATGAGGAAGTTGTGGCGGTCGGATTATCCGTTGCCTCCGGCACAATGGACTACGACTCGCTTCTCCAATGGGTGCGCGACCACAGGAGCTGACGGTTTTGAAGGAAGTCGATAGGCGGCACGCCTATTCTTTAATTACAGCGTGGTCATTTCTGCGCCATCGCAGGGCTGACCCAAACCGTGACCCAAACGCGGAAACGACTGGGCAGCATAGGGCGGACACAATGGATCGCCCACCGAGCCGAAAGCACGCAAAAGCGCCGGAAAGCGTTGCGGCACAACGCTTTCCAGCGCTCATCGCATCTTCACACGCAGGAGGTCACTGGTTCGAGTCCAGCAGTCTCCACCAAAAAGTCCTGAAACCGATAAGGTTTCAGGACTTTTTATTTTAAGCAAAGATATTGCCACATCGAGGCAGTCTGGAACATACCGCCGTATGCCCCCGTCCCGGTTCTGTTCTCATGCCATCTGGCCGTCTGTTCCAAATTTTATAAATCCCTATTGACAATATTGCGCAATTGCGTTATTATGATGTTGCGGGATGAAAATCCCGACATAATATGTCTCTTGCTTCTATGGAGGCAAGAAGAAGGAGTATCTGATGATCACAAAAACCATGAAAGTCAAGCAGAGTTCTTTTCGCAAGCTGGACGACCCCTTTGAAAATGGCAAATCGAAAAAGTACATCTTTTATGTCAAGGTTGACGATGTTGCCGAGGGAATTCCCATGGCAACCAATCCCAGAGAGCAGAAGCTTACCTCTGCGGTGGCAGCCGCCATTCAGGATTCTCTGCTGAGCAACGACGGATATTTTCACCTGAAGAACCGTGGTATTGTCCTTTCTGCCGAAAGCGTCCACTACAATAACGCCAAAGAGGAGGTGTCCATTGTTTTTTCCGACAGTCTGTCGCACGGAGATATTGACGGCGGGCACACTTACAAGATTGTATGCTTACACAAGGGGGAAGGTCTGGAGCAATACGTCCCCTTCGAAGTGATGACGGGCGTGGAGGATATCATTGAGCAGCTGGCTGAGGCCCGCAATACGTCCGTTCAGGTGGATCAAAAATCGCTGGCCGAGCTGGCACAGCGCTTTGAACCGATCAAGGAGGCGCTTGAAGGAATGCCCTTCTATCAGCGAATTGCCTTCAAGCAGAACCAGGTCAGCAAGGACGAGGAGACTGGCAAGAAGCTTAAAATGATCGACGCCAGAGAGATCGTCGCCATCATCAATATGTTCGACGTGGAGAGTTACAGCAAATCTGTGCATCCTACGCAGGCGTATTCCTCCAAGGGGAAAATGCTTGATACCTATCTGGAAAACCCTGAGCGATACAGAAAATTCGGAAACATCATTCCCGGAATTTTCGATCTGTACGACGCCATTGAATGCGAGTTTGCAGCTGCGTACAATGATGCAACCGGCGGCCGGTACGGGCGAAAGAAGTATTCCGGCTACAAGGACAACAAGGTCATCGGCAAAAGCAAATTCGGAGGGCGTGACCTCTGCTACAAGGTTCCTGACGGACTGGCCTATCCGACGGTTGCCGCATTCCGTGCCCTTGTTGCCTACGATGCCTCCACCGGCAAATATTGCTGGAAGCACGGCAAGGATCCTATCGCCGTCTGGGACGCCTGTAAGGGCGAATTGACCACGAAAATCATGAATTTTGCCAGCGCAATCGGAGATAATCCCAATGCCGTCGGCAAGGATGCGAACATCTGGGATTTAGCATATATGACGGTTGAACGCTGTGTGGAGGAGTGAGTATGAATTATCGCATTGAATTAAAGGTCAAGGATCTGCTGGAGCAGAATCACATTACCCAAAAGCGGCTTGCAGAAATTGCCAATATGCGGGAGTCCACCATCAGCGATATTGTCCGTGGAACGAGGACGGTTATCAATTTCGAGCATTTGTCCCGGATTGCGGAGGCTCTCGACATCCAGGATATCAGCCAACTCATCGACTTTGTCGCCCCGCAGGGTGCGGAGGGCTGCTCATGGGAGCAGGATATCCTTTCCTGCATAGAGGCCCTCGGGAAGCGAGAGTTTTGCCTGCAGGAGCTCTATGGATATATCGATGAATTGCAGGCCAAGCACCCGACAAACCACAGCGTTGATGCCATGATCCGGCAGATGCTGCAGGTCCTTCGCAAAAAGGGTATCATCTCTTTTGTGGACGGCAATGGACACTATCGGTTAAACCAGCCGCAGGGCGAGTGATCCGCCCTCACGAGCGCCTCTTCCCTTCGGATCCCACTATCCCACCAACAAATCCCCCTTCCCGGCACATAGCACCGGGAAAGGGGGATTTTTGATCCATCCGCAGAATTTTTCATGTTCCCCCTTGACAATTCCCTTGTCTTAATGTACTATTGTCATAGTACAAGCGAACTGATAGGCGGGGCAGCGAGAACGTCGAGATGTGACTACTCCGATCCATCGGCAGCACAGGCAAAGGAGGACGCCTATGGAATGGGATATCCGCAATGACCAGCCCATTTACACCCAGCTGATCCAACAGGTGACGCTGGCCATTCTGTCCGGCACCTTCCCCTGCGGCGGACGGCTGCCGCCGGTGCGGGAGATGGCGGCGGAGGCCGGGGTCAACCCCAACACCATGCAGCGGGCGCTGGCGGAGCTGGAGCGCACGGGGCTGGTCTACACCCAGCGCACTGCCGGGCGCTTCGTTACCGAGGACGCCGCTGTCGTCGACAGCGCCAAACAGGAGCTGGCCCACCAGCAGATCGGAGCCTTTCTGCACCGCATGGAGCGCATGGGCTACGACCGGGAGCAGACCGCCCAGCTGGTGCGGTCTTGGAAGGAGGACGCATAAGAGATGGCCATTTTAGAATGTAAGGACCTGACCAAATATTACGACCGGGCTCTGGGGCTGGACCACCTGTCCCTCCAGCTGGAGCCGGGACGGATCGTGGGGCTGCTTGGCCCCAACGGCAGCGGTAAGACCACGCTGCTGAAGATCGCCAATGGGCTTCTGACCCCCTCGTCGGGGCAGCTGCTCATCGACGGCAAGGCCCCCGGTCCGGACACCCGGAGGCTGGTATCCTATCTGCCGGAGCGCACCTACCTCTCCGACTGGATGACGGTGGTGCAGCTGCTGGACTTTTTCTGTGACTTCTACCCGGACTTCGACCGGGAGGCGGCGGAGCATATGCTGACGGCTCTGGAGATCAGTCCCACCCAGCGCATCAAGCAGATGTCCAAGGGTACACGGGAAAAGGTGCAGCTGATCCTGGTCATGAGCCGCCGCACACGGCTGTATCTGCTGGACGAGCCCATCGGCGGCGTGGATCCCGCTACCAGAGACTACATCATCCACACCATCCTCACCAACTTCAACCCGGACTCCACTCTGCTCATCTCCACCCACCTCATTGCCGACGTGGAGCGCATCCTGGACGACGTGGTGTTCATCAGCCGTGGCCAACTGGTGCTGCACCAGTCCGTGGACCAGATCCGGCAGGAGCGTGGCTGCAGCGTAGACGATCTGTTTCGGGAGGTGTTCCGTTATGCTGAGTAAATTGCTGAAATATGAGCTTCGGGCCTCCGGCCGCATCCTGCTGCCGGTTTATGCCCTGCTGCTGGCCTCCGCCGGCTGCTGCAGCCTGTTTTACAAGCTGGCGGCAGACCATCCTTACCGTACCGGCGCCGCCTCCGTCCTGATGGGGCTGCTGATGATGGCGTTCTGGATCTTCGTAGTGGCCACCGGCGCCATCACGGCGCTGCTGATGATCTATCGGTTCTATAAGAACTACATGACCGACGAGGGCTACCTGATGTTCACCCTGCCGGTAAACCGGCACCAGCTCATCTGGGCCAAGCTGCTGTCCGCCCTACTCTATACCGCCGCCAGCGCCGTGGCCGTAACGCTGTCCATTCTGCTGGTGCTGCTGCCCATTGCAGACTGGTCCGGCTTCTGGGGCGATCTGGGAGAACTTCTCTCCTCCATCACGGAGTCCCTCCATTTCGGCGTTCCCGGTCCGCTGCTGCTCCTGTGGATCGCCGTGCTGGCCATCCTGACGGTATTCTCCGGATTCCTCATGGTCTATGCCGCCATCGCTCTGGGCCACAGCTTCTCCAATCACAAGATCCTGCTGTCGGTGGTGTTCTTCATCGCCTTCTCGCTGGCCATGCAGGCGGCGGGACTGTCCTCCTTCGCCTTCCAGCTGACGGTCGGTGAGCAGATCATCGAGACCAGCGGCAGCGCCGCCTCCCTTCTGGACGGCACCCGCTTTCTGGTCATCGATTCCATCGAAACGCTGGTGGCCTGCGGCGTGTTCTACACGCTGACGTGGTACAATCTGCAGAAGCGCCTGAACCTCCAGTAAGGCTCGTCTCTGGACAAGACGCAAAATCAGCCCGCACGGCTTCGCCGTGCGGGCTGATTCGTTTTCACTCCTGCGGGATACCGAAGAACCGGACGCCGTTCTCCCACGTCTGGCGCTCCACCTGTTCCGCCGGCAATCCCTTCAGCTGGGCGATTTTCTCCGCCACCAGATGCACATACCCGGAGTCGTTGCGCTTTCCCCGGAAGGGTACCGGCGTCAGATAGGGAGCGTCGGTCTCCACCATCATCCGCTCCAGCGGCACGGCGGCGATGACCTCCGGCGCCTTCCGGGCGTTTTTAAAGGTGATGGCCCCGTTGAAGGACAGCATCCACCCCAGCTTCAAAAGCTCCTCCGCCATCTCCACGGAGCCGGAGAAGCAGTGGAACACCCCCCGCACCGCCGGAAACTCCCTGACGATGGCAAGGCTGTCGCCGTGAGCCTCCCGGTCGTGGAAAATGACCGGCAGCTTCAACTCCTCCGCCAGCGCCAGCTGCCGCCGCAGCACCTCCTGCTGCAAGGCACGGGGCGGGTTCTCCTCCCAGTAGTAGTCCAGTCCGACCTCCCCGATGGCCACCACCTTCTCCCGCCGGGCCAGCTGCCGCAGACGCTCTATCTGCTCCGGCTGAAAGTCGTGGCAGTTCTCCGGGTGCAGGCCCACTGCGGCGTATACATGGGGAAACTCCGCCGCCAATGCAACGGCCTTCTCCGAGGAGGTCAAGGTGCAGCCGGGGTCTACCACCAGTCCGACACCCTTTTGGGGCAGTCCCGCCAGTACCTCCCGCCGATCCGGGTCAAAGGCCTCATCGTCATAGTGGGCATGGGTATCAAACAGCATGGGTGTTCTCCTTTCGCACAAAACAGCACAGGCCGCCGCAGCCTGCGGCGGCCTGTAGGGTCATATTACGCTTCCTCCAGCGTCACCCGGCCCAGCCGGGTGTCCGCCACATATTGCTCCTTCAGCTCCCGCAGGCGGGCCATGTGGGGCTGCTGCAAATGGATGCGCTGATGGGCCTGCGTCTGCCACTGCTCCACCAGCAGGATTTCGTCCTCCTGCTGGGCAGAGAAATAGTAGTCGTAGCGGATGCAGCCCTCCTCCCGGCGGATGGTATCGGCAATGCCCTCCATCACGATCTGACGGACGAAGGTCTCCCGGCAGCCGGGCTTGGCCGTATAGGCCACATACAGGGTCAGGGGTGTGCTCTCCTTCATGGCCGTTTCCCTCCTCAATACCGCTTGTCCAGCTCTGCGATCATGGCCGCAATGGCGTTCTCCCAGCAGTTGGGCAGAATATGGATGCCCGGCACCTCATGCACCGGCTGAATGGCATTGGCCGGGGCAAAGGCGGTGCGGGCAAAGGTCAGCATGGGGATGTCGTTGGCGTGGTCGCCCACGCAGTAGACGTTCTCCTGCCGGATCTCCAGCATTTGGGCCAGACGGCGCACCATGCCGCCCTTGTTGGCCCCCTTGGCCGTCAGCTCCAGCAGATAGGGGTTGGACGGCACCACCTCATACTCGGTGCTCCAGCTCTGGCGGGCGATGTACTCCCGCAGGGCCGTCATCCGGGGCTCCGCCTCCTCAAACAGCAGCTTGGAGATGGGGGACGGCACCTCCTCCATGCTGGCCAGCGCCACCGTGGGGGAGTGGGTCAGATGCAGGTGATGATAGGTGATCTCGTTGGGGTTGATGGCGTGGATGGAGTCATCGTCGTGATAGATCTCCAGCGCCGTCTCCGGCAGGTCCTCCAGCAGGCGGCAGATATGCCCCCGGACGGACTCCGGCAGAAAGGCCGTGTATAGGTAGCGCTGCTGAGCGAAGTCGTAGATGGCAGCGCCGTTGAAGAGCACCGTGGGGCCGTTCATGGGAACGCCCTCCCGAACCCGTGAAAAGGACGGCAGCGCCCGGCCCGTGGCCACGGAGAAGGTGCCGCCCTCCGCCATGAAGTACTCCACCGCCTCCCGGTTCTCCCCGGATACCGAGGGCAGAGGTCCGCCGCTCTTCAGCGCCCCCTCGGTATACACCATGGTATTGTCATAATCGCTGGCGATCAGAACGCCTGAAAACTTTCCCACGGCTCACGCCTCCGTCTTGGGCGTACCGCCGCCCTGACCGCCTCTGCGGCGGCCTCCACGGTGCCGGGGGCGCTTGTTGCTGGGTCCTTCGTCCTCGATGAGCCGCTGGCTCTCCTGACGGGACACGGGCTTGGCATCCGGCTGGGAGGTGAAGGGCTTGATGGCGCTGGCACCGGGCTTGCCGCTGCGGGTACGGCGGCGGCGATTGCCCTCCCGCCGCTTCTCCTCCGGCTTTTCCGCCGGACGCTCCGCCGAACGCTCCGCAGGACGCTCGCTGCCCTTGCCGCCTCTGCGGCGGCGGCTGCGGCGGCGGCCCTCCTCCGGCTCCTCCCGGTCGGCGGCAAAGTCTGCAATGATGGCGGGGACAGGGAATTCCTCCTGCCGCTCCTCCGTGTAGCGGGCGGGCCGCTCCTTGGGGATCTCGATGCCCTCCCGGCTGCCCTTGCCGTTGCGGAGGACGCACACCTCGCAGTTGTGGTAGCACCGGGGAGCCTCCGGCTTCTCATCCAGCCGCACCTTCACCGTCTCCTTCAGGACGTTGACGTCGCTGACATTACCGGGGCCGTCGGGGGTCTGGACAAAGGAATCGTTCTTGGGCAAACGCTTCAGAGCGTCCTCATAGGCCTCCTGCTCATATTTCAGGCAGCACATGAGCCGCCCGCAGGTGCCGGAAATTTTCGTGGGGTTCAGAGACAGACTCTGGGTCTTGGCCATCTTGATGGAGACGGGCATGAAATCGTCCAGAAACTGGGCGCAGCAGAAGGGCCGGCCGCAGATCCCCAGGCCGCCCAGCATCTTTGCCTCGTCCCGGACGCCGATCTGCCGCAGCTCGATGCGGGCCCGGAAGGCAGAGGCCAGATCCTTCACCAGCTCCCGGAAGTCCACCCGGCCATCGGCGGTGAAGAAGAACAGGATCTTGTTGCCGTCAAAACTGCACTCCACCCGCACCAGCTTCATCTCCAGCTTGTGCTGGAGAATCTTCTTCTGGCACACGTCGAAGGCTTCCTTCTCTCTGGCCCGGTTGCGCTCCAGCACCCGGCGGTCATGGTCGGTGGCGATGCGGACCATGGGGCGGAAGGGCTCCACCACCTGCTCGTCCGGCACCTCGTGGTTTCCCTCGGCACACTGGGCATACTCCAGCCCCTGCGCCGTCTCCACGATCACGTGCTCCCCCGCCGTCACCTGAACGCCACGAGGGTCAAAATAATAGGTCTTACAGCCGCCTCGAAAGCGGACACTGATGACTTCTGTCATATCCTTCATCCTTTCGTATCGGGATCGTTTTTCCATATAGGCGCCATTCTGCGCCCGAGGTCAGCGGGTGGCGTGGAGCAGCCGCTCCCACTGGGCGCACAGCGCCCCCAGCACATGGCCCGCCCCCACATTATAGGCGCACTCGGCGCTGTACTGCCGCAACAGGGCCGACAGGCCCTCCAGCCGCCGGGAGGAGAGGCTCCGGCTCAACAGCTCCGCCTCCTCCGGCAGGGTGCCATCCTTCGGCTTCCCCGCCTGAAGCAGCAGGGCCTGCGCCGTCAGGAGCCACGCATCCTGCAAAAGCTCCTGCAGCTGCTCCCGCTTGATGCGGCGGTTCTCCAGCGATACCAGCCACTGGGCCGCCGGGAGGGTCTTTCCCTGCGCCAGCACCCGGCACAGCCCTCTGGCCTGCTCCATCTCCGGTGTCTCCGGCTGTCCGGCCACCTTCCACTCCACGCAGCGGGAGCGGACGGTGGGCAGCAGAGCCGCCGCCGTCTCGGCGCAGAACAGGAAGGCGGCGTAGGCCGGTCCCTCCTCCACGATCTTCAGCAGCACGTTCTGATCCCGCTGGTTCAGCTGACCGCAGTCGGCAAAGATATACACCTTCCGGGCGCCGTCGTTGGGGCGGATATACACATCCTGCCGCAGCTGGCGCACCAGCTCCACCGGCAGCTCCTTGTGTCCGTCGTCCCGCACCGTCACCACGTCGGGGTGGATGTCCTCCAGCACCTTGCGGCACTGGCGGCACCGCAGGCAGGGACGCTCCCCCTCTCCCTCGCACTCCAGTGCGGCGGCAAAGTAGCGGGCGGCGGCCATGCGATCTCCGCTGCCGGAGAGAATGGCGGCGTGGCTCAGCGTCCCCTTGGAGGCCGCCGCACGGATGCGTCGGGCCAGTGTGCTGTTTTCCGGGATCAGTTCTTCCATGCCGTCTCTGCCCTCCCCTGCCATACCGGATGGTCCTATGCACCCAATATAATATCTTAGTATAGCACAAAGGCGGCAAATGCCGCAAGGTGTGAGTTTCTGTTTTTTGCGGAAATATCCGGCAGCGGAGGGCCGCCCGGAGAAAAACGAAAAAAACCGGAAAAATTCTGGAATCCATGCTTGCTTTTGAAACTTTTTTTGCTATAATAAGGTTGTTCTCAACATTCGGTACAACTATAATGATAGATGGAGGAATCTGCATGAGTAAGAAGTATTGTTACCTGTTCACAGAGGGCAACGCACAGATGCGTGAGCTGCTGGGCGGTAAGGGCGCCAATCTGGCGGAAATGACCAACATCGGTCTGCCCGTGCCGCAGGGCTTCACCATCACCACCGAGGCCTGCACCCAGTACTATGAGGACGGCCGCCAGATCAACGACGAGATCATGGCCGAGATCATGGAATATATCGAGAAGATGGAGAAGATCACCGGCAAGAAGTTCGGCGATCACGAGAATCCTCTGCTGGTTTCCGTCCGCTCCGGCGCACGGGCCTCCATGCCCGGCATGATGGACACCATCCTGAATCTGGGCCTCAACGAGGACGTGGTGGCGGTCATTGCAGAGAAGTCCAATAACCCCCGCTGGGCCTGGGACTGCTATCGCCGCTTTATCCAGATGTACTCCGACGTGGTCATGGAGGTGGGCAAGAAGTATTTCGAGCAGCTCATTGACGAGATGAAGTCCAAGAAGGGCGTCACTCAGGATGTGGAGCTCACCGCCGAGGACCTGAAGGAGCTGGCCGGCCAGTTCAAGGCCGAGTACAAGTCCAAGATCGGTCAGGACTTCCCCACCGATCCCAAGGAACAGCTGCTGGGCGCCATCAAGGCTGTGTTCCGCAGCTGGGACAACCCCCGCGCCAACGTCTATCGCCGTGACAACGACATCCCCTACTCCTGGGGTACCGCCGTCAACGTCCAGTCCATGGCCTTCGGCAACATGGGCGATGACTGCGGCACCGGCGTGGCCTTTACCCGCAACCCCGCCACCGGTGAGAAGAAGCTCATGGGTGAATTCCTGACCAATGCCCAGGGCGAGGACGTGGTGGCCGGTGTCCGTACCCCCATGCCCATCGACCAGATGGCCGAGAAGTTCCCGGAGGCCTATGCCCAGTTCGTGGAGGTCTGCCACACGCTGGAGGATCACTACCGGGATATGCAGGATATGGAGTTTACCGTGGAACACGGCAAGCTGTATATGCTCCAGACCCGTAACGGCAAGCGCACCGCTCCCGCTGCTCTGAAGATCGCCTGCGATCTGGTGGACGAGGGCATGATCTCCGAGCAGCAGGCCGTGGCCATGATCGATCCCCGCAATCTGGATACCCTGCTGCATCCCCAGTTTGACGTCGCCGCTCTGAAGGCCGCCACTCCCGTGGGCAAGGCTCTGCCCGCCTCCCCCGGCGCTGCCTGCGGCAAGATCGTCTACACCGCCGAGGATGCCAAGGAGTGGGCCGCCCGTGGTGAGAAGGTGGTTCTGGTCCGTCTGGAGACTTCTCCCGAGGACATCGAGGGCATGAAGGCCGCACAGGGTATCCTGACGGTCCGTGGCGGTATGACCAGCCACGCCGCCGTGGTGGCCCGTGGTATGGGCAAGTGCTGCGTTTCCGGCTGTGGCGCCATCGTCATGGACGAGGAGAACAAGCAGTTCACGCTGGCCGGCAAGACCTATCACGAAGGCGACTGGCTGAGCCTGGACGGCTCCACCGGCAACATCTACGACGGCGCTATGCCCACCGTGGACGCCAGCGTCAGCGGCGACTTCGGCCGCATCATGGGCTGGGCCGATAAGTTCCGCCGCCTGAAGGTCCGCACCAATGCCGACACCCCCCACGACGCCGCCAAGGCCCGTGAGCTGGGTGCTCAGGGCATCGGCCTGTGCCGCACCGAGCATATGTTCTTCGAGGGCGACCGCATCGCCGCCATCCGTGAGATGATCTGCTCCGACACCGTGGAGCAGCGTGAGAAGGCTCTGGCCAAGCTGCTGCCCATGCAGCAGGGCGACTTCGAGGGTATCTACGAGGCCATGGAGGGCAATCCCGTCACCATCCGTTTCCTGGATCCCCCTCTGCACGAGTTCGTCCCCACCGAGGAGGCCGACATCGAGCTGCTGGCCAAGGATATGGGCAAGAGCGTAGCCGAGATCAAGGCCATCATCGCCTCCCTGCACGAGTTCAACCCCATGATGGGCCACCGCGGCTGCCGTCTGGCCGTCACCTTCCCGGAGATCGCCGTCATGCAGACCCGTGCCGTCATCCGTGCCGCCATCAATGTCCAGAAGCGTCACCCCGACTGGAACATGGTGCCTGAGATCATGATCCCGCTGGTGGGTGAGGTGAAGGAGCTGAAGTACGTCAAGAGCGTGGTGGTTAAGACCGCCGACGAGGAGCTGGCCGCCGCCGGTATGAAGATGAAATATCTGGTAGGTACCATGATCGAAATCCCCCGTGCCGCCCTCACCGCCGACGATATCGCCAAGGAGGCCGAGTTCTTCTCCTTCGGCACCAACGACCTGACTCAGATGACCTTCGGCTTCAGCCGTGATGACGCCGGCAAGTTCCTGGGCGCCTACTACGACAAGAAGATCTACGAGAACGATCCCTTCGCCAAGCTGGATCAGGTGGGCGTGGGCAAGCTGGTGGAAATGGCCGCCAAGCTGGGCCGTGCCACCCGCCCCGACCTGCATCTGGGCATCTGCGGCGAACACGGCGGCGATCCCAGCTCTGTGGAGTTCTGCCACCGTGTGGGTCTGGACTATGTGTCCTGCTCCCCCTTCCGTGTGCCTATCGCCCGTCTGGCCGCCGCTCAGGCAGCTATCAAGGAACAGCGCCAATAAGAAGTTGACGCAAACAGCGTAGGCAAAACAACTGATATAAATACGGTCACACAGTCCCTTTGGATTGTGTGACCGTTATTTTTGCCATGCTTTTGCATGGCAAAAATAAGAAATGTGCCATTTCCTCGCCCCTGTGGGGCAACCGGAAATGATGCACAAAAACTTCATGCGCCGGCATTTGCGCATTTCCGTGGTGCGATGCTCAGGCATGAAGTTTTTTGCCCATTTTCAGCTGAACACACCGCAAATCAAGCCGCTGGTTTCGCTATGGATCAGCGGCTTTTTTCGTTTAGGGGGGTAAAAAATGAGCCTTCTCGCTGGCTACCTATTGAGGGCAAAACAAACGCCTTCACGAACCTTGAAAATCGAATAGACATTCAACAGGTACATTCCTGATCAGGGGCGAAGGCCCCAGCCGGATGAAGGTGCGCCACGAACTTCCTGCCCACAAGGGTTATCACGGAAAGCAAGGCTGGTAGCGATTCCGAACCATTCTGAACTGTCCGTTTGCTGCGGATAAGGCGATGAAACGATTCAGGGTCAATGATACTTCCCTATGGGGCTGGCGGAGTACCCGGCAGAGGTGAGATTCCTATGAGTTCGGTCAGCAGCCGAACGCCTGTTGATTTCCTTTTACGCATTTGGGGGATGAGATCGAGTTAAATGCGACCACCAAAGCACAGGACTCCGCTTCCTGTGTTTTGGTGGATCAAGCGATCCAAATCTCATAAGAAGGAGGAAAAGCGAAATGCCAAACTGTAAAACCATAGCGATCTGCAATCAGAAAGGCGGCGTGGGCATTCTCCACGAGCTGAACCCGGAGGAGATGGAAGGAGCCTCCCAGCAGCACCTCACCCAGCGCAGCAAAGAGAAAACTGCGTAACCACAAGGGTTACACCGTTTCCGAAAACTTATTGACCTGAGATACAAGAGCCGCCCCGGGGCACCTTCCTTACGGAGGGTGCCCCGGGGCGGTCTTTTTCTGTGTTTATCGCTTAGTTATCATTATGGACAAAACATGCTGCGGTGCGGTACAAGTGGAGAACGGTTTTCCTTTCTGGGCCGCCGCGGCAGAAAAAACACGCCCTTGCCAATCGATGCTACTGTATTGCTTTATGATCTGTTGTGCTTTTTCTTTCGGCTTACAACCGTTGTGCCGATAACAGCGCCGCCGCTGATGAACAGAAGTGCGCTCCACAAAACGAGATTGCTGCTGTCACCGGTTTTTGGCGAGGTAGTATTTCCGGACTTGTCGGGCTGGTCGCTCGGCTTCTCCGCAGAACCCGTTGCGGGAATTTCAACGGCGGCCTTCTCATAGCCACAGACGGTGCATTCCTCGTGTTTGGAGCCTCTCGTGGTTGCGGTGGCTTCCTTATCGATCACCCACTTGAAGCTATGCGCCGCCGTGTCCTTCCTGTCACCGCAGGGGCATTCATGCCAATGGTTATCTGCGTCTGACTTCCAATCTGCTCCATAGCTATGGGTATGCGGAATACTCTTGTATGTTACAATAACGGTCTTGTCGGCGTCCATGATAACTTCCAGCGTATTGGAGAGAACCTCTGCTTTAACACCATTCACCGTAACAGTGTCAATTTCATAGCCGCTATCGGGAGTAAAAACAATTGTTTCATGCGATCCGACCGCCAGCCCTGCTTTACTTGCAGAAATCGTTCCATTCCCACCATTCACCTGTGTTGTCAGGTTATAGGTCGTCTCGATCTTCTGCGTTTTCGCCACATTAGAGGGAATGATATAGTCGTGCTGTCCGACAGTGATTTTCAGCCTTGCAGAGGCAAGCAGGAAGTCACCTACCTTGAACTCGGAGCGGGGCAGAGTATATGTCACCTGGATGCTTTCCCCATTGAAACTGCCGGGATTTCCTGTAAGGCGGACATCCTGATCAATCGTAAGGACATATTCAGCTTCACCGCCCGCTTGTTCAATAATGCTTTCCATGCTTTCAGACATATCATACGTTACAGTATATGTCACGGGATAGTCTGCACCGGTTTTATTTCTCTCGATGGTTTCAGGTCCATTTATGACCAGTGTGCCGTGGTTCTGCGAGGGTTGAACGATGGCTACGGCATAGCCGTTTCCAGACACATCCGGAAGCGTGATGTCTATATCGTCTCCATCTCCTGTGTCCGTCTTTTGAGCTTCATAAACCTGCACCTCCGAAGCATCGAGAACCTTTCCGGTTTCATCCACCGGCAAGGACAGCACATAAACCGGCAGATCGTTCACTGTCAGGCCGCCTATCGTCAGTTCAGCTGCGCCATCACGCTGAACCCAGAGGGTCGTCAACGGATCATTCCAGCCCATGCTCTTTGAAGCATCGGTTAGAGCGGTCACATTTGCAGCACTGGTGTTCCCCAGCCTGATGTCAAGGCTGCTGTCATCCGGGGTCACGGTCTTACTGCCAGTCTGGAAATAAACTGCCTTATCTCCAACAGCTGCCTCACGGGAGATATAGAGGTAACGATCGCACTTTCCATAGTCTTTACCGGTGACGGCCAGATCATTTGATATGCCGCCTGTGATCTGATATTCGTCACCGACGGTGGCCTGCATGAGATTGTTTCTGACGGTACCGGCATTCAGCTCGATCTTCGGCACCATACCGCCATAATCACTGGCATCAAAGCAGACACCGCCGCCAAAGGCTGTTGTTGCGTTGTTCTCGATTGCGCCGCCATTCATAATGAACTGGCCGCCTCTGCGGACAAATACGCCGCCGCCGATCCGGTCAGCTTCGCCTTTTGCACTGTTTGTACCGGAAATATTGCCGGAGATCGTACCGCCGTTCATTGTGAAGACGCCTTTGGATATCATGGCTCCGCCGCCTGTTTGCTCGGCTTTGTTGTTGCAGATCTCAGCGCCTTCATACATGGTTGCATTGTGGTTTCCGCCATTATTGGACAGCACCACACCGCCGCCACGATTCGCACAAATATTACCGTTGATTTTCCCGTAAATGTCTAAGTGCTCATCCGTTCCATTGATATAAACCGCGCCATAGTATGCGTGATTGTTGAGGATCCTTCCGTTTTCTCCAATTGTCACCGCTGTGCCGCCGTCGGTTTGCACGATATGGTTGCCTGTGGCATACACATTGCTGATTTCACCGTCAATCATGACGGTGCAGTTTTGTGCAAAGATGACATTGCCGTTCAGCTTGGGGCAATCCGTGATTTTGGAGCCGTTTTCCATTTTGAAGGATTTGGCACCACCCGCACAGTAGATTATGCTGCCGCTGGAGATTTTCTCAATCAGTGCGGTGGAGGTCAGCGTTCCCTCTGCGTTATTGCGCAGATGAATTACGATGCCGCTATTCGCCTGCCACATTGCACTCTTGTTTGCGGCAATGCTGCTGATGGTGCCGCCGATCTCAACCTTCCCGCCGTCTGCATAAACTCCACGACCGTCCATATTCCGGATCTTCGAGCCTTCCTCCATCACGAGTGTACCGCCCTGAAGCCAGATCGCACCTGCCGGGCCGACTGAGCCTGCCCCAGAGCCTTTTGTTCTCGTATGACCAGTCAGGGTATCCTCTATCACACTGCCGCTTTCCATGACGATTTTTGCCTGGTCGGTGGCGCGTACAGCGGACATGCCGCCAAAGTTGCGCAGCACAGCATCCTTACCCAGCGTCACGGTGCAGGGCACAGTGGCGTTGGAGGCAATGATAGCGTCCTGCACATAAACCGTATTACCCTCGTTGCCGTCACCGCTGACAGCCTGTGCGAATACAGTACCCTCGTGCATCCCTGCATCGTCCAGAACGATGTCGGAAAGAGTCAGGCCGACAGAACTCGCCGATGAAGACTGGACCTCGATCATGGCGGGATTATACCAGCTGCGGGCTGTGTCACTTTGCTGCTTAAAATCAGCGCTGCGTGTAATAGTGTAAGGACCGCCTTCTCCACTGGTGATTTTAAGACTCTTATCGTAAAAACGAGCACACTGATCCATGGTCAGATCGCTCATGACATAGATCGTTGCACCATCAGCCGCAGCATCCACCGCCTTAGCCAGCGTAGCGAAGGGGAGATCTTTTGTGCCGGTATTCTGTTCGTCGTTACCGGTGCTGCTGACATAGATCTCCGCAGCATCATTCTGTGCTGCCGGATTCGCTGCCTTCGGCGCATTTTTCTGTTCTCCATATTCGGACAACAGCTCCTCGTTGACGGTTTGTTCCTCCAATGCGGAAGCCGGAGCCTCTTCCACCGACTCAGGGGTATTACCCAACTCCATCGGAAAAGCGGCAGTAGGCAGTAACCCCATCACCAACGCAGCGCAGAGTAGGACACTTAACAACAATTTTCGCATAAAACATTCCCCTTTCTATTCCTTGTTTTGTGTTCCGCTGTAATTGCAATCGTCCGATGAATCGAAAATCATAATTTGCCAATCGTCTAGCTTTTACATGAACATCCGCTCGTCCATCGCCGTTATCAAGTCCTCCTTCTGCAATTATTTTGCGGCACAAACGGTACAAAACTCCTTCCCCCGCAAGTGTATAATTTTAGTATGGCATATTCTTATCAACTTTTCAACCGTTTTTTGGAAATTCACGCTGCAAACACAAAAAGTCCGTCTGCCGCAGCGAAAAAGAGGCTCATGGAAAGCCTTGTATCAGGTTCTTTTTAAACCGCAAACATTGCGGGAGAAGGTAATTGCACCTTCTCCCGCATTTTGGTAATTGTGCTGTTCTTCTTCGCTGTCCGCCAGAAAGCTGATAGGGCCGCGGGGAGAGGACGGGGTTGCTTTTTGCGGCGCATGTGGTAGGATAAGAAAAAACAAGAGAGGAGTTGAGAGGATGAACCTGATTTCCTGCTGAATGTTGGCACGATACGGCATCAGCCCCAAGGGCTCCGCCTCCCTGCTGGACACCTTCTCCTGCATCTTTCAGGGCATCATCCCCTACGGCACCCAGATGCTGGTGGCCATTTCCACCTGCGCAGCCCTCGGCTACGCCATCAGCGCCTTTGACATCATCCCCCTGCTGTTCTATCCCTTCCTGCTGTGCCTGTCCAGCCTGCTGTTCATCCTGTTTGACAAGAAATAAAGCGTCTCATTTCGTGTGCTTACAGCGAGAGCCCACCTTCTTGAGAAGGTGGGCTCTCGGCGTAATGCTTCTGCGATACCTGTATGACGCAGTGCTGTGGCCGCTGTCCGCTGAAATCGCCATGTAAAAAAGACAGCTTCCAAGGGATATAGGTTTAAGCACGGCAAATGCTCCGGCACACACTCTGCCAGAAGCCGCCGGTTGGCTCCCCCTTATTCTTCCTTCAGGTGCTCCTCCATCCAGTGCAGGATCTCGCTGAGTCGGCTGATGCGGTTGGAGGGCTTTCCCTCTCGGCTCAGGCCGTGGTTCTCGCCGTAGAACATACACAGCTTGCTCTCCACGCCATGGAGCTTGAGTGCTGCGAACATTTCCAGACCGTTGGCCAGCGTGCAGCGGTAATCCTTATCTGCGTGAATAAAGAGTGTGGGCGTCTTAACACGGTCGGCATAGGTGAGGGGCGACGCCTTCCACAAACGCTCCGGATGCTCCCAAATGGTGCCAAGCTGCTGGTCAGGCACATAATAGTAGCCGATATCCGAGAGGAGATAATCCCCCACATAGTTGGCAATGCTTCGCTGGGACACGGCACAGCGGAAACGATCCGTGTGACCGATGACCCAGTTGGTCATAAAGCCGCCATAGGAACCGCCGGCAACGCCCATTCGATCTGCGTCGATTTCGGGATACCTCCGCAGAACCTCATCCGTGAACTCCATCAGATCCTGGAAGTCTACCTCTCCGTACTTGCCCTGAAGATCGGCAAAGGCATTTCCCTTGCCGCAGCTTCCTCTTGGGTTGCAGTAGCATACGAAAAAGCCGGAGGCCGCCCAAAGCTGCATCTCATGGTGGAAGCCCGGGCCAAATACCATCTTCGGCCCACCGTGAATATGAAGGATGCCCGGATACCGCTTGCCCGGCTCGTAGCCCACCGGCTTCATCACGAAGCCGTCGATATCCACGCCGTCCGTGTTGGTAAAGGTAAGCCGCTCCGGCACGGAAATGGTCACGCCCTCCAGTGCAGCTCCGTTGAAATCCGTCAGCTGCTCCAGCTGGCCGCCATCCCAAAGGTACACCTCAGGAAGCTTCAGACCCACAGCCGCGGAAAAGAGGAACCTCTTTCCGTCCTTAGTATCGAAATCAATGAGGTAGTCGTCGCCGCCGAAGAGCGTCTGCACACCGGTTTCCCGCGTCCATACACACAAGCTGGAGCCCACGCCGTCCGTGTTGAGGAAATACAGCGTCTCGCCTACCATTCTCTGTCCCGTGACGGAGCCGGAGAAGCAGTCGGTGACCACCTCAGAGTTGACCCGGCGGTCATAGCGGCCCAGATTTTCCTCGCCATTTTCGTCCACCACAAAGAATGTGGGGTGCTCGTACACGCCATAGTCCCGCATGACCAGTCCCAGGCAGAGCGCCTTCCGGCCTAAATGCCCCACATAGTCGATGCTGTATTTGTCGGGCGTGATCAGCGTCTCCGTCTCGTTCCGCTCCGCATCCCAGCGATACATTCCCTCGGTGACCGGCTTTATATCCCGGAAGGGGAACGCAGTGAAGAGCACCTGACCGGGCCGGACATTCACATGATTCACATCATAGTCCTCCGGCGTGATCCGGCGATATTCTCCGGTAGCCTCCAGATAGAGAAACAGCGTAATTCTGGTCTGATTAAACATCCCAACCCCGTTCTCACACAGGGGTAATTCCGTCAAAACCTTATAGCCCTTGGTCTGCTGACGGCGAACGAGTTCCTTCTCCAGCGCCTCTCCCGTCAGTTCCAGAAGATTCGGCCGGTCCAAATGGGTCTCGCCCGTGAAAACATAACGGCCCTCGTCCATTTTCCAGAGCCCGGATACGGACATGGGGAGACGGAATGCCTCGCTCTCTTCGCCTGTACATACATTCAGGCGGTGATACACCGTCCACTCTTCCTCAAAGCCCCGTGCCCGCATAGCTTCGTCCAGTTCTGTGGTTTTATAGAGAATATGGGTGTTATCCTCCCAAACCGCCTGCCGCTGGTGGTCTCCTCTGGTGATCTGCCGGCTCTCTCTGCTCTCCAGATCATACAGCCACAGATTCCACCGGTAGCCGTCCCCTTCCCTGTCGACCTCCTTGAGTGCAAAGGTCAGATATCTGCCGTCCGGAGACAGCTCCAGTGCAGAAGGATACCGATACTTGGTAAAATCCGTCAATGCCAGCTTCTTCATACCTGCGTCCCCTCCTTTTCCATCACCTTGAACGTCTCATAAAGCATCCGCGTGCCAAATCCGATGCCGCCCTTTGTATAGATCCCCTCACATTCGGTGGTCCAAGCGGTACCGCCGATATCCAAGTGGATCCAAGGCGTCTCCTCGACAAACTCCTTAACGAACATGGCGCCCACCGTGGCATATCCACCCACGCTGGAGCCCATTGCGCTGTTTTTCAGATGGGCCACACGAGAGTCCAGCACCCGGCGGAGATTCTCGTCACAGGGCAGCTCCCACATCCGCTCACAGGCGGCGGCGGCGCCCTTCTCCACCTGTGCGGTCAGGGCCCGGTTATTGGAAAAGGCTCCGCAGCGGCGATTTCCCAGCGCCGTCTGAATACCGTCGGTGAGTGTGGCAATATCCACGATGCGATCCACGCCGCAGCACTGCTTGGCATACGTCACGGCATCGGCCAGAGTGATACGGCCCTCGGCATCGGTGTTGTTCACCTCGATATACCGCCCGGACATGGAGCGGATCACATCGCCCGGCACATAGGCCGTGGCGGAGAGCTTATTCTCACAAGCCGCCACCACACCGGTAATATTGATCCGAAGGCCCCGCTTCTGCGTCGCCCACAGGGCGCCCATCACGGCGGCCGCGCCGCTCATATCATGCTGCATGGTTTCCATAAACTCAGACGACTGGAGGGAGTATCCGCCGCTGTCGTAGGTAAGGCCCTTGCCGATCAGCCCCAGGCGGCTCTCCACGCCCTGTGCGCCGGTATACTCCATGACAATGAGCTTAGGCTCGTAAATCGAGCCCTTCCCGACCTCCAGAAAAGCGGTGAGCCCGATGCGCTCCACCTCATCTCTGCCGTAAACGGTCACCTTCACGGGCGTCTCCTTAAAAAGCTCCTGCGCCGCCTGCGCCAGCTTGGCGGGGGTAAGCACCGTGGGGGGCTCATTGATCAGATCCCGTGCGATGCAGGTGGCCTCAGCAGACACCTCCGCCTCTACCAAGGCGGCCTCGTAGCGCTCCGGCATCTCGCAGAGAAACGCAGCCGTTTCGATCCCCGGCGCCGCAGGGGTCGTCTTGTACTTGTCAAACCGGTAGCCGGTAAGAGCGGCAGCCTCTGCCGCCTTTTGGAAGAGCGCCGGCGTGAACTGCGGGCACACGCCCCGCAGATCGGTACACACCGCACGCAGATCCAGCTCCTGGCACTGACGATACACCTTGGCACAGCTCTCCAGCACCTGCTCCAGGCTCCAGTCTTTCCCCAGACCCAGCAGGAAAATTTGGGTCAGCACGCCCTCTGAAAGAACAGAAAAGCGGAAAATCTCACCCGTTTTCCCTTCAAAGCGCCCCGAGGCACGAACTGCGGCAAGCTCCTGCTCCCAAGGTCCCTGATAGCTGTTCAGGTTGCCTTCTCCCAGCGGGACCACCACACCGTCCCATGCTCTGGCGTCATACTTTTTCACAAGTTGCAGTTCCATTTTTTCTTCCTCCTTCTGGTCTATTCAATGATAGAGAATTAAAAAGCGGGGGCGGCATAGCCGCCCCCGCAGGGGTATGCGAGGTGATCCACCCGCGCTAAATCCCCTTTTTTACAGCAGATGGCAGGCTGCGAAGTGTCCGGGCTCCACCTCTTTGAGCTCCGGTTTCTCCCGTGCGCAGTCCGGGCAAGCCACAGGACAGCGGTCATGGAAGGGACAGCCGGAGGGCAGATGGATCGGGCTGGGGATCTCTCCACGCAGCTCCTGAGATTCGGCAATACTGCCCTCGTCAATCGTCGGCGCAGCGGAAAAAAGCGCCTTGGTATAGGGGTGGACCGGGTTGGAGAACAGCAGCTTCTTCGGAGCCCGCTCCACAATAGTTCCCAGATACATGACACCCAAGCTGTCGCTGATGTGCTTGACCACGCTCAGATCGTGTGCGATGAACAGATAGGAAAAATGAAATTCATCCTTCAGATCCATAAGAATGTTCAAGATCTGAGCCTGAATGGACACATCCAAAGCAGATACCGGCTCATCCGCTATGATAAATTTAGGCTCGACCGCCAACGCCCGGGCTATGCCGATGCGCTGACGCTGACCGCCGGAAAACTGATGCGGATACCGGTTGGCCTGCTCAGAGCTGAGTCCAACACGCTCCAACAGATGAATCGCCTTCTCCTCCGCCTCCGCCTTGCCGCTGCACAGCTTGTGGAACAGCATCGGCTCGGTGAGGATCTCCATGATCTTCTGCCGGGGATTCAGAGAGGCATAGGGATCCTGAAAGATCATCTGCATCTCTCGACGGATGGGGCGCATCTCCTGCGGCTTGAGCCGGGTGATATCGCGTCCGTCGAATATGATCTTGCCGGACTTTGGCTCGATCAGCTTGATGATGGTGCGGGCCGTGGTAGACTTTCCGCATCCGGACTCTCCCACCAGGCTGAACACCTCGCCCTCCTCCACATCAAAGCTGACGTTGTTGACCGCATGAACCACTCGGTTTTCCAGTGAAAAATGGCCGTTTTTGAATTTTACCTTATCCAGAAAATCCTTGGTGAGATTGAACTCCTGCACCAAATTCTCCACCTGAAGAATCTTACTCATGGCTCTCGCCTCCTGTCAGCGGAAAGTGGCAAGCCGCACAATGCCCCGGGCCAACCTCATGGTTTTCAGGCGCCACGGTACGGCAAATATCCTGGCAGTATTTGCATCTGGGAGCAAAGTAACATCCTTGGGGCAGATCCAGCATACTGGGGACCATACCCGGAATGGATTCCAGACGTTTTTGCTCCTCTCCCATTCTGGGGATGGAGTTAAGAAGTCCCTCGGTATACGGATGGCTGGGGCGGCGGATCACGTCATCCCGGGAGCCGCTTTCCACGATTTTGCCGCAGTACATCACAATGATGCGATCCGCCATCTGGGAAACCACCGCCAAGTCATGGGTGATCAGGATGAGAGAAGCGTCCTGCTCCTTCACCAGCTTATCCATGAGCTTGAGGATCTGCGCCTGTATGGTCACATCCAGGGCAGTGGTAGGCTCATCGGCGATGATGAGCTTCGGATTGGCAGCCAGGGCGATCGCAATGATGACCCGCTGCCGCATACCGCCAGAAAACTGATGGGGGTAGGATTTCAGCCGATCCTCAGGATTGGGGATACCTACCATATGCAGCAATTCCACACAGCGTGCGTGCTTTTCCTGTTTGGTCATCTGCTTCTGGTGGAGGTCCAGCATCTCGGTGATCTGTTTCTCAATGGTATAGAGCGGGTTCAGGGAGGTCATCGGATCCTGGAACACCATGGAGATCGCCTTGCCTCGGATCTTCATCATTTCCCGCTCGCTCTTTTTGCTGATGTCCTCGCCCTGGAAAAGAATCCCGTCCGATTCCACCACACCGGGCGGCTCGATCAATTTCAGAATGGAAAAGCTGCTAACGGATTTACCGCTGCCCGACTCGCCCACGATGCCCAGCACCTGTCCCTCATCCAGGGAAAAGCTAATGCCGTCCACCGCCTTGACCACACCGCGGAAGGTGTGGAAATAGGTCCGCAGGTTTTCCACCTGCAGCAGTGTTTCGCTCATCTCGCTCCCCCCTTACTTCAGCTTAGGATTGAACTCATCGCGCAGGAAATCTCCCAGAAGGTTGATTCCGAACACGATCAGCATGATGTAGAGACCCGGCATCACCGCGATCCACCAGTATCCGCTGAACAGCACGTCGAAGCCGTTCTTGACCAGCATGCCCAGAGAGGGTTCCGTGACCGGAACACCTACGCCCAGAAAGCTCAGCGTGGCTTCCGCCAGAATAAGGCCGCCCACCTTCATCGTGGAAAGAACGATGACGGTGGTCATTACGTTGGGCAGCACATGCTTGGCGATGATCAGGATATTGGGGAGGCCAATGACTCTGGCCGCATCTACATATTCCATCTGCTTCACCGTCAGCACCTCGGCGCGGACGGTACGGATGTATGTGACACATCCGATGATCGTAAATACGACCAGCAGCTTGCTTACACCCCGTCCAAACATGGTCATGATGAAGAGTGCCACGAGGATATCGGGAAAAGAGAGCAGGATATCTGCCAAACGCATGATGACAGCGTCTACCTTTCCACCAAAATAGCCGGAGATCAGTCCCAGCGTGATACCTACGGCGCAGGCCAGCAGCGTACCTACAACGCCGATAAAGAGGGAGATACGGCTTCCGTAAATAAGAGAGCTGAAAATATCCCGTCCCTGACTGTCGGTACCGAAAATAAACCGGGCGTCACCTCCCGCCTCCCATGCAGGCGGCTTGTAGGAATCCGTAAGGGAGAGAGAGGCTACATCATAGGGGTTCTGCGGAGCAAACAGCGGCCCGAAAAGGGCAATGAACAGTACCAGTACCACGATCACCGTACCGATGATAGCGGACGGACTGCGCTTGTAATTGTGAAAGAACTCAGACTCAGCGATGCGCCGGAAGAAGCTCTTGTTGGGGGCCGCGCCCTTTTTTTTCATTTCACCCATAGCGCATCACCTGATTTTGATTCTCGGGTCGATGACTGTATACAGAAGGTCGACCACAAAATTGATAAACACAAACAACACCGTAGTCAGGATCAGATAGGCCACAATGACCGGCCGATCCACCGAGTTAATGGAGTCAATAAGAAGCTTGCCGAGTCCCGGCCAGGAGTAGATGGTCTCCGTCACCGTCGTAAAGGCGATAAGGGAACCGATTTCCATACCGAACACCGTGATAACCGGGATCAGGGCATTTTTCAGGGCGTGTCCAAAGAGGACCTTTCGGGTGGACACACCTTTGGCTCGGGCAAATTTGATATAATCCTGCCGCATATTCTCCATCACACCGGCACGGGTAAGGCGCACCAGAGATGCGATGTTGGTCACAGACAGCGTCAGAGCAGGCAGGATAATGTACTTAAGTCCACCGGGCGCAAACAGGCTGAAATCCATCCCCAGGAACGGTGCGGTCGCGCCCCGTCCCGAGGAGGGGAACCAGTGCAGCTTCAGAGAGAAGATGTAGATCAGCATGATGCCGATGAAGAAGGAGGGCAGGGAAATGCCCAGAATGGAGCCTCCCATCACCAATGTGCTGGATTTTCGTTTGGGGAAAGCGCCCGCATATACGCCCAGTGGGATAGAGATACCGAGCGCCAGCACAGCGGATACAAAAACCAGCTCCAGCGTAGCAGGCACCCGCTGGGCGATCAGAGAGAGCGCGTCCACTTTATAGATATAGGACTTGCCGAAATCTCCCTTGAATGCATTGGTAATAAACGATACGTACTGCTCCAGGATCGGTCTGTTGAGCCCCAGTTCTTCTCGAACCTGCTCTCGAACCTCAGGCGGAGCCTTGGGCGAGACCAGCATATTGACGGGATCGCCAATGAAGTTGGCCAGAACAAATACCAGAATGGACACGATGAAAAGTGTAACTACCATTTGCGCCAGCCGCTTCAGGAAATACTTGAACATGGTAATACCTCATTTACGGGCTTACACCCTTTTGGCGGGAGGCAGAAGGGAAGATCCCCTTCTGCCTCCGCCCATTGACTGTTCTTATGCGCGCTTAGAAGGTGAAGTCCCAAGCCAGAATATGGTCATCGCAACTGGGGGTGTACTGAATGCCGGTGCGCACGCCGAAGATATTGTGCTTGAAGAACAGGGGAATGTAGGCGGCCTCGTCCCGGGCGATCTGATCTACCTGCTCCACCAGCGCTGCACGCTTGGCCTGATCGGTCTCAACAGATGCCTGATCCAGCAGCGCATCCACCTCGGCATTGCTGTAATGGCCCCGGTTGCCTTCGCCCATGCCGGGCTTGCCGTCGTAGGTATAGAGCATATCGTTGAAGATGACCATGCCCTCGCCGGAGCTGTCGCCCCAGCCCGCCATGAAGAAGGAGGACTGGAGGTTCTCTGCGTCTGTCTTCTCATAGAAGGAGGCGCGAGGCAGCAGGTTTACCTCGGCCTTGATGCCCACCTTCTCCAGATAGCTGGCAATGGCCTGAGACACCTGATCGGCGTTCATGTCACTGTCGCTGCGGGCGTCGATGCGGAGATAGAAGCCATCGGGATAGCCGGCCTCCGCCAAAAGCTGCTTGGCAAGCTCGGGATCGTAGGCGGGACGCTCTGCGTCGGCATTATATCCCACACAGATGCTGGGCATATAGGAGTTAGCCACGGTGGCGTAGCCGTTCATGACGGTATCGACGATCGTCTGAATGTCAATGGCGTGGTAGATAGCCTGACGAACCTTCACGTTGAGAAGCGGGTTGGGATCGTCGGTGCCGGCAGAGCCATGCTCATTGAGCAGATCAAAGCCCATGTAGCTGCAGGACAGGCTGGGATTGGTAATGACCTGAACGTTGGAGGCGTCCTTCAGACGGTCCACGTCCATCACGGGGATGTTGGAGATAAAGTCCACCTCGCCGTTGATGAGAGCGGTCGTGCGGGTGGCTGCATTGGCGATCACGCGGAACTCCACGGTCTCTGCATCAGGCAGCTCGCCCCAATACTCGTCGTTGCGGACCAGCTTGATATAGGATTCCTTCACGTGCTCCACCAGACGATACCGACCGGTACCCACAGGGTTGGCGGAGATCTCCTCGCTGGAAAGGCCCTCACAGGTCTCCTTGTCAAGCATCATGATATGGACCAGGCTGCCGGCAAACACGGGATAGGGGATCTTGGTCACCAGCTGCACGGTGTAATCATCCACCTTCTTGACTTCCTGAAGACGCATGAGGTACACGCCCATCTCCAGAGTAGGATCGTTGAGGATGCGCTCAAAGCTGAAGACCACGTCGTCGGCATTGAAGTCGTTTCCGTTGGAGAACTTCACGCCCTGGCGAAGCTTGAACTCCCACGTCACGCCGTCATCCAGAACTTTCCAGCTCTCTGCCAGGCCGGGCTTCTTGCTCAGGTCCGCATCATAGTCCACCAGAGGGTCGTACAGGTGAGACGCCATCTGCATCTCGGCGCTGCTGTCCTTTACTGCGGGGTCCAGCGAGACAACATCATTCAGCACTGCGATGGTCAGGCTCTTTTTGCCGTCATCAGCGGGGTCACTCTGCTGCGATTTGTCTGCCCCACAGCCAGTCAAGGCCACCGAGAGACACAGAGCTACGGACAGGAACATTGCGATGGTTCTCTTTTTCATAGCTGTTTCTCCTTTAAAAAAAATTTCTTATCTCACAAGGTGCGTCGTTTACAGGTATTACTGAAGCGACAGACCGTTGATCGCCTTTTCCATCTGCTCCAGAGCCTTTGTCAGGGTACACCGGGGACAGGCCACATTCATGCGCAGAAAAGCCTCACCCTGCTTACCGAATTCATAGCCGGCGCAGAACGCCACCTTGGCCTCATTGATCATGAAATGCTCCAGCGCCATGCCCCGGTAGGGCAGCTGGGAGCAGTCCAGCCAGACCAGATACGTACCCTCGGAGGGGATCATACGGATCTGAGGAATGCGCTCCCGCAGGAACTGGTCCAGATACGCCTTGTTGTCGGAGATGTAGGCGATGACCTGATCCAGCCACTCCTCGCCGTCGTTGTAGGCGGCTATGAGGGCGGCCATGCCGAAAATGTTGTCCAGCCGCGTCTGGGCAATGGACATCTCCTCGTTGAACTTGCACCGCATGTCGTCGTCCGCCAGCACCAGGGTGGCCATACCCAGTCCGCCCAGATTGAAGCCCTTGTTGGAGGAGTAGCAGACCATGGAATGGCGCAGCACCTCCTCGCCCAGCAGACCAAAGGTGGTGTGGGGATGCTCCGGCGGCACGATGTCGCAGTGGATCTCGTCCACCAGCATGAAGATGTTGTGCCGCAGACAGATCTCCGCCACGCCCTCCAGCTCCTGACGGGTCCATACCCGGCCGGTGGGGTTGTGGGGGCTGGAGAGCACCAGTACCTTCACGCCGGAGGCAGCCTTGGCCTCCATGTCGGCGAAATCGAAGGTGTAGCGCCCGTCCCTCCAGACCAGCGGCGTCTCTACCAGCTTCCGGCCGCCCCGGGTGACCATGTCAAACAGCGGGTCGTAGTTGGGCATGGGAACCATGACCTTGTCGCCGGGCTTGGTGAGGATGCGGAGCATCACATTCATGGCGTAGATCACGCCGGGAGGCGCAAAGGCCAGATGCTCATAGTTGACCTCGAAGCCGTGGCGCTTTTTCAGCCAGCCCATCACCGCGTCATAATAGGGCTGCTGGCGCACACCGTAGCCGTAAATCGGATGGGCGGCGCGCTTCTGTACAGCCTCCACGATGCAGGGGGCGCAGGCAAAGTCCATGTCCGCCACCCACATGGGGATCACATCGTCCCGGCCGAAATAGTCCATATCGCAGTCCCACTTAAAGGAGAAGGTATTTCTGCGATTGATGGGGGTATCAAAATCGTATCTCATACAGCGCCACCAACCAGTGCAACGACGTTCCACGGAATGATGGACACTGCCGCCGCCAGCAGCGCATAGTTTGCAGCTTCCATTACAAATGCCTCCTTAAAAATATAACGTGCGGGGGGATGGCATTGAGCCTCCCTTCTGATAACTTTGTTATGTTGCTGATTATAATTTATCACACTACCTTTGTCAATCTTGAATAACTTGAATAAGTGCCAAGAAAGTTGATAATTTTTTGTCTAAATTGCTGCCTCGAAGGCTATCTTCGCCTTGGTCTGCAAAAAAATATTACATCCCCCCACCGCTTTCCAGCATATTAGGGTTGATTTATCCATTCATTTTCGATATACTGGCTTTCAGCAGCACTATGTGACAGTTTTTTATCAGGCAAGAATGATTGTTGAGAAAGTAGGGATACAGTGAGCAACTACGCATGTCTTGAGCGATACATTCCTCTGGTGGAATTTATGGGAAAGATCTGCGGAAAGAGTTATGAGATCATCCTCCATGACGTTTCCACGCCGGAGCGCTCGGTGATTGCCGCCTGCAACGAGCATCTCAGCGGCCGCCGCATAGGCGACCCCATGACGGAGTTGGCCAAGGAACTGCTGCGAACCGGAGTCTATCAGGAGCACGACTATGTGGCCAACTACGAGGGCCGCACCCGGGGAGGTAAGCGTTTCGTCTCTTCCACCTATTTCATTAAGGAAAAGGGGCATCTGGTGGGGCTGATCTGCGTGAACCACGATGTGGAAGATATTCTGGTGCTCTCGGAGCATCTTTCCAACCTGCTCCATTCCTTTTCTCTTCCGCAAGAGGAGGAGAGCTCCGCCTATACCGAAAACCTGGATGATTCCATCCCGGAGCTGTCCAGCAATCTGATCCACTCCACCATCCTCGGCTATGGTATCCCCTCCGATGCCATGCATACCGCCGACAAGCTGGAGATACTCCGCTCTCTGGAAGCGCAGGGCGTATTCCATACCAAGGGCTCCATCGGACAGGTCGCCAGGGAACTGCACATCTCCGAACCCACGGTCTACCGCTACCTGCGGCGTATCCGCAGCGAAGCAACATGATCTTCCGCCGTGGCGCTTCACCTGCGGGCGGGATGCGCTGACGTCTCGATGCGTAAAGCGGCCGGCCGGGAACATCTGATTTAACAGCAGCTATTGGTGGATCCCTGATACTTCCCGATCCCTATGGCTCTGCATTTATTACGATTACGCTTCTGATAAAGGAGGACTCAAGCATGAAATTTTACATTCTTTGTGACATTGAAGGTGTGGCTTCTTTGACCTGCTGGGACGAGGCACGTCCCGCCAACGCCTGCTATGCGCCTATGGCACGGGAAATGGCGTTGGAGGCTGCCGCCGCGGCCCGCGGCCTTTTCTCCGGCGGAGCCGACGAGGTCGTCATAGAGGATATGCACGGAGACGGCTGCAACATTGACTGCGCCCTGCTCCCCAGAGATGCCCGTCTCCTTCGGGGGATCACCCACGATATTGTGGGCCTTACCGGTATTTTTGACGAGAGCTATGACGGTATGCTGATGGTCGGCTTTCACGACGCTGCCTCCGCCCCCGGAAATCCCACGTCCCACACGATGGTAAGCTCCCGCATTTTCCGCCTTACGGTCAATGGTGCGCTGTGGGGAGAATTCGAGATGTACGCCCATGCCGCCGCTTACCGGGGCGTTCCCACCCTATTCGCCAGCGGTGACGAGGGGATGTGTGCGGCTGCGGCGAACACCGTACCCGGCCTGCTGACCGTACCAACCAAATCCGGCCACGGCTACGGCGTTCTGACAAAGACCCCGGAGCTTGTCTGCGAGGAGATCGAGGGCATGATGGCCGAGGCTGTGGCGGCGGCAAAAACAGCCGCACCTCCGGTACTTCCCGATCACTTCCACGTGGAGGTCACCTATATACACCATTATGACGCCTATGGATGCTCCCACTATCCCGGCGCCAGCCTCATCTCTCCCACCACCGTGGCCTTTGATGCCGATGATTACGGTGATGTGCTGCGCTTTTTCTACTTTGTGATTTAAGAAACGGAGGTATATGCTATGGCTGTTATTGCCTATCAATACCGTGGTGATCTGGTGGATCAGATCCACCGGGGACATATTGCGGTAACGGATCACACAGGCCGGATCCTTTGGAAGCTCGGTGATCCGGAGCGTCTTACGTTTGCCCGCTCCTCCGCCAAGCCCCTTCAGGCGATCCCCGTGGCAGAAAGCGGTGCGCTGGAGCATTATGGCATTACCCCGCAGGAACTGGCCGTCATCTGTTCCTCCCACAACGGAGAGCCCTTTCATGTAAAGGCCGTGGAGAGCATCCTGCACAAGGCAGGTCTCTCCCCCGATCAGCTGTGCTGCGGGTCGGAATACCCCATGTATGTCCCCGCCGAGGACGCCTTGAAGATCGCCGGCATCCCCCGGGCGCCCATCTACTGCGACTGCTCCGGAAAGCACGCCGGTATGCTCATCACCGCCCGCCATTTAGGGGAGTCTTTGGAAGGCTATACTGCTTTGGAGCACCCCGTCCAGCAGCGTATCCTCTCGGTGTTCGCTGAAATGTGCGGCGTAGAGACCTCCGATGTCCAGTTGGCCGTGGACGGCTGCGGCGTTCCGGTCCATGCGCTGCCCCTTTACCGGCTGGCACAGGGCTACGCCCGCATGTCCCTCCCCACGCTTTTCGCCCCCACCCGGGCCGCTACCCTCCGGCGCATCACATCCGCCATGACAGCACATCCGGAAATGGTGGCGGGAACCGATCGCATCTGCACCCAGCTGATGGCCGCCTTCGGCGACCGGATCTTCTGCAAATCAGGTGCCAGCGCATTCTATGCCGTGGGCATCAAGGATAAGGGAATCGGCATTGCCCTCAAAATGGAGGACGGCGCCTCCTCCATCGTCCCGTATGCCATCCTCTCGGTTCTCACCCAGCTCGGCGTCATCACGCCGGAGGAAGCCTGCTCTCTGCCCCGCTACCACGACAAAAACCTTTACAACAACCACCACGCCGTCGTGGGCCGCACCGAGCTGGCCTTTCAACTGGAGCAGCTCTGCTAACGGCACGGGCTGCACGCAAAACAGAGCGCATCTGTCCTCTTGCCAGAAAGCAGCATAAACAAAACCACCCGCTTATATGCTCTGCCATAAGTTCGGCGTGGATGTGAAGAACTTCGCCATTGACCGTATCCCGGAGGAGCTGGCGGGCAAGTCCCCCAAGGAAATCCGTACTGAGCTTTCCAAGACCCGTTCTGCCATGAGCGAGATCGGCTCCCGTGTATCGGAGGAAATCTACCGCCGCCGAGCAGGCCGAAGCAAAGATCAGGAAAGATGAGGTGTGAGCGATGAAAGAGGAACGCTATCACATCGCCTTGGACGATTATGAACACGGCGTAGTGATTCGAGCCTTGAACGATACCAAAACCGAACTGATGAATGCGGGTAAATCCACCGATGCTGTGGACGATCTTATCATCAAGGTCAGCTATGCCCAAAGAAAAAGTTCAAGGTAGTGGAAAGAAAGGACTGCTCCTGTCGTGAATCGAGATAACGACAGACAGACCTCCATCATTCTCGCCGTACTCGGCATCCTGCCGATTGTGTGGCTCGGACTTCTCATTGCACCGTCTGTGAAGGGCGGCTTGCCGGAGATACTGCCGAGCTTGATGAACGTGATGAGCGACCCGTTTCATATAGTGCTTTGCGAGGACAGCGTAAAAGCTGTCCTCGTTTTGCTTCTCTGCTATGGAATGGGCATCGGTATCTACTTCTCTACACGCAGGAACTACCGACGCCGGGAGGAACACGGCAGCGCAAAATGGGGCAATGCCAAAGCCGTGGACAAGAAATACCGGCAGAACCCACCGACCGAAAACAAGCTGATGACGCAGGCAGTCCGTATCGGACTGAATGGTAAGAACCACCACCAGCCCATCATTGGCTACCGCACCGTCGCCACCACCCGGGCCCTCCGGGAAAAGCGCTCCCGAAGCAACTACCGGGGTGTGAAAAAGTATGACAATGTGTATTCAGGCTTTTGGACGGAAATCTCCACCGACCGGCTGAATACGGTATTGGATGACCTTCTGGAAGAGCTGAAAATCACCAAGCGCCAGCGCATCCGGGAGATCATGAAGCGCCCCGAATAAGAGACGCTGATCCACTCCTCCCAAAACCGTGAGGACAAGGTTTTCCGTGTCCATGTTATCGGTAACGGCGATCTGCCGCAGGATCCGCGTGGTGGGTTCGTTCTATTTGCACCACATTTTGGTGTTTACACAGAATCTGGGATAGTTATGAAAGCAACAAAAGCCGAGGTACAATTTAGTACTTCGGCTTTTGTTATATTATATAGGAATAGTGCGCTTTTCGCCGTTAGGCTTCTTCGCACATGGCACGCAGCAGCGCTGTCAAAAACTCCCAGAAGGGCTGCAACGTATCCAGATCTAGATGCTCACGGGGCGTATGTGCGCCGCGTCCCCAAGGTGCCAGTGCCACAATGTCCATATCGGGGATTGCGCCTGCAATCTCTCCGGTCTCAGCACAGCTGTTCAACTTTTCGATTTTCAGCTCCTGTCCCGTCAAGCGATTGTACACTTGGCAGCACAATTGCTGCAGCGGTGAATCCTTCCGGAAGGGCCATCCGGAATAGCTGTCCTGCACCACCAACGATGCGCCCGTCAGCTCTGCAAGAATCCGCAGCCGATCCACCAGTTCCCACTTATAGGCATCGATAGGCGAACGGATCATCTGCTCATACTCCACCACGCCGTTCTCACAGGTCACACGAACCGTATTGACAGAATTCAGGATCACATCACGATCACAGCTGTCATATTTCATCACGCCATAGGGAAGCAGATACATCAACTCTGCACAACGGCGGCCGGATGCCTCATCTATAGCCTGATCTGCCTCATGGCCCAACGGCTCCAGAGTCAGAGAAAGCTCCGGATCTGTGTTTGCATATTCCTCACGCAGCGCCGCAAGCAGGTCCTCCAGCACCTTCCGCACATCAGTCTCCTGCTCCGGCTTTAGAACGATCTCTGCCTGCATATGCGGCGCGATGCCCATTGTTCTTTCGCAGTCTACCGACACGATACGGCAGGGAACTTTTCGAAGAAGCTCACAAAGTACACGGCCCATCAGCACCACGGCGCTGGCCCGACCAGTACCGATCATCAGGCCGGAATGCCCGCCGGCCAGGCCGGCTATCTGCAGCGTATATGCCTGTCCGGCAGCGCCGGTGGCAGTAACAGGCAGGCGCATCACGTAATTAACGAAGCCGGCGCAGGATACACACATCACATCGGGGTCGCCGCAATCCATATTCAGCATCCGGCGGGAGCGAATCGTGCTCATATCCAACTGGCGGATGCCCTCCATGCCGTCCTCCTCGCAGACGGTAAAGAGCAGCTCCATAGGCGGGTGCACCACGGTGTCATCCTCCATCAGCGCCAGCATATTCACCAGTCCAACTGCATTGTCGGCGCCCAGTGTAGTGTCATCGGCATACAGGTAGTGCCCATCTTCGATGTGCAGGCGGATGGGGTCTGTCAGAAAATTATGGTTGGAGCCCGGTTCCTTGGCAGAAACCATGTCCATATGCGCCTGCAGCAGCATGGGCGCCTTGTCCTCATACCCGGGCGTTGCGTTCAGGTATACCATCAGGTTTCCCGCAGCATCCTCCACATAGCGATGGCCGTACCGCTCCGCGCAGCCGCGGATATACGCACACAGTGCCTGCTCATGGTGAGAGGGATGCGGAATCGCGCATATTTCCTCAAAATAGCGCACAACATGGGCGGGTTGATAGCCGTTCAGGATTGTCATGTCAGAAATTCACCTCTTCTTACCGCGTACGCCCGCACGCAGTAAGCGTGCGGTCGTACCGGTATCTTTCTCGATTGGTTTAGTTCTTCCAGCTCCACTCGTAGCAGTAGTAGGGATGCACGGACGAATCGTGAACCGTGGCATTCAGCTGGCTATTCCAAACGTATACCAGCTCATGATGGAACAGGGGGATGGAGGGGCAGTAGTCCACCAGATAAGCAATCAGCTCACGGTAGATATCCTTGCGAACCTCCTCGTCCTGCTCACTCTCAGCCTTGGCAAACATCTCATCCACCCAGGCGTCCTTCATCTGGCAGAAGTTATTGCCGCCGATACCGACGCTGCCGTAATGGCACACGTTATAGGAGAAGTCGGCACGGTAGGAAAGGGTCTGCGTCATCAGAGCAAAGTTGCCGCTCTCCGCATCTTCATCGGGTGTGGAGGTGTTGCGCAGCTCGATGGTAATGCCGACATCGGCAAAGTTCTGCTGCATGACCTGCGCAGCCTTTTCCATGTAGGTACCGCCCAGAACATCCATCTGGATGCCGTAATCTGCAAAGTTCAGGCCATTGGGATAGCCGGCCTCGGCCAACAGCTCCTTAGCCTTTTCGGGATTGTAGGAGAAATCGGTAGCATCCGAGAAATCCACGCCAAAGCAGTTGGTATCGTTGGCCTGCAGGCGAGCAGGCACTGCGCAGTTCTCATAGGCAATGGTAATGATGCTCTTCTTATCCACGGCATAGGTCATAGCCTGACGCACCAGCTTATTATCCAGCGGGGCCACCGTGGTATTGATGGCCAGCAGAGCGGTCTTGAGGGTCTGCACCTTCTCCACGGTGAATTTGTCATTGTTTTCAAAGCTGACCAGCTGGGAAGGATCAATGGACATAATATCCAAGTCGCCGGTTTCCAGCTGCACGCTAGCGGTAGATCTGTCACCAACGTAGCGCAGTTCGACCTTTTCGATCGCAGCGGGAGCCAGACGATAATCATCGTTACGCTCCAGCATGGCGGAGGTAGCCAGATCGATGCTGGTCAGCTTGTAGGGGCCGGTGCCGCAGGCTACATCACTGATGTTGCCATTGTGCTCTTCCACGAACTTCTTGTTGAGGATCGGCAGCTCATTGATATAGACCAGAAACAGGGGCGTTACCTTATTCAGGGTAACTTTCACAGTATTGGCATCCACCATCTCTACTTTATCGATCATGCTGACGAAGTTGTTCTTGGCGGGGTTAGCAAGGTACTGCTCAAAAGAGTACACTACGTCATCGGCAGTCATGACCTCGCCATTATGGAACTTAACGCCCTCCTCCAGCTGGAAGGTGTACTCCAGGGAATCATCGCTTATCTTCCAGCTTTTCGCCAAGCAGGGGGCGACCGTACCATCGTCCTTAGTTACAGTCAGCGTTTCATACACCTGATCAAACACAGCCTGATCAGAGTTGGCCGTGGTCATATAAGGCGTCATGGAGTTGAAGATATCGCCGATATACACCACCACCGTATCCTTGTCGCCGCTTGCAGCAGGCTGGCCGCCGCAGCCTGCCAACAGGCCCAACAGCATCAGGGTTGCCAGCACCAAAGAGAGTTTCTTTTTCATTTTTTTCCTCCTAATTTAATTTTTTTACGCAGAGTTCTGCGTGGAGTACAGGTTTATTCGCCGGCACAGCAGCATGCCACATAGTGGTTGGGGCCGCATTGACGCAAGGGAATATCGGCGGCCGTGCAGCTTTCGCAGGCGAAGTCGCAGCGGGGAGCAAAGCGGCAGCCGGGCTTGGGATTGATGGGGCTGCTAACCTCGCCGCGGATGGTCTGGATATTCTTGCCCCGCATAGAAATATCCGGGATGGGAATGGCCGACAGCAGAGCTTTCGTGTAGGGATGCACCGGGTTTTCAAACAGTTCATTTGCCGGGGCATACTCCACACAGCGGCCCAGATACATGACCATAATTTCCGAGGAGATGTGCTTCACCACAGACAAATCGTGGGTGATAAACATATAGGTCAAGCCCATTTCATCCTGCAGATCCATCAGCAGGTTCAATATCTGTGCCTGGATGGAAACATCCAGCGCCGAAACCGGCTCATCGCACACAATGAACTTGGGGTTGATTGCCAGCGCTCTGGCGATGCAGATACGCTGGCGGCGGCCGCCGTCCAACTCATGGGGATAGGCATCATATAGCCGCTCAGCCAGGCCAACGGTATCCATCAGCTCACGCACACGCTTTTGCAGCGAGGCACGATCCTTGCATATGTGATTGACCTTCAGCGGCGTGGCAATGATCTCCGCCACGGATTTGCGGGGGTTCAGGCTGGAGTAGGGATCCTGAAAGATGATCTGCATGGACTGGCGGTATTTGCGCATCTCACGCTCACTGACATGGGTGATATCCTGTCCGTCAAAGATGATCTGCCCGTCAGTAGGCTCCAGCAGCCGCAGCACGGTACGGCCCAGCGTACTCTTTCCGCAGCCGGATTCACCCACAACACCTAGCGTTTTTCCTTGCTGGATGGTTACGCTGATATCGTCCACCGCATGGAGCACACGATCCTTTTTTCCGAAGTACTTCTTCAGATTACGCACTTCCAGCAACGGGGTATTTTCCGTATGGCTCACGTTGTCTCCTCCTTTTTTCCATCCCACCCGTCATACAGATGACAGGCGATGCAGTGGGTCCCGTTTGAATAGATGGCCGGTTCCTGTTCCCGGCAGATATCCATACAATGGGGGCATCTGTCATGGAAATGGCAGCCGGAAGGGAGATTCGACGGGTCGGGCATCAAACCTTCGATAGGTGACAGGCGGCGGGCATCCACCTTCAGGTTAGGAATCGCGCCGAACAGGCCCTTTGTGTAGGGATGGTGCTCCTCAGAGGTGAAAATATCCTCCAATGTACCGCTTTCGATGATTTGACCGGCGTACATCACCGCCACCTTATCGCACACCTGCGCCACGATACCCAGGTCGTGGGTGATCATGATCATCGCTGTTCCCAGCTTGTCGCGCAGATCACTCATCATGGACAGCACCTGCGCCTGAATCGTCACATCCAGTGCGGTAGTGGGCTCATCTGCAATCAGCAGGTCCGGCTGGCAGGACAGCGCCATGGCAATCACCACACGCTGCTTCATGCCGCCAGAGAACTGGTGAGGATACTCGTTTTTACGGGCAGCCGGAATGCCTACCATTTCCAGCACCTCGCCCACACGCTGGTCAATCTGCTCCTGCGACACTTTCTGCCCGTTGCTGTGGTATATGATGGCCTCCGCGATTTGATCGCCCACCGTGGCAACGGGGTTCAGGGAGGTCATAGGATCCTGAAAGATCATGGAAATTTTCTCACCGCGGATCTGGGTACGCATTTCCTCCTCCGACAGCGTCAGCAGATCGCAGCCCTCGAAGAGGATCTGTCCCTGATTGATGCAGCCGGTGCGCTCCGGCAACAGCCGAAGGATAGCAAGCGCCGTAGTGGTTTTGCCGGCGCCGGTTTCGCCCACCAGACCCAGCGTCTCACCTTTATTCAGTGTCAGAGAAATGCCGTTCACCGCATGAACCGGATTCTTTCCGGATTTATACAGGACTTCCAGATCTTTGATCTCAAGCAATTTATCCGCCATATCCAGTCCTCCTCATCAGTCCTTCAGTCTCGGATCCATCGCGTCACGCAGTCCGTCACCCAGAAGATTGAACGAAAGCGCTGTCAGCACGATAACGATACCGGGAATAATACAGGTATAGGGTGCGCTGCGCAGAAACTCACGGGCTTCGGAGATCATGGCGCCCCACTCCGGGTTAGGCGGCTGAATGCCCATTCCCAGATAGCTGAGGCTGGAAGCCGTCAGCATAATGCCGGCAATGCCCTGAGTAGAAACAACGATGATCGGGCCAAGGCAGTTAGGAATGATCTCCTTGACAATGATCTGCAAATCGCTCATACCGCAGGCGCGAGCCGCTTCTACATACTCCGCGTCCACGATGCTCAGCACCGTAGAGCGCACGAGCCGACAGTTGCCCGGTACGCAAGCTACCGTCATTGCAACGATCAGACTGACAGCGCTGGCACCCATGGCCGCCACCACGCAAAGCGCCAGCAGCGTTTCGGGGATTGCCATAAACATATCCGTCAAGCGCATGATAATGCTGTCAGTTGCCTTTCCGAAATAGGCCGCCACCGCGCCCAGCAGACCGCCGATGACCATGCTGGCCACCATGGTCACAATACCGATAAGCAGCGATACACGAGAGCCGAACACCATACGGATGAAAATATCACGACCGTAAAGATCCGTTCCAAACCAGTGCTCCCACGAAGGAGGACAGTTGCGAAGATCGATGTTCTGGGTTGTTATCGCAGATTTATCGAACAGCACATCGGCAAAAATGGCCAGCAGGATAATGATTCCCAGCAGCACCAAACTAACCACTGCGCTCTTGTCTCGTACCAGACGGAGCCAAATATCTGCAGCGCGGCTGTGGCGACGCGTGCCCGACACGGCAATATCGTCCAACTGTTTCTTTTTTTCTGTAGCAAAGGATTTCATGTAGGTCTCCTCCCTCCACCGTTACTTGGCATACTTTGCCTTGATGCGCGGGTCAATAAATGCATAGACCAGATCGACGATCAGCATGATGAGCGCAAAGAACACCGCCAACAGAAGAACACTGGCCAGTACGCTGGGCGTGTCCTTCGCCTTGATGGACAGCACGATCAGTGAGCCCAGTCCCGGCAGGTTAAACACACTTTCCGCAATGACCGAGCCGCCCAGAATGGCGCCGAAGGCGGAACCGATCGTGGTAATAACCGGCAGCAATGCGTTTTTCAAGGCATGGCCATAAATGACCTTCTTTTCCGGCACACCCTTGGAGCGAGCTGTACGAACGTAATCCTGACGAATCTCCTCCAGCATGGTGGAGCGGGTCATACGAAGTACCTTTGAACCGTAGGGAACTCCGACGGTGATGGTGGGCAGGATATAACTCTGCCACGTTAGAGCACCGCCCGCCGGCAGCCACCCCAGATATAGGGCAAACACCAGTATCAGCAGCATCGCCAGCCAGAATGTTGGCATCGCCACTAGGACTGTAGAGGCCACGCGCAGGAAGCTGTCTGCCGGTGAATACTGCTTTACTGCCGAGAGTACCCCTAGCGGCAGACCCATCACAGTAGCCAGCAGCATTCCCAGAAAGGCCACTTTGATACTGACTGGTAATCTCATGAAAATGTCATCAAACACCGGCTTTCCCGTTCTGTAGGAATTGCCGAAGTCCAGTTTGAGAAACGCATCCTTCACATAGTCAAAGAATCTTACCCAAAACGGCTGGTTTAATCCCAATTCCTCTCGCAGCTGTTCCCTCGCCTCAATGGAGGATTCCGGGCCAAGGATACGTACTGCAGGGTCACCCGGCGTAAAATCCATAATTGTGAAGATGATAAGCGTTACTCCCAGCAAAATTGGTATCAGAACCAAAAGACGTTTGACGATGTATTTTGTCATCTGCTGTTCCCCCTTTAAGGTTGTCTCCTGCGTATGTGCTGCATTATAATTATGCAACTCTGTCTTTGAATTTCGTCTTCATTATTGTATACACTATGCCCATAGATGTCAACTACCTTTTTATTTTTGCACAATTCGACCAAACAATTCCTTCGTCCTTTGTCATAAATATACAACTCCTTCTTACGCATCGTAGCGGCTGTATGCGCCACATGGGGCAGAACCTGACTGGACTCTTGTAAAACAATATATTGATGAGGGCATTACGGGCACATCAGCAGAAAAGAGACCGCAATTCATAAAAATGATCCGAGATACCAAGGGGATGAATAAATCATCCCCCCGGTTTTGTTTACATTTTGCCCATTGAATAACTTACTTTGCAGTCGTAATATAGCAATTGAAGATGCCTGTTCATTCTGCGACTTAGTAGCCACTACACAGGCCGCCATCCGCGAACAGCGCCAATAAGAAGCTGACGCAGTAGCGTAGGCAAAACAACTGATATAAATACGGTCACACAGTCCTTTGGATTGTGTGACCGTTATTTTTGCCCATTTTCAGCTGAACACACCGCAAATCAAGCCGTTGGTTTCTCTACGAAATCAGCGGCTTTTTTTCGGCTTTCCTCTTGGGCAAGGGTCGCCATGATCGTCAGCCGCAACTCACCATCGCTGTCCATTGTCCAGATATTATCCTCGACGAAATGATCTTCAATTATGCATCTTTCTCGTTGCAAACATCTCAGAATTATGGTAGAATGGGCGGATAAAAGATATACCCAAGATAAAGCAGGGATTATAGTGAAACGAATCAGAACCGGATTTACATTGATGGAAATGCTGATCGTCATTGCGATCATCGCTGTATTGATTGCGATTGCGATCCCGGTATTTTCATCACAGCTTGAAAAAACCAGAGAAGCGACGGACCTTACAAATGTACGCTCTGCTTATGCACAGGTATCCACAGAGGCACTGCTCGGAAATTCGGAGATCACCGTGACGGTTGACCTGACGCAGAAGCAGGCTGACTGGCAATCATTGGACCCCGTGGACATCGGCGGTATCGTCCACTACAAAAAGCAAGGGGACACAGATAATTGGAAAGGCATTGCTGCGCCGAACGGAACCTGCGTTGTGTCATATAACGAAGATCACGGAATCATTCTCACTTGGAGCGGAAAGGCCGACCCGACTACACCTGAATACCCGTTTAATACAAGCGTAACGGATTTCTTCTCACTTCTATATGATACAGCTTTCTGGAAAAACGGCAGCATGAAAAACAATACAAATTTTGAGTTTGACTCCAGATGTCCAGACTCGAAATATGTCCCGGCTATTTCCGAAGCGATCAAAAAGCTGGACAACAGTCTTTTACAGCAGCCGGACTGTACCTGGGCCTATCTTGGCAGCGGAAAAGATGGGCAAGAGGCAAAGCGGTATCTCTTCTGGACCTCTCTGAACACGGACAAAGTTGGCGCCGGAAAGAGCATCCCCGTAATTATCCAAACCGGTGACGGAAAATATTATGTTTCCGAAACCACGACCGGCAAGCGGAATGGCAAAGACTATGTCACCATCTCGGAATCGCTTACGCCGAACCAGTATACGCAAACCCTGAAAAAAGGAAAAGAATATTCCTCCTTGGAAGCAGCCTACGATGCCTATCTCAAGGCCTTGGAGCAATATGATTCGGTTCGCCAGCCTTAAGGTGCTTTGTCCCGCTATAACCGCTGATGCTGGGAAACGTCGTATTTCAAATCGAAGCTGCTGAATTGACGTGAGGTCATTTTCATGTGGCTGTTCTATAAAACAGGATTCCAGAAACAAATGGTATGTCAGTTACCGGGCTGGATCGTTTACAAATGGGGATGTGCCGTTAAGACACATCCCCATTTGTTTTGTGTCCGCTTTGCAGATAGATTCTACTTGTGTGTTACCGGTTTTCTGTCTGAAACGTCGTATACCCCTTATAATAGCTGTGGTCAATCCCCTTTATAAAGACTCGCAGCTATGCCGTGTGCCGATAAGACAGTAATCTGAGAAAACTACAAAATCGGCATCTGCCAAGCAGGATTGGACAACAAAACAGGCGGCACTCAACTTCGGTTGGGTGCTGCCTGTTTTTGTACAGCTAAGGGCTGAAAATCGCCTTTTTTCTGTTCTGTAAGGTAAGGACAGTAAAAAGGGTGAAATAGTTATCGCCTCTGCGTGGTTCTTTTGTGAAACAGCGAATCGCTGCATAGCGGATACCGTTCGCTGGGGAGTGCGTATATTTACGGTCGTACAAAACACCCCACAAAACCGCAAAGCTGATAGGTGGGTATTTCGATGCAGAGTATGTTCGACAGTTGGAAAACGGGGAATCGGCTTGTATTCGCAGAAAAGTTGCATTTAGAGTGATGATTTCCGGGTGCTGCACGAAGATTTTATGCTGACTGTTAAATTTTTTGTTTTGTAAATATACATAGGTAATCTTCGTTGATTTTAGTCCAGTGCGATGTCCTTTTTCTTTCTGTTTTTCTTTCTCGGATACTGCCGAATGCGGGTGACGAAATCCAGATTGATAATCTCCATTTCGCCTGTTTTCTTCTCTATGACCATACCGCCGTCATCAATTTCTTTTATCAATCCCTGTACGCTGCCGTCATTTGAAGTAATCGTATAAATAATGCACTCTTCTCCGATAAACCGTTTTGCCAACTCTTTCATTTCAATGTTCTCCTTGTTCCGCATTTTTCGGTTCAAAATATGTCTGATTGCCGCCAATCTCCTTCGCTGCATTATCCGTGGGATAATCACAAGAAGGAACAGGGCAAGCAAAATGAGATAAAGACTGTCCATTTGCGTATTCCTCCCACAATTATATTTAGGAGATTTTATTCCCAGCTTTTGAGTAGCGCATTGCCTCCTTGCAGTACACCGACAGATTGACGATCCAGACAAGGCAAACCATAAGTGAGGGCAGAAAACCAATGTTGAACACAAGCGCACAGACCGCAAGCACAATCGCCAAAACCGTGCAGACCACATTTGTTGCGGAGTATGCTTTGAACGCACACTTGCCGATCATTATTTTCTCAGCTTCATCGCAGTCCTCCATCCACTTCTTTTGGAATCTCATATCGTAGACGGACGCTTTCTTTTCGGGATTGGTCAGCTTGGCGGTGTCCACGCACTTTTGCTGAATAATAGTTGCCTCAGCCATTATGCCGAAAAAAGCAGCAACGCCGATGAAAAAGATGATCGTGTTGTCCTCGCTGTCAAATGTTGCAAAGCCGCCAGAATAGGACGCTGCAATCAGAAAATAGGAAAGGATCAGCGCTGCGCTTGTGAGCCAGATCACGGCAGACAGCTTTCTGTCAATCGTGTCAGAGATATCCTCATCCTCGCCATCCCACGCAGCAATCAGTTTTTTTGCACTCCGATAAATCGGGATGCAGACCACCGGCACGATGACCGCCAGCGCCAGCATCAGCCACGGAGCGATGTGCGTTCCGAAGAACGCTCCTGCTTCTTTCATCATACCAACCAGTTGATCCACCCCGCCTTTTGCCGCACCGTGACCGGAATAATAACCGATCACGCCGCCGACAATCGCACATACGGCCGCAAAAAGTAAAAATTTGGGCAGCGCTTTTCGGTTTGCCTGTTTAATTTCGTCATTTTTCATTTTCCGCTTCCTCCTGCAAATAGAAAACTTCTTCAACCGTAACGCCGCATACCTTTGCAATCGTCAGAGCAAGGGTGACCGACGGCGAATAATCGCCCCGTTCGATCAGGCTGATCGTCTGCCGTGATACGCCGCATAAGCGTCCCATTTCCTGTTGATTGACATTCAGGATCGCCCTAAATACTTTCAAGCGATTTCGCAGTATCATGCAACACCTCCGTCCGACGATTTTACTTGCCATAATGACAAATATAATTGTCATATCGTATTGTACTCTTGTCATTCCAATCTGTCAAGTGGTTTTGAAAAATGCGGAGGATAAAGCTCGTTGCTGCCTGCCGTTTGCGCTTTTACTTCAAAATCTGTCCCGCTGCCAGTAAAGTAGTGTGCTTTGAAATTTCGTCCTCATCTGGGTTCAGCTATGCTTGACAAACCCGTACATTTTATAGCTACAACTTTCAAATGTACTATTGAAAACCGTCCAGCTATTGTGATATAATGTGTGTACACACCTTTGAGAAATAAAGAGGAATCCCGATGCCAGATAACAGGAACCGCAAGCGACCGATACAGGTCAAATTTTTCGTAGATGAAAGAGAACTCGGCTTGATAAAGGCGAGGATGGCGCAGCTTGGGATAGAGAATATGAGCGCTTACCTTCGCCAAGTGGCGATCGACGGATATGAGGAAAAACCGAATTTGCCTGAACGCCGTGAGCCGAAAAATCCCTGACTCACTTTCCGAAGATAGATTGATGTTCAGCTCCGCAGGAGCGCAGCCGATTTCTCTGAAATCGTTCAGGGGTTTGGGGCATTTCCCCAACAAGATTGCACGGGTGTATAAACACGAGCATTGCTTGCCAAGTGCGTTTCGCAGCTGGCAGGTAATGAGAAGTGGGTACCGCCGTGCATTGCTTGCCAGAATGGCAAGCTCCGGTGTGGGTACTCACCGGATTTGCTTGCTATTCTGCAAGGAAATCCCGGTCGTACCACGCCGGATTTCGCAAGTGTAGCTACACTTGCTGTGCTTGCTATTCTCCGTTTCCCATGTTAGCAAGCGCCATTTCCTTAATTGGAAATCGGCGGCAACTGCCGCCTTGTCTGCCAAAAAGCGAAACGGACGGGCGGAAGTCAATGGCGGCGCAGCTCTGCTTTTTTCTGGGGCTGACGCTCCTCCCCTGACCCCACCGGAGGGCGCTGTGTGTCCCTGATTTTCCTTCCCCCGCCGGTGCATTTTTGATGCGCCAAATCATTAGCTTCACTTATGCCAATCATTTCAAACCCATACTTCCCCTATGGCTCCGGTGCGCCTATAATAAGCTGTTGTTTGAAAAAACTCTCTTTTTTACACCAAGTCAGGAGGCAGTATCTATGGCAAATTGTGCAATCGTAGGCATCAACTGGGGCGACGAGGGCAAGGGCCGCATGGTGGATTACCTATCCCAGCGGTTTGACGTCGTGGTCCGGTATCAGGGTGGCGGCAACGCCGGCCACACCGTCATCAACGACATGGGCAAGTTCGCCCTGCATCTGCTGCCCTCCGGCGTTTTCCACAAGGGTGTCATGAACATCCTCGGCAACGGCGTAGCGCTGGACTGCGAAAATCTCCTGTCGGAGATCGAGACGCTGCGGGCCGCCGGAGTGCCTGTTTCCCCGGAAAACCTGCTGGTCAGCGACCGGGCCTCCCTGCTGCTGCCGTGGCACCGGGAGCTGGATGCATTGGAGGAGGCCCGTCTCAAGGACAAGCAGTACGGCTCCACCAAGCAGGGCATCGCCCCCTTCTATTCCGATAAATACCAGAAAAAGACCATTCAGGCCGGAGAGCTTCTGTACCCGGAGCACCTGAAGGCCCATCTGCAGGACCTGCTGGAGTGGAAGAACCTGATCCTCCGGGAGGTCTACGGTGCCGAGGGCTACACCATGGACCAGCTGCTGGCATGGCTGGACCGCTTCGGCGGAGCCATCCGCCCCTTCATCGCTGACACCGGCGCTTGGCTGCGGCAGGCGCAGGCAGACGGCAAGTCCATCCTCTTCGAGGGCCAGCTGGGCGCTCTGCGGGATCTGGATTTTGGCATCTACCCCTATACCACCTCCTCCAATACCATCGCCGCCTACGCCCCCGTGGGCTCCGGGCTGCCCGGTGCCAAGCTAGACGAGGTGGTGGGCGTGGTGAAGGCCTACTCCTCCTGCGTGGGGGAAGGCCCCTTCACCTGCGAGTGGTTCGGCCCGGAGGCCGAGGAACTGCGGGAGGCCGGCGACGAGTACGGTGCCAAGACAGGCCGTCCCCGCCGGGTAGGCCCTATCGATCTGGTGGCCTCCCGCTACGGTGTCCGGATGCAGGGCGCCACCAACATTGCCCTCACCAAGCTGGATGTCCTCAGCTACATGGAGCGCATCCCCGTCTGCGCTGCCTACGAGGTGGACGGCCAGATCACCCACGAGTTCCCCTTCCCGGTCCTGCTGGATCAGGCCAAGCCCGTGACGGAGTACCTCCCCGGCTGGCACTGCGACATCTCCGGCGTCCGCACTTGGGAGGAACTACCCCAGGCCGCCCGTGACTATGTGACCTATGTGGAGCAGGCCATCGGCTGCCGCATTGGCTACGTCTCCGTGGGCGCTGAGCGGGACAGCCTCATTCTTCGATAACCACCGGGCAGCCTTGCCCGCCAACATCACCAAAGGAGCATCCCTATGGCAAACGACGTATACACCTCCCCGCTGGCGTCTCGCTACGCCTCCCCCTATATGCTGCACCTGTTCTCGCCGGACAGCCGCTTCCAGACCTGGCGCCGCCTATGGGTGGCGCTGGCCCGAGCGCAGCATCAGCTGGGCCTGCCCATCACCGCCCGGCAGGTGCAGGAGCTGGAGGCCCACGTCACCGACATCGACTACGAGGTGGCCGCCGCACGGGAGCGGGAGGTGCGCCATGACGTCATGGCCCACGTCTACGCCTACGGCAAGGCGGCCCCGTCGGCCGCCGGCATCCTCCATCTGGGGGCCACCAGCTGCTACGTCACCGACAACGCCGACCTGATCCTCTACCGGGACGGTCTGCGCTATCTCCGGGGTCAGCTGCTGTCGGTGCTGGCGGATCTGGCCGCCTTCGCCCGGCGCTATGCCGCCTTCCCCACCTTGGGCTACACCCACTATCAGCCCGCCCAGCCGGTGACGGTGGGCAAGCGGGCCACCCTGTGGATGCAGGACTTCCTCTCCGACGTGGAGGAGCTGGACGCCCTGCTCTCCGGCCTGAAATTTCTGGGCTGCCGTGGCACCACCGGCACCGAGGCCAGCTTCATGGATCTCTTCGACGGCGACGAGGAGAAGATCGACGAGATGAACCGCCGCATCGCCGCCGAGTTCGGCTTTTCGGAGTGCTTCCCCGTGTGCGGCCAGACCTACCCCCGCAAGGTGGACAGCCGCATCCTGAGCTGCCTCAGCTCCATCGCCCAGAGTGCCTATCGCATGGCCGGAGACATCCGCCTGCTGCAGCACGATCGCCAGCTGGAGGAACCCTTTGAGGACAGCCAGATCGGCTCCTCCGCCATGGCCTACAAACGCAACCCCATGCGCTGCGAGCGCATCTGCTCCCTGAGCCGCTACCTCATGGCCGATGCCATGAACGCCCCTATGACCGCCTCCGCCCAGTGGCTGGAGCGCACGCTGGACGACTCCGCCAACCGCCGCATCGCCCTGCCGGAGGGATTCCTCTGCGCCGACGCCATCCTGCGGCTGTGCCAGAACGTAGCATCGGGCCTTCGGGTCAACGAGACGGTGGTGGATCGCACTCTCCGGGAGTACCTGCCCTTCATGGCCACCGAAAACCTGATGATGGAGGCCGTGAAGCGGGGCGGCGACCGCCAGCAGCTCCATGAGGTCATCCGCCGTCACTCTATGGCCGCCACGGCCCGCATGAAGGAGGGACATCCCTGCGACCTGCTGGACCGGCTGGCCGCCGACCCGGCCTTCGGCCTGACCCGTCCGGAGCTGGAGGCTCTCATGGATCCCCGGCGCTACATCGGCCGCTGTCCCCAGCAGGTGGCCCGGTTCTTGGAGCGCTGCCAGCCCCTTCTGGCGCAGGCCCAAACCGCCGACGGCACCATCACCCTCTGACCAACCCCGCCATACTTCGTCTGCCGCAAAACCGTCTTTCCCGCAAGACTCTAACATCGCAAAGCCGCACCATACCGCACGCCCCATAGCAGCGCCCTCCATTCGGCAAGGCTTTTCCTGCCATGCCCCCAATGGCACCCCAGAAAACCAAAAGCCAGACCCTCCGGCCCAGCCGGAGGGTCTGGTTTTCACCCCACCACAGCGAGGAAGCCCTCCGGCATCGCCGGAGGGCTTCCTATTATACTTGCATTCTCTTATTCGCCGGTGGTTCCGTCGGTGCCGTTAGACGTGTCGCCGGTCCCAGCGTCACCGCCGGTACTGCCGCCTGCGCCCGTATCACTTCCGGTGCCGGAATCACTCCCCTGTTCGCCGGAGCCATTGCCGGTACTGCCGCCGTTCTCGCTGCCGGGTGTCTCATTGCTGCCGCTCTGATCGCCGGTATTGGCATCGTCAGCGCCGGGAACCGCAGCATCCGGGGTCTGCTGACTGTCGCCGTTCACCGCAGGCTGTTCGTCAGTCGTGTTGGAGGGCTGAGCCGTTCCGATGCTTCCGCCGTCCCCAACCGCCGTCCCCGGCAGGCTGTCCTGCTTCCCCCAACAGAGGGTCAGCGCTGCGTCGCTCTCGTTGACGGTAATCGTATAACCACTCGCAGTAAGATAATCCGTGTGATACTCCGTGTCGCCCACTTTGATCACCACATAGGCATATTGGGCATCCCCCGCCATATGCAGTGTCAGCGTGCCGGTACCGTTCAAGCTGCACGGTTCTCCGACCTTCAGCTCACCCAGAGCCGTATCACCCACCAGCTTTGCCGTCACCGTGGCAGTGGCGGACTGAATGGGCTGCACGCCGCTATTTTGGGTGGCCGTGAACCACGCCCATGTCAGGCTGCACAGGCAAACCAAACAAATCGCCACCCCCAGCAGGGAGGGCATCAGCAGCGCCGTCAGCGACGCAGGCTTCTCCTCCTGCGGGTGCTCACGCTTTCCTGTATAGAAAGTTTCCTTCCAATTCATGTCTTGATGCTCCTTTCAATCCGGCAGAGCCATATGGCGGGCGCCGGTCAATAGGCGAGCCAAGGACGCAAGGGTTCTAAGCTTGTGTCCTTGGCTCGCCCCTCCCCGGCGGTCAAATCGGGGAGGATCGAGCTTGTAAAGAGGGGTTTTCTATAGAATAATCATCCATGATGATTCCCGATGTCATGGCCGGAGCGTCCCTCCGACAACGCTCCCCGTGGAGCGGCAGGTCACGCCTGAGGGGGCTCCTCCGGAGTCTTTTCCTTCTCCTCCAGCCGGGCCTTCATCTCCATCAGCTCCTGCATCATCCGCTGGTTCTCCTCCCGCTGGCGCTCCAGATTCGCCTGCTGGGCCTGTATTTCCCGCTGCTCCTCGCTCTTATAGCGCTTGAACAGCCGGACGCAGTTGATGCCCTCCATGAGGATCAGCAAAAAGAATGGCAGGAAGATGCACAGAATGTAGCCGGGGGTGGTTTTCAGGAACTGGAAGAAATTGCCCACGCCGGACAGGCACTTCTCGTACTTGCCCAGCACATAGGGATACGTCACCGGCATCTCGTCGTCGGTATCGGTGGTGGTACCGTAGGTGATAAAGGCAGGCTGACCGTCTGCGTCAGTGGTCAGGGACCGGATCTTATGGGTCACGGTCTCACCGAAGTTGGCGCTGTCCTGTGAGGTAAAGGCAATGATGTCGCCGGGCTGCAGGGTGGTGGGATCCACCGACCGCACCAGGATCAGGTCTCCGGCCTTAAAGTCCGTTGCGCTCATGGAGTCCGAGCGCACGATGTACATCTTGTAGCCAAACAGCGCCCGGTCGTTGCGGTCAAAGGTGGTGACGGAGACGATGGTGAACACCATCATACACACCGCCAGCAGCACGATCAGCCACGTCAACACCGTTTTGATCACTTCAAAGGTTTTTTTCATGCTTCAACTCTCCTGCAACTGTTTTCCCCGTATCAATCAAACAGCCGCTGAGGGTTGTTCTTGGTCTGTGTGGCGTCGGCACAGAGGGTAAAGGTCAGATCCTTGGCCTGAGCGCTGTTGCCGGTCGCCTCCGGGAAGTGGAAATACATGGTCAGTGTCCGCCGCTGACCCACCGCCAGCAGATCATCCGCCGCCTGCGTGTTCTCCAACTGAGTGGGGGTGCCGGAGTAGAGGGTCTTGTTGCCGTCCTTCACCGTGACCTCCAGCACATCCGCCAGATCGCCGGAGACACCGGCGAAGTACAGCCGGTAGTACACCGTGCCGGTGCTGTCGTTTTCGATAAAGAAGTCCTTCTTCACCGTCATGCCCGGCTCGAACAGGAACTCGTCGGGCCGGATCACCGGCTCCCCGTCGTTGAGGTTGATGCGGACGCCGCCGGTGGCAAAGGTGTTGTCCCGGACGGAGGCGATGGAATAGGCCAGAGCCACGGTGGTGACCACCAGACACACGGCCAGCACGATCACCGCAATGATCCCGCCGGTGAGGCGGCTGCGGGTCTTACGTTCAGTCATGGGACACCTCCCTGCGGCGACGCAGCAGCACCGTCAGTGCCGCACCGGACACCAGCACCGCCGCTCCCCAGAGCAGGGGCTGCATGGTGTCGCCGGTAGGGGGAGCCAACTCCTCGCTATCCGCCACCCACCAGTAAAAGTCCGCTACCAGCTGCTGATACATATAGGGATTGCCGACGCTGGTATCCAGATACGCCGTCAGCTGATAGTCCAGCGTATCGCTGCCGGCCGGCAGCAGGGTATCCACTGCGGCGGGCATCTCGGCCATCAGGCCGTCATACAGCACGCTGCCGCCCACGGACACCCGCAGCTTCAGCACCTCCGCCAGCTTCTCATAGCCGGGGCGCACCTCCGCCCGGAAGTGGACGGTGACGTCGCCCTTGTGATCTACCTGCACGCAGTCGTTCTGGGTCTCGGCGTCGCCGGGGAACATATTGGTCACGGAGAACTCCCGGTTATACTCCGGGCTGCGGTCATACAGCCGGATGGTGACCTTGCCGGTCCGGGCCGCTGTGGGAACGGGTGCGCCGGCGGGCTGCGCCGCCGTCTGGATGCCGTTGCCGGGGACCTCTGCCGCCCGGCCTGCCTGCCGCCCGTAATACCGCACGGCACACAGCGCCGCAAGGCTCAGCGCCAACAGGATCGCCAGCACAACGATCAGCCGCTTCACCGTGCTGCTTCGAATGGGTTGCCGCACCTGTAACACCTCCTGCTTCCTTCCAAAACTTATATAGCACATATAGACTCTCTGGCTCGCCCTTGCCACAACCGATGGTGGTTTTTTGGCAAATCTCAGCGGCCGGAGAGCCTTTGCCCTTCGACATTTCGTCTTGCTAATTACCAGGTCTATGAGAGATACTACCACGTTTCCCGCCTTTTTGCAACCCGATTTTGTCGATTTGTGCAAAATTCCAGTTCATTTCATATGTCCTTTGCGTTCATGCGGCATATATGTCTCTTTCAAAATTCCCCCATGCTTTTCCCCCGCCGTGCGGCATAATTTTCTTGACAACCACCGCCGCAAAATGGTAGCCTATGGGTGACAAGCAAACAGAGTTCGGATGACTGGTCCGGGAGAGACCGCTGCGGCGGCGCCGAAGGGGAATGCAGAAGCTCTCAGGCAAAAGGGTCGGACCACGACGATACTCCGAAGAGTGCGGCCTGTCCGCACGCCGAAGGTGCAACCCGCTCCGGCGGGGAATCTCTCAGGTACAAAAACGGAGGCGCAAAACTGCCGAAAGCGGTTTTGCGCCTTTTTGTGCGTCCAAAACGTTTCCGGAGCGTGTCCAAGGCGCTGTCGAGGCGTGTCCACGATGCGGCCGGAAAGTGTCCAGCGACTGGACAAACGAAGCAAACGGAGCAAAACAAGCGGAACAAACGACGGAATCAATGTAATAAGGAGGAAGGAACATGAGCGAACTCAAACGCACCCAGCTGTACGAGATCCATGTGGCGGCCGGCGCCTCCATGGTGGATTTCGGCGGATGGGAAATGCCCGTCCAATATCCCACGGGGATCGTGGCGGAGCATCTGTATACCCGGCACTTCTGCAGTCTGTTCGATGTGTCCCACATGGGGCGGCTGCTGATCCAGGGACCGGAGCGGCTGGCATTTTTGCAGCACGTCCTATCCAGCAACGTGGCGGGTCTGGATCTGAACATGGCCCAGTACTGCATCCTGCCGGACGAGGACGGCGGAGCCGTGGACGATGCGTATCTCTACCGCTTCGAGGAGGAGCGGCTCCTGCTGGTGGTGAACGCCGCCAACACGGAGAAGGATCTGATGCATCTGCGCTCCGTGGTGAAGGACTATGACTGCACCATCACGGACATCACCTCCCGGTGGGCCTCCATCGCCGTGCAGGGCCCCAAGTCCAAGGATCTGCTGACCACCCTCTCCGGCGGGGTACAGGTGACGGAGCCGATGAAGAACGCCCTGAACACTCTGACCTTCGAGGGTCATGAGGTGAAGGTGGCCAAGACCGGCTACACCGGCGAGCCTCTGGGCTACGAGGTCTACTGCCGCAGTGAGGACGCTGCGTGGCTGTGGAACCGGCTGGTGGAGCTGGGCGCCCGGCCCGCCGGTCTGGGCGCACGGGACACCCTCCGCATGGAGGCGGGCTTCCCCCTGTACGGCCATGAGATGGGCGTGGATCCCGACGGGCAGAGGATGCCCATTTTCGCCGTGCCGCTGGCCAAGTTCGCCGTGAGCTTTGCGCCTCAGAAGGGGGAGTTCATCGGCCGCAAGGCGCTGGAGCGGCAGTTTGATGCCTTCCGGCGCATCATGAACCGGGATTTCTCCGACTGCGCCGCCCTGCCCCGCCGCATCCTGCCCATCGCCCTGCTGGACCGGGGCGTCATGCGGGCTGGAATGGCGGTATACCGGGGCGAGAAGCAGGTGGGCTGGGTCACCAGCGGCACTATGGTCCCCTACTACATCGCTGAGGGTGAGGGACTGGAGACGGTCATCACCGAGGAGACCGCCAAGCGGGCCATCGGCCTGTGCTATGTAGACAGCGATGTTCTGACGGACGACGTGGTGGAGGTGGACATCCGGGGCCGCCGGCTGAAGGCCGTGATCCCGGCTCGCCACATGAGCGTGGGGGCTCCGCCCTATGCCCGCCCTTTGTTGTACCGGCGGCCGGAGGACGAGGTGTCTCAGCCCGCCGACCGGGCCGCCAAGGCGCTGGAGCTGCTGCATCTGGCGCAGGATAACCACCAGTGGCGCCAGCGCCAGTGCATCAACCTCATCCCCTCGGAGAACACCCCCAGCCGGGCGGTGCAGCTGCTGTCGGCCAGCGATCCCTCCTGCCGGTACGCCGAACACAAGAAGATCATCTCCTTCTACGATAAGGATGTATTCTACTATCAGGGCACCAAGTTCATCGACACCGTGGAGCAGCTGCTGGCGGAGCAGATGCGGCAGTATCTGGGCTGCACCCAGGTGGAGACCCGTGTCATCAGCGGACAGATGAGCAACATGGCCACCTTCTCCGCCCTGATGGACTGGAAAAACCGTCTGGACCGCAAGCACACCCCCCAGCGGCTGGGCTATGTGCTGAACAACCACATCATCCGGGGCGGCCACCTGTCGGCCCAACCCATGGGCGCTCTGAAGGACTACATCGCCGTGGATCCGGTGACCGAGCGCACCGCCGTGGTGAACTTCCCCGTGTGCCGGGACGATCTGTTCCGCATCGACGTGGAGGAGACCAAGAAGGTCATCGACCGCTACCGCCCGGAGCTGATCATCTTCGGCAAGAGCATGGTGCTGCGCCGGGAGCCGGTGGCGGAGATCCGCCGCTTCGTCACGGAGCAGAACATCCCCACCACCATCATGTATGACATGGCCCACGTACTGGGTCTGGTGGGCGACCACTTCCAGAAGCCCTTTGAGGAGGGCGCCGAGATCGTCACCGGCTCCACCCACAAGACCTTCTTCGGTCCCCAGCGGGGCGTCATCGGCGTCAACTATCGCCGGGAGGATCTGAAGTGGGGGCTGTGGGAGACCATCCAGTCCCGTGCCTTCCCCGGCAGCGTCTCCAACCACCATCTGGGTACCCAGCTGGGTCTGCTGATGGCGGCCTATGAGATGAACTACTTCAAGGACAGCTATCAGAAGGCCGTCATTGACAATGCCAAGTACTTTGCCAAGGCCCTCCATGAGGCGGGTCTCCACGTGCTGGGCGATCCCGCCATCGGCTACACCGAAACCCATCAGGTGCTGGTGGACGTGGGCTACGGCACCGGCCCGGAGGTAGCCGAGCGGCTGGAGGAGAACAACATCATCGTCAACTATCAGGCCACCCCCGACGAGGAGGGCTTCACCGCCTCCGGTGCTCTGCGGATGGGCGTCAGCGAAATGACCCGGTTTGGCTTCGGCCAGGCGGAGTTCACGGAGCTGGCCGGTCTGATGGCGGACTGCATCCTGCGGGGAAAGGACGTAGGGCAGGAGGTCTCCCTCCTCCGCAGCCGCTACACCACCATGCACTACTGCTTCGACGGCCCGGAGTTCCAGACGGCGCTGGAGCAGTTCATGGGGCAGGTCGGCTTTTGAGTCCGGCGGAGCATACCAATCTGCATCTGTATCAATAGCTTTGAATATTTGAAACGAAAACGGAGGAACACATCATGAACTATCCCACCCATTTGCAGTATTCCAAGTCCCACGAGTGGATCCGCACCGAGGACGGCGTGGCCGTGATCGGCATTTCCGACTTTGCCCAACACGCTCTGGGCGACGTGGTGTTCGTGAACCTGCCCGGCGAGGGCGATGAGGTCACCGCCGGCGAGGCCTTTGGCGACGTGGAGTCCGTGAAGGCCGTCAGCGATCTGGTAAGCCCCGTGTCCGGCACGGTGTGCGCCGTCAATGAGGAGCTGCTGGACGCTCCGGAGCTGCTGAACAGCCAGTGCTACGACGCATGGATCATCAAGGTGGAGGGCGTCACCGCCACGGAGGAGCTGCTGGACGCCGACGGCTACGAGGCCTTCTGCCAGCAGGAGGGCTGATATGGGAAGCTATGTTCCCTCCACGCCCGCCCAGCGGCAGGAGATGCTGGAGGCCATCGGCCTTCACGACTTCCGCCAGCTGTACCGGGACGTGCCGGAGGAGATGCTGCTGCGGGACGGGCTGGACCTGCCGGAGGGCATGAGCGAGCTGGAGGTCAGCCGCACCATGACCGCTATGGCCGCCCGGAACATCGCCTACTCCGCCGTTCTCCGGGGCGCCGGAGCCTATGACCACTACATTCCCTCGCTGGTGAAGTATGTCCCCGCCAAGGAGGAGTTCCTCACCGCCTACACCCCCTATCAGGCGGAGATGAGCCAGGGCATTTTGCAGTCCATCTTCGAGTATCAGACCATGATCTGCCAGCTGACGGGCATGGACGTGTCCAATGCCTCCGTCTATGACGGCGCCACTGCCGCCGCTGAGGCCGCCGCCATGTGCCGGGACCGCAAGCGCCGGGTAACGCTGATCTCCGCTGCGGCCCACCCGGACACCATCAACACCGTCCGCACCTACTGCTACGGCACCGGCGACGAGCTGCGTGTCGTCCCCGTGAAGGACGGCCGCACGGACCCGGAAGCCCTGCGTCAGATGTTGGCCGGGGGCGACGTCTCCGGCGTGTATATCCAGCAGCCCAACTTCTTCGGTCAGCTGGAGGAGGCTGAGGCGCTGGGTGAGATCATCCATCAGGGGGGCGCTCTGTATATTCTGGGGGTGAACCCCATTGCCGCCGCCATTCTCAAGACCCCCAGAGACTGCGGCGCCGATGTGGCCGTAGGTGAGGGGCAGCCTCTGGGGATGCCCCTTGGCTGGGGCGGCCCGTATCTGGGCTTTATGGCCACGGTGCAAAAGCATATGCGCAAGCTCCCCGGCCGCATCGTGGGCCAGACGGTGGACAGCCGTGGTCAGCGCTGCTTCGTCCTGTCTCTGCAGGCCCGTGAGCAGCACATCCGCCGGGAGAAGGCCAGCAGCAACATCTGCTCCAACGAGGCCCTGTGCGCCCTGACGGCCAGCGTCTATATGGCGGTCATGGGGCCGGAGGGCATGGCGGAGGCCGCACGGCAGTGCCTGTCCAAGGCGCACTATCTGGCAAAGGCCCTGTGCGCCATCCCCGGCGTGTCCCTGCGGTATCCGGGGGAATATTTCCACGAGTTCGTCACGGAGCTTCCCCGGGTGCCGGAGGTGCTGGAGGCGCTGGAGCATCACGGCATTCTGGGCGGCCTGCCGGTAGAGGGCGGCATCCTGTGGTGCGCCACGGAGAAGGTCTCCCGTGCCGTGCTGGACGAGACCGCCGCCGTGGTGAAGGAGGTGCTGAGCAAATGAAGCTGATCTTTGAAAAGAGCGTTCCCGGCCGCCGGTGCAGCATCCTGCCCCGGTGCGACGTGGAGGAGGTGCAGCTGCCGCAGGAGCTGCGGCGGCAGGAGGCCCCGGCCCTGCCGGAGCTCAGCGAGGTGGATCTGAGCCGCCACTACACGGAGCTGTGCCAGCACGTCCACGGCGTCAACTGCGGCTTTTATCCGCTGGGCTCCTGTACCATGAAGTATAACCCCCGCATCGACGAGGAGATGGCGGCCCTGCCGGGCTTTGCCGGGGTGCATCCCCTGGCCCCGGAGCACGCCGTGACCGGATGCCGGGAGGTGCTGGACACCGCCAGCCGCTATCTCTGCCAGATCACCGGCATGGACGGCATGACCTTCCAGCCCGCCGCCGGTGCTCACGGCGAGTTCACCGGCGTGCTGCTGATCAAGCAGTACCACGATGCACGGGGCGATCATCAGCGCACCAAGATCATCGTTCCCGACAGCGCCCACGGCACCAATCCCGCCACCGCCGCCATGTGCGGCTATCAGGTGGTGAACATCCCCTCCGCCGCCGACGGCTGCGTGGATCTGGAGGCCCTGAAGGCGGTGCTGGGAGACGATGTGGCGGGGCTGATGCTGACCAATCCCAACACCGTGGGCATTTTCGACGAGAACATTCTGGAGATCACCCGTCTGGTCCACGAGGCCGGGGGCCTGTGCTACTACGACGGGGCCAACCTCAACGCCGTTATGGGCATTGTGCGCCCCGGCGACATGGGCTTTGACTGCATCCACATGAACCTGCACAAGACCTTCGCCACCCCCCACGGCGGCGGCGGGCCCGGCGCAGGGGCCGTGGGCTGCAAGGCGTTCCTGGAGCCGTATCTGCCTCAGTCCGCCATTCTGTCGGAGGGGGAGCACCTGCAGGTGCGGGCCTTCAACGGCAACTTCCTGGTGGTGGTGAAGGCGCTGGCCTATCTGCTGACGCTGGGCCGGGAGGGCATCCCGGAGGCGGCGGAGAACGCCGTCCTCAACGCCAACTATCTCATGCGGCGCATTCAGGGCACCTTCCAGCCCGCCTTTGACCGCATCTGTATGCACGAGTTCGTGCTGGGGCTGGAGGAGTTCAAGAAGGAGACCGGCGTCTCGGCGCTGGATGTGGCCAAGAGCCTCATCGACCGGGGCATCCATCCCCCCACCATGTACTTCCCCCTCATCGTCCATGAGGCACTGATGCTGGAGCCCACGGAGACGGAGAGCCGGGAGACGCTGGATCAGGCGGCGGAGGTGTTCCGCCAGCTGTACCAGTTGGCCCACACCGATCCGGAGGCCATGCGTACCGCCCCCCACAACGCCCAGATCGGGCGGCCCGACGAGGTGCAGGCGGCCCGCAATCCCATTCTGCGGTGGCAGGCATGATCCGGCAGCTGCTGACCTATCGGGACGGCTGCACCGATCCCCACCGGAATCTGGCCACGGAGGCGTATCTGACGGAGACGGTGCCGGAGGATACCTGCATCCTGTACCTGTGGCAGAACCGCCACACGGTGGTCATCGGCCGGAACCAGAACGCATGGCGAGAGTGCCGCACCACGCTGCTGGAGCAGGAGGGCGGCGTGCTGGCCCGGCGGCTCTCCGGCGGCGGGGCGGTGTACCACGACATGGGCAATCTGAACTTCACCTTCTCCCTGCCTACGGCGGATTACGATCTGCGCCGTCAGCAGGAGGTGCTGGTGGCGGCCTGCCGCCGTCTGGGTATCCCGGCGGAGTGCTCCGGCCGCAACGACATTCTCACCGGCGGCCGGAAGTTCTCCGGCAACTCCTTCTATCACCACGGGGGGCGCTCCTTCCACAACGGGACGCTGCTCATCGACGTGGACATGGAGAAGCTGGGCCGGTATCTGGCCCCCTCTCAGGGGAAGCTGGAGAGCAAGGGCGTGGCGTCGGTGCGCTCCCGTGTGGTGAATCTCTCCCAGGTGCAGCCGGGGCTGACCGTCTCCCACATGGAGGAGGCGCTGTGGTCGGCCTTTTCTGAGGTATACGGCCTCCCCACCCGGCGGCTGGAGCCGTCCCGGCTGGATCAGGCCGCTCTGGAGCGGCACTATCAGCGTTTTCACAGCTATGACTGGGTCTATGGGCAGGCGATGCCCTGCACCTTCTCCTGCGGGGAGCGGTTTCCGTGGGGGGAGTTGACGCTGGAGCTGGCGGTGGAGGGCGGCGTGTGCCGCCACGCCGCCGTGTGGACCGACGCCATGGATGAGAGTTTCGCCCAGCCCCTTGCCAGAGGGCTGGAGGGCTGCCCCTTCCGGGTGGAGGACCTCTGCCTCCGGGTGGAGGAGGTCCCCGCCTGCCGGGAGGTGGCGGCGGACCTGTGCGCCCTGCTGCGGCGGCAGGATATCTGAAAGGAGAACGGCTATGTTTGATCTGCTGGTCATCGGGGCGGGCCCCGGTGGCTATACCGCCGCCGCACGGGCGGCCAAGCTGGGACTTTCCACCGCCATCGTGGAGGAGCGCAGCTGGGGCGGCACCTGCCTGAACCGGGGGTGCGTCCCCACCAAGACGCTGCTCCATGCTTCGGAGGTCTACCGCAGCGCCGCAGACGGCGCCGCCATCGGCATCCACGCAGAGGGTCTGCGGGCGGACATCCCGGAGATCTTCGCCTATAAGGAGCGCATCTCCCGGCAGCTGTGCGGCGGGGTGGAGAGCCTTCTGAAGGGCGCAGGCGTGACGCTGCTGCGGGGCCGGGCCGTCATCACGGCGCCGGGAAGCGTCCGTGTCACCGGCGAGGACGGCGGCGACTATGAGGCCCGGCGCATCCTCATCGCCACCGGCTCCGTGCCGGTGCGGCCCCCCATTCCGGGGCTGGAGCTGGCCATGACCTCCGATGAACTGCTGGAGGGGACGGATCACCTGTACCGCTCCATCGTCATCATCGGCGGGGGCGTCATCGGCGTGGAGTTTGCCACGTTTTACAGCGATCTGGGGTGCAGCGTCACCCTGCTGGAGGGCATGGACCGGCTGCTGCCCAATATGGATCGGGAGCTGGGCCAGAATCTGGCGCTGATCCTGAAAAAGCAAGGGGTACAAGTCTGTACCCGCTCCATGGTGGATCGTCTGGAGCAGACGCCGGAGGGCATCGCCGTCCACTACACCGCCAAGGAGACCCCCGGCTGCGCCGTGGGGGAGGCGGTGCTGTGCGCCATCGGCCGCAGGGCCTTCCGGGATGGACTGTTTGCCCAGGGGCTGACGCCGGAGACCAATGGTCACGGTCTGTGGGTGGATGAGCACTACCAGACCAGCATCCCCGGCGTGTACGCCATCGGGGATGTGTCCTCCCCGGTGCAGCTGGCCCATGTGGCGGCAGCACAGGGGGCAGCCTGCGTGGAGCACATGGCGGGGCTGTCCGCTGGGGTGTGCATGGACGCCGTACCCAGCTGCATCTACTGCCGGCCGGAGATCGCCGCCGTGGGACTGACGGAGGCGGAGGCCAAGGAGCGGGGCATCCCCGTCAAGACCGGCAAGTGCGTCATGGGCGGCAACGCCCGGACCGTGATCGCAGACCCCGGCCGGTGCTTCATGAAGGTCACGGCCCACGCCGAGACCGGGGCCATTTTGGGGGCGCAGCTGATGTGTCCCAACGCCAGCGACATCATCGGGCAGCTGGGGCAGGCCATTGCCAACGGCATGACACCGGGGCAGCTGCTGGCCGCCATGCGGCCCCACCCCACCTATGAGGAGGCCCTCAGCGAGGCGCTGGAGAGTCTGGCGGGCAAGCTGTAGGGCAGAATTTACGGAAAACCGCAGCGGGAGCGTAACTCCCGCTGCGGTTTTCTCCGTTTTCGTTGACGAAGGGCCGGGGCTTGCGTATAATAGAAGTCGAAATTTGTCACAACGCAGCGAAAGGAGCGGCTGAGATGGGCATTGTGGTTCTGGGCGCCGTATTTGTGGATGTGAAAGGGTATCCCCTGAGCACCTATATCCCCGGCGGGCGCAACGTGGGACGGGTGGAGCAGGTCCCCGGCGGCGTATCCCGCAACGTGGTGGAGGACATCGCCAATGTGGAGCTGCGGCCCACCTTCGTCAGTCTGGTGGACGACACCGGCATGGGGGAGGATGTGGTGCGGCAGCTACGGAACCACAAGGTGAACACCGACTACATCCTCCGGACCCCGGACGGCATGGGGGCGTGGCTGGCGGTATTCGACAACCACGGAGACGTGTGCGCCTCCATCTCCAAGCGGCCGGATCTGCGGCCGCTGGCGGCACTGCTGGACGAAAAGGGTGACGAGATCTTCCGGGACGCCGACAGCATCGCTTTGGAGATCGACATGGACAAGGAGCTGGTCAAGCGGGTGTTCGCCTACGCCCGGAAGTACGGCAAGGCGGTATACGCCGTGGTGTCCAACATGAGCATCGCCGTGGAGCGCCGGGACTTTTTGCAGCAGACCAGCTGCTTCGTGTGCAATTTGCAGGAGGCGGGCATCCTGTTCTCCGACGATTACAGCGAAAAGACCCCGACGGAGATGGAGGAGCTTCTGCGGCTGAAGGTCCGCAGCGCCCGCATCCCCCGGATGATCGTCACCATGGGCGAGCAGGGAGCCGTGTACGCCGAGATGGACGGCGAGAGCGGCATCTGCCCCGCCACCCGGGTAGAGGTGCAGGACACCACCGGGGCCGGGGACGCCTTTTTCGCCGGGGCCGCCATCGGCCTCACCTACGGCAAGACGCTGGGTCAGTCCTGCGCCATCGGCAGCCGTCTGGCGGCCTCCGTCATCTGCACCAGCAGCAACGTCTGCCCCCGGTTCCTGCCGGAGGAGTTCGGGCTGGACGTCACTGTGACGGAATGAGGGCCGGGACATGAAAAAGCTTCGGGAATGTGAAAACGATACCCTGCTGGTGGGGCTGCTGCTGGCGGGCATCCTCATGGTGATGGGGGCCTACCGCATTTTCTCCTATCTCTGCGAAAACGCCCGGATGAACGCCGTTACCTTCCTGCTGGGCGGGGCCTGCGCCCTGCTGGCGGTGGGTGGGTTTCTGCTGGCACGGGCCAGCTTCCGGCGGCTGAAGGAGCTGCATCTGGAACAGTAGGCATTTCTTTCGGCGGCAGTCTTGTCTGGTCCCTTGTCAAGGGATCGGGGATATGATATAGTGTACGGAGGGCATGAAGCCCACGAGAAAGAGAACAATGACGGAGAAAGGAAGCGAACTATGAAAAAAGTGATTTCCCTGATGCTGGCGCTGGTGCTGGCGCTGAGCCTTACCGCCTGCGGCGGCAAGGCCGGCCCGGAGGGCGTGGTGGACCAGTTCTGCAAGGGATTGCAGGAGCTGGACGAGGAGGCCATTGCCCAGTGCTTTGAAAACGGTGACGATCTGGAGCTGTCGGATCTGGAGGACGTGGACAGCGACGATGCCGTGGCCCAGAAGATCATGGACTTCATGAAGTCCTGCGCCGGGCGGCTGAAGTATCAGGTGGGCGAGGCCACCGTGGACGGCGATACCGCCACGGTGCCGGTGGAGTTCACCTATGTCAACGCCGGGAGCCTGATGACGGAGATCCTGACGGAGTACATCTCTCAGGCGTGGTCTCTGGCTCTGAGCGGTGCCGACGATGAGAAGCTGGCTGCCGCCTTCGAGGAGGTCTTTGATGAAAAGACCACGGGGGCCGACTTCCCCACTCTGACGGCGACGCTGACCATCCCCTGTGTCCAGACGTCGGACGGCTGGAAGATCTCCTCCAGTGCCGACAGCAGCGAGGATCTGTCGGCCCAGCTGCTGGATATCCTCACCAGCAACATCTATGGGGCGCTGGAGGACTTCGGCGCCGGTTTGCTGGGGTAAATTCTCTTTCATACAAACGGCAAAGGACCGGGTGCTTCAAGCACCCGGTCCTTTGCCAATGGTGGAGAAAAAGAGTAAGGAAGAAAACGAAAGCAATGTTAACAGACACCCTGCGCCAGCATGGCGTCCGCCACCTTGCGGAAGCCGGCGATATTGGCACCGTCCAACAGGTTGCCGGGGACGCCGTATTCCACGGAGGCGTCGTAGATGTTGTGGAAGATGTCCAGCATGATCTGATGCAGGCGCTGGTCTACCTCGTCGAAGGTCCATGCCAGGCGCATACTGTTCTGGCACATCTCCAGCCCGCTGACGGCCACGCCGCCGGCGTTGGCGGCCTTGGCGGGGGCGAACAGGACGCCGCCCTCCCGCAGCACCTCGATGGCGGCAGGGGTGCTGGGCATATTGGCCCCCTCCGCCAGCGCCATGGCACCGCCGCGGACGATGCGCCGGGCCGTCTCGGCGTCGATCTCATTCTGGGTGGCACAGGGCAGGGCCACGTCGCAGGGGACGGACCACAGATCCCGGAAGTCGCTGCGGAACTCGCTGCCGGGGACCAACTGGGCATACTCCCGGATGCGGCCACGGCGGCGGAGCTTGATGTCCTTCACCACATCCAGCCGGATGCCCTCCGGGTCGTAGATGCAGCCGTTGGAGTCACTCATGGTGATGACCTTGGCCCCCAGCTCCTGCGCCTTCTGGCAGGCAAAGATGGCCACGTTGCCGCTGCCGGAAATGGCCACTCGCTTGCCCTGCAGGCTCTCCTGCTTCATGCAGTGCAGCATCTCCTCCGTCAGGTAGCACAGGCCGTAGCCGGTGGCCTCGTTGCGGGTCAGGGAGCCGCCGAAGGACAGGCCCTTGCCGGTAAGGACGCCGCCGTCGAAGCTGTCACGGATGCGCTTATACTGGCCGAACAGGTAGCCGATCTCCCGGCCACCCACGCCGATGTCCCCGGCGGGGACGTCCACGAACTGGCCGATGTGCCGCTGAAGCTCCGTCATGAAGCTCTGGCAGAAGCGCATGACTTCCATGTCGCTCTTGCCGTGGGGGTCGAAGTCAGAGCCGCCCTTGCCGCCGC
>ENA-OUQM01000060-OUQM01000060.1-human-gut-metagenome-genome-assembly--contig:-NODE-60-length-76175-cov-10.161429_pt1 | contig 76175 bp, 65 predicted proteins | sample MGYA00237949_ERZ548830 | MGnify/ENA primary metagenome ERZ548830 (study PRJEB26490, sample SAMN05194706) | human gut metagenome | biome: terrestrial biome; feature: human-associated habitat; material...
GTTGCTATGTATACCTGCGAATCCGCTTGCAATGACGCTAACCCTTGCAACCTCTTTTTATACGTCTTTTTTGCCAATTTCTTAGTCTGCTCTTTTTCAGATCTCAATGCTTCTACTTCAATAGACGTTTTTTCAATTTCGAACAATAATAATTTCATTTCCAGCGTATTTGGAGCTGGATATTTTTTCTGTCTCCTTTTTAACAGATCAATTTCATGTAGGATATGTTTATTATGCAACAGAATACAGCTTAAAACTCCATTTACGCAAGCACTTGACGCAATTACATTTCCACTTGCAAAACAAGACTCTAAGATTTCGTAGTTCATAACGGGCGACGGAATACGTCCAAGAGTAAGCATATGCTGGTTTGATAAAGTGACCGCTTTGCATAGCTCCTGATATCCTTCATAGTTCATGGGAAGCAGTATTAAATGTGCATGATCTGCATAATCCGTCTGAACGTATGCTTCTACGCCGGGGATTCCTTTTATCCCTATTGCGTTGCAGGCATTTAAGAATTCAACATGTCCCGCACACACTCCATGATCTGTCAGTGTAATCGCTTTTGCACCCATTTCCTTTGCTGCAAGGCACAGTTTTTCAATCTTATTCGTCGAATCCTTTAATGAATAGTCTGAGTGACAATGAATAAATCCATATGCTTTCAAAGTAAATCCTCCATTCTAAGATTAGTATCATTATTTTCTATTTTTCAGAAATTCACATATAAAAAAAGTGGGTTTCATTTTCTCAACCCACTTTTTTGCCTAAGCCAAAACACTCTGGCTATTTATAAGTTCTTGTGAATTATGGATTTTTCCTCCATTTCTACGATATACCTTTTGGCATTCACGAAAAATGCCATCTAATTCTCTTAACAACTCATTTCTTCCGTATTGATCAAAATATTGAAAAATTTCCTGTGTATCGGTTGAAACAAACTCCGATCCTGTTAATTGGCGTGCCAAACGTCCAATTTGAATCATTTTTTCTTTCGACTTTTCTCTCAAAATCCACTGTCGGGTTTCTAAATCCAAATCTATCCAAGGGTTCCATTTGGGCTGCTCCATAATCAGATAGGAGCCATTCTCGCATTTTCGAAAATAACATCCCGATGGTTCCTCGAAAGTACAATTTTTTACCAGATTGAAGCTCGGATATGTCGCAAGACCTAACAATTCTTTGGTTTCTTTAGCTACAGGATCTTTCTTTTTCTTTATTTTTTTTGAAGATTGATAATAATCTACTTTTCCAGAAATCTCGATCAAGGCTTCGATGGATTGTCTATAGGAAAGAAATTGCTTTAAGATGTCGTAGCTGTCATATGACATATTGCAGCAGTAGCAATGACATCGGCTGCCTGCTCTTCCATCGTAACGATTCGTTGATATTTTGCAATTTCCAAAATTCGTATCATTGTGATCCGGAGATGGACATAAGATATCTACTGTACTTTTTCCTAAGTTTCTAACCTGTATTGGATAGCCATTCATCAATAACCATTCTACTGCCTGTAACGGTGTAACACTGTTTACAAGATCTTGAAATTCTTCCTTATCGTATTTAATCGATTTCATTGTGACTCCCTCCATTTCTTTAATAATTGGCGGGCATGGATTTCAAATTATATTGTTTGCTCCTTTCGTCATCCATCCCAGTTATGGATAGAATAGAAAATATCTGCAAAAATAAAAGAGGCCAAAAGCCTCTCTTATTCTTCCGGATGATCCGCCGAATCATCTTCCATCTGATCTATTTGCATCTGTTCACGAGCTTCTTTTGTCGTCAAATCGCTCTTTTCTGAAGTTTTCGTCTGTTCTGATTCACTTAAAACGGGCTGTTCAGACACATCAGATGATGGTGTTGGCGTTGCGGACGGAGTAGGTGTTGCTTCTTTTTCCGCATCTGTATCATCCTGTTTTTCTGAAATTGCTTCTTTTGAGAAGTTACTTTCTGATGTCTGTGATCCATCAGCGGAAGCGAAAAAGCTGATTCGATCTCCGGATATTGAGTTGAAGCCAAACCCTTTGAAATCAAAATATGAGATAGATACAATTTCTCCAGATTTGTTTAAGATTTTTTTCGCTTTTTCCGTGATTTGGATTGTTCCAATTCGTTGTCCCGTTGAATTATCTGCGCAAAGTAAATTTCCCTCGTAATCGTATCCATAAATAAGAACTATGTACTCTCCTCGTTCAGCGCTCATAAGTGATGCCAAGATGCAGGCATTATCCTCGGCTATGGATTGTCTTACGAACTGAAGGTCATTTAATGTATTGCTGTTCTGTGTGTATCTTTTTGTGTCATCTGCGTCATATGAAATTTTCTTGATGTCTGTGATTGTATTTGCTCGTGTATCTGGATCAATATCCATTGCTGTCTTTTCTGTTCCAGTTATAAAGCCCGTATCTGGAAGAATCGTTGTTAAACCCTTGAAAAAGAGATTGCTATCTGGATATATGGAATGTCCGAAAAAGGAAAATTCAGAAATCTGCTTTAACTTTGTATCATACAGCTCAACAGACATATCTCCATCAATGCGCCACGCATTTTCTTCCGTTTTTTTATCCAGCAACGTCCGGACTCCATTTATGTTCTTGTAGACGTATTTGTTTTTCGAATCTGGAAACTGAGCGTATCCTGTAAATCCACAAAACCTATACCCTGTAATAGTTTCCACAACAGAACCATATGATTTTGATGCATAATCGTCTGCCCAAAGGATTACGTTTCCTATTTGATAAGGAGATCCAACTTCCTTCCCATTTTCCTGATCCGTCTTTTTCTGTTTATCTGCCAGAACAGTTTCAGCTTTTAACGGATTCGTATTTGTAACTTTCAATTCACAATAATCTGTAGCGCCGTCTCCATCTGTATCAATATTCCATGGATCTGTTCCATTCGTCTCTTCGTCTGCATTTGATAACCCGTCCCCATCATAATCGCCAGAAGGATCTTCTCTTAATACCGTATTTGCCTTTCTGATCGCTGTTATGTCTGTGCTGACATTAACGGTTTGTGCCGTAGGCACATAAAAATACTGCGGCAGATAAATAAATGCGAAAATTCCGGAACAGATGATCAAAGTGATCCCCAGCTTTTTTTGCTTCTGCTTTCTACTGGGTGTTATATTTTTTCCACGACTATTATATACGGGAAGTCCGGTCTGCTTTTTATGCTCTTTTTTAGGGGTGCGAACCTGTTTTTGCTGTGCTTTTATTTGCTTTAATCTGCTCATTCTGCTATCCATCCTTTTTTAATCATTTGATTTTAATTATAGTATTATAAAAATACATTTTTTTTCGTACGTGAAAATGGGAAAAAATATTTTTTGCTATTCTATACTCATAGAAAAAAGAAATTTATTTTTTTCTGATTTCTATATACTATATTTGAACATTAAATCGGGCGAAAGGAGAACCACAAAAGACTCCTTTCTGCCTCCATAAGAATTAGGAGGACAAGTATGAATTCAGTTGTATTAATGGGAAGATTAACGAGGGACCCAGAAGTGCGTTATTCGCAGGGAGAACGGCCGAACTGTATTGCAAGATATACTCTTGCTGTAGATCGCCGCTACAGATCGCAGAATAGCGATCAGCCAACAGCCGACTATATCAGTTGTTTGGCATTTGGAAAATTTGCAGAAATCGCGGAAAAGTATTTTAAACAGGGAACAAAGATTACTATTCGTGGCCGCATTCAAACCGGAAGCTACACAAACCGCGATGGTCAAAAAGTATACACAACCGATGTCGTTGTCGAAGATCAGGAATTTGCAGAAAGCAAAGCATCTGCGGGACAGGCAGCAGGAGCTGCTTATTCTCCACAGCCAACAGGTTCAGCTCCAAGCGGAACTTATCGCCAGCAGTCAACTTCCACAAACCCAAATGGAAATTACCCGAATCCGCCAGCAGGCACACCACAGCCTCCGACCGGAAACTTCCCGGGTCCACAGGGGAATGGCGCATCCATGAATTACGGAAATTCTGCAAATTCCCGGAACTCTGGATCTGCACCAACATACAACAATCCAACAGGCTTCATGAACCAGCCGCCAGTTGGCAACAATATGCAGCAGGGTAACAGTTACAATGATCCCACAGTTGGGATGAACAGCGGTTTTATGAATGTCCCTGATGGAATTGACGAAGAACTTCCATTCAGCTAATCAGAAAGGAGAAAAAACGGGAAAGCTCTCAAGACATGAGGGCTTTTCTGTTGTATGAACTATGATAAGAAAATTTTTCAGATTATTAAGCATCTTAGTTTTATGTGCAGCATTGTTTTTCGGATACCAAACACTTGAATGGTCTAATAAATACAAGCAAGGACACGATGAATATGAAAAACTCCAAGCTCAAAATACACCGGAAAACGAATCTACGCCGGAAAACGACTCAGATTCAACGAAAGAACTTCCTTTTTGTCCAGATTGGACTGCTTTAAAAGCAGAAAATCCTGATATTGTTGGCTGGATACGCATGGACCCTACCTGTGATTATCCTATTATGCAGGCACAAGATAATGATTATTACCTCTATAAAGGATTCGGGCGCAGTTATAATATCAACGGAAGCATTTTCCTTTCTTCCGTGAACAGTTCCGATTTTTCGGACAAAAATTCTATTGTTTATGGTCATAACATGCGGAACGGAGATATGTTTGGTGATAATGATTATTACTATGAAAAATCGTATTGCCTTGAGCATCCCTATTTCTGGATCTATAGAGAAAATGGACAATACACCTATCGAATTTTTGATGTCATGAGGGTAACAGATGCAACGGAAGCTTATGATACTCAGTTTGCGTCGGATGATGACTTTGAAACGTACTTAAACGATATGAAAAATCAATCTTCCTATACGATTCCGGATGCCTGGCCTTCCAAAACAGATCATATTGTTTCCTTATCGACCTGTGTTGCTGCCCACGGATCTACCCGCATGATTATCCAAGGGAAATTGGTTAATATTACGGATTATTCTGGTGATGATATTCCGCTTACATCCCTGACCACACAAAACCAAAATTCTAACGATACGCCAGACAGTTCTGAACAACAATAGTCTCATAAGAAAAAGCGACTCCCTCAAACCGGAAGCCGCTTTTCTTATTCTGATTTCAAATATTCTGCCAAATTGGTGAGCCTTTTCCCTGCTTTGGCAATACGAATTGATGTTTCCATAGCATAGGATTCATCAATCACATATACCTTTTTCTTTGCCCTTGTCACAGCTGTATAAAACAAATTTCGCACCAACATGTTCGTTGGTTCTGCCGGCATAACAACGATAATGCAAGAAAATTCAGATCCTTGGGATTTATGGATCGTCATAGCATAAGATAACCCCAAATTATCCATAAGATCTCTGGTAATTTCGTAATGTGAATTACGTACATTAACCGTAAGACCACTTTCTGACACCTTTACAATTTTTCCAATATCTCCATTGTACAAGCCAATTTCCCCTTCGTAGGAAGAAATAGAATAATTGTTCTTATAAAACATCACTTTATCGTTCAAACGATACTTTATTGAACCATATGTGATTCCCTTCGTTTGAGGGTTTAGTAACGCTTGTAAAGCAATATTCATATTTTCAACCCCAGAAATACCTTTCCGTGCAGGGCAAAGAATTTGGGTTGAAAAAGGTTCTTCTGGATTGTATAACTTTTTCATTAGGGATTTAACCTGTTCTAAAGACTCTTCCGCAGATTTTGTATGAATGACTTGGAAATCCGGTCGTTCATCCAGCGTAGTGATTCCGGCATTAATCCGGATAGCATTAGAAATGATGGAAGAATCACCTTTCTGCCGAAAAACATCTGTCAACATAGTCCGCGGAATCAAAGATTCTGGAGCCTCCAACAAATCGTGTAACACCGCTCCGGCACCAACGGATTCCAGCTGATTAATATCTCCTACCAGAACCAATGTTGTTCCGGTTTTGATTGCCTCCAACAGCAGATCGAAAACTTCAATATTAATCATGCTCATCTCATCAACCACAATAAGATCTGCATCTATTGGGTCGCTAGAATCTTTACATACAGTTGTATCTCCGTATGGCTTCAAATCAAGCAACCGATGCACCGTAACTGCTTCCATATGTGTCGATTCTGCCATTCTTTGGGCAGCGCGTCCGGTTGGAGCACAAAGACGTATCGTATCTTTCGGATGCATTCTTTTATAAGCCAGCAATATGCCCAAGATCGTCGTTGTCTTGCCTGTACCCGGTCCGCCGGTAAGAATCTTAACTCCCTTTTTTCGTAAAACCATAGGGAAGGCAGATCTCTGCTGTTCTCCATAGTTCATTTTACATGCACGCGCAGCATATAGAATAAGATCCGGTGAAAAGCTTTGGTTTTCACATGATGCAGATGCTAATCTACGAATATTTTTGGCAATTCGTTTTTCCGCAGTCAAATATTTTTGCGGATGAATAATACAGTTTTGTCCGTCTACTTCCTGCAAATAATCTTTCCCAATTGCAGTTAAGACCGCGGACGTTGGAACATGTTCTGCATAACATCCAGAATTTAAGATCCGCTGAATATTATAATGAAATAGTTCACCAGTATAATAAGTATGTCCATTTGCACTCAAAATATTAGCTGCCTCGAAAGCAGCTAATTTGATCCGGCCGAAAAATTCAGCAGGCTTATGAAATTTAACCCCTAATTTATCGCATGTCAAGAAACCAAGCCCAAGCTTTTTTCCATAAGAATACGGATCTTCCATAATCTTTTCTTCTACACTGCTTCCATACAATTTCACAGCTTTTGCACACGCTGCATAAGAAACTCCGCAGTCATGCAGCAATTCAAATACTTTTCGCTCCTCCGTTGTAGATGCAATGCTTTTACACAGATTTGAAATTACATTGCTCGGCAATCGTGTTTCTGCAACTAGTCGATTAACAATGCCTGGCTGATGGACCATTCGAAACATATCCGTTCCATGATTTTTCACAATAACAACCGCATCCGAAAAATTGATACCTGGAAAAGTAATCAAATACTCCAAAATCGTCATTTCTTCTGCATCAGTTTCTTCTACACGCGTTACTATGAAGTCATAGGCAACACCATCCGGCATGGAATCCAAGGAAAAGTATCCATATACCTTAATTGGAGTTCTTTCCTTAAAAAAGGAAATACCTGCTTGTGTTGCATCACAGTTTATGACATTCCATCGGATCTCTTTGTTATCTAAATTATTTTTAACATATGAATCTCGAATCATTTCTTTCATTGGCATTTCCTGCCTCGTTTCCAAGCGAAAATAACACCGTCCAGAACGTTCATCTCTCCACAGATAGGTTTGCATACATCCTATCAGAAGAGATTCCGGGGCAGGGACACATTGTCTTTCATTCATTTTTATCTTCTCCTTAGCCAAGGACTCCATCAATTTGTGAAATATCGCGGCATACTACGGATTGCCGAAACTCTACGCGATCATTAACAGACCGCGTATTGCTGGTTATATATCCTGCCGCAGCTACTGCATCTCCTATTTTCAGATTACGTGCTGCCTCTGCCTGACTCGCAAAGCAGCAAATCTCTACCTGATTTGATTTGTCCTGATTTGGTATTTTGATTGTTAAAATAGTCAGCTCATTGGTCGGACAATACACATGCCGAACAGTACCAATATAAAGGACAACATTGGTGTCTCGTGGATATCCGCCTGTTGCGTCAATAGCTTCATTGGTCACATACGGGGCAAGCATCCGTTTCTGCTGTTCGATTTTGTCTCCGACAAATTCTTTAACATAATATGCATTTCCGAACCCATCTTCAGATTTCCTGTTTTCTCCATGCGCTCGGATTTTTACTTTCATTTTTGGAGTAATCCCCTTCAAAACTGACGTATCATAAAAAACAAATTCTACATTTGCTTCTTTTGATTCGCCCTTACTTTTCACAATCAAAACAGTATTCTTTTTGTTTTCCCGAATACTAAGAATTGTCCCTGAAAGGACAATTAAATTTTTGGATTTTTCCATCTTTATAGTCCACCTTTCTGCGAAAGATAGCAACGTGCCGTAAAACACGTTGGCTATCCTTCATTTTTTGTTTTTTAAAATTTTTTATTTATAATAAAGTCGGCTATGAACTTCACTATACGGAAAATGTTTTCTTATCAACCTTGTTATTTTTCTTCCATAAGCTTTTAATTCGCCTACTTCATCACTATTTGTTTGTGCTGAATAGACATAAATAACTTTACTCTGGCCCAAGTGACAAGCTTCTTCTTCATTCACTGAAACTACCACTCTTACTTCATATTGAGACATTTCCCATATTTCTATCCAGATCCAATTAGGATTAGAGTATGATTTTATTTCCTGTATAACTTCGTTATCAGATAACAATATCATGGTTTAGAATCCTTTCTTGATACTCCCGCAGCTAAAACAACGGGGTTATGTCACATTGGATAGTTAGTTATAGTTCGATAATTTCGACTTCATCATACGCGGCTATTGTGGCGCAGGTATCATTATGATTTACGGCAGCAACAAATACATTTTCATATTGCTTCTCGTTCTGCAAAAGATCAATTAATGTCTTAAGATTATCATTATCCAGAGAATCGAGATTATCTAATACAAGCAATCTCGTTCCTGTAATCTGGCTGATAAGGGACATTAGGGTAAAGGCAACAAATACAAATTCACCTGTAGATACCTTTTTCATTGGAATCATTTTTCCACCATTTTTCTCACAATACAGCTCTACGCCACCATCGTATATGAATTTGATCTTGGTATTCCGCGATAATTTCTGCATGCATGCTGTGCAGGCTTCTTCAAATGGATGTAAAATTCGCTGTAAAATGATGCCTTTTACGCCTACTTTCGCATCCAGTGTTTTTGCCGCAAGGGAAAGCATATCTACTTTATCCTGCTGCTCCCTGCATAACTTACTGTATTTACGGGTGGTTTCATATTCTTCTAATGTCCGCATACGCTGCTGAATTAACTTCTGCTGCTCTACCAATAGACGCAGCTCCTCTTCGTTTGGAACATTTGTCTGCTTTTCTGGAAGCTGCGGAATAACAAACTCTTCAAGTTGTTTCTTAAGAGCCTGTTTTTTCGTAATTTCCACCTGATTCTTCTGATACTTTTCAATGATTTGATCTCTTTTAGCGATCTGTTCATCACAACGTACCAAAAAATCCTTATTTTGTTTAACCACATCTTTATTCTTTTGTACAAGTCCCTGCCCCTGCCTTACGTATGCTGATAAATCTGCATTACAATGTACTGACGGGCATATTGGACAACTGTGATTGTTCTGCTCAAAAGAACTAATATTATGTAAGATTTGTTCCTGAAATTTTATGTTGGCATTTGCAGCCGCGATATTTTGATTCGCTATTCTGCTGGCATTTAAAAATTTCTGGCGGTCACTAACTGCCTGCTCATATACTTCCCGCGGAATCTCAGTCACAGTGCTTAATGACTCAAGCTCATGTTGGATACTTTCTTTCTTTTTTAAGGCCTGCTCCCTTTGCTGGATAAGCATCTGATACTTCTGCAATGTTTTCTGTGTTTCTTTCCACTCGGCCTGTTTTTGCATGTTCTCAGAAAGAAGCTTCTCCAGTTCTTCTTTTGAATCCTTCGGGATTTCTCCTTCGTATTTGGACTTTTCTGTATACGTCACCAGAATCTTTTTCTCTGCTCTGTTTGCATCTGCCACTTTAGAAGCAACTTCATCGATAGTCTCCAACCCAAAAACGCCCGTTGGAAACATTTTCTTCAGGTACTCCTTGACAGCTTCCGGCAATGTATCCATGCGGCTTTCTGCAGCTTCGATAATTTTTTTATAATCAATCTGCACCTGCAGCATAGATAGCAAAAGAGCCGTAAGATCTTTTTTGGAAAGTTCCGCAAAATAGTCGGTGCCAAACATCGTTTCATAGATGGAAAGTGGAACGCCGAGCTTTCCTACCAAAAACTCATTGGCAGATTCCTGACTCGTAGTCTTATCGTTCACCTTAACAACAGAACGATCTTTTCCACGAATTCGTTCGATGCTTGTACCGTCATCGAATACAATCGTCACATGCGCTTTTGATGCTCCAACTCGAATATCATCTGGCTCCATCTTTCCAATGAAAGCCCTCTTGATGGCAGTTAAAATGGTACTTTTCGATGCCCCATTTTTACCTAACAGGCAGGTGATCTTTTGCGGTTCGATTATCTGTGTTTCAATTCCTCCAAAATCTTTTACAATAATTTCTTTGATTTTCATGTTTATATCCTCCTGACATATTGTTTTTCAGATTATTTTATGTGAAAACTCCTTTCTTTGGATTAATCTGATACATAAAGTATTGCGAACGCAAAAAAAAATAAATTTCCATTTTTTCTTGTACGTGAGAATTCAATTTTATAGTCATTTACAATACTATAAGCGTAAACAAAAAAAACATTTTAGGAGGACTATTATGAGTATGAACACAAAGGATTACAAAACAAAAACTATGGTTGTGGAGCGCGACTTCCCTTGCCGCGATAACTATTGGGCTGTCGGATTAGATATCGGCTATTCAGCCGTCAAAGGAATCTCTCCTGCACATTATTTCTGCTTTCCGGCATACGCAAAAAAGATCCCAGAGAATCGTCCGCTGCTCAAAGAAGCTGCTGACACAGATATTCGTTACCGCGACAATGAAGGCGAATGGGTTGTCGGAAATTTGGCTTATGAGGAAATGGATGCTTCCAAGATGACAGAAAGTGAAGAAGAAGTTTTCGGTCGCAAACGTTACTATTCACCTATGTTTAAAGTCATCGTACGAACTGGACTGGGTATTGCCCTGATGGAAGGAAAAGAAAAATCGTCCGACGGCAAAAAGCTGTACGTCCAGACTGGATTACCGCCGAAATTCATGAGAGATTCGGAAGATCTTAAAGAGGTTTTCAAAGGCATCCACATGTTTGAGCTGAAAATCGGAACTGCACCATGGCAAACGTTCACGTTCTCACTTGACGAGCAGAACATTTCCATCATGCCGCAGCCGCTCGGAGCATTACTGTCTGCGTCAACTGACATCAACGGTTATCAGCTTCCTATCGCCAAGAAATTCTGGAGTTCCAATCTTCTTGTTTTTGATCCGGGCTTTGGTACTACCGATATTTACAATGTTCTGCATGGAAATGTTTCGGAACGTGGAACAGAAACATTCAGCGAATATTCGATGCGTGAAGTTTTCTCTCGAACCTGTGATCAGATTGAGAACAAGTATCACGAAGAACGCAACATCTTCGAACTGCAGAATCTGCTGGAAAGCGGTGAGGTTCGCGTTAAAGACAAGAAAAAGATGGTTTTCAAGAATTGCAACTTCAGTGAAATTCTAGCCGTTTGCTCAAAAGATGTATGCAATGAAGTAATTGAAAAGATGAAATCTATTTATGATTACTTTTCATCTTATGACTACATCATTGCTACAGGCGGTACATACGACGCTTGGGCGACTGACTTCAACGCTGTGTTTGCCAATATGGAAGGATTTTCTGTGATTCCGGCCAATGTAAATGATCCAACCCTTACCAACGTATTCTCGAACGTACGCGGATATTATTTCTCCCTCGTCAATCGTCTGCGTTAGAAAGTGAGGAGTTAAATGAATATTAAAGTCCGATTTACTGCGCCAGAAGATCTTGATTTGATTGCATTAGTTCATTCTGGAGTTCGGATGGGGCTTGTTATTCGAGATGTATTGCGGGCATATGTACGCCAAGAGATTTTTTATGTACCTATGCCCAATACAATAAAATGTATCAATACAGAGAATACTTCCGTTAATTTTATCCTCAATTCTGAGAAAGACGGAGATGTTATCGCTTTTCTGAGGAGCATTCGCAATGGTTATAAAACTGTAGTTATCAAAAACATTTTACGTTCCTATTTTACTGCTCCTATTATGGAACCTTTGAAAAACGATGCTTTTCCCATTCGGGTCAATCTTTGTTGGCCGGATGATTTGGATCTGATCATCCTTGCACAGACGCAGGACATGCAGGAATTGACACTGAAAGCGCTGAGTGCATACGTGCATAAAGCCAAATTCTCTATTGATACACCAGCAATAGCCGCATCCATCAATGCAGACACTATGTCCTTTACTTTGGACTTAGCGCAAGAAGCAGATGCAACAATTTCAAGTTTTTTATTTTCAATACACCCTTCAGCCAGAGATAATGCCATTAAAAATATTTTACGGTTTTATTTTCAAAAGCCTTACATTGCTCCGTATTTGGCTCAATATACTTACAACGTTCAGCCATCAGAGCATAAAGAGCGAAACATTACCGTTGCCGAGAAATATTTTCGACCGGACGCACTTTCGAACGCATCCGCAGCTGCTCAGGTTCGTCCTGTCCGGCAGACTTCTGCTCCGAAGAAAACTTTAAATTTTTCTTCTGAAAGCAAAAGCGCAACTACGCCAACTCCAGTTCCACCTAAACCAGAACCAGTTGTTGCAACGGCAATTTTTTCTGCACCTGACGAAAATGCTGAACCGGAAAACATTCCTGCTCTTTCAAAAGAGACGACTATCAATCCATTAAATAGTTCCTCACAAGCAACCTCCGAGACTCCTTCCGGAAGTTCTTCCGAAGATGACAGCGATGGATTTGATATTTTCGGAGCAATTTCCGGATTAATTGTATAAGGGGGGCTGTTATGGACAATTACGACAAAACCAAGGAATACACTAAATACGTCAAGCCAATTGTAAGCGAATTAAAGAAAGAATGTGGATTGAATAATATCCCCTTCCTGTTTACCGCGGCTATTAAAAATTCCGAAAGCGAAACGGTGTATAAAAACGAGATGCTTCTTGCACAAACTCATGTATCGTTGACAGATAAAAGAATTGCAAGAATGTTATTGCGAATGAACGGTTTCGACACAAAGCTTCCCGAATCCGTTACTGCAGCGATGAAGACACTGGCGGAATACTTAGAAGTAAATGCTGCACCCGTTTCTGCGCTGGATATGCAATTGCAGGATCTTCAATTGGAAGATTTGCGGAGAATTGCAAACGGGACGTACAAAGTGATCACCACTGTCCCATCTTTGACTGACATTGTTGACACTGAGGAAGAGAATTACTAGACATTAAAGAAAGCTAAGAGGTTTTATTATGAACAACGAGGAGAAAAAAACATATGAAGAAAATTTAGTCAATTTACAGGAAGATATCCAGAAAGATGCAGAAGAAGTAAAACAGGTCTGCATCTATCAGAAAGAAAAACGCATTGCTGAAAATGCATTGCGTTTAGAGGAGTCTTGATGAGCATTTTCAAAAGAAAAAGCCGAGCTTATAGCCCGGCTTTTTCGCTTATAAAGTATACAATAAAATATCCGACCGTCAGAAACGGCACAAATGGGTAATCATGTTCTTTGTGCTTAACATGCATATACAAAAGATAGGGAATGCATATACATAAGGCTAATATAATCGCATAAAGTCCATATAGTCCAAGATTGTATCCAATGACTCCAGCAATCAGGGCATCTGCGCCGCCTATATTAGACCAGATCATTGCGAAAGCAAAAATTGAAAAGCACAAAATCATTCCAATAAAATCTATTTTCCAATAATTACTTGATAAAAGCTCACAAGTATGTACAAGATAAAGCATCACAGATATGGTGAGCGGAACTTCCATTTTTTTAATATCCCATATTGCAGCCATTATAAGTAATATATGTGTTATGTAGATCATGCATTTTTCTCCAACAGATGGTATTTCTTTTCCGTCATTTTTGAAAGTTCATCATAGGTGATTCCTAAACGGACAAGAATATCTGTCTCCAAAGCATCCAGATCAATTTGGGTTAAATCCAACTGGGAAGAACACCACTCTTTTTTATAGGTAGAAAAATATACTTTTCCTAAATTTGTCTGTACATATACGCCGGCCTGTTCCTTTCGATAGCCCTTCCAAAAATATGTATACTCGATAAATAATTTTGTTTTTCCCTCTCCATGCATATCCTGTTCACAATACATTGTATAGAACAATAACAGTAAACGTGCGGTAGCTTCTACGTCATCAATCGACGAATGAAACGTAATTCCTTCATCAATACCAAAATATTTGGATATTGTTTCAAGTTTGTGATTCTGCACTTCTTTTTTTTCTACAAGATCGCGTGCTACCTCCAACACATCCATTTTTCCACTACACTGTAACGGAGTATGCGTTCTGTCGCATAACGCTGAGATCATGCGAATGTCAAAATCAACATTATATCCAACAAGGATACTGCCTTCCATGAATGCGCAAATCTCTGCCACTACATCTTCTTCCGATGGCTTATCAGCCAAAAATTCGTCTGTGATCCCGTTCACTCTCATAGCTGCTTCCGGCATGGGGAAAGGAGCCTTAATGTAGATATCCATTTCTGCTATTTGTTCCATTTTCTGGTCCCGAATTCTGTATTTCTTACCCGAAAACTGAACAATGCGGTCTTTATTGGAATTGATTCCGGTCGTTTCAGTGTCAATAACCGCAATGATACGGTCATCCTGAAACAGACTAAGCATACGATTCTTAGTTTTTAGCGTCCTCATAAAATGTCTCTCCTATTCGATTGTTATGTATTGTCGTTGTTGCATACGGAGTAGAAACTCCATTGTGTGTAGTCATGAAGCAAAGCACCGAATCTTTCAGATCAATTTTGGCTGCTGCTTTCGCAGCCATGTGATTTGAATAAGAACAAATTTCATATCGAAGCCCGTCCAGCCTTGTCCAGAATTCCAACACACAGGAGCAGACATTTTTTTCATAATATTTGTTCATTATCGGTGCATAAATCAAGGATTGCCCGGGACCTGATAAGAATTTTCCGCTTCGGGGGAAGCGTTCTGCTATCCCCCGAAATGGATCTCCTGTATCCGCCCGGAATTGAACACACAAAAAATCTCCAGCATTCTTTTTCGCTGCTTGTTTTGCTACGTGCCGCCAACACAAAAATGTGTAGCTTTGTTTCGATTCTTCATTTTGAAAAAGCTGAATTTCTTTCGCTTTGATAATTACAAGCTCATTTTCTTCATTTCCTAATCCTTTTTTAATCTTTTGTATAACGCCAAGGAAAACATTCTTCTTATCTTCTGTTGTAACTATCATTCTTCCGTAAGTGCCTCCAGCTCCTTCATACTAAGCGTACAGATTTCTCCCATCGCCTTTTTGAAATAATTTCTGGTTTCGTACCCCATTTTTCCGGGATACATCTCTGGAAATTGTAACAGCCATTGGAAAGCGGCTAAAACGGTAGGAAAATACGGACAATTTTGCGTTATATACTGTTTTCTTCTGACACCTACTTTTTCCGTATGTATCATTTTCATGATCTTTGAGATGATTTTTTCCTGTTCATCCATGCCTACAGAAATGGTCGATGCCTTTTTAAAGGTGGCTGTGATTTTAGCTTCTAATTCTGGCAACTGCTTTTCAATAGCATTTACCAACTCCTTACCGATTTCTTCTGGAGTTTTTTTGCTCCGATGAGGAGAAGAAAAGCTTTTGCCGATAAGAACCGAATTATCGCCATAGACCAAGATAGGCTGCACTGTTTGAGAAGATGTTCCGACATCAGACAGCGAATATTTTACCCCCAGTTTGACTTGCGTCTTGCCCATATCAACTGTTTTATCCTGAAAGATCAATTCAATCGTCGTATAATAATTGCTTAACTCCCAGCCCAACGTTGTAACATCATGATTTTCCTGAAAATTCTGAAGCTCTCTCAAAATAAAGTGCTGTGGAATATACGCATATTTGGTAGAAGCTGCATGAAATCCTTTCACCCAGGAACTGTCCTTTTCTTCCTTCCGCCCAATGATAATAAACTCTTTTGCCTGAACGCAGCGGGACGCTAAATAACAGTACGCAAAAATGTTCGTTCCTTTCGCCAATGTCCCTGTTTCCAAGCGCTGACATAAGGCCGTAAGAAATTTTTTTGATGGAGTCACGATGATTTTCTTTTGATCATGTACGGTCAAGAAGAAACCGATCTGCTCAATTTCTTTTATCTGGTTCTGCAAGGATAAGAATACTTCTGATGTTGGTTTGTATCTTCCGATATTGCATTTTTCGGCTGAAAAAATAGACTCATCACTCAGCAGAATAGAGTCTTTCATTTCCATAGGGTCCAATACCACAAATCTTGGAGATGCATGCTCTTTGTCTGATTTTGCAATCACACAATGAATCCTCATGCTTTCTGGATTTCGTACCGGAATAATCACTGTTCGGTTGTCCATGTCGTGCAACGCTTCTTGAAATTTCTCATAGTCATTTCCTGTCACAAGATAATTGTCGCTTACCTTACTTTTAACACCTAACTTTTTCCCATTTGACATAATGTTTTTCTCCTTTCGTTTTCATGCTCCTGTCATCTGTTTCTTTTGCGGTTCAGTAATAGTATTCCGAAAACCTCCAAAAATAAGTCCGAAAAGACACCAGAGCTTTTCCCTGGTGTCTCATCGTTAAAACAGGACTCGGAAGATGAATGTAATTCCTTCATGGAATCCAAATAAAAACGCAGAAAGGACAATGCAAAAGAGAAGAACATACAATGTATCAAAAAAAAGCTCTTTTCCTTTTGGAAAATACATCTTCTGCAGGATTGCTGCGAGTTTCTTTCCTTTTTTAAATTCTGGTTTTTTCATCAGAAAATTCCTCCTTTTTCCAACATAGAACTGTATTTTCCATTCTGAGACTTGGCAATGCACTGGGTTCGAAATTCCAGACTCACACCCACAGTTATGACGATAGATGTTCCGAGAAAAGCGATTCCACTTAAATGCCAAATACCGGATAATACTGCCGGAACCATTGCGATAACGCACAATCCAACTGCTCCAATCAAAACTACTTCGTTCGATTTTTTATGCAGGTATGCTGCTGTTTCCTTGCCCGGACGGATAGAATAGACGTTTGCTCCTTTCTTTTTGAGGTCCATAGCAACCTCCGTTGGGTTAAAAATGATTTCTGCATAATAGAAAGAGAAGCCAATAATCATCGCAATGTAGAATATAGCTCCGATGCTATAGTAAAAATTCTCTTTCTGAAACCAATATGATGTATTCAAAAACTTTAAAGCGGTTAAATTTTCCTTTCCAATGAATGCAGCAATCATAGAAGGAAATGTTAAAATAGACGATGCAAAAATAATTGGGACTACGGTTCCAGGGCAGGCTTTAAGTGGTAAGGTACTTTTCATAGATGCCCCTTTGATTTTCTGCGAATGCGTAATCGGAATGCGTCTTTCTGCAGCCTGCAGGCATACGGTATACGCAAATAATGCAATAACAAAGAGGACAATCAGGATACTCGAAATCACTTTATATGCTATCTGCTTTTCAGAAATCATTGTCTGATATACAGATAATGCATCGCTCGGATAAGATGCCAGAATATTGAATAATAAGATCAACGACGATCCGTTAAAATCATATTTCTTACGAATCAGCTCGCCTGCTAAACTTGCAACAACTGATCCAGCCGTCCAGATAAGCATAACAAGTAAAATCCAATACCATTTTGCCGAGACAAGCAATCCTTTTTTGCCGAATGAAATAGCAATCATACTGCTCTCCATCAATGCCACGAATCCACCCAGCACAAGAGTAATGATATGAATCCGCTTCCGTTCATCCTCCATGCCCTTTTCCATTTCGTGAATGTGAGGATAGATGACTCCAGCCAGCTGAACCATAATAGATGCTGTAATATATGGAGTTATTGACAATGCCATGATAGACATCCCGGACAGACCATTTCCTGTCATGGCATCAATGAAAGTTAATGCAGAATTATCATGAATGAGTGTTTTAAAGTAATCTGGATTTGTTCCCGGCGTAGGAATTGTTGCCAATAAGCGAATCCCCATTAAAATCAGGAAAGAATACAGGCATTCTTTTCTAACCTGTTTAGATTTAAAAATTGATTTCCATGTTTTCATTTTTTCCTCCTTATGATTGAGCTGGAACATCCGCGGAAGGTACCGAAAAGATAAAGTCAGCCCCCTCTAATTCCGGCAAAATGTTCATCAATTCTTTTTCTTTTGCTGCGATTTCCTTTTGGCTTTCTTCTTGTAACAGAATCTTCATCATCTGATCTATATTTTTCATGAGACATTCAGGTGGAATTTGTTTTCCAAAGGAAACTTGATTCAAAATTCGATTACACACTTGATGCCTTGCTTCTGTTCTGCAACGTTCTTTTTTGGTTGGATAGACAATCTGATCTTTTGCAATTTGCGGGATTCCATTTCCAAAGTTAATCGTCATCGGCGTGGCTGTTTTTTCCATCAGCGATTTCCACAATTTTGTCTTAGAATTATTCGGATCTTCATATTCCGATTCACTAACGGAATACTCTTCCAACCGATGAAAAGCCTTCAAAAATTCATTTTGCATACAAGAAATCGCAAAGTAGGTGTAATCTGCCTCCGTAAACACCTGTCCATAAACCTGCAGATTATATGGAGTCTTTAACCCCTGCAATTGTGCCACACGAATCTCCTCTTCAGTGCGGCTGCAGGCACACTCGTAAATGGAAACCGTTGGATCGCGCGTATACACATTCAAAGCAATTTTGTCCACCAAAAAAGCAATTTCATTGCCTAACAGTTTCGCGTATGTACGCGCTCTAATTTTGTTGACAGACATGCTTATCTTTTTGATTTCCTGTGTTATGCCTGTCAAATCCGTACCTTGTAAGCGATACCCTCTTAATACCATACCTATTCCTCCTTTATAAATTTTCAGGTGCATAGATAGTATTGAAAATAAAATAAAAATTTTGTATTCACGTACGAGAAAAAACGGGATTTTCCATTTTTTTTCCATTTTTTTTCGTACGTGAATACCGAAAATTTGAAAATGATAGCTGGATATAATATAATGAACTCACGGAGACGGAAAATAATAGCAAAATGCTTTTTTACATAATGTCGGAAGGAGGTCACAATGACAAAGTATGATTTATATAAAAGCATTACTCTTTTCCTCTTGTATCAGGTTCCTGAAAATACAAGTGCATCTGATGTAGAAATTTACAAAGTTTGGCGCAACATGAGCGGGAATTTTCTCGTCGATGATACTTTTGTTGCATCACTTTTAGAATATGTGCATGCCAAGAAACATGAAGATCGGAATGTCATGAAGGCATTAGCACAAATTGATGGATTTATTTCTAATTAAGGAGGATACTATGGTAGATGTTGAAAAAGAAATGATGAAAGAAATTATGGCAGATTATCATTCAGGTGACCCGCGGAAAGTGGCGTCAGCAAAAGAGCAGATTTTAAACAAAGCGCAGCGCCTGATCACATTTATGATCAAAAAATACTTCCCTACATATATACCCAGATACTACGATGAATTATATCAGGAATGCATGGTCGCTCTGTACGATGCCATCCCAAAATTTAATCCTGAACGTGCAACATTATCAACTTATCTGACAAAACCACTCCACCGGGCAATGTCCGCATACATCCACAGCCTTACTAATCGCTCCAATTCATACTATGGCAAACAGATGGATGATGTAAGACATGCTATTCACGTTCTGGAAACAGAGGGAAAACGCACTACTGAATCAAATATTGCGTTATATACGAATTATTCGCTCCGTCAGGTTCATGATATTTTATTCAGGCTGACTTATATTGACGAAGTATCCTATGACGGTACCGATGACGAAGATTCTCAGTCCAAACAGGATCATCTGGAAGCAAAAATGACATCTTATGTCAAAAACCCAGAGACAGAATATATCGAGGGTCAGGCTACGCTACTCTTAAACACGGCCCTTACAAAGCTTAATCCTACAGATCTTAAAATTTTAATGACAAAATTTGACAGTTCTGAAACCGGAGAGGCTTCCTATGCTTCAACAGCCAAAAAGCTGGGGCTTCCAGTCTCCAAAGTCAAACGGTCTATTACCAGATCTCTCCGAATTTTGCGTAATGATGATGGATTAAAAGATTGGTTCGAATACCAGAACAATGACTACAACAGCGTTGACGGTGATTTGGTTGGACTCGGATTATCAGATGAGCAGTTAAATGATTATGAAGAAATGGATAACGATATTATGGTGTCCATCGGAATTTCTCCTGAAGAGCCGACATCCAAAGCACGAACTCCTAAGAAACGCATTTCCTTTAGCGTAACTATCGACGGTGATTTTTCGGATAGTATTATCCTTAAAGTGCAGGGAAATGGTCAGATCAAGAAAGAATATGTATAAAAGAAAGCTTCCGGAACTTTTTTATGTTTCCGGAAGCTTTTTCTCATCTCTTTTTCTTTTTTACTTTTGCTTTTTCAATCATCATAGCATGTGCAAATTCTGTCGCATCTTCATGGATCACTACAACAGGAACTGTATAATCCACGCAAAAAATTGCCAGTAAATCATCTGCGCGAATCTTTGTTTTTCCCTGCATTATGTATGTATGAGATGTGCATTGTTCTGCAGCTCTTGAAAATCGAATAATATCATCTACACTTTTAAATTGCATTACAGTTTCTGTCATATCCCAGCCCTTTCTCTGGAATAAACGATTCCGTTTACTCCAAGTACACTTCGGCAATATAGTCCTGATTATTCTTTTCTACAATGGCGATACCGACCTGCGTGTAGCCGGTAGACATTCTCAAACCTCTGCTTCCTTCATTTGACTGAAATTTAGCATCGATTTCATCGGCTGATTTCACACTGACTTTCCAAATATTTTCAGAGACATCATCGCCGTTTCCACCATATTTTTGAGCCAGCTCCGACAATGTTCCATATAATGGCGAATCATCAGAGCTATAATCATATATAGCCATATCAGCGGCCTTCAAAACAGCCAATTTATAGGTAAGACTATTTGTGTTCATTTGTAATTGCCCTAATCCGGCACTTGCACGATCTGCATTCAATTTTGCCAGCAGTTCAGCCGCTTTTGTTGTATCATAGCTTACTTTTCCCGATACTCTTGCCACTTCAGCATCTATTGTGTCTGCTGCTGATGCCGCGGAAGGATCTTCTGAAACATTAAGTTTTTCTCGGCTTACCTCATATGGGCCGTCTTTTTGGGTACTTATAAGGGTTCCATTTGTATCATATACGCTTGTAACGGTTGTCTTATAGGTGATGCAATATCCATCTTCTGTTTTCGTGCTTACATTGGTTTCTGTTTTCGTATAAGTACCATCACCGTTATCAATCTGACTGGATTCTGCTCCACTGCCGCCTACGATAACACCGTTATTTCCTGAATTTTGGGTTCCGTCACCGGAATCTGCCGATAGGTCACCCTGATTTGCGTTATCTTTTTTTGCTTCGGACCATTCCTGTAAGTCTGAGGTGGAACTTTTTGGAGGATCTGTTACCTTCCATACATAGTTCTCCCCATCCTTTACTCTCTCCCGATACCCAGTAAGGACTCCATTATCATTATATAGTCCATACACATTTCCTGATTTATGCACATAATGCGTTGTATCAATTGTCGTGGCATCGGCTCCATCATCCAACGGAACCCCGTTTTCGTTTACAGGCACGTATGCGTATGATCCATCTTCATTACGGACATATTGCTGGTAAGAAGAAGTTCCATCTTTGTCTGTTACTTTGTATATATGATCCAGTCCATCCACCTTTTCATAATGTTCTGCATTAGGATCTTCAATATCCGTCCATAACCAAGAACCGTCTTCCTGCTGTGTTCGATGGCGGTATCCAACAATATTTCCCGAATCGTCCAATACCATGTAGACTTCATCCTCACCAGCTACTGGAAGATAATTAACTGGGATTTCCGGATCTAGTGTCCATTCTTCTTCAGCTGTTGGAGCAGTATACCGCGTTTCATACCATGCCACCTGCTGCTCGCCTTGCACATTATTGGGACGATTAATGGGCATTCGGAGTTTAATCCCCCACGCTGAGAAAAATACAATAAGCAGTGCTATAAAAGTAAAGAATAATTTTTTCATAAAAAGGCCTCCTACAGATTAGTATTGTAAAATAGGGCGCATGATTAAATTCATACGCCCTGCAATTCGTTTTACTCAATGATTTCAAGACATTTTGCTCCGCCTCTGTACGGAGTTACCCTCATTTTTATTTGTGTTTTTCCTGAATTGCATGCCTGAGATACAATTTCGGCTGTATTTTGGTCAAAAAAGCATACCCACTGCTTCGTATCCATCAGGATCTTTGCAACATAACCTTCTGTAGTGGCTACTGGAAAGGTCAATACGGTTACTGTTTTTTTATATACACGCACATTATTCTGCTGCAAATTCGCACTATTTGAATTAGGAGCTTGTCCATATCCTTGTGGCTGCATGGATGGCGGTGTATTTTGAGCAGGCATTTCTCGCTGCCCTACTGATCCATAAGACTGCTGTGAAGGATTTCCTTGTCCGTTTTGATTATAATAATCAGGACTATAATAATCGGTTGGATTCGTGTAACTATCATTGTAATTATAGCCATTCTTCCTCTGACTATATTCATTTTCCATCTGTGCCAGTCCAAGAGGAATCAGATGCTGACCCGCAAGCATTTGAAAAACACGGATATAATCAGTCACTTTCCGTAAAAGATTCTTCAGATCTCTTTCGCTTAACCGGATAAACACAGCAACTCCTTCCTGAAAAGTCCCTTTTCTTTCGTAGAATGATCCTGCAATCTGTCCAGGAGCCGCCTGAGCAAATCCATTTTTTATGCACAGATAATATGGGTTTCGACTCAGTTCTCCATTTTGAGCTTTTTCTGTGTACTGCAGCGCAAAATGGAAGGACTTGCACATTCCGTTGAACTGACCACCTGTTTCTGGGTGTTTGCCATAGATTTTCTGGGCGAAAAAGGATTTTTTTGCTTGCATACAATCTTTAATTTCATAAATATCAGAAATTTCAAGGTTAAAATATGCGAATTTAGACTTATCGCCCTTTCCGCCGCTAAAATCCTGCAGGGCAATCCGAATATTCCCTTCGATCAGTTCTGCAAAACGTTCCAGTGGGGCTTCCCTGATATTGCACCAAAAACTCAATGTTTTTGTGCTTGTCCGCAATACTGCTGCCTGTGTTGTCGTTTCTTTATAATTTTTTGCCATTTTATTGTTACTCCTCATCTACATAAAATTCAGCATCGCGGAGAGTTCTTTTTTGAAACTTGTCTCCGTCTCAGCATTTTTACTTGCGCAAAAATCCAACATACGTAATCTCCGATGCTCTTTTCCATGAGAATATATTGTATACACTTCAAATGTCATATCAATCTTCTTGGGAGCATCCATCAGCAAATATTCTGCTGCCATCTGATAACCAGAACTTGGATACGGCATGGTAAAGAGTTTTATACTCTTACCGTCGCTTCCATTCTGCTCATAAAATTTTCCACGCACCGGGCTTAATTCAAGATTCCGGATAAAAAATACAGGTTCCGGATTTCCTTCGCCAAATGGTGCAAAGAACTCCATTTTTTCATACAGTTCCGGAATTTCTTCTTTTGTAACTTCCAAATCGTACAAAATACGCTTTTCTCGATACAGCACTGGAATATCAAGTTTTCTCACCTTGTTTCGGAACAACATAAGATTTTTTTCTGGTATTGTCATTCCTGCAGCGCCGGCATGTCCGCCGTAGGCAAAAAAATACTCCTTACACGGATCTAAAACCTGGTTCTTCAGATGGATATTTCCATATGTTCTTCCAGATCCTTTCAATTTCTCGCCATCCTGTGCATGCGCAAACACAATTACTGGACGCATATATTTTTCCGCCAGTTTTCCGGCAACAATACCCATAACACCTTCCGACACTTGTGTATCATAGATGATATATACCGCATCGTCAGCCAAGCATTGCTGAGATATTAATGCATCAGACCTTTCCAATGCTTCTTCTGTAATACGCCTACGATCTACATTTCTTTCAATAACAGTATCCGCAAGCGCATGCAACTTCAAAAGCTGTTCGTCGTAATCCAGTGCAAAAACATCCAATTCTTGCGACAGCAAATGGAAAATATCCATCGCCCCATCATCCAGCAATCGACCGGATGCGTTGCATACCGGACCTATTTTATAGCCATAGTCTTCGGCTGTAATCTTCTCCAGTCGCATTTTTCGGACTAGCGCAAGAACTCCAGACGTAGCAATTCCGCGATTGATTAGCTTCAGGCTCTGCCGAACCAGATAACGGTTTGCTCCGATCAGCGGAACGACATCTGCCACTGTAGCAATTCCAGCTAATACCAGCAACTTATCCAATAAATCCTTATTTGTTATAAGCATTTCCGCAAAGCGGTATGCGAGGCCTGCTCCGCAATAATGTTTAAAAGTAGACATTCCTTCACAGTGTGGGTCCACGATAATATCCGCGCACGGAAGTTCCTCTCCGCTTAAATGGTGATCCAGAATAATAACATCGATACCTTTATCTTTTGCTTTCTTTATGGCATCAATTGCTGCGATTCCATTATCGACCGTGATAATTAACCCACTTTCTGATTCGTCGATGATTTTTTTAGATAAACCATAACCTTCTGAATACCTTCTTGGCAGCCTTACAGACACCTCTGCGTATTCAGCAAGGGAATTTGCCTTGAGATATGAAATGATTGCATCATACAGAATTGCTGATGCGTTCATTCCGTCTGCGTCATAATCACCCACGATTTTGATCTGCAGTATTTCTTTTTCTTCTGCAGCATCATTTACTTTTTTCTTGAAGAACTCAACCGCCCGATCCATATTATGAATATAAGGATTTGGCTGTGGTGTTAGAAATGCTTTCAGCGACATTCCTGTGTTTCGTTCAATAACTTCTTCCATTGTCATGCAAGAATCTCTTTTGGTATACTCTTTCATACTTATTTTCCTTTCTGGACATAATGTTTTTCAGATCTATTTATAGCTACTCCTTTCTTTTCATATTGACCTGATATTTATAGAATTGTTAATTGATCGCAAAACAAAAAGACCGGGATTATTCCCGATCCTTTTGCTTTTTGATTTCAGTATTTAAGATGTACGTCAAGATCTACCTTGTCACCTGTGTCTGACTCTGAGGATTTCAACTCTTTAATAAACGGAGAAATTTCCCCTGAATTTCCCTGATAAGACAATAACTGCAATTCTTTTTTTGCTCTTGTGCAGCCCACGTAGAACAAGCGGCGTTCCTCTTCCAGATCCTCTACAGTCCCCTGTTTTGCAAATGGAATCGTGTTCTTTACACAATTGAGGATATATACACGATCCCATTCCAGACCTTTTGAACGGTGAAGTGTTGACAAAGCGATTCCATCATGCTTTCGCAGTTGTTCCTGTAAAATGATTTTATGTTTTCGAACGTACGCATCCCATTCTTTCCAATCATTATGTTTTTCTGCATCCGCTTTATAACTGTTCCAGTAAAAATATAATTCTCCCGGAGACATATTTCGGTATTCTGCATAATCATGGAGAAATATTTTGTACCTGCCAAAACTTTCTAAAATCTTTAAGGTATCTACCGGATTTTTATCTTCAAGCTTTTTAAACAGATAAAACATATCTTCCACGCTATCCATTGCCTTTGATCTTTTCCATTTTCCGTCTGGAAGGGTGGCTGCCACATGCATCAGTTGTTTCAGTGACCCATCCGTTTTGAAGAAACGCGAATCAAATAGAAATCTTTGAGGATGATTTAGAATTCTATTCAAATCCATTTTGTTTCCTATACCGTTTCCCAATTTGTGATAACTCAAAATATCACGATAAATCCAATGGTCATACTTATCCTGTATAGGCTCTGTACACCAAAATGGGATTTTTTCTGTGATCAAAAGGTCACTTACCTGCACTGCTTCTTTATTGGTTCGGTATAATATGCTGGTATTACGATACTCGTCCATTGACATTTTCTTTTCGAGAATCATTTTTACCAGGCCCCGTTGTTCAGCATCTATATCATTATAGGTCTGATGATGCACAATCCCCTCTTCCTCATGACTCGCCAGAAATTCCTTATCGAATCTTTCCTTATTGTGATGGATCAAATTTGATGCACACTCAATAATCTTACGATCCGAACGATAATTCATGGACAGATGCAAGGACACTGCATTAGGATAATGTTCGGCAAATTTAAGCATGATTTCTGGCTTTGCACCACGAAATCCATAAATTGACTGATCATCATCGCCAACAACAGCAATATTTCCATTTTCTCCTGCCAAAAGATACAGAATGTCTCGCTGAAGATAATTTGTGTCCTGAAACTCATCAATCTGAATGTATTGATACCTTTCCTGTAGCCACTCCAAACACGTTTTATCGTTTTTCATCAATTCATATGCTTTCAGCAACATGTCATCATAGTCAATCTTACCTAAAGCATCTTTCCAGTTTTCGTACGCCTTAAACAGTTCATCGAACAGTTCTTTTTCACCGCAATTTGGTTCAAACTGGGCTAATGGACACATACTGTTTTTGCAAACAGCTATGTCTAAGAGCAGCGCTTTAATATATTCCACTTTATCCACGATTTCTTTGTGGCGGACCAGCTGCTGAAAGAAAAATTCGTAGATATCACCTGTTGCCAAAACACATTCCGCATCAAAATGTGCGAATTTCTTTAACGTAGCCAGGCAAAAAGAATGGATCGTGCAAAAAGTGACCATTCCATCCTCTGCATACTTCTTCCAGAATCTTTGCTTCATTTCTCCAGCAGCAGCGGTTGTGAATGTTACCATTAAAATGTTCTCTGCAGGGACTCCCTGCTGAATCATTTCATGGATTCTTCCCAGCAGAGTTGTCGTTTTTCCACTGCCGGGGCAAGCCACTAAAATCAGCTGCCCCTTAATTGTCTCAATTGCTTTTTGCTGTTCTTCGTTAAACATTTGCTTTTTCCTCCGCATTTGCAGCTGGTTTATACACTTTTACGCCAAGGCCAAAAATACGATCTGACATTTCGCCTGGATTAAGTGTCTTTTCGACCTGCTCATACTGATACATAGACGCATCAATTACGTCAATTTCGTGTAACAGCATTGCTTCCTTGACTGCCGGCATGGTAATTGCGCCATACTCTAACTGTCCGTGATGTGCAACAATACAGTGCTTTAACAGACGGATTTTTTCTGCCGGATATGTAGGGTTTTCAAAGCTCTTGCGGTCGATCATTTCGATAGCAAGCAATGTATGACCAAACAGGTTTCCATCAACCGTATATTCAGCCACTCCCGTTGCATCTGTATCTAACTCCTGCAGTTTGCCGATATCATGCAGGATAACTGCTGAATACAGCAACTCTTTATCAAAACGGTAAACTCTTGATAAAATGACTGCCGTCTTGAGCATTCTGAGCATATGATACAGCAGGCCTCCATAGCAGTTATGATGGATCGTTTTTGCAGCTGCCCAGTACAGCAGCTTATCCGCATTTTCATCCAAAATTCCCATAACCAGCGGATATAACTCCGTTTCAGAGATTTCTTTTGAAAGGATACTCTTGATTTCGTCCATCATGTCCTGCGATGGAATAGGTGCTGTCAGAAGATAATCTTCCAGTTTTGCATCATCTGGAGCAGCCTGATACTCTTTGACTTCATATGTTTCTACTCCATTATACAGCTTTTTGTACAACTGAACGGAAATCACACTCTTTTCCTGCACTTTGTAGATGTCTTTTTTCTCAGTATTCCACAGATTTGCTGTGATAGCGATGTCTCCATCCAACAGATGAAACGTGCAAAATGGCTTTTTAGATTTTGTTTCCCTCTCTTCGATGGCTCCCAGGAATGCGACGGTCCATGTAGCTGTGTCAAGGGCAATTTCTTTGAATTTTGGATACATAATTTTTCCTCTCTTTCTTTTAAGACAAATTGTTTTTCAGACCATATGATATTTAAGCTCCTCTCATGCTTATTGATCTGATTATATATAGTATGTAGAAATTACCCATAAATAAAAAATACCCGGATACCTTCTCTCTTGAGAAGTATCCGGGTATCTATTGCTTAAATCACCAAAAAGCCCTTTTTCTTCTTGATTTCGTCTAACTCTTCTGGAGTCACTCCTGTGCTTTTCATGATTTGTACATCTGAAACTTTGTTTTTTATTAAAGATTCAATCATTCTATTAAATCTCTTTCTTTCTTCTATCTTTTCCATTTCACGACCTTTTGCAATTCCTTCTTCTATAAGTTCTTCCATTACACTACTCATGTCCACGACCCCTTTCTTCGTTTCTTTAAAATATCGTACACGTTCAGCCAAGATACTGTACTTCATGTTCTCCGCATTGACGCAGAAAAAGTCATGCATTAGCTTTCCCAACGCTGTTTCATCTTGGATTTGAGCATTGACATAAATAATATGTGCCTCATCATTAAAGTTTTCGCCTGTTTCCTTCACGATTCTGTCAATATGATAAATAGGATGCCTTGCCTGCATAACATCATTTTCTGTGATAAAAATGACGTACGTTTCCTTGAGGTTTTCATATTGATTACCAGCCTCCGTTATGTTCGCATCTAAGAGGCTGCTATTATAGCGCGCTCTTTTGGCCTGCGCTCCATGATCATTTTTCTGGACCTCGATATTGTATATCTTTCCAGAATCATCTACCGCCAGAATATCCAGCCGGACAGCTCTTCCTTGAAGATTGCTAATCCCATGCTGTAAATTAACACTTTCCACATGCAAATCCGTCCTGTCCAAGATGATTTGAAGCAGTAGTTCGACACAGCTTTTGTCTTCAAACACTTTATTCATAAACACATCATCGATCAAGCGAAATTGACGGATACGTTGCAAATCAGCTTCTTGCTTTTTCGTAAGATCAAAGGGATCAACTTGTTCTCCCATAGATTCCTTTTCTTTTGAATAGTCTAACATAATTTTTTCTCCTTTACAATCATCACTCCATTTTTGATTGATTTATTTCCATCAAAAAGCAAATGGATCATGTAAAGAAGCAGATTTTTTTAATCCTAAGTACATAGATTTTCCTCCTTTTAGACAAATTGTTTTTCAGATCTGATTTTGTTCTCCTTTCTTGATATTTGATCTGATATGAATAGAATGGAAAATCTTATTAAAAACAAATGTTCTTAGGATTCGGCATCATTTTCTTCCTGTGAAATATATTTTTGAGCCTGTTGCTCCATAAATTGCTGAATTTCTTCCTCACTCATATGATACGATTCCGCGTATTCTTCTATCGTCTGTTGTTGCTCGGCAGCGAGATCTTCCAAAATCATGTTAAGTTCCTGCTTTTTTGCTTCAAAATCTTTGGAAGTATATTGCGTAAAGCCTTCCGCCTGGCTTACCTGCTCCCATAAATTGATTTCATCTTTGGTCATATTGGCCTGATCCTGTGTAATCCATATTCCTTCCAAAGTTCTTTCCCTTAATTCTTCAAAGGAATCCATATCCAAATATTGTTGGATAAAATCATCGGATAATTCGGGAGCAACATGGTATTCTTCTGCTTTTGCTTCAACATTCTTTTCCATCTGCTGCTCTACAGACTTCTGATCTGGAACAACAATAGCCGGAGGGCTTGCTGGTTCCATAGAACATGCTGTCAAACATGTACTCAGCACCACGAAAGCGATTATTTTCTTTGACATATGATCACACCTTTCATATCATTTTTCTTTTCCATATAAGAATGTCAAAAAGCGGCAAAGATAAGAAAAATCTCCTATGTGAAATTTCTTATTTTAAATATTTTCAATACTATAGATATACATCTATAAAGGAGGCCACTATAAATGAATAGAAAAGAAATCGCAGAAATTCGAAAGCTGCTCTGCATGCAAAAAACCCAATTCACACTATCTACGGATGTTATGTTAATTCTGAGAAAGATCTCTTATCTGAATTCAAGCATCCGGCCTTATCCCTTCCAGAGGATGAACTTTTCAAATATCTGGACATCTTCAGAAAAGCTCTTTCCGGAAAGAAGGAAAAAAATTTAACACAGGTGGATTTTCCTCTGTCGGAAGAATCTGCCGGTGGAACACAACACTTTTTATATCAATTTTGCAATGGAACGGGTGATATTCAGGAAGATGCGTTGGAAGAATTGTATGGAATCATCATAGAAAATTATACTACAGTGGAAAACTATGCCATCCTTGTTGCTCTGGGGGCTTATGATGTCCCGGGAAAGGCTACGGACGGAACGATAATGGATGATGCCTCCGAAACCACTTATTGCTTCATGATCTGCTGTATTTGCCCTGTTAAAAAGACAAGCAATGATCTCGGATATAATGAAAAGGAAGCCGTTTTTGAAAATCTTGTCCGGCTTGAAAAGGTCGCTCCGCCTGAAAATGCGTTTTTGTTTCCTTCTTTCGATGATCGCGCTTCAAACTGTCATTCTCTTCTCTATTATTCAAGAAGGGATATGCACGCGGAGTTCGTTGCAAACGGACTTAACTGTCAGCTCCCGTTATGGGAACCCGATCAAAAACAGTATTTTCAGGCAGCTGTTGATACTGCTTTTTCGTCACAGTACACTGTAGAAACATCCATTGAACTTTATCAGAACATCTGTGAAAAAGCGGAAGAATTGGAAGATCCAACAATCTCTAAAAACGGTTTACATCATATTTTGGAACAATGCGGCGCTACGGAAGACGATTTAAACGCATTTGACAGGGAGTTCCCAGATAATGTTGTCTTACATTCGAACAGCATCATCGATACCCGCAAATGCACCATATCCGCCTATGGTATGACGCTCAAAGTCGACCGCGATCAGTTGGATCTGCTCGAAACAAGAAATATTGATGGACAAACATATCTTTGTATCCCCGTCACAAACAACTTTCGTGTGAATGATGTTGAAATTAAGGGATAAGAAAAAGGACGACAGTACATATGGCTGCCGTCCTTTTCAATGTTTTCATTTCATACGATAAAATTTCTCCTCAGAGTAAAGGAGGGAGAGTCCCGCAGGCTCCTCCCCCGTCTGTAGGCTTCACAAGTTTCTACAGAACGATCACCAAGCTTAGTATATGGCATTTTGAACGGTCTTTCAATGTTCCAAGGCCTTCCCATACCATATTAGCTCAGAATCATTCTATGCTATTGTATAGCTTTCCGCAGATCTTTTTATTCCTGAACTGCATCTGATTAGATGTCTGTGACACTCCAATCTGCTCCATAATTTATCAGATTCCTAGCCCATAGAATAAAATTTTGCCTTAAAATAAACAACTTTCGTGTGCGCGTAATCGTGTAAAAAAAATATAACGAGTTTCATTTTCCGACCATCTTTGTACCACTGACACGTTTCCGTTTCCTGCAACTCGGTGCAATTTGGTGCAACATTGAATTCTTCTTAAATATCTGTGGTTCCACTAAAACACTGTATTTAAGCCTTAAAACAGTTTCGTTTAACAAGAGTAGTGCATCATAGGCGAGCTTTTCGCACTGATCCAGCGCATCCTGTGCCGTCACAGGCTGCGCGGACACAAGGACAGGGGCTTTTCCCGCTGTGTTTTTTGTTTCTGTATCGTTCATTTATATGTTCATACCTTTTCTGAAGAATAAATATAAGAAGTACAACCATGGTCATACCTGCACAATTTTAGCATGAAACCTAAAATTGTGCAAGATTCGCAAGATCAGAAAATCGAAATCACGCGTCCCGTTTCTGCTATGGTTCGGTGGGAAATGGAAATTACGGTACGGTTTTTGGAAACTCTTTGCAATGCATTTAATACCATTTTTTCCGTCTCTGCATCAAGGTTTGCGGTAATCTCATCGAGGAGCAGAATTTCAGGCTCCGCTGCGGCTGCACGTGCAATCGAGAGAAGCTGCCACTGACCCTGTGAGAAGAGATCCTGTGTACAGATCGTATCATATTGGTACGGAAGCGCCTCGATGGTCTTTTCAAGTCCGGTCAGTTCTGCCGCTTTTTTTACATCCGCATTCGAAATCTTCGAATCATACAGTGTAATCTGGTCTTTTACCGACCCCGGCACCATGTGGAACGACTGCTCCACATAGCCGAAAACCTTTCGTTTCTTCGCATCCGGCAGATCGACAGATGGAACGCCCCAAATCAGAACCATTCCTTTCTGTGGCTCATATAAACCGAGCAGCAGTTTGAAAATAGTACTCTTTCCGGCACCCGTTCGTCCCAAAAGTGTTACCTGCTCGCCTTTTTTGATCTGCAGACTTACATCGTTTAAGATGACCTGGCTTTCGTCATATCCAAACGTCACATTTTTTAGCTCAGCCGCTATGCCGTAATCTGTATTTTCAGTCAGCGCAGCCGGCTCTTTCTTCTCTTCCAGGCTGTAAAATTCATTGATTCTTTCCATACCGGCAAACGCAGACTGAATTGTCTGGATTTCCATACCAAGGCTTTCGACCGGAGCAAAGATCTGGGAAATATAGTTTATAACAGCAACGGCGGTTCCGGCGGACATGCCGAACAGTTTTAAAACGGTCGAATTGCCGGAGGCCGAAAGCAGCATGACAACAGCAACAACAATGGCATTTAAAATCAGGATGACCGGAGAATAGACGGCATCGTAAAAATTGGTCTTCTCCATTGCGCTGTAGCTGTCATCAATATAGTGCGCATACTGCTGGTCCATATACGTCTCTTTCTGCAGACAGTGGATGGTACGGATGTTGTGTAGCGTCTCCGGAACGTGACCCGAAGCACGGCTGACTGCACGGCGGTTGGCAATCTGGGAGGCCAGCATGTTTTTCTGGACATAACGGGTAAAGAGGAACAGAACAGGGAGTAAAATAATCAGAACAATCGTAAGTCCACGATTAGTCACCCAGATGACGGCAAGAATGCTTAAGATTTTGCACGCATCGGCAAACATACTGATGATCCCGGAGGTAAACAGGTTTTCCACTGTGTCGACGTCACCGACAAATCTTGATACAAGAGCGCCCGGCTCCTGGCGGTTCAGCTCGTTGGCGGATAGGCGTCCGAACTTTTCCATCAGACTGCTTCGGAGTGCATGTGTAATTTTCTGGCCGAATACCGTCAGAAGACTCTCTCGTGCCGACTCCAGAAGACCCGTCAGGGCAAGAAGTCCGAAATACAGCAGAATTCCTTCCATCCAGAGGGTATGCTTCTTTGTCAAAAGGTCAATCAGCTGTGCCAGCACAAGAGGCGGGAACAGTGCGAAAATAACCGCACCGCAGACGACCGCAAAAAGTGCGGCTGATAAAACGCCGTGTTTTCGAACGGTTTCTTTGATTACCCGCAATACAGATTCTTTCTTTTGCATCAAAAGCTGCCTCCTTTCGTCTGATTGCTGCAGAGCTCTGCGTAGGACGGAACCGTTGCAAGGAGTTCCTCATGTGTGCCGACCTTCGTATGGCACTCATCCATCCAGATGACCTGATCCATCTGGTCGAACAGATAGAGGCGATGGGAAATGAGGATTATAATAGAGTCTTTTGCCAGCTCCTTTAAATTTAAAAAAATTTGTGCTTCCGTCTCTTTGTCGAGTGCCGAAAACGGATCGTCGAGAACCAGAACCGGCCGTTTGTGGTACAGGGTTCGCGCAAGGGCAAGGCGCTGCGCCTGACCACCGGAGAGGCGGACACCGCCCGTTCCGACCAGGGTATGGATTCCGTTTTCCATTGCTTTCACTTCATCTTCCAGGCAGACGACTCGGATCATCTCCTCTGCGCCCTCTTTTCCCCCGAGACGGATATTCTCTTCCACGCTTCCATGGAACAGCTCCGGGTCATGGCCAAGATAACCGACCATGCGGTTCCGGTCTGCTTTTTCCATTTTTCCAAGTTCTTTTCCGCCGAAGGTGATGCTTCCCTCATACGGCGACTCGCAAAGAAAAGTCTTTCCAAGCGTTGACTTTCCGCATGCGACAGGTCCCGTTACACCGATGATCTGGCCAGGAGCCGCCTGAAACGACAGGTCATGGATGATCTCTTTTCCGTTTGGATAGGCAAAATGCAGGTGATCGACGTTAAGCTCTGCAGGCGCTGCGCCTGGAAGCTCCGGTTCTGTTTTGGAATTCTGCAGCAGAGGTTTGATTCGTTTCCAGGAAACCTGCGCTTTATGTACCGCATTAAAAAGCTTCGCAGCGCTCGATGATTTGGTGGCAAGCTTTGTGTAGCAGGACAAAAACGTGGTAAATACGGCGATGTTCCACGGTGTCCATCCCTCCTGCAGGACGTTTCTGCCTCCAAAATACAGGATAAACAGAATGCTCGTCATCGAGATCATACGGTAAATCGGCGGCATAGCTGTGTTCCAGATATTGGCGCGCACAGCGGCAGATTCGTAAGCCGAAAGATTCTCCTCATAAGCGGCCTTTCTGTCCTCCTCACAGCCAAAGACACGATACGTGATGGCATTTGTCGCACGGTCCAAGGTTGCAGCACTTAATGCACCCGACTGTACCTTATAGGCAGCGCCCGTTTTCTGTACCATGACCTTCATCTTTTCGGCAATCACGTAGGAAATGGGTGGGAAAATCATGCAGAGAAGAGCCAGTTTCCAGTCGTACCAGAGCAGCATACACGCATAGGCGAGAAGAGCAACACCGGTATCAAAGATTTCCGTTGTAAATTTCCGCATTCCTTCTACGCAATCGTCTACATCGAGAATGGCCTTCGTCAGTACATTTCCGGTACCTTCCGCTTCCAGCTCCAAACGGCTTTTGCGAACCAGCGTTCCGTAAAGAATCTGCTTCATATGCCGGTTGACGTTGTTGGCAAATCTTCTGACATAGAACCGTTTGAAATAGCGAGAAACCTGCACAATGCCAATACTCACGACATAGGCTGTGACCAGCATCAGCATCTGGTGGAAGGTTCCTGTGCCGCCGAGGAGATCAACCAGCTTTCCTGTCATTTTTCCCTCAAACCAGGGGCCTGCAAGAAGTCCCAGGTTATAGATGAGACCGGAAACCGCAACAAAGAAGAGAGTTTTCCATTCTTCCTGAAAGTAAGAGAGTACCCGGTTCGGGCGAAAGGATTCATCCTTCATCGCTGCTGCCTCCTTCTGCTGTTGTTTTTATTGATTTATCTGCTTTTTCCCTTAAAATTTTTGAAAGTTCTGCAAAATGATTCTGCCGTTCTTTTTTCGATTTCCAGTATAGCTTGTCCAGTGTTTCGCAGAAGCTCTCTGCCTCTTTTTCCGGAAGCTCTGTAAGCAGCCATTCGTAAAAGAATGTTTCAATTTCCGCTTTGGAATTTTTCAAGGATTCTGCTTTTTCCGTAGCATACAGAAGCTGGCTTCTGCCGTCCCACGGATTCGGTTTTCGGATCAGATATCCCTTTGTCTCAAGGCTTGCAGCGCGCCTTGCAGCGGCTCCTTTATCAATCTTTAACTGTTCGCGCACTTCCGTCTGGGTGATGCCCGGATGATGGCGCACCAGATGGATAAAGTCAAATTCTGCCGTACCGATGCCTTCTTCTTTCATTGCCTGCACCGTAAATTTCCCGGCTTCCCGCGCTATTTTTGTTATTTTCCGTTCTGTTGGATCCATTTTTCTGTTCCTCCTGTCCATTCTCGATCTGTTTCAAATAGATGCATATACAACTAATTAGATGATAGTACAACTAATCAAAATTGTCAATCTATAGATCTTCTGGTTGACGAAGTATCGTCCGAACTTTATAATAGAAGTATTCGGCTGTTAAAAACAGTCAGTCTATCAATAAGGAGATGTATCTTATATGGAAAAGAAACATACGCGCGGCAGCTTTACCGGATCGATCGGCTTCGTGCTTGCTGCCGCAGGAAGCGCGGTTGGACTGGGAAATATCTGGCGTTTCCCTTATCTCGCCGCAAAAGACGGAGGCGGAACCTTTATTTTAGTTTATATCGTACTGGCTCTGACCTTTGGATTTACCCTGCTCACAACTGATATTGCCATCGGAAGAAAAACCGGACAAAGTCCGCTTGTCGCTTACGGTAAAATTCACCCGGGCTGGAACGGTCTTGGCCTTCTCGCCAGTATCGTGCCGGTTGTCATCCTGCCTTACTACTGCTCCATTGGCGGCTGGGTATTAAAATACCTGTCTGTGTTTATCACCGGACAGGGCGCTGCCGCTGCCGAAGATGGTTACTTTACCGGCTATATTACCGGTACATGGCAGCCGATTGTGTGGTTAGGAATCTATCTTTTTCTTACCGCATTCGTTGTATATCGTGGTGTCAATAAGGGAATTGAAAACTACAGCAAAATTCTGATGCCGATCCTTCTGATTTTAATCATCGGAATTTCCATTTTTTCGCTGACACTGACCCATACCGATGCAGACGGTGTAGTCCGTACGGGACTGCAGGGTATGAAAATTTATCTCGTTCCGAATTTTAAAGGAATGACGCCGCAGAAATTTTTCACCGTCTTTGTCGATGCACTCGGACAGCTTTTCTTTTCGATCAGCGTTGCGATGGGTATCATGGTTGCCTACGGTTCCTACGTAAAAAAAGAAACAAACCTGATGAAATCGATCAATCAGATTGAGATTTTTGACACCATCGTTGCGCTGCTTGCCGGTTTGATGATCGTTCCTGCTGTATTTACCTTTATGGGAGCAGAGGGTATGTCCGCCGGCCCTGGTCTGATGTTTGTCTCCCTGCCGAAGGTCTTTCAGTCCATGGGAGCAGCAGGCGGCGTAATCGGAACCATTTTCTTTCTTATGGTCTCCTTTGCAGCCATTACATCTTCCGTATCGGTCATGGAGTCCATTGTTTCCTGTATGATCGACAAATTTCACATCAGCAGAAAGAAAAGCACGGTTATTGTAACCGTTTATGCATGTCTCGTCGGTATCATCGTATGCCTCGGCTACAATGCACTTTATTTTGAACTGAAGCTTCCAAATGGCGCAACGGCTCAGATCCTGGATGTCATGGATTTTATCAGCAATAACCTTCTGATGCCGCTTGTTGCACTTCTTTCCTGTATTCTGATCGGATGGGTTGTAAATCCGCAGGTCATCATCGATGAAGTGACGCTGGGAGGATATAAGTTCGGAAGAAAGAAGCTGTATATCGTCATGGTGAAGTTTATTGCACCCGTGCTCCTTGCCGCACTGCTGCTGCAGTCGTTCGGTATTTTAAACGTCTGATCACTGCGATACCAGATTGCTATGTGCTTTGCACTCACGCAATCTTCAAAAACATTCGTAATCCGCTCATTTTCCTTCGAAAAATGGCTCCTTACTTATGTTTTTGGCGAGTCAAGAGATCAAAAAAGCATGTTTCCCGGTGGCTTTTCCAGAAAACATGCTTTTTTTGTGCCTGTCTGCACATATTTCTAACAGGTGAAACCCTTACATCCTGCGAATTAACGTTCCATTTACACCAAGTATCTCTCCATCAAATTCCCGGGCAAAAAGTACTTCCCCGTCTCCTTTTACTTTTATCTCCTCATCCGATGCGTTGAGCAGAACTTCGATTTTATTTCCCTCTTCGTCTAGTTTAATATACTCTACACACCGATCATTTTCATAACCATTTGGAAAATGGAAATGCAGGCTTCTGCACACTTTTTCATTTCTTCGAAGCATGATCAGTTTCCGCATCGTTGCAATTTTTTTCTGATTCTCTTCGCTTTCAATTTCACTCCAAGGCATACATCTTCTGCAGTCCGGATCATGAGCGCCATCCATTGCGATCTCTGTTCCATAATAAATACAGGGGCTTCCCGGAAGCGTAAAAAGGATTGCAAGCTGCTGGTAGAACTTGTCCAGATCGTGAAAACGGTTCATCAGCCTCTCGGTATCGTGGGAATCCAGGAGATTAAAAAGTACATCGTTATTCTGCTGCATATACATGGTATAGCAACGGTTTACCATATATTCAAATTCTTCTTTTTTCATTGTTTTATCAAGAAAGAAATCATGGATTCCACTCAGCAGCGGGTAGTTCATGACAGAATCATATTCATCTCCCTGCAGCCACTGGCTTGCATCATGCCAGATTTCCCCCAGAAGATAAATATCCGGCTTTATCGTTTTTAAATGCTCTCTTATCCGCTTTAAGAACCTGTGCGACACTTCGTTTCCTACATCGAAACGAATTCCGTCGATATCAAACTCCCGTACCCAGTCCTCACAGATTTTACAGAAATACTGTATCACCTCTTCGTTGTTTGTGTTCAGCTTTGGCATCCCGTCTGTAAATGCAAAGGAATAGAACCGTCGGTCTCTGGTGTCTCCCCTTTTTTGAACCTGTTCCCAGTCCTCTACCATAAACCAGTCCGCATAACGAGACTCTTTTCCATGCTCCAGGATATCTATCCACGGCTCAAATTTTCTTCCACTATGATTAAACACTGCATCTACCATAATGCGGATTCCTTTTTCATGTGCTTCTTTGCAAAGCACTTTCATTGTATCCGCATCGCCAAAAAACGGATCTATTTTTGTATAATCGGTCGTGTCATATTTGTGGTTGGACTCTGCTTTCATGATCGGATTCAGATAAATACCGGTAATCCCAAGTTCCTGCAGATACGATAATCTCTGACGAATCCCTTCCAGGTTTCCTCCGAATTTTTCTTCGTTTGTTACGGTTCCGTGATTTCTCCAGGGCGTGATATCATCTCCGTTTTTTTCCGGTGTCCCGTTGCAGAACCGATCCGGGAAAATCTGATACCAGATCGTTTCGTTTACCCATGCCGGTGTGCGATTGATATCTGCCGGGTTCATCCAGGGTACAATAAAGCACTGCTGCATACGGCCATCCATCCGGAGCTGTTCTTCTGTCAGGAAACCATCCTCAAAATAATACCAGACTTCCTTTTCCGTCCGCAGCTCGAAATAATATTTGCATCTTTTGTATTCCGGAAGAAGCGTTGTTGTCCACCAGATCTGATAAGGCAGACGTTTTTTATATATCATTTCCTCTCTTTTTCCGATCCACTTTTCTTTTCCGCCCAAAATTCCGGCTTCATAAGGATCTCCGTAATGGATAAAAACCTGTTTTACATCATATCCTGTCTTGATATTGACAATCAGTCTGTCCTCATCCAGGGCATAACTCATCTGTTCTGAAGTTTTATGGTATACACCGCTAAATTCCATCTCATTTTCCTCCCGCATAGCTCTAAAGCTGTTTTTTGCATCCTTGTAAGAAACACGATCACTTTTTGTTTCGAATTGTTTCGTAACTTTACTATAATCCTTTTTTATTTCTTCGTCAATCAATTTCCATTTTTCCCTGCGCTTTCGTAAAATTCAGATAATTTTCAGGATGATTTTTGTGCAGGATGCTTTCTTTTTTCGAAACTTAACGAAACATTTCTTTTTCAAGGTATTGATTGCTTTTTATCTTATGATTTTATATAATGATACCGGGATCAAAAGGTCTTTTGACACCTATGATAGCTGGGAGTTTACATTTTTTGTTTTGTGAAAGGATTGCCGATTATGACTACCATTCAGGATATTGCTGATAAAATGGGAGTTTCCAAGAGCACGGTATCCAAAGCGCTCAATGACGCGCCTGATATCAGCGATGCTTTACGGAAACAGGTTTTGGAAACTGCCGTAGCTCTGGGTTATACGAAGCTGCGGCGTTATAAGAAACCGACGAAAAAAGTCTGTATTATAATAGAAAAAGAGAATATGCGGTATCAGGAACCGCATCATTTTGCCTATGATATCCTGGTGGGTTTTCGTCAGATGGCAGAACCGGCCGGATTTGATGTTGAAATTGTGCCTGTTGATATTAAGGCACAAAGAAACCGGCATTATGATGTTTTTATGCTGGAGCATGATTATATAGGAGCTTTTGTGGTCGGCTTTTCCCTGAGCGATCCCTGGATTCAGGACTTTAAGGTCAGCCGCACACCGGCTGTTCTTTTCGACAACTATATAGTAGGGAATCCTTCCACCGCTTATGTAGGTATTGATAATGAGGAGGGAATGGAGCTTGCCGTCTCTTATCTTGCCGGACTTGGACACCGGAAGATCGCCTATCTGAGCAGCTCCCTCGGTGCCCGGGTTCTCCAGGCACGCCATGCTGCCTTTCTCCGTTCCATGCACCAGCATGGACTGAAGACTTCTCCTGCTGCGATCGGCTGTTCTTATTATCTGTCAGAATGTATGGAAAAGCATCTTCCTCGTTTCCTGGAAAACGGAATTACTGCTATTATTTGCAACCAGGATACCCTTGCAAGTGCAACGCTCACGCAATGTCAGCAGCTGGGATTCCAGATTCCTGATGATATCAGCATTATCGGATTTGATGATCTGCCGATTGCTGCTTGTACGTCACCGCCCCTTACAACCATCAGACAAGATCGGCTGGAGCTCGGAAAAAGTGGATTTTTTGCATTGTCAAGTCTTCTCAATCACATCCCAATCAGTACGTATTTGTTGCATGCACAGCTGATTCAGCGGGAATCGACAGGGAAGGTTCCTTCATAAATTCATCTCATCAACAATATTTGCCGGTTTTGCAGTCATTTCTACCCATGCCGGTATAAAACCGCTTTTGACAGCGTTTCTTACAGATCTGACATTAGACCAGGCGGTACAGTAAAAAGGTACTTTTCCCCTGTTTATGATCTCTTTTGTAAGTCTGCTTGTCAGTGCAGAGGCAATCCCCTGTCGTCTGTATTCCGGCAAGACATCCACACCAATCTGCCACATATCGTCGCAATCGGCAGAACAGGCGGCAAGTCCCACCAGCGTACTTCCATCATATGCGCCGACGCCAAGTACATCCAGATTCTTCCGATCTTCGCAAAGCGCATTGCTCCATTCCGGTCGATACAAATCCTCAAAAGCTTCCTGTGTTAATACTCGTGTCACATAGGCACAGGAAAGAGTCGGTATCCGGCTGATGTCCGGCAGATAGTATTCTGCCATGAAACATATTTTGTGCCCTTTTTCAACTAAACGTTCATTCAGCCAATGCATGTTTGGTGTCTCAAAACAGTGGTAAAACTCGAATTTGTCTACATACGCAGATACCAGATCCATAGTCTCCGGTATGGAAGCCGCCATGATATTATTTCCATAGGAAACCAGATTGCAGGTAATAGGCTCTTTCAAATATTTGCGGGCCTTCTTTCCTAAATTTATGGGAACAACAACATTTTTGTCCGCCTTGAAATCTTCTACATGGCATCCCATATCTTCCGCAGACTGCCTCATGGCAATCTCCATCATTTCACGATTCGTCATATGCTTTTCTCCATTCTATCAGTTCAGTAACTTGGGGATGCGCAGACATGTCCATTTTGGAAACAGTGTCTATCATTCTCTGCATCCAGCCACCCAATCCTTCCGATTCTTTTCGTTTCGCAGATCATCTGCCAGGTATCTGCAGAATATGAAGCAGCACTCCCGCTGCCCGCTCCATTGCTGCCGGATCAATGGAGGAATAATTCATGACATACGTATTTTCCTGCTTTGCCGCCTCCGCTGTGTCTGCGTAATAGCCGGAGAGCGGCTTTAATTTTACACCGCGGGATTTCGCCTGCGTGACGATCTTCTCTTCTTTTTGATCGGTGCAAAGATGCATCAGGAAATGGACGCCCGCTTCTTCCTCTTCGATCGTCACGTAATCTCCGAGCGGTTTCTTTTCGAGCGCCTGCAGAATTAAGTCGCGTTTGTTCTGATAATAGTTCCGCAGCCGGTTGATATGTTTTTCGAAACTGCCATTCTCAATAAACTCTGCCAGTGTGTACTGTTCAAAGTTGGAAACGGTACACGAATAAAACGACAGCTCGCGGTAAAATTTCTCTGCCAGTGTCTGCGGCAGCACCATATAGCTGATCCGTACCGTGGAGGCAAGTGTTTTCGTAAACGTATTCATATAGATGACCTTGTCCGATACATCGATGCTCTGCAGCGTTGGAAACGGCTTTCCGCCGAGACGCAGCTCACTGTCGTAATCGTCCTCAATGATATAGTGATGATCCGATTTTGCCGCCCAGCCGAGCAGTTCATAACGGCGGCTGACCGGCATGACTGTCCCGGTTGGAAAGTGATGGGACGGGGATGTATGAATAATATCAACCAATCTTTTTTCCAGCTCCTGCACCGAAACACCGTCCTGATCGAGCGGCACTGGCTCGTACCGTACCTTCATGCTCTCATAAATCCGCGCAATTTTGTGATACCCGGGATCCTCTACTCCATAAACAAGATCGTTCCCAAGAAGCTGAATCAGAAGGTTATGCAGATACTCCGTTCCTGCACCGACAATAATCTGCTCCGGCAGCACCTGCATGCCGCGGAACTCACGCAGATATTTTGCAATCGCACTGCGCAGCTTTAAAATCCCGGCGCAGGGAGAATTGATCATCAGCTGGATGCGGTTGTCATTCAGGACAGCACGCACCGTCCGCGTCCAGATTGTGAAGGGAAAAATCTCGCTATCCGTCTGATTGCTGGAAAAATCCGCAAAATAGGAAGTCTCCCCGTTTGCCACCTGCAGGATCTCTTTCGGAACAGCATCCCGCATGGAATCCTCAATTTCCAGATCGGCCGCATAAAAGCCGCGCTTTGGCATGGAATACAGATAGCCTTCCGCAACAAGCTGCGCATAAGCATTCTCGACGGTAATCACACTGATGCCCAGATTTTTTGCGAACGTCCGTTTCGACGGCAGCTTCTCTCCAGGGCGGATGTTTCCCAGCAATATGTCATTTTTGATACATTTATATAAATATTCATACAGGGAATCTGACCCTATATTCGCAAAATTATACGTCAGCATCCGACCGTTCTCCTCTCATCTGACCTTACTGAATATATTTGTTTTGGCAATTTTTTTATAGTCACTTTACCAGTATACTGTGAGGCAGAGCAAAAGTAAAGCTAAAACAGAAACTAAAATTTTTCAGACACGGAGGAACTTATTATGACAGCAGCAAACGAGAGATACAAACTGAACAAAGAACTGGCACAGATGTTAAAAGGCGGCGTGATCATGGACGTTACCACTCCGGAGCAGGCGCATATTGCAGAGGAAGCTGGTGCCTGTGCCGTTATGGCACTGGAGCGGATTCCGGCAGACATCCGTGCCGCCGGCGGCGTTTCCCGTATGAGTGATCCGAAGATGATCCGCGGCATTCAGGAAGCCGTTTCCATTCCGGTTATGGCAAAATGCCGCATCGGCCACTTTGTAGAGGCACAGGTTCTTGAAGCCATCGAAATCGACTACATCGACGAGAGTGAGGTTCTCTCCCCGGCGGATGATGTCTACCATATCAACAAACGAAATTTCAAAGTACCGTTTGTCTGCGGTGCAAAGGATCTCGGCGAGGCACTCCGCCGGATCAATGAGGGAGCGTCTATGATCCGTACCAAAGGTGAGCCGGGAACCGGCGATATCGTACAGGCGGTCCGCCATATGAGAAAAATGAACAGCGAAATTCAGAAACTGACCTCAATGCGTGAGGATGAGCTGTTTGAGGCAGCCAAGGTCCTGCAGGTTCCGTACGATCTTGTTCAGTATGTTCATGATAACGGCCGTCTCCCGGTTGTCAACTTTGCAGCCGGCGGTGTGGCAACTCCTGCCGATGCAGCGCTGATGATGCAGCTTGGAGCAGAGGGTGTTTTTGTTGGTTCCGGTATCTTCAAATCCGGCAACCCAGCAAAACGTGCGGCTTCCATCGTAAAAGCCGTTACCAACTACACCGATGCGAAACTGATCGCAGAACTCTCCGCTGATCTCGGCGAGGCTATGGTCGGCATCAACGAGCAGGAAATCGCCTTACTGATGGCAGAAAGAGGAAAATAATGAAAATTGGAGTGCTTGCACTGCAGGGTGCGTTTGCAGAACATGAAAAAGTATTAGAGCAGCTTGGCGCCGAATGCATCGAACTGCGTCAGGCCCGCGATCTTGCCGAGCCTTACGATGCACTTGTACTACCGGGCGGCGAGAGTACCGTTCAGGGAAAGCTTTTAAAAGAGCTTGGCATGTTCGATATCATGAAAAGCCAGATTGAAAACGGCATGCCGGTCCTCGCAACCTGCGCCGGTGCGATTCTTCTGGCCGAAACGATCGACGGACAGATGAAGGGACAGCCGGAGCAGTATTTTGGTACGATCCCGATGTGCATCAAGCGGAACGCCTACGGCCGTCAGTTAGGCAGCTTCCACACAGAAGCACCGGTTGCGGGCATTGGAACAGTGCCGATGACGTTTATCCGTGCGCCGTATATTGCATCTGTGGAGGACGGCGTGGAAGTGCTCGCCGTTGTGGAAGAACGGATTGTCGGTGTAAAATACAAAAAACAGATGGCCTTCTCCTTCCACCCGGAGCTCGACCCGGATGTGCGGATTCATAAGGCGTTTCTGGCGATGATAAAAAAAGTGTAAAGCAGAAAAAGGAATCGGATGGGAAAATAAAAATCCCGCAATCTGATTCCTTTTTTATGTTTAATTTATCGATACTCCGGCCCAGAAATGTCTTTCCTGTGCAGAAACCCATGCATTTTCTTTTATATGATACGTTCCCATCAGACGAATATCTTCGGAAGAGTTTCCAATTTCCACCCGATAAGCACCTTTTTCTATTTTCCAACGCATATCAAGATCAAGAAATGCCATCTGATCCGGTTTCACTTCAAAAACAATCTGTCTGCTTTCTCCCGGCAACAGATGCACCCGTTTAAATCCGGCCAGTTCTTTTACTGGTCTTGTCAGGCTGGCATATGGATCGTTCAGATAAAGCTGTACAACTTCATCTCCCTCACAGGACCCCGTATTTTCTATCCTGCAGGAAATAGAAATTGTTTCATCCGGTGCTGCCGCATCAGCAGAAATCTTCAAATCCGAATATGCAAACTGTGTATAGGATAATCCGTAGCCAAAATAATAACGCGGCCGATGAGACAGATCCACATAATTTGCAAAGCCGATACTTCCGCTCTGATCCCAGGAAGAACCATACGGATGATTATAATAAATGGGAAGCTGACCTGCACTGTAAGCCACGGTTACCGGAAGTTTTCCGCCAGGGTTGTATTTCCCGGAAAGGACATCTACAACGGCCTCTGCTCCTGTTTCTGACGGACTCCATGCTTCCAGAATTGCATTCAGTTTTTCATCTGCCGTGTCGCTGGAAATCGGTCTTCCGTCAAAATGAACACCGATCATAGGCTTTCCGAACTCTGCCGCTTTTTCCATAAATGCGTCCTGACATTTCGGAAGATTAATATTCGTGCTGTCAATACCTTCGCCCATGGAAGCCATGGAACACGTTCCATGTTTGCCTCCCAACGTCAGAATTACGACATCCGCCTGTTCCACAAGATGCAGTGCTTCGTCGAATCTGCTCTGATCTTCTCCTGCAACAGGATAGCCATAGGCATACTGAATCTCGCATTTTGGAAAGCGCACCTGCAGTTCCTCATACAGACTTCTGCACCGCGGTTTCTGCTGTTTCAGAATCTGATCAAATATTTCGGTCTCATCTGATTGAATATTCGTTCCCGGTACCGTTACAATCTCTGACGCATCAGCCTGTACAACTCCGCTTACCCCTGCGATGGAATTGGCAATCGCATACGTAGATTCCATCATACACATATGGGTATAGCCGCCAAACATTTTTCTGGCATATGCGGCATGAGGACCGATTACCGCAATTTTTTTCGGTTCTGCAGTAAGCGGCAGGATGCCGTCATTTTTCAGCAGTACCATGGATTCTCTTGCTGACTTCAGGGAAACTTCCCGGTCAGATGATTTTACTACAGTAGAATGCAGCTCTGTTCCCTTCATCGCAAATGGATTTTCAAACAGTCCCATTCGAAATTTTCCTTCCAGCACGCGCAGAACAGCAGTATCCAGCACGTTCTCGTCTGCTTCGCCTTTCCGAAACATTTCTTTTAGTTTATCGTTGTAGCCCGTACTTGACGGCATTTCCACATCCATTCCGGCCTGCAGGCACATCAGTCCGGCTTCTTCAAACGTTTCTCCGATGTGATGGACACTATGTGCATTTCCCACTGCCCCGTAATCGCTGATACACATTCCATCAAATCCCATCGTATCGCGCAGCAGCTTCGTGAGCATATTGTGGGATGCTGAGACATCCTCCCCGTTGATGGAACAGTAGCATGGCATAACGCCTTTCAGTTCTGCGCTGGTGATTGCCGCCTGAAAAGGCTTTGCAAATACCTCTTCCAGCAGTCTTGACGGTGTTTCACTGTGGGTTCCGTGAATTCCTCCCTGGGAGTTATGAAACGCGACAAAATGTTTTGCGACACTGTCAGCCTTTCTCTGATCTACCGTATTTTTCTGAGCGCCTTTCGTATAGGCACTTCCCATTGCTGCAACCAATGTGGCATCTTCCCCGTAAGGCTCGCCATAGCGTCCCATCCGCGGATCTCTTGCCACATCCAGAACCGGAGCAAGAATATGGGTAATACCGCAGGCCGTTTCCTGACGGCTTACAATTTCTGCGATCTGTTCCTCCAGATCCGGATCAAAACCGGCTCCTCTTCCGATTCCCGCCGGAAAGCTGGTGGAATCCTGAATAAATGCTCCACATAAGCCTTCCATATGAAAAACAGCCGGAATGTGATGCTCACTGTTTTCCATCACGATTTTCTGCACGCGTCTCTGCCAGGCAGCAGCCTCATCCAGAGATTTTATTCTCCTCATTTCCAGCGTACTTACTTCACCGATCCCATACTTTGTCTGTTTTTTCATCTGTTCAAAATCATAAGCACCTTGATCAAACGGAAAAATACAGTTGATCTGTGCCATTTTTTCATCAAGGCTCATCTCTGCAAGAAGCAGTCTGGCTCGTTCACCGGCGCTTCGTGTTTTATCCATATATTCTTTCATTCTTCTTATAACCTCTCGCTTTTTCATCTGTCTGAAATCGTCTGGAAGCAGTCAGCAGTCTTTTGACACTTCTTTCCATTTCTTCCCGTGTCACACGATTTTCCTGATATGCCCGAAGAATCTGTTTCGCAACAGGCGGGCCGCCCGGCATGACAATATCGTTTCCTGCGGCAACGGCATCTCCGCCGTCCACGACAATATCCATATCGCCCCAGTCCGTAACAACAACACCCTCGAACTTCCATTCATCTCTTAAAATATGCGTACACAGATCCTGATTTCCGCCTGCAAAAATTCCATTAATCTTATTAAAAGAAGTCATAAGGAAAGAAATTCCAGCTTCCCGGACCAGCATTTCAAATGGTTTCAGATAAAGTTCACGCGCCGCACGCTCTGTAAGAATAGAATCTGCCGCGTCATAGTTTTTCTTCGCACTTCCTCTTCGGTAGGTTTCCTGTTCGTTCACTGCAAAATGTTTCGGGCATACACACACCTTGTGATGTTCCTGCACGCCTTTTGTAATCTGAACGGCGCATATTCCGGTAAGATAGGGATCTTCTGAAAAGTATTCAAAATTTCTGCCGCACAGCGGATGACGGTGCAGATTCACTGCAGGTGCCAGCCATACATCTACGCTTTTCTTTTCACAGGCAGAACCAACCGCATCTCCAAACTTTTCCCAAAGCTCTTTGTTGAAAGAACAGGAAATCAGCATTTCTGTCGGCCATGCTCCGGTTCCGATCCCCGCCGGTCCATCTTTATAAAAAACAGAATGAATCTTTTTGTCCGGAATCGCAGGCGATACATAACCGTTTGTTCCGACGGGATGATCATTCACAGTTACAGGATGTCCCTGCTCATCGAACAGGGTCTCCGGATCTTTGGTATCTGCAAATGCTGCAAAAGGAATTCCCGGACCGTATCCGACACACAGCGCTGCAAGCTGCTCTATGCGAAACTCTTTCCAGATCGGTTTTTCATCTGCTTTTTCTGCTGCGGAAGGATTTTTTTCCAAAGAAGCATTTTCATAATAAACGGCCTTTTTTTCACCGTCTCTTGCCGACAGAAACTTTAACGAATCGACATTGCATTTTTGAATCTGAAGACAGTTTCTGCAGCTTTCTGTTACAACACTTTCTGTAAATTCAACTTCTCCTGCAAGCGTAACGGAGTCAGAAGCATTTCCTGCGAAAAAGCGGTATACACCTTTTTCCAGAATATAGGAAGCCTCTTCTTCCACATAGGCAGCAAGCTCTTTTCTTTTTACAGAAATGTGAAGCTCCTCTTTTTCTCCCGGTGCAAGCAGTCTGGTTTTTTCAAATCCTTTTAACTCTTTTTCCGGCCGTTCTGTTCTGGTATTCCGGCAGGATACATACAGCTGCACTGTCTCTTTTCCGGCCATTGTTCCTGTATTTGTTACCTCTATCGTAAATTCAAATACTTCTTTTTTGTAATGCATCTCTTTTGGCGAGATCTCAAACGAAGTATAAGACAATCCAAATCCGAATGGGAACAACGTTTTTTTCCGGAACGTATCAAAATAGCGATAGCCCAGATAAATATCTTCCTGATAAACCGTTACCGGACTTTTTTGAAAACCTTTACTTCCATTCTCACTGGCATTTAATCCATAATCTTCATAGGTCAGAATCGCCTCTGGATCTTCTTTGTTCCAGGTGAAATTTTTTGCGCTCGGATAATCCATGAAATTTTCGGCAACAGAAAAACTTAGTTTACCGGATGGATTTACTCTGCCGGTTAAAATATCTGCCAGTGCACCGCACCCTTCTTCTCCTGGAATTCCAAGAAACAGCGCTGCTTTGATTGCAGGGAAATCATTCATCCACTTCAGATCCATCATACCGTTGATATTTAAAATCACGATCACGTTTTCAAACGTATCACTCACCTGCTGCAGCAGTTTTTTCTCTGATCCTGTAAGGTAATAATCGTTTTCGATATGACGGTCGCATTCTTCTCCTCCGGAATTTCTTCCCAGAACCAAAACAGCCGTATCGGTAAAAGCAGCAGCGTGCTTCATCAGTTCTTCCGGAATATCATGTTCTTCCCACATCGGCTGATATCTTCCAAACACTTCATACATCAGACCGCAGGTCAGATTTTCCGTGCCTGTGATATCAACCCCGTCTACCACAAATTTTTCCGGCTCATTTTTCTGGCGGCTTTCATAAAAATTTTTCAATTCCGGTTCGGATAAAAGTCCCCTTTTTTCACATTCACTGAGAATATTTTTTTGCCCCAATGCTTTTGAGGCGCCAGAACCATTTCCTGAAAATAAAGTTTCGATCTGTGCTCTTCCAAAGAAAGCGATCTTTTTTCCTTCCTTTAACGGCAGAATCTGGTCCTCATTTTTCAGAAGCACGATCGCTTCTTCGACAATATTCTGAAAAATATTTCTTCCCATTTTTAATTCCTCCGCTGTTCTTCTGGATTCCGTATCGTTACCTGGATCATATGCTTCTTACCATCTCTGAAATCCGGAAGAAGATATCCCTGTTCTGTGTGCTCCGCCGGAACTTTTCTTCCGTCAATCTCAACTTCCAGTTTTCCTTTTTCCAGATGTTCTGGATTGTAAATAGTAATCTGGTAATCCGAATTCCGGAAATGCCTTGTCACCTCTGCGTGCTCCCATTCTTTTGGAAAACACGGATCTATTTTTAATCCATCATAATCCCGTTTTATTCCGAAAATTCCCTCATATAAGCTCATCATACACCAGGCGGATGTTCCCGTTGTCCAGGACTGATACGACTTTCCATAGTATCCTTTATTGGTCGAATAACAGTTGGTAAAGACATATGGCTCGGCACCTGACTGCATGGACGGATTTTTCTCACTGTCCGGCATAATTTTCTTTAAAGTTTCCACTGCCCGGCTTCCTCTTCCGACTTTGCAGTCCATCAGAATTTTAAATCCGGTAGCATGGCAGTATACACCACCATTTTCAAACAATCCCGGCAGCATTCCAGACATTCTTCCTACATTTGGGGAATATTCCGGATACGGCGGAAGATTCAGCGGAAATCCAAAATCATGTTCCATTCGATCCACCGATTTTAATACCAGCGGCAAACGTTCCTGGTCGGCAACTTCTCCCAGAACGGCCCACGTCTGCGCATTCAGATAAATCTTGCTGCCCGCGCTGTCTTTTGAGCCAATATTTTCCACATCGCTCAACGCCCGCATGTACCATTCACCATCCCAGGCATGTTCATTAATATCTTTTTTCAAGGTCTCATACTCTGCTGCAATTTCCCGGGCATAGTCGAAATCGCCTTTTTTCTCCAGCATTCTTTTCAGTTCCAGCAGTGCCAGACAAAACTGATGCGAAAGCATAACTGATTCTGCTTCCGGATCTGTGGTAACATTCAGCGCATCGTTCCAGTCCGCAAAATAAATTCGAACCAGACCATTTTTCCCCTTGTCCCGGATCAGGCGGTCAACAGCCGCACGCACATGCTCCATTACCGTAGCATTACCGCCGTCCTGCCATTCGATTCTTGTATCCAGAATTTCAAAATCACCTGTTTCTTTTATCAGCTCGCAGACAGCCCATATGATCCAGAACGGCTGATCTGAGTACCGGGTATCGTCATAGGGATACCAGGTAAGCACTCCATGGCCGTCCTGAAACTGGTGACGCAGGCATTCCAGAATTTCTTTTTTGGCGGTTTCCTGTCGATAATTCAATAATCCAACGGAAATCTGAAGGTTGTCACGGACTCCTTTCTTTCCGACAATACAGAAATCTACCTGTTTTTTCACCCAGTTATTCATGATGTGATTGATTTTTTCATCCGGGGTTTTTACCGTCAGGGAACAGTATTTTTCAAAATAATACGCTTCTGCTTTTTTCAGTTCCTGCTCTACCATACGTGAGTCAGAGAATTTTGCTGATACCCTTCTGGCCTCTTCCAGCGATTCGCTGATTCCAAATACCAGATGAAGTTCTTTTTCTTCTCCTGGCTTCAGAACTATTTTATGCTGCAGAACACCTCCAAGAATAAAAAGGGATGCCTGGGAATTCGTGCAGTCTCTTCCCTTCATTACCACATCCGGTCTTTGAAACAGAGCACATGCAGAAGCATCCAGTTGTGTTATGGTACTTGTCGTTCCGCAGAAATCACCGAGATTTCCGTCAAAAGCATCCGCCGGTTCCGAGGCCGCCAGAAATCCATTGTATCTTGCATGCGGTGCAAATGGATGAGATGACTTGCAGTATACTCCCTTTAATGCGTCATCATAATCCGTTTCCATGCAGCGGTACATTTCGTAATATCTCGGATATCGAAATCCTTCCAGATAAAAACTTACTGTGGAAAAAACACTTATCCGGCGTTCTTTTTCTGTAGTATTTTTTATTTTCAGTGTCCATACTTCATGGTATCCGTCCACCGGGACAAATAACCGCCAGGAACTCGCAATTCCCTCACAGGAAGACTGAATTCTTGAAAATCCGATACTATGCACACACTCGTAATCTTCTACCTCTGTATTTAACGGTCCTTCTCCGATATTCCAGCATTTTTTACTTTCCTCATCCCGTAAATACACGTATCTGGCATCATCCCGGTTGATCATGCACATATCCGCTTTTTCACTCAGATAATAACTGCGTCCATGCCCGGTCTGGGAAATCTGTGCGCAGTAGTGATTCTCATTCCAGAGATAGTTATACCAGTATCTCGGTGTTCTCGTTTCTGTGATGATACAAGAATTTCCATCTTCTGAAAATGTATATGGTTTTACTGTATTGCTCATTCTGCTCTCCTCGTTCTTAAGATCTATTTTCCGTCATGCAGACCTATTTCTACATACTTTATTTCCGCCATATCCCCAAGTGTTTTTTCATGTAATTCATCTCCATTCAGGATTCGTCTCCTTATCCAGACTCCATCTGCAAAATGGCCTTCTTCCATGCGGAGAATGGTTATATACTGTCCACTTGCACGTTTCGACAGAATTTTGAATCTTACATTGCAGCCGGCAAGATAAAAGCCTTGTTCTTCCTCTAAGATAATTCCCGCACTGCCCGTCACTCCATTTGTGTAATCGAGTAAAATGTCGTAATCCTGCATAGCAATGATGGTTCCTTTTTCATTTGGATTACTTCGGATAAATGCTTTCATCTCGTCTGTTCCACGGCGCTTCAAGATCTCAGGCATCATTTCTTTTAGAATCTGATAGCTTTTCTGCAGATAAGGACCGGTTCCCTGACAGCTAAAGCCCGAAGCCTCTATATTCAATGCCTGAAGCGTCTCCGTTTCTGTCTCGATAAAATCATCCCGCAGAAAATCCTCTGCTGCAAAAGGTGAGAATCCCATCGCATTCATTCCGCCGATTGCCCAGAATACATTGGATGCACTGATGGGATCCCGGCGTGCTTCCGGAATAAACAATGGATTTTTTTCCGCACTGTATTGGCCGCAGACCTGCTTAAAATCTGCAACATAAATGTCGGGTGCGAAAAAATCCAGAGCAGGGGCCGCTTTTTTCCAGATTGGGAGCATAGTATAAACAGGACCGCCGGACGGGTAAAGCCCCGGTCGGTCCGGATGCTGTTTCAGCCAGGCATTCACATACATCGGAAGCGGATAGATGGCCTTTCCGGCAGATGCAATTCTTTCTACTGCTTTTGCATAAAAATAAGCCATGAAGGTTTCCGGTGCCTCTTCTCCAAATCCCTGCTGCCATTTGAGTCCTTTGCGATTCAAGATTTCAGGAATCGTTTCTTCATATTTTTCCTGTGCAACTGCCGAAAAATCACGTTCCGCACCTAAAAATCCAATTTCATTTTCTACCTGCACCATAACGACCGTCTGCTCTTCGCTGTCATATTCCCGTAAATATTCCATCAAGCAGCAGAACGCGTTTTTATCTGCTTCTACAGCCTCTGTGCAGAAGGGCGAAATTGTATTGGATGGAACACCATTTTCGTAACATGCCCGAAAATACGTTTTGTCATCCTGTTTCATCCATTTGGGAACATAAAAACTTTCTCCGTTTTTCCACAATCCAAACCATAACAAAACAATTTTCACATTCTGCTTTCTTGCCTGATCAACCAGCCCTTTCAAGAGAGAAAAATCAAAGGTTCCCTGTTCTTCCTCGATATTTTCCCATGCAATCGGAAAAATCACCGTGTTTACCCCCAATGGTGTCAGATACGGCCAGACTTCCTTCTGCATAAATTCCAGGCTGGAAGATGCGGAATTATGAAGCTCTCCCGCCAGCATAAGAAACGGCTTACCTTTTACATATAACGTAGGAATTTCATGTTCATTTTGTGCAATGTGGGGTAATTCTGATGTCTGCATCCGTCAGTCTTTTGCTCCTTCCTCGTTCAGTGCGTTTACTACAGCTTCATAAACCGGTCTGATTTCCGGTGATGTCGCAATTCCTTCTGACAGGGTCATTTTTTTTGCATATTCAATCATCGGATTCTCTACCAGCTCCGGAACCATCTGCCGAAGCATGGTAAGTCCAAGCGGCTCATTCATGATTTCACCCAGTGTGCTGTCTAAAGAAAATCTCAATTCCTTCAGGCTTGTTTTTGTTTCATACTCGTAGGAATATTCTCCTGATCCGACTTCAATCGGGCCGTCCTTTTCCGGAAGATATAACATAGCTGTTGTATTGGCCGGCACTTTTACTTTCACCTGAATCCGTTTCTTTTTGCAGCTCCACTCGGAGCAGATTTTTCCATATGGTGTCTCCAGTGAAGCTTTTGCTTCCTCGATCCCTCTCACAAACATGGGGCGGATATAAAATTTATGGTATCCCGGCTCTATCTGGTTGATACCGGCTATTTTCCGGTACATCCAGTCTCCAATTGCACCATTGGCATAATGATTCATGGAATTGAGTCCCGGATGCGGCATACTTCCGTCGGGATATATGCCATTCCATTTTTCCCACACGGTAGTAGCTCCCATATTGACTGCATACAGCCAGGATGGGTAATCTTCTTTCATAAATAAGACAGATGCCATTTCATGCGCCCCGTATTCTGACAACGCATGGCAGAGATACGGCGTTCCCACGAATCCTGTCGTAAGATGATTTTTATGATTCTCAAGATTCGCCGCCAGCGCCCGCAAAATTCTTGCCCGGTCTTTCTCTTTTGCCAGATGAAAATGCAGCGCCAGTACACAGCCTGTCTGTGTTTCGCTTACCATTCGGCCGCGCGGTGTAAAATATTCTTCCTGAAAAGATTCCAGTGTCTTTTCATATAGCTGTTTATAGTGCTCTGCTTCTTCTGTTTTTCCAAGGACAGCGGCCGTCTGCTGTACCATCTTCATGGAAGAAAGATAATATGCATTTGCGACAAAATAAACATCCGTTGCACCGACACTTCCGTCTCCCTGCTCACGGTCAAGTGCCAGCCAGTCTCCATATTGATAGCCGCTCATCCAGAGACCGTTTTCGTTGGTCTTATCCTGCACGTAATTAATCCATTCATGCATACACTTCCAGGACTCTTCCAGAATGCGGACATCTCCGTATGTCTGGTAAACGACCCACGGAATGATCACAGCCGCATCGCTCCATGCTGCGGAACTGTAATTTCCGATCAGATCCGGTACAACATGAGGAACGCCTTTTTCAAGGGAGGACTCTGCTGCGATATCCCGCATCCATTTTGTGAAAAACCTGGCCGTGTTTCTGTTAAAGGCGGCTGTCCAGGAAAATACCTGCGCATCGCCAAGCCAGCCCAGGCGCTCGTCTCTTTGTGGACAATCTGTAGGAATATCAAAAAAGTTATCCCGAAGACTCCAGGTGATATTGCTCTGCAGCTGATTTACTTTTTCATTGGAGCAGTGAAATTCTCCGATTTTCCGGATATCGGAATGCATGACACATGCCGTAAACATTTCCGGTTTTGGCTCATCAATTCCGTCAATGGCAATATAGCGAAAACCGTGAAAGGTAAAATGAGGCATGAGCACCTGCTCTTCTCCGTTGAGAATATAGGTATCGTGTGAGACCGCAGTCCGAAGTGTATCTGGATAGAAAACGCCCTCCCGGTCCAGAACCTCCGCATGACGGATTCTGATTTTCTGCCCCTTCGTTCCTTTGATTTTTACCTCAACCAGACCTGTGATGTTCTGACCAAAATCTGCCACCATATTTCCGTCTGGATCCTTCCATATCTTTTTGGCAGACAGTCGTTCGGTGATTCTGACTGGTTCGCATTCCTGCGGTACGAGTGTCTTTTTATCAAACGGAACTTCGTAAACCGTTCCTTCTTTTCTTTCCGGCCCGTCTGTATCTATCGTTTCACCCATATAAATTTCACTGTATCGTATCGTTCCGGTGCGTACTTTCCAGCTTTCATCGGAAGCAATGACTTCCTCCTCGCCATCTGCATACCATATATGAATTTCTGCCAGTACCCCAACACGATTTCCATACCGGTCAGGTTTGCAGTCAAATCCCAGAATTCCTTTATACCAGCCATTTCCTGTCGGAATTTCGAGAAGGTTTTTCTGCTGCAGTTCTTCTGTAATGTCATAGCATTGATACTGCAGACGATGAGGATAGCTGGTCCAGCCCGGTGCCATATAATCTTCACCGATCCGATTTTCGTTGAGATACAGTTCATATACACCGTGTGCCGTTACATAAATCCGTGCTTTCTGCACTGTTTTATGCAAAGAAAAATTCTTATAGAATACGGGGCATGCCGTTTCTCCTTCCGGAAAATCATGTGTAATCATCTTTGCCTGAAAGTTTTCTGGATCAAACATTCCGGTTTCAAACCATGTGGTTTTGGTATCCACATTTCCGTGATTGTCCTCTACCTTCAGTTTTACCCCATATCTCGTCTCGGACTCCAGCGCTGTTCCGTTATACGGAATCAATACAGACTGATCCGATGGCACGTCTCCTGTATTCCAAACCAGCTGCTGACCTGCCAGCACCTGCAAAGCATAAGTGACCTGGATGGTATTTTGTTCTGATGCTTCTATTTTCCAGGAAAAACGGGGAACTTTGACAGACAATCCGATCGGATTTTTTTGATATTCTATTTCGAAATCATAAATTTTCATCTTACTCATCTCCCGTATACTGCAAAATCGATACATTCTTCTGGATGTACCGATTTTGCAGTTTCTATGATTATTTTTCTTCTTTTCTTGCAGCTACTTCTTCCCGCATTTTCGGTAATTTTGCTTCCAGATCGAATCTGGTAAAAATAAAGAACATAACCAGATTTACGATAAGCGGAAGGTAGTTGGAAAATCCATAAATAGAGTATCTCATGGAAGTAGTTGCACTTTCCAGTGCTGCATTATAGCCTCCGACAGCAAGGAATCCTGCAAGCACGACAGAACCTAATCCATTTCCGACTTTGCTTCCAAAACCAATGGCACCGCCGGACATGGCAACCAGTTTTTTGCCGTATTTCCACTCATTGTAGTCTACAGTCATGGCCGTCAGTACACCATACAGGCACATCAATGGAATCTGAATAAAGCTTGACACCAGACCTGTTACAACATAAACCGTGAAATTTGTCGGCATCAGACAGCGGATCAGAGATGGAATCGCAGCTCCCAGAAGTCCGATCTGTACTGTTTTAGTAACTCCGAATTTGCTGATAATTGGTTTGGAAATGGCAAAACCGACAAAGGTAGCCAGCATTCCAACTGTTCCAACCACTGCAACAAGATTATCGTTTCCGAAAATCCATTTTGCATAATAAGTACCGGAGGAAGCCGCAACGGCAGATGTAATACTTGTAATCAGATTAAATAAGAGAATAATCATCCAGTATTTGTTGCGTAAAAGCATTCCAAGCGCTTCTTTAAATGGAACAGCTTCTTCCTCTTCTGTTTCCATCTGCTGTTCTTCTGCCTCAAAGTCAGAAGCAAATTTTGCTTTTCGTCCATTTGCATAGCAGATCAGGAAAAGCAGCAATACCGCAACGGCAATTACAAAACCGTATTTGATCCATGCATTCTGTGTTCCGCCCAGCATATTGGTTACCGGGATTGTTACAATTGAAATTACCATTCCTGCACCATAATTCCCTACGGCACGGAACAGTCCCATACTGCTTCTCTCACTCAGACTGTTCGTCCGCACAATCATAACGGCACCAAATGGTGTGGCAATCATCGTGTAAATCACAGCGGTCAGGAGCAGATTAGTAAGCAAGACGTAAGCAAGCGATACTGCCGATCCGGCTCCTTTTGGAACAGTAAACATCATGACAATCACTACAGCTGCCGGTACTGCCATACGAAGCATCCAGGAATAATACTTTTTATTTCCGCCTTTCGAATGATCCACCATATTTCCGACAATGACATCGGTCAGTGCATCGATGATTTTTGCAATCATCATCATGATTCCGACACCGCCGACCGCCAGACCTACCTTATCAGTGTAAAAGTATGTAAGCTGTCCTACCAGGTTTGCCATCAGTCCCAATCCAAGCTGACCGCCGAAGTCAGCAAAATAATCCCGTTTTCTCATGACCCGTCTTACGCCGTCTGCATCATAACGGACCTCCTGTTTCTTTTTCCCCATTGTTTTTATTCTCCTTTACTTTTCGATTTTTAACTGATACTGTACAGCCGGAATTTCACCGTTCAGCAAAAATTCGATTCCCTCTGCTGTCTTTTTGCCTGCAAAAGTTTCGATTTCATTTCCAGTCGGATCCAATGCCGTCAGAACTGCTTCTTTTGCCTTTACCAGCAGCTTTCCTTCCAGCGGTTCTGCATATAATTTTCCAGCAAAATGCACGGAAGTGAATGAAAATCCCATAAAAGAAACGCCTTCCTGGTAAGTTGTCTGATCCATGCCGGTATTTCCCATTGCGGTCAACACATATTCCTCTGCTTCGTTCAGAGCTTTCTCCTTTACCGGAAGAATCGATATACTAATTCTTTCATTCTCGGAGTGAATCTGTATGTTCTCGGACAATACAATGGATTCTTTCGGCGCGCCACTGAAATATCCACAATATGGTGTATGCACTTCAAATGCGGCATGCTCCGGATCAAAAATAAGCTCTCCTGTGTCTGAAATCAATTTTCCATCCACCAGTCCGCAGTCTGGATCAAGAAGTTTCCATTTTTTGAAAGCCTGGTCAAGAAGAACGGCGAACTCGCGATAATCTCCATTTCCGGCAAGTTCCGTAATTTGATCAAAAACAAGTGCCTGTTCTCCAAGATGAACTCCCTGCTGGATTTCTTCTGTATGTTCCGCGGCACGCACAAGGCGATTTTCTTCTCTGTATTTCCGCCATGCATCGCGGTAAGGGGACCACGCATAGTAAACACCGTGTTCTGCTTCCGACAAATCGGCCCCGTTCAAAAAGCCTGCGTTGATTGCTGCCGCTGCATCGCCCTGATACGTATCTCCTCCATCCAGAAATACATTTCTCATGGATGTAATATATGGCAGGAACGTGGTCGGCATTGCATGCATTTTCGGCAGCACTTTCAGATCATTCTGCGTATATACAACATCCACACGATTCTTTGCCTTGGATACCAGACCTTTTAAGAATACCGATGCCATAAAGCCCCACTGACAGATCACCGCCGGATCATTGTAAGCATCAAAAACGCTCCAGATCTCATCGTCCGGCTGGTCATCCGCCTTTTCCGATGTATGGAAATTATACAAAATCAAACCGTCCCAGTCATTTAAGCAGGCATATGCAATGGTGTGAACAAATGTGGTAGAATGAAACGGATGCTCACCATATTCATTCCATTCGCTGAGCATAAATGGCTTTCCCTTTACAATGGCAACTGATGCAAGGCTTAACAGCGTCGTTGCCATGGAGCCAATTCCCGTCTGCATCGTCAGAGGATTCGTTGATACGTATTCCTCCGGTCCCGCTACAAGATATGTATTCCGCTGCTGAATCGGAAGCAAAGGATGATTAAAATAACTGTTGTTTTCCATCAGATCCCCATCCATATGTCCATAGACATCTGCAGCGCCCGCAATTAGATTACTGGTTACAAGCGGTACTTTCACTCCCAATGACCGGAGGTAATCTTTCATATCCTGATAGAAATTGCGATTCATTGCGATCCCAAATTCCATGAAATCCGCATAACGGGCAGGACTGACTGCGCCGACCCAGTCGCTTTCCGGATCACATTCCGGCTGATAGAAGTTTCCGGCAACTCCTTTTACCGTTCCTTCCGCCGGATCTTCCTCTTCTGTCAGTGCACATTTTCCTTCAAAGGTCCATGCCTCTTTCAGACGCTCCCGTGTCTCGTATTTCATCAGCAGAAAATGGTTAAATCGTTTCTGCACTTCATCCCGATATGGCTGCATGTCTTCTCTGAAATCCGTTTCCATAGTTCCTTTGATCGCGGAATCTTCATTGTTGATCTGAACAGTAATCACTGCAGGATCATCGATGAGTGCCAGCCCGGTATATGGATTTTTATGGCAGAGAAGCCCTCTGGCATATTCTTTTTGAAGCTCAATCATCCGCTTATTATACATGGGAAAGCGTTTGACGCAGCTTCCCGCATTTCCTGAATAATCCAGTCCGTCTCCTTCTGTAAAATCCCGTGCTACAATCAGATCAATATGCAGATAAATTCCGCGTTCTTTTAACTTTGCAGCAAAATAATCGAAACGATCCAGCCCCTCTGTATGAAAGGTTCTTCCGTTTCCTTTTTCATAGTCCAGAAGCGGCGCCTCTTTGCAGCTGGACCAGCTTTGCGGTTCTTCGCCGATCGGTGCATCCGCCGCATGAAGCCGGATCACATTCACACCCATACTCGCAAAACGATCGGCCAGCTTTTCTGCTGTCGCATGATCTGGTGTGTTGGATCTTGCTGCCACATTAAAGCCAAGAAATTTTGCTCTGGTTCCATCTTCGAAATAAAAATGGCCGTCTTTTGTCGTTACAAAACCATGTTTGCCAGCCGGTGCATCCAAAAGCCAGGAATAATCCAGAACACCTTTGCTTGGATTGGTTTTGTCAATCCTGATATGCTGTTTCATATGTTTTTCCTCTCTGTTTTTTCTTTAAATACACCTTACCAAAACATGCTGCAAAAATATTATACATAAACATTTAAAATTATATATTTCTATATTGCTGTATTTTCTTTTTTTCGCTATACTTTTCTTGCTACCATCCTGTTTTGTTTTAAATCAAAAGGAGTTTTACTTTATGGACTATGTATTATTTGTGAAAAACTACTCTGCCATCACAGGAATTCCTGTAAATTTAATTACAGAAAACGGCCCCATTTATTCGTCTCTTTCGGAACAGCTCAATATTCCCCCTACCAGTTCCGTTCCGCTTTATCCGGCAGATTATAATCCTGAATTTCGTTTTGTTTCTCCGGATATTGTGTTTGGAGCTGTCAAAATTGAAACGACCGATCAGTATATTATTCTTGGTCCCGTTTTTTCTGTCCCCATCACGGACGCCATTGTTCGGGAATATCTGCATGATTCAGCAACACCATTGAAATACAAGGAAATCCTTGCAGAAGCTCTCGCCTCCATTCCCCGCCTGTCACATGCACAGTTCTGTCAGCACCTTGTCTTTCTTCATCAATGCGTGAATGGGAAGGAAATTACGGCTTACGAACTAATGCAACAGAGAGCTCCGCAGCAGTTAAAGCAAAATCAGCAGCATGTCAAATTGATTACAGATAATATGGAAAACAATCGGACTCATAATACATATCGGTTTGAACGTGAACTTTTTCAGCTGGTTCAGAATGGAAATGCAGCGGCCTTGCAGGATTTTTTGACCGCTAATACGCTGGAACTCGAAGAAGGAAAGCTTGCGCAGACACCTCTTCGCCATACCAAGAATCTTTTTATCGTAACTGCCATCAAAACGGCAATGCTCGGTGCAATTCCCGGCGGTGTCGGTGTTGAAAAGACTTACCAGCTCCTCGATCTTTATATTCAGGAGTGTGAAAAGCTGCAGTCCATCGAAAAAATTCAGGCATTGCAATACTCTATGATTCTTGATTTTTGTCAGCAGGCAGGCGAAACGAAAATTCCAGATGGTATTTCCAGTGAAATTTACGCCTGCATGAATTTTATCCGCACGCACACAAACGATACCATTTCTGTGGATGATGTTGCCGACAGCATTCAAAGAAGCAGTTCTTATACGATGAAAAAATTTAAAGAAGAAATGGGATTCACGATAGGATCTTTTATTACGAGATGCAAATTAGAAGAAGCGAAAAGCCTTTTAACGTACAGCGAAAAAAGTCTGGCTGAAATCAGCAACTACCTATGCTTTTCCAGCCAGCCTCATTTTCAGAGTTTATTCAAAAAACAGTACCATATGACTCCCTTGGAATATCGAAAGAAAAGTCAGAAATTATAATAACAAAACTTCAGTGGTCACACCGTAAAGCATGACCACTGAAGTAAACAGTATTTCCAATTATTCTATTTTTTGCCACAATGCGGACATTTACTGCCAAATGCTTTACGTTTGTACTATTCCAGGCAAAGTGCAAATCGGCTTCGCCAGAGGTTCTCTTTTCTGACAACGTCCCATTGAATCAGAAACACGTTTTCCGCAGAAAGAAGCAGTAGCTGCTGTTGGTTCTGCCGGACAGTGATTTTTCATCCGAGAAGCTGGAGCTTTCCACTGTTGTTCATCTGCCATAAAGCATTTTTTGTATTATTATTTGATACGTTTCAGTTCATACTGTCTCGTACCAAGACCAATTTTCTCTGCCTGGTCAAGGGTTGCCTGCCATTCAATATTCGGATTGGAATCCTTGAAATGATCGTGGTGGCAATGCCATCCCGGCTCTGCAAGATGCTCGCCAAGCTGACTGTTTTCGATCGGAGTTGCCTTCAGGCAGGCATCGGCACACGCCTGATCAAGAGCAACCGGGTCGAAGCTTGCAAACATTCCGATATCCGGCAGGATCGGAGCATCGTTCTCCCCATGACAGTCACAGTTCGGGCTGATATCCTGTACCAGCGAGATATGGAAGCACGGACGTCCATGGCAGACAGCCTGCGCATACTCCGCCATTTTCCGGTCAAGAAGCTCGTTTGCACTGCTGTTTGGATTATAAACCGCATCAAAACTGCAGGCACCGATGCATCGGCCACAACCTTTACATTTATCATAGTCAATGACCGCTTTTTTATCTACATAGGAAATCGCGTCACTTCCGCATTCTTTTGCACAGCGGTGGCAGCCACGACAGACATCCGTATTGATTGCCGGTTTTCCACTGGCATGCTGCTGCATCTTTCCGGCACGGCTTCCGCATCCCATACCGATATTTTTCAATGCACCGCCAAAGCCCGTTGCTTCATGGCCTTTGAAATGGCTCAGACTGATAAAAATATCTGCGTCCATGATCGCATGGCCAATCAATGCTGTTTTGCAGTATTCTCCGTTGACAACCGGAACTTCTACTTCATCGGTTCCTCGCACTCCATCTCCGATGATAATCTGGCATCCTGTGGTAATGGTATTGAATCCATTCAGATTCGCACAGTCAAGATGCTCCAGGGCATTTTTTCTGCTGCCCGGATATAACGTATTGCAGTCTGTCAGAAACGGAAGGCCTCCCTGCTCTTTACAGAGATCTGCAACCACTTTCGCATAATTCGGACGAAGAAACGCCATGTTTCCCAGTTCGCCAAAATGCATTTTGATTGCGACGAATTTGCCTTCCATATCAATGTCTTTGATGCCAGCAGCAATACAGAGCTTTTGCAGCTTGTCAAGCTGACTCGTTCCAACCGGACATCGAAAGTCGGTAAAATAAACCGTTGACTTTTCCATTTTGTCATTCCTCCTGATTTGTCATTTTTTGACAGCATATCACTTCAAGCTAGGTTGAAGTCAAGTATAATTTGTGGTCTTCTGTTTGTCTCATGGGCTTGTCTTTTTTCGGGATTTTTCGTATACTGAACATAGTTTTTAAGCAACTGAAAATACAGAAGTGCTTTGGAGGTCATGTTTATGATAAAGGCAATATTATTCGATATGGATGGTATCCTGTTTGACACCGAGATTGTAATGAAAGAGGGCTGGCAAAAAGCTGCCCGGGAGCTGAATTTTACGCTCACGGAGGAACATCTCTCACAGATGCGCGGCAGCGCGCTTCCACGGAGCAGAAAGCTGTTTGAGGAGTGGTTTCACGGACAGGTGACATACGATGAAGGACGCGCAATCCGCACGGCGTATCTAAACGATTATATTCGACGCAACGGTGTCCCGGAAAAACCAGGGCTTCACGAGTTTCTTTCCTGGCTGAAAGAGCATTCGATCAAAATTGCTGTTGCCACATCTACAACGCGGCGCGTTGCGGAAGACTATTGGAAACAGTCTGGCATTGACCAGTATATCGATGCTTCAGTCTGCGGGGATGAGGTAATCAACAGCAAGCCGGATCCGGAAATTTTCTTAAAAGCAGCGTCTCTTCTGAAAGTTCCGATTGCTGCATGCATGGTAGCCGAAGACAGCATCAATGGTCTGAAGGCCGCGCGTGCAGCTGGTGCCATCTCCTGCATGATCCCGGATCTGACACCGTATACAAAAAAGCTTTTTCCATTTTGTGATTATGTGAGTCCTTCTCTTTTGGCCTGTAAAGAAATTCTGCTGCAGACTCCGGAAGCGGACAAACTGAAAAGCTGGAAGTAAAAAATCATACATAAATTCAATTATTTTACTGTAAGAAAATCCTCCACACAGAATCTTTCTGCTGCGGAGGATTTTCTTTAACACGTTTTCATCATCTGTTCGTTTATTCTACATCTACCGGCGAATCATACGATTCCATAACATTGTAGATCTGTTCTGCTGCTGTTGTACGCAGTTTCTGCTGTGTGCTCTGGTTTGCGCATTTTTCGTATTCACGCATGAAGGCAGTTGCTGCGGTGTCAACATCTTCGGCATTTTTCAGTCTGTCCAGCAGATTCGGATTGTAGTCGGAAAGGTAGGCCATCAGACTGTCGAGCTGGCCGGACAGGCTTCCAAGGCTCTTTCCAAGATCAATGGTATATCGGCACAGATACTCTTTGATCGTTGGATCTGTAAAACCACAGAGACCATATCCATATCTTCCGCCACTGTAAAGGCCAAAACGGGAACTTCGGATCACTTCGTCACGGGAAATGATTCCGGCATCAACAAGGTTCGTGTACTGCTCTCCGCTCAGGCTTGTGCGGCTGGTAGCGCCATACTCAAGCAGTGTCGGATTGAGGTCTGTGGATGCCTCGTTTGCAATATTTCCCATAATACCGGCGGCTCCTTCTTTTGTAAATCCGTGCATCAGGAAGTAATTCCAGATCTTTTCTGCGTTCGTTCCGCCGATTTCATCGTCGGCTGCAAAACGACGGATCGTCAGAATCGTGTCACAGTCCACCGGGCGGTCGCAGGTGATACCGGCGTTTTCATTCAGCGCTTCTACGATTTTTCCTTCTCCGTCATACAGCGCCACATGGCCATTATAGCAAATAACATCGCCTGCGCGTGCCTCATCCAGGCTTGCAACCTCCGTTCCAAGGCTGCGCCATCCGCCGGAGGTCGTATATTCACCGTCGTACGCACCGCAACGGGTCAGAATCTGCCATACAAAATGAGAGCAGTCAATACCGTCCGTCAGGGAGTTTCCACCCCAGACGTATGGTCTGCCAACGAACTGTTTTGCAAATGTGATAATACCGTTTCCGGTTGAGGTTTTTACTTCATAAACCGTTTCTTTTTTATAGGGAAAGGCTTCATTTTCAGACGGATCGATCACCTGATCCGCCAGTTTCATCTGATCCTCTCCGGTGCCGGTTACATATTCCAGCGCCTCTTTTCCCTGCTGCAGATAATCCGTACGGACAAAGCCGCGGACGTCGCCCGATTCAATATAAACCCACTCCTGATCCGCATCGGCGATCACAAAGCAGAGTGCCTTTGCCGGAAGTGTTCCCACGATCCGTGCGCTGGTGGAACCGCTTTCGCGGACGTTTAATCTGGTATCGACCTTTGCGTAGGCGTACGCTTTGTCGACCTGTGCGAAACCTGCGCGGAGATCTTTTTTCATGGAGCTGATATATTTTCCGTAATCAATCGTCTGAATCCAGTCATCCGCCTGTGTCTCATCATTTTTCGGTGTTTCTGTCGGGGCTGGTGCAGGCGTCTCGGTTGGCACCGGTGTTTCTGTTGGTTCCGGGGTTTCACTTGGAGATGGCTCCGGCATCTCGCCTGGATTCGGGTCTTCCGGTGTCTCCGTTGGATTCGGATCCTCTGTCGGTTCTGGCGTTTCCGGTACTTCTGGCTCCTCTGTGGAAGCGGCATTTTCATCCTGAGATGGTACGGACGGTTCTTCTGCTGGTGTCTCGGTTTCCTGTGTTTCTACAGCCGTAACAACGGCTTCTTCTGTGTTTCCGTTTTCCGTTTCACTTTGCGTGGCCGGTGCATCCGCCTGATCTTTCTGCGTTTCCTGCACCGTTTTCGCTGTCTCCTCTGCATGCGCCGGTGCAGCCGAACCGAGAAGCATTCCGGCTGCCACGCCGAACGCTGTTACCGTTGTGCCAAATTTTTTCTTTGAAATCATATATGTTTTGCTCTCCTCTCTGCTGTTTGTCGATTTCTGCCTGCCATTTTCTGCTTTTGAGGCCGTTCGGATGAAATCACAAAAATGTATCGTTCCTGTAAAGTCTGGCCTCTTTTTTTGAAGATAATCCAAAAATGATATCATTCGTTTTCATTGTGCAAAAAATTTCACGTATTTTCTATATTGTATCACAGACAACAGCAGATGCAAAGAAACAGATCACATATTGAGGAATTTTTCTGTTTAACGCGTGAAATTGAGAGAGATTCTCTGTAAATTCTCAGGAACCGGACGGAATGCGGATCAGAAGCCGTTTTCCATTCTGCTCTGATACCGTCAGAACCGGAATATGTTTCTTGCGGAGCTGGTGCATGACCGGATAGGCCGCAAAGAGATCACCGCTGACACAGACAGCCTCCGGCTTTTCTTTTAACAAGTCCGACAGGTATTCCCGCAGGCGTATCTTCCATTCTGCTTTTTCAAGTGATGACACGGCATAACTGCCACAGATGTTCAGTTCCGGGGCCTCCAGCAGCGGTTTATGAAGAATAACTGCATGCTCCATGCCCGGCATCTGCCGCAAAAGCACGTCATCCGCATCAATCGCATCGGTACTGATGTGGATCAGAACCGGTGCTTTTGGCATTCCCGCAAGGCTGATGCGACAGGCAGCGACGGCATCGTCAAGCGTTTCTGCGGTGAAAAGAAATCCTCCTTTGTGGCAGAAAGACACATCGGAAAGCCCCGTCGCTTCCTGCAGTGCTTCTTTTTCCAGGCCAAGCCATGTTTCCGGAAAATCATACTTGTAATTGAATGAATTTTCTTTTCGAACCGGCTGCACGCAGTAACCGCCGCGGTTCGATGGGAATATCAGAAATGCAATTTCAGTCGCGGAAAGCTGTTTCTGACATGGAAAAAATTCCGACAGAATCAGAATCTTTTCATCCATTGTTCCTGCCTTTTTCTCCGCTGCGATCCGCTTCCTGTGTTCGGCAAGAAGAGCTACAAACTGCTGCTCCGCCCGCTCATCCGCACGAAAACGCTCCCATTTATGTTCCAAAATCCGTCCGGCCACTGCCACCGCTTCCAGGAAAGCAGCATCGCTTCCGCTGTTATCATCCCATACCGGATTGAACATGCCGATCATACTGGCGAGTTCATTCTTTTCTCCTGTATTATCATTGAGATCGAGCGGCTGTACAAACTTCTCGTCAAACCGCGCAGCTATCTCCGGACTTAAAATTTCTGTGCCAAGTGCCTCCCATAAAAGGCCAAACGCCGCGTACGGAACCTGGTTTTCCCGGATCCGGCTGTCTTTCTGGTGATGGTCGTATTCTCCTCTTCCAATATCAAAAACAATCCCGTCAAAATCCTCCGGCACACGATTTCCGCGCTGGATGGTAAGCTGCGGATTAAAGTGCAGAAGCAGTGCCGCAGAGAACACATCATCCGCATGAAATTTTCCGCCGTGCGTAAAAGCGGCGGCATGTTCTTTTTGTATCTGTTCTAATAATGTCATAAAATTCCAACTTCCTTTTTCTTAAGATCTGCTCTATTTTACTCTATCTAGCGGCTGTTCCGCAACGGTTCTATGTAAAGAAAAGCTTGAAAATTTCCTGGCGCGTATTTATTAAAAATCATTTCCGCAGTCTGCACACTTATCTACGAAAATTCTTTTGTGGGTATTTGGAAAATCAAAATGAGCGGCTCCTCTTCCAAGGTTCCGCTCATTTTGATTTTTCTTCCTTTCATACCTGAATCCGGTCTGCAGCTGCATCACACATTGCAATCCGTTTTCCATCCATGCCAAGGATCAATCCACCGTTTATTCTCTGGATGACCTGTACGGTGCTGCCTTCTTTGATTTTACGGCTTCGGAGGAAATCCAGAACATCAGGGATTCCAAACATCCATTTGATGGTACAGATATCACCGGTTTTTTTCTTTGAAAGTGCCTGCATGGTATCCCTCCTTTTTACTTTTTCTATATTGTATTCCCTAAGGAAATATTTAGTCAATAAGAACAATTGGGATACGCTTCTAACTAAAGTTTGTGTGCAAAGCGCTAGAGTGTGTTTGAAAAAGGCTTTTCGTAGTCTGCATGTTCCAATTTGTGGGAGATTTTGTCTGAATGAAGGAGGCGTAGCGGGCTACGGCGACTGAATGAGGGCAAAATATACCGCAAAGTGGGGCGTGCAGGCTTCGGAAATGGTTTTTCAAACACACTCTAGTTTTTCAATCAGAGAAAGAGTTTGATGCACGCGATCGCAATCGAAGCCACAGCCACGATCCGTTTCAGCAGCGTCTGGTTGATTTTCGTTGCATTTTTGCTTCCGGCAAAGACACCGATGCCATGTGCGACCAGGAGCACCGGCAGAAGCAGGAAGACTTCTTTATTTCCGGCCGCTGCGATCAGATAACCTGCCGCCGACGGTACGGCGATGAAAATTGAATCAAACAGAGAAATACCGACTGCAGTGTGCGCCGGAATACCGAGCAGTGTCAGAATCGGCATTACAAGCACCGGTCCGCCTGCACCGGAGGCGGCACAGACAGCACCGGTTACAGCACCAAGTACCAGGTAAAACGGAACGCTCTGGACTGCTTTTTTCTCTGTATTTCCCGGCTTGTCTTTCCGAAGCAGGATGGAAATTCCGGAGAGCAGAACAACGAGATATAGAATTATTTTCATCGTGTCCGCCGGAATCAGAAGGTTGATCTTGACACCGGCAAGCGCGCCGACAAAACTTCCGGCCGAGAGTACACCGGCCGTTTTCAGGTCAAGGTTCCCGCTCTTATAATAATTTACCGATCCCAGAATGCCGGAAATCAGAAATGCTGCAAAACTGAGCGCCAGAGACGCGGAGGATGGCATATCCAGGAATCCGGTGTAGAACATCGGAAGCAGAAATCCTGCGATTCCCGTCAGGCCGATACAACCGCCGACCACGAAATTCAGAAGGATCATCAAAATCAGATTTAACATAACTATAGATTCTCCTTATGGTGTAATTTTTTCAGCTTGTTCAAAATACCGCTCTGCCTTAGCAAGAATCCGTGCCTCATCAAGGGTCTGCACGGCATGGTCTTTCATCAAAATTTTTCCACGTACTACATTGTCGCAGACATCCGCTGCTGTCACGCACTCGAGCAGTGTATTGACAAGATTTCCGGTCGGATACAGATGCGGCTGGCGAAGCGAAATCGTGATAAAGTCCGCCTCTTTTCCAACAGCGATACTTCCGCCGTTTTCATGCAGATAGTCATATCCGCCCTGTGTCGCCATGCGGATGATTTTCGCTGCCGGCATGACTGCCGCCTCGCTGATACCGACACCGTGTCCGACATTCATCACGGAACGGAAAATTTTCATCTCATTCCATAGACTGAGTCCTCCATGCGCCGCGCCATCCGTTCCAAGGCCGACGGTGATGCCGCGCTGCAAAAGAGCCGGTGTATCCGGTATTCCCTTTCCGCAGTTGCTGAACGGGCAGTGGCACGTTTTCACATTATACTTTTTCAGCAGATCCTTCTCATTTTCCGAGAGCAGAATGCAGTGCGCCGCCAGAAAACGCTCATCCAGCACACCAAGCTTTTCCAGGTACTCGATTGGCCGCACTCCAAAACGCTGCAGAAAGAAATTGATCTCGTTCGGATATTCGTTCATATGCGCCTGCAGCAGGGCGCCACGCTCTTTCGCATGACCGGCTGCCTTTAAAATCAGCTCTTCTGTACAGCTGATCAAAGACCGAAGAGAATAGGCGACTTTTAAGTTCCCTTTTCCATGGTACGCGTCATACAGCGCATCTGTCTGCGCCACATTCTGATCGGCGGTATGGCGGATAACATCCGGCAGTGACGCATCATCCATGGTAGATGCAGATAACAGGCCGCGCAGCCCGGACTGCAGATAGACATCTGCTGCGCTCTCCATAAAGTAGCTTCCTGCGTCCACAAACGACGTTGTTCCGGATTTGATCATCTCCAATGCCGCAAGTTCGGCACTAAGTTCCATCTTTTCCGGCGTCAGGGTACTCTCAAACGGCAGCATAATCCGCGTCCAGATCATCGGAAGCGCGTCGAGAATCTGTCCCTTTAAAAGCTGCTGCCCCGTGTGCATGTGGCTGTCGCAAAGGCCGGGCATCAGAAGCTTTCTGCTTCCGTCAAGAAGCTCAGTTTCCTTATTTCCGGAGAGCGTTATTTCTTCTCCTTCCTGATACGGACGGATGGCAGAAATGATCCCGTTCTCTGTTTCGACGGTCTGCCCTCTGGCGATTGTCATATCGGGCAGAAGCACAGAGGTATTCGTTACGATCAGTTTTCCCATAACTGGTTTCCTTTCTTTTTCTATAACAGCAGGAGCCTGCCTCATCCCATTTTCTGTCTGGGAAGAGCCGGGCTCCGTTTCTCTTGCGTAGTGTTTAAATCGTTCCTGTCAGCATCATGACAACCTGTGCAATCACAGCGGAACCGATAAAGGTTCCTGTCATAACAAAGACGCCGATCAGAATCATTTTCCATCCCTGTTTTGCGAAGGTTTTTACCTGGTCGCCGATGGAAATTCCGGCATACGCACCTACCATGGTAAGCGGAGCTGTAAAGTTAATTTTGCCGACTGCGTCGATCACAAACTGTCTTGCCGGTGAAATCGGAGATGCAGCAAGCAGGCCGAGAATGGAAACGTATGCTACAATCGGAAGCTTCAGCGGAATCAGTTTGCTTACCACAACACCGACACAGGAAATCGCCAGCAGAATCAGAATTCCCGGAAGAGAATCCAGAAAGTTTACCTGAAATCCAACCAGATTGGCAAGTCCGATTCCAAGACCGGACAGTAAAAATAAGAATCCCCATTCAATATATCTCATCGCTTATGCTTCCCCTTTCTTTTTTGCGGCGCGTTTTTCTGCTCTTCTGTCTGCAAATTTTCCAAGCGTCGGTTCCAGTTTTCGATACAGGAAGTTGCAGAGCGGAATACCGACAAAAATGGCCATGTAAATTCCGTCGATACCGGAAATCGTTTCACTGGCGCTGGCAAGTGCAGAGATCTGGTTCGCCATCGTCGGATAAATCTCGGTCAGTGAAGCGGTGGCGCTCGCCATCATGATGCCGGCTCCAACGCCGGAGGCCATACCGAGAGCATACGGATGGAAAATATTCAACATTGCGATTACGGAAACCATAAATCCAAAATAGATGGTGCCGACCATACCGCCGACCACGTAAATGGAAAGGCTGCCACGCGCTTCCGGGGAATCCGGTCCGAACATATCGGTGATAAGAGCAAGGTTTGTTTCACGGTTGATCGAATGAGTGGCTCCGATCGCTTCCCGCTTTAAGCCGAGCAGAAGTGCCAGCGGCATTGCAAGAAGAATAGTTCCAAGGTTTCCGAACTCCTGTAACAGAAGTGCAGGGCCAGCAGAAATGACCGTTTCAATGCTGGCTCCCGCATTGATGCCAAGCTTTGCAATAAACGGACAGATTGCCACAATAACGAGTTTTGATGCTGCTTTTACTTCCTTCGATTTTACGATTTTAGTCACCTGCGGACCGGACAGCACACCAAGAATCAATGCATAAAAAATCGGGAACAAAATAAAGTTTCCCGGTCCCAGCGGGATCTTGACCTGTCCGATGGAATCTGCGATCAGAATGAACACAAATGCCAGAACATAGATCTTCCACTCAGCCTGAATACGGCTTTTCAGTGATGAATACGCATACTTTTCCTTTTTCATAACATTCTCCTCCACCATTGCTCTTTTTATGGTTCATTTTTGTTCTGTCTTGCAGAACAAGATGTATTCTAGCGGATTCGCGGTATGAAAAAAAGGACATATGGGATGTTTTCGGGGAAATTTTTCTTCTTTTTTAGGATTTCTTTTCTTTTTTTTGAAAAAGTCAGAGCCAGACATTGCGTCCATGAAAAAAAATGTGATATACTCACCGCAGTAGATGTCTGATCGAAAAATGAGCTATGCCAGACGCAAAACTGGTTTTGTGATTACACTAAGGAAAGAGAGTCGAGAAAATATGACACTAGAAGAACTGATCGAAGAAGTTCCGGCACTTGCCCCCTATTTCGAGCATATGCCGGAAGAACTGCATAACCGTTACACGATCCGTGTCTACCCGCCGGGAACGATTATCCATCAGAAAGATTATAAGCTAGAAAAATTCGGCATCATCGCAAAAGGGGAACATCGCGTCATCAATGAATTCCAGAATGGCAATGTTTTCATGATTGAAAAGAACAAACCGATTGATTTCGTCGGAGAAGTGACAATCCTGGCCGGAATGGAAAAAACCTCGGTTACGATCGAAACGCTGACCGAGACAACCGTTGTCTATTTTTCCCGGAAAGACTTCGAGGACTGGATTGTCAAAGATATTCAGCTTCTGCGGCTGGTCGCCCACAAAATTGCATACAAGCTGTACCGCTCCTCCTATAACCGCGGCGCACGACTCTTCTATCCGCCAAACTTTCTGCTGCTCGACTACATTCTAAAACAGGCGGCGCACCTTGGCATCGAGCGAAAAAAAGAAATCATAATTCAGAAAACGCGGCAGGAGCTCTACGAAGAATGCGGTATTACCGTAAAAACGCTGGGACGAACGATCAGCAAACTAAAAGAAGATGGCGTGATTTCCCTGAAAAAAGGGAAAATCGCCATGACACTGGAGCAGTATCATCTGGCACAGAAGACGATTCATCATTATGTTAATTATTAAAGCGTGCTGGGAAAACATTTCTCATTACGTTCTCCACTATTTCTTTAGATTAAGAAAGACCCTGCATACGCAGAGCCTTTCTTACATTTTCTTTCGAGGACTAACCCTTGATACAAAAATATGTCAATCCCAAATGCATTACTTCAGAAAGAGTTGACATATTTTATCTGGCATAGCACATGTGACTGCATCCATTTGGAAAAAGCTCTGCTTTCATCGCTCGGATATATTCTTCTTCCGTAGAAGAATCCTCCAGAATCTCCAGCGTGCGGCGCAGATTTCGGATATCACGCTCCATAAAATCGGTATAATTTCCCCGGCCTACCAGCTTCAGATGAGTGATTCCAACATCGGAAAGCTGTTTTAATGTACACAGGCCGCAGCCGGTTGCGCCGCAGAGGTAACCATCTTCCGATACAGGATTCGTCAGTTCTGATGCAGAATCCCATTCGGATATAGAAATATTTTCTTCCGGACGATTTTTTTCTTGTTTTTCTAATTTAGATTCTGAAAGCGACATCGGTTTCTTCCAGTAAGGAACCCGGCAAAGATATCCCATTTCATCGCAGTGCAGGGAATTGCAGAAAGCACCACTGAATTGGCACAGTTCATTCAAAGCAAATGCCTCGAACTCCGTTGGATAAGTCCATTCTTTTCGAGCGGCTTCTTTCTGCGCAGTTATATGCCGAATCACTGCACGCATTTCCGAGATCGTATTTTTGCGCTGGAAAATGATCCTCTTCGGGTATTCTTTCGCAAAAACCTCTGTCATCGCAGAATTCACCGTTCCCAAATCCCCGCTCAGATGCACCTCACAGTCGATCTTTTCTTTTCGCAGGTACACAAGCAGCGCGGGATCCGCAAGAATATAACTGTCAAACCCTATGCTGCGGCACTGTTGGATGATCTGTGCAATTTCTTCATACTGTTCCGGCCGGTAATACAGCGAATTGAACGCCAGATGCACTGGCTTCTGGTATTTCTGCACCATATTGGCCAGAATTTCCAGTTCACTGAACGATCCAATTTGTACGTTATAGTTTAAAACCTCTCTCCGATTCAGCGGCAGAACCGTTCCGTATTTTTCTGACCAGGAAAATGGAACGTAACCGCAAAACAGCTCGTCTGCACCGGCGCGGACGTAACGGGGATAGTCATCAATGGAGCCGAGGCCTGATGTGATTTTCATAGTTTTTCCACCACCACTTTACACCGTTTTCTGCAGAATGCAATTCCATACGCAAGAATATCATTTCGTCCATCCTCGCGAAGTTCTGTATCATATCTGCGGTCCTTGATCTGCTCCAGCGCTCTTTCACACGCCTGATCGAGATCATGCAGGGAGCGGACATCTTTCAATTCCACGATGATTCCCGCATCCGGATTTTTCGGTTTAAGCAGAATATCCGCAAAACCATCTCCAGATTCCCTGTTTGATTTCACAACCCAGCCAGAATAATTTTTCAAAATACCAAGCAAAATGTCGTGATAAAAAATTTCCTTTTCTTCGATCCGTGCCTTTGTATCGAAAACACGAATCGTTTTTCCAAGAAACATCGTCAGTTCCCGCTGGATCGTCTCCGCCTTTCCTTCCAGAAATCCCTGATTAATTTTATCTATAGATGCTCTGTTGTTCGCAACGATCTGATTAAACCATTCGCGGATCTGCTGAACAAAAACTTCGCGGATTTCCTGATTCGGAATGATCAGCTTGTACACGCCATTATCAGCTTTTCCAAGCCGTGTGAGATATCCGGTTGTAAAAAGCACACTCCATATATTGTCGATGCTGTTGTCAATTTCGTTATAAGTCAAATCCGGACGAATTCTCTTTTCAACTGCATTTCCCGCAATCAACTGTTCGATCTCGTCTTTTGTCGTGATATCAGCCTGTTCAATAAAGCGTTTCACAAGATCATTTCCGCTGCTGTTGATCCAATAGGACTTGGGCTGTACATTTGGATCACTCACTAAATCATCCACATAGTTGATCACGTCCCAGGGACAATAGATGTCTGCGTTACCGAAGCGGTAACCATCATACCATTCTTTCACTTTTCCAAAATGTTCCTGCAGATTGTAATTTGCGAGAAGTTTTTTTATCTCTTCATTCGTAAAGCCGAACTCTTCATCATAGCGAACGTCGTCTGCTGCATAAACTTTGAAATTGTTCAATCCTGTAAAGATACTTTCTTTGGAAACCCGGAGACATCCTGTCAGTACAGCAAACTGCAGATCATCATTCGTCTTCAACGCCTGTCCGAACAATCCCCGAATCAGTGAAACCATTTCTTTATAGTATCCATGCTGAAAAGCTTTGTCGAGAGGAACATCATACTCATCCATCAGAATTATGGCCTTCTGACCATAATGTCGGCATAACAGCTGTGATAATGTCTGCAGACTGGAGACAAGCATATCCTCATCCATGGAATATTTACCATTCACTAAATGGATGATCGCCCGATATTTGCTCCGCTCATTTTCCGTCAGTTTTTCACTGTCCGCTAAAAATGCAAATCGCTCTGCTTCCACCCCGATCAACTCTGTTAAACGGTATTTTGCGGCTTCAAAAGATAAGCCGTCAATTCCTTTGAGTGACAGGAAAATAACGGGGTACTTTCCCATATATTCCTCACACAGCTTTTGGTTCCGAGAAATATAGAGACCATCAAACAGCGTTCGATCTGTTCCAATTTCAAAAAAACTCTTAAGCATACTCATGTTTAAGGTTTTTCCAAATCGGCGTGGTCTGGTAAAAAGATTCACCTTGCTCCAGTTTTCAAGAAGCTGTTCAATTAATTTTGTTTTATCTACATAGTAGAACCCGGATTTTTGAATTTCCTGAAAATTTTCAAGTCCAACCGGCAATTTCTTCCATTCTACCATATCTACATGCTCCTTTCTGAAGCAAATCTCTGGTTAGGAGTACCCGACTCCTGTAATCCTTCCCAATATATTTTGATTTTAACATTTAGCAGGTCGAATCGCAAGCCGATCTCTTTTTATTATTTCAGAAAACTTTTCATCACCATTATTTGTATCTTTTACCGAATGAATTCCTTTCGTTAAACACTCACGTTATTTGTTCATACTTTTATCTTGACTTTTTTTCCTGTGTAACTTATCATACAAATTAAGAAATGAGTTTTCACTGGGTAGGGCTCATGCCTGACAGAACTTGCTCATTTTTTTTATTTTCATGATATCCTTAAGATGTTGAATAAAAGAGAAAAAACTGAAAACAACTGATATATGAAATAAGTCAGATCTTCCTTATTCCGCAGTAAGCATAATATCGAAAAGAGGTGTTTCGAAAAACATGCGAAAGAAAATCGGCGTTTTTTCAGCGCAAATCATAGAAATACTTGAATTGGACATTCCAGCCGGAACACCTATTTATATAGCAGATTCCAATATAGAACATATGAAAACTTCTCATCCTGATGATTTCGCACAATACGGCAGCGAATTAAGTAATATCATTGCCAATCCTGATTATGTTGGAAAAAACGCTAAAGATGATTCTATAGAATTCACAAAAGAATACTACATAAATGGAGAATACGTAAAAGTAGCTGTCAGAATATCCACTCATAATATTTATTACGCGCGTTCAATGTACGTATTGAATCCCAAACGAGTTAAAAATTTTATTGCCAAGGGAACTTTAAAAAAACTTGACAAATAAATAAGCTATTGTATAATAACATTGTAAGAGCATAGAATATATTGAATGAAAGCAGAGGACGGAACGGGCAGCCGTCACCCTAGTTGGAGATGTGGGAATGTCACCCCACCTATTTCATTCAACATATTAAGGGGCTGCTGTTTTAACGAACAAAGATTCGTGAAACAGCAGCTTTATTTTTGTTGCCGGAAAAGGGTGCTCTGAATCTTTGGAAAGCATGCACTATTGCATTGGTGCATATGTCAACCATCAATCGTAAGCGCCAAGTATTCCTGCGGATTTTCAAATTCTTAGATTTCCCCTATAAGTGCAGCTGATAGATACTTAGATTATTTCACTACAATTATGGAGGATAGGTTATGG
>ENA-OUQM01000064-OUQM01000064.1-human-gut-metagenome-genome-assembly--contig:-NODE-64-length-73994-cov-15.003976_pt1 | contig 73994 bp, 62 predicted proteins | sample MGYA00237949_ERZ548830 | MGnify/ENA primary metagenome ERZ548830 (study PRJEB26490, sample SAMN05194706) | human gut metagenome | biome: terrestrial biome; feature: human-associated habitat; material...
CGGCATCTACGCCCAGAACACCGCAGCAGCTGAATAAATCCCATAGAAAGAGGAAAGACCGTCATGTTGTTTGGCAGACGTAAACCCGGCTACACCACCACGGTGGATGGCAGCGTAGACCCGGAACAGGCCGTTCTGGAACTGCAAAAGGCAGAGCTGGCCGCCAAGAAAAAGCCCAAGGCAGAGGTGTTCGACATCGACGCCGCAAGCGAGACTGCCCGCCGCCTGAAGGAGACCGGCAGCACCTTTGACGGCAGCGCCGCCAAGACCGGTGAAGATGTGATCGCCGCAGTGGAGCGAGAGACCGCCGAGCTTGCCGCAAAGCAGGCTGCCGAGGCCGCACCCGAAGCCGCCGAAGCTGCGCAGCCCGATGCTGCAAAGCCGGAACTGCTGGATTTTCTGGCCAGTGAACCGGAGGCGGAAAACGATCCCTTTGCGGATCAGCCCACCAAGACCGCCCCGGAGCTGCCGGAGCTGACCCCTGCACAGGAGCTGGCCGGTTACATCCGTGCCCGCTCTGCGGCTGCGCTGATTACCCCCCACGCTTTGCTGCTGGAGGAAGTGGAAAACGCCGACGAGCTGCTGACGCAGATGCCCGCAGACCCCCAGTGCACCGATATCGTCACCCGCGCGGGCGCAAAGGACACCTACTACTACTCCAATGCCAACATGAGCGATAACTACGCCATGATCGCGCAGCTCATCGAAGACAAGGATCTGTGCGTGATGTTCGCCGAGATGGTGCGGTTCAACGCCCGCATCTACCCCAGCGCCACTCCGCTCAAGTACTTCCAGCGCTCCCCCTACGGCCTTGCACCGGAGGTCATCGAGCAGACTTGGAAGGCCATGCAGGAGAACCCCGCCTATGCCGATATCGAGGAGCTGACCAACAACCAGAACGAGCGGTTCCTCTTTTCCACCAAGCACCTCACCCGCCGCTACGCCAAGGCTATCAGCGACGTGGACGATTTCTGCGATTAAACCAACCTACAATTGAATCAGGGTATAAGAGCTTCTTTGAGCAAAGGTGTCTAAACTCTCACAAAGAGCAGGACACCGCGCCGCAATGCTGCACCCGCAAGGGCGGGCATTCAAGGGTGGCGGGGGAAACCCCACCGCCTTCCCGCAGAAGAAACGCTGCAATTTGAAAAAAAGAACTCCTCCCATCTTCACAGGTACTTTTTGGCTGTGTGCTGCCGCTGCAAGGGCGGCGCATAGCCAAAGGCTGCCACCGGCGTAGCAGACTGCAAACTGCCGCAGCCGGTTTTGTGGGGATATTCTGCGGAGGCGTTTTGATTTTCCGGTCAAGACGTCTCCGCTTCTTTTTCACCTGCCTTTTTTGAAAAAAGAATCCCCCCGCCGGTGTCCCTGTCTGAGCCATAGCAGAAGGGGAGAGCGGCGGGTCTATGGAGGAAGTTATAATGAACCAGCCTTTCTGCTCCCCCGTCAAGGCGCTGCGCAGCGTGCTGGACGCGGCAGCGCTTCTGCCTTCTCCGTCCCCGGAGACCATCCCGCTGGAAGCCGCCTGCGGGCGCATTGCCGCCGCCGACCTCTGCGCCCGGATGGACCAGCCCCCTTTTGACCGCAGCCCGCTGGACGGCTACGCCCTGCACAGCACGGATACCGCCGGTGCAAGCCGGGAGACCCCGGTCACCCTGCCGGTGGTGATGAAGCTTTACGCGGGCGATGTCCCGGCTGCGGCGCTGCCCGCAGGGTGCGCTGCCCGCATCATGACCGGAGCTCCCCTGCCAGAGGGCGCGGACTGCGTTTTGATGCAGGAACTGACCGACAGCGGCGAAGAGACCGTACAGCTCTATGCTGCCGTAAAACCGCTGCAAAACGTCGTGTTCCGGGGAGAAGATGTAGCCGCCGGTGCGGTCATCGCGCCTGCCGGGACGGTGCTCACCCCCGCCCATCTGGGCGTGCTGGCCGGGCAGGGCTACGCCGAGGTAACCGTCTGCCGACCGCTGACCGTGGGCATCCTTTCCACCGGCAGCGAGCTGCTGGCACCCGGCGCACCGTGGGCACCCGGTAAAATTTACGATGCCAACGGCATCCAGAACGCCGCCCGGCTGCGTCAGCTGGGCTTTGCCGTGGAACGGCAGCAGTGCTCCGACGACCCGGAGGTCATCACCGGTAAAATGCAGGAGCTGCTGACCCGCTGCGATGCCGTCATCACCAGCGGCGGCGTCTCCGTAGGGCAGAAGGACTACTTGCCCCTTGTGCTGGAAAAGCTGGGCGCACAGCTTGTGGTGGAGGGGGTAGCCCAGAAGCCCGGCAGCCCCATGCTGGCGGCAACGCTGGGCGGCAAGCTGGTATTCTGCCTGTCCGGCAACCCCTTTGCCGCCGCTGCGACGCTGGAGCAGTACGCCATCCCCGCGCTGCTGCGCGCCGCCGGACGCCGGGAGGAGAGCTGCATCCCCACCCGCACCGTCTGCACCCTGACCAATGGCTTTTCCAAACCCAGCAAGGGCAACCGCTACCTGCGGGCGACTGCCTGCGGCGGCAAGGTGACCCTGCCCGGCGCGGGCAACACCGAGGCACACTCCTCCGGTGCGCTGTCCGCCATGATGGGCTGCAACTGTCTGGTGGAGATCCCCGCCGGCAGCGGGCCGGTAGAACCCGGTACAGAAGTGGAGGTGCTTTGCTTTGTACAGTGAACAAAAACAGGCACTGGCCGAAACGCAGGCGCTCAAGCGCCCGGCGGTGCTGGCGGTCAGCGGGGTGCACAACAGCGGTAAGACCACCCTGCTGGAAAAGCTGCTGCCCATGCTGCGCAGCCGTGGGCTGAAGGTGGGCGTCATCAAGCACGACGGCCACGATTTTACCCCGGATGTGCCCGGAACCGACAGCTACCGCCTGCGGGAAGCCGGTGCCGAGGGCGTGGCGGTCTATTCCGGCACGCGCTACCTGCTGACCGAGGAATTCCGCCTGACCGAGCAGGATCTGCTTGCCCTGTTCGAGCGTCACGGCTACGACCTTGTACTGCTGGAGGGGTTCAAGTCCAGCGGCTGGCCGAAGATCGAGGTGGTACGCAGCGCCATCTCGGATGCGCCCGTCTCCTTCCAGCCGCTGGCGGTGGTGGGGGATATCCCCGGCGCAGATTTTGACCTGAACGATATTCCGGCACTGGCAGACTGGATCGAAGCCCAGATGCCCGCGCTGTAAGGAGAATGCCATCATGAAACTGATCCGTACTGTTGACGCTGCAGGGCAGGTGCTCTGCCATGATATCACCCAGATCATCCCGGGCGAGTACAAGGATGCCCGCTTCCGCAAGGGGCATGTCATCCAGCCCGAGGACATCCCTGTGCTGCTTTCCATCGGCAAGGAGAACCTCTACGTCTGGGAAAAGCACCCCGGCATCCTCCACGAGGACGAAGCAGCTGCCCTGTTGTACAAGGCCGCTGCGGGCAAAAATATCCACGGCACTGCGCCGAAAGAAGGCAAGATCGAGCTGATCGCGGACTGCGACGGCCTGTTGAAGATCAACCGCAAGGCGCTGATGGCTGTGAACAGCACCCCGCAGATGATGATCGCCACCATCCACGGCGACCTGCCGGTGAAAAAAGGCCAGAAGCTGGCCGGTACCCGCATCATCCCGCTGGTCATCGAGCAGGAGAAGATGGACGCCATGCAGGCCGCTGCCGGGGCAGAGCCTATCCTGAACGTGCTGCCCATGCAGGCCAAGAAGGTGGGCATCATCACCACCGGCAGCGAGGTGTTCAAGGGACGCATCGAAGATAAATTTACTCCCATCCTGCAAAGCAAGCTGGCGGTCTACGGCTGCGAGATGGTTTTCCATAAGGTCTGCGATGACGACCCCGCCGGGATCACTGCCGCCATTTTGGAGGCCAAGGCCGCAGGGTGCGAGCTGATCTTTACCACCGGCGGCATGAGCGTGGACCCCGACGACCGCACCCCGCTGGCCATCAAGAACACCGGGGCGGATATCATCACCTACGGCGCCCCTGTGTTGCCGGGGGCGATGTTCCTTGTCAGCTATCTGGACGGTGTGCCGGTGTGCGGCCTGCCCGGCTGCGTGATGTACGCCAAGCGCACCATCTTTGACCTGCTGCTGCCCCGCCTGCTGGCCGATGACCCCATCACCGCTGAGGATATCGCCCGCTTGGGCGAGGGCGGCCTGTGCCTGAACTGCGAAGTGTGCCACTGGCCGAACTGCGGCTTTGGGCACTGCTGAAACCCTCTCAGTCAAAGCCTTTCTGCTTTGCCAGCTCCCCCGAAGGGGGAGCTTTACTAAGGTGAAAAAATAATATGAGTGAAAATAATCTGACACATTTTGATGCCGCCGGGAACGCCGTGATGGTGGATGTGAGCGCAAAGCCCATCACCACCCGGGAAGCTACTGCACACGGCGTTATTACCATGAACGCCGAAGCCTTTGCCGCCGTGCAGAGCGGCACCATAAAAAAGGGCGATGTGCTGGGCGTGGCGCGCATTGCAGGCATCATGGCCACCAAACGCACCAGTGAGCTGATCCCTCTGTGCCATCCGCTGCCCCTGACTAAGGTGGGCATCGAGTTCCGTCTGCTGCCCGAGCGGCAGGCGGTGGAAGCCCTGTGCACCGTCAAGACCAGCGGCGTGACCGGCGTGGAGATGGAAGCCCTGACCGGCGTTTCCACCGCGCTGCTGACCATCTACGATATGTGCAAGGCCGTGGACAAGGGCATGGAGCTGGGCGAGATCCATCTGGTGGAAAAGACCGGCGGCAAGAGCGGCCACTATATCCGGGCGGAGGGCGGCTATGTTTGATCGTTACCAGCGCGAGATCCATTACCTGCGCTTGTCGGTGACCGACCTGTGCAACCTGCGCTGCCGCTACTGCATGCCGGACGGCGTGGAAAAGCTGGAGCGGGAAGCCGTGCTGACCTACGAAGAATTTCTGCGCTTGGCTGCGCTGTTTGCCCAGTGCGGCATCGACACCGTGCGGGTGACCGGCGGCGAGCCGCTGGTGCGCAAGAACGTGGCGCAGCTGGTAGCTGGACTTAAAGCGACCCCGGGCATCCGCCGGGTCACCCTGACCACCAATGCGGTGCTGCTGGCAGAGCAGCTGCCCGCATTGCTGGACGCCGGGCTGGACAGTGTGAACATCAGTCTGGACACCCTGCGCCCGGAGGTGTTCCGGCAGATCACCGCCCGGGACGATTTTGCCGCCGTGCAGGCGGGCTTGCAGGCGGCGCTGGAAAGCGGTCTGCCCGTCAAGCTGAACTGTGTGCCGCAGGCGGGCGTCAACGAGGGTGAGCTGGAAGCGCTTGCCGCACTGGCAAAGGATAACGCCCTGCAGGTGCGGTTCATCGAGATGATGCCCATCGGCTACGGCGCTGCCATGCCCTGCATCTCCGGCCCGGAGCTGCGGGCGCGGTTTGCCCGGCGCTGGCCGGAACTTGCGCCCCTTTCCGCTGCGCAGGAGCACGCCTTGGGCGACGGCCCGGCGGTGTACTACACCGTGCCGGGCTGGCAGGGCAGCATCGGCTTTATTGCAGCGGTGCACGGCAAGTTTTGCGCTTCCTGCAACCGGGTGCGGCTGACCAGTCAGGGTTTTTTGCGCCCCTGCCTTGCCAGCGAGACCGGGTGCGACCTGCGCACGCTGCTGCGCAGCGGCGCGGACGATGCGCAGCTGCTGGCCGCTATCCGGGAGACCATCTGGGCAAAGCCCCGGGAACACCATTTTAACGACAGTTCCATGCCCGCTACCCGCGGGATGTATCGCATTGGAGGATAAATAACTATGGGTAAGCTTCTGGCAATCTGCACCAGCCCCAAGCGGGGCACCGTAAAAACCGAGGTGCCCAGCGCCGTCCTGACCCCGGAATGGGGCATCGTGGAGGACGCCCACGGCGGCAACTGGCACCGTCAGGTCAGTATGCTCAGCGCCGAAAAAATCGAGGCGTTCCGTAAGAAGATCTGGGTGGACTACGGTGCCTTCGGCGAAAATCTGGTCATCGAGGGCTTCGACTTCCGCAATCTGCCGGTGACCAGCCGGTTTGCCATTGGGGATGTGGTGCTGGAAATGACCCAGATCGGCAAGGAGTGCCACAACGACTGCGTCATCAAGCAGCAGACCGGCGAGTGCATCATGCCCCACGAGGGCGTGTTTGCTCGGGTACTCACCGGCGGCGAGATCCATGTAGGGGACGAGGTGACCCTGTTGCCTGCACTGGAAAACCCGCCCCTGCGCGCTGCCGTCATCACCCTTTCCGATAAGGGCAGCCGTGGTGAGCGGGAGGATAAAAGCGGGCCGCTGATTGCCCAAATGCTCACCGCCGCAGGCTATGTGGTGGAGGAGACCATGATCCTGCCGGACGAAGCCAAGGCGCTGAAGGCGCAGCTCATCCGCATGGCAGACGGCCGTCAGGTGAACCTTGTGCTCACCACCGGCGGTACCGGCTTCTCCCCCCGGGACATCACCCCGGAAGCCACCTGCGCTGTGGCCGATCGTAACGCCCCCGGCATTGCCGAGGCTATGCGCTACCACAGCCTGAGCATCACCCCGCGCGGGATGCTGAGCCGCGGCGTCAGCGTGCTGCGCGGCAAGACTTTGATCGTCAACCTGCCGGGCAGCCCCAAGGCGGTGCAGGAGAATTTGGAGTACATTCTGCCCAGCTTGGAGCACGGGGTACGCATCGCCGCAGGTCTGGACGGCGAGTGCGCCCGTAAGTAAGGGTTCTTGCCCTGTTTTCCTTTACGGGGCGTAGAAATATACTATTTTTTCACTTAAAGTAAGGAGAAACAGAGATGAACGACCATCGCATTTCCCGTCGGAGCTTTCTGGCCGCTGCCGGTATGGCCGGTGCAGCCGCTGCCCTCACTGCCTGCGGCGGTGCTGCTTCCAGCGCAGCATCGTCTGTGGCTTCCTCTGCCGCCGCTTCCTCGGAAGCAGCACAGAGCGTGGAGCTGATCGTGTTTGCCGCTGCCTCCCTCACCGAGACACTGAATGCTATCGGTGAGAGCTACACGGCAGAGCACCCGGAGGTGACTTTCCGTTTCAACTTCGACTCTTCCGGCACCCTCAAGACCCAGATCCAGGAGGGCGCGAATTGCGATCTGTTCATCTCTGCCGGTCAGAAGCAGATGAACCAGCTGGACATCACCGCTTCTGCCGATGTGAACAAGGATGGGCTCGACTTTGTGGATGCCGACAGCCGTGTGAACCTGCTGGAAAACAAGGTAGTGCTCTGCGTGCCGGAGGGCAGCGACAAGGGCATTGACAGCTTTGACGCACTGGCCGAGCACCTGAAGGCACAGGATATCCTGTTCTGCATGGGCAACAGCGATGTGCCCGTGGGGCAGTACACCCAGAAGATCCTTGCCTACTACCAGCTGGACGAAGCTGCACTGGCGGCTGCGGGCGTGATCACCTACGGTTCCAACGTCAAGGAGGTGACCACGCAGGTCACCGAGGGCAGCGTGGATGCCGGTGTCGTTTACTGCACGGATGCGTACAGCGCCGGTCTGACCCCCGTGGACGAGGCCACCAAGGAGATGTGCGGTCAGGTCATCTACCCCGCCGCCGTACTGAAGGCCGCCCCCAACGCCGAGGCTGCCAAGGAGTTCTTGGCTTACTTACAGACCGACAAGGCCATGACCGTGTTCGAGGGCGTGGGCTTCAGCGCCGTATAAAGGAGCAGACATGGACTGGTATCCGTTGTGGAACAGCCTGCGCATTGCTTTGATCAGCTGCGCAGCGGTGTTTTTTCTTGGCATTTTTGCGGCCTATTATATTGCCCGGCTGCCCCGGGTGGTCAAGGGTGTGCTGGATGTGCTGCTCACCCTGCCTATGGTGCTGCCGCCCACAGTGGTGGGCTACTTTCTGCTGCTGCTCTTCGGCGCAAAGCGGCCGCTGGGCATTTTTTTCATGCAGCAGTTCGGGGTAAAGCTGGTCATGAACTGGTACAGCGCCATCTTTGCCTCCATCGTGGTGGCTTTTCCGCTGATGTACCGCACCGCGCGCGGCGCGTTTGAAAGCTTTGACGAAACGCTGGCGTGGTCGGCGCAGACGCTGGGACAGTCCGATCCATGGATCTTCTGGCGGGTGCGGATGCCCGCCTGCCGTCAGGGCATTCTGGCGGGCACGGTGCTGGCTTTTGCCCGGGCACTGGGCGAATACGGCGCTACCAGCATGATCGCGGGCTACACCCCCGGCAAGACCGCCACCATTGCCACCACGGTGTACCAGCTGTGGCGCACCAACGATGAACTGGGTGCCATGCGGTGGGTGCTGGTGGATATCGCCATCTCGGCGGTGGTGCTGCTGGCGGTGAACCTGCTGGAGAAAAAACAGAAAGCGGGTGGCCGGAAATGAGCCTTGAAGTCAACATTGAAAAAAAGCTGGACGGCTTCACCCTCCGTGCTGCCTTTACCGCCGGCAACACCTCCACCGCCCTGCTGGGCGCTTCCGGCTGCGGCAAAAGCATGACATTGCGGTGCATTGCAGGCATTGTAAAGCCGGACCGCGGACGCATCGTGCTGGACGGGCGGGTGCTGTTTGACAGTGCGCAGCACATCGACCTGCCGCCGCAGCAGCGGGGCGTGGGACTGCTGTTCCAGAACTACGCCCTGTTCCCCAATATGACCGTAGAACAGAATATCCGCTGCGGTCTGAAGGCAGAAAAAGACCCCGCCGCCCGCCGCGCTGCCTGCGCCGAAATGCTGCGTGCCATGCGGCTGGAGACGCTTGCCAAGCGCTATCCCGCCCAGCTTTCCGGCGGGCAGCAGCAGCGCGCCGCGCTGGCACGCATTCTGGTGGGCAAGCCCCGCATCCTGATGCTGGACGAGCCCTTCAGCGCGCTGGACAGTTACCTGCGGGAAGAGGTAGAGGGCGAGGTAGGCAGCCTGCTGGCAAACTTTGCGGGCACCGCCCTGCTGGTGACCCACAACCGGGACGAGGCCTACCGCCTGTGCAAAGAGATGATCGTGCTGAACGAGGGGCAGGTGCTGCGTGCCGGTAAAACAAAAGAGGTTTTTGCCGACCCGCAGAGCGTTGCCGCCGCACGGCTGACCGGCTGCAAGAACATTTTGCCCTGCACCCCGCTGGACAGCCGCACCGTCCGGCTGGACGGCTGGGACACCACTTTGCGGCTGGCGCTGCCCGTCCCGGCGGGCTGCACCGCTGTGGGCATCCGTGCCCACGACTTTACGCCCTGCGCTGCGGATGCGCCCAACGCCATCCCGGTAAAAGCCGTTTCCACCAGTGAAAACCCCTTTGACTGGAACCTCATCTGCACCTCGCCGGAGGGTACGGCGCAGCTGTGGTGGAAGGTGGGCAAAACCAGCCTTTCTGCCGCCGCCCCGGAGCCGCCCCAGTATCTGTGTGCCGCCCCGGAGAGCATCATGCCGCTGAAAGGTTGAGAAAACGAATGGCCTGCACTGCGTTCCGGCTATATTCAGCGGAAAGAATCATTTGAAAACAGGGGATTTCCCCACACGCAAAGCAGCCGCTGCACGGTAAGATGCAGCGGCTGCTTTGCTTATTTGTGTAAAAAGGGGAGTACTTATGCCATATCACGGCAGGTCACAATGTCTGCCCCGGTGCCGCAGACATTTTGCAGCACCACATCGCCCACATGGATGGGGGCGTGCAGCACCACGCTGTCCAGCGCTGCGACCACCTCTGTCATCTGTCCCTTGGGCACAGGCTTGGAGGTCTTGACCGGGCAGCGGGAGTGCAGGCAGCCCTCGACGCGCACGGTGCTGGTGATGATGCGGGTGGGGTGGGTCAGCTCTTCCTTGCCGTAGGCGATGCCGTTGGGGCAGCCGTTGCCGGTCACTTTATAGTCGTTGGCTTCATCCACCTGCAGATGGCAGCCCTGCGGGCAGCAGGTGCAAATTACTTCTTTCATCTCGCTCATGCCTCCTCGATCTCAATGGTCACTTCGTCCATGGGGGCTCTGTCCAGCAGCACTCTGGGCAGGGCAATGTGCTCCATCTCGCCGGGGGCAAGGCGGTCACGCTTGAAGCGTGCGATCACCGTATCACCGCTCTTGACAAGGATGGTGCTCTTGCCGCAGATGCGGCGGACGCGGAAGGACACGTTGGTGCTCTTTTCCACGCCTTCCAGACGGATGCGCTGCGGCAGGGTGTAGCCAAGGTCTGCGCCGGGCTTCACGGTCAACACACGCCCCGCGGCCACAGGGCCGTTCTGGATATAGTTGGCAGCGGCTGCGCCGGCCAGCTCGCTCTCGCCGGAAACAAAGTCCACCAGATCATGCACCTGCACCACGTTGCCGCAGGCAAACACGCCGGGGATGCTGGTCTCCATGTTTTCGTACACGATGGCGCCCTTGGTGCGGGGGTCCATCTCGATGCCGGCCTGCTTGGTCAACTCGTTTTCGGGGATCAGACCCACGCTCAGCAGAATGGTGTCCACATCAAACTCCATCTCGGTGCCGGGGATGGGCTTGCGGTCGGGGCCAATCTCAGCCACGATGGCCTTTTCCACGCGATCCTTGCCCTGAATATCCACGATGGTGTGGGAGAGGTACAGGGGGATGTCAAAGTCGTTCAGGCACTGCACGATATTGCGGGTCAGGCCGCCGGAGTAGGGCATCACTTCTACGCAGGCCAGCACCTTTGCACCCTCAAGGGTCATGCGGCGGGCCATGATCAGGCCGATGTCGCCGCTGCCGAGGATCAGCACCCGCTTGCCCACCAGATAGCCTTCCATGTTCACATAGCGCTGCGCGGCACCGGCGGTGTACACACCGGCAGGGCGGGTGCCCGGGGTACCAATGGCACCGCGGGTGCGCTCGCGGCAGCCCATGCCCAGTATGATGCTCTTGGCTTCGATGATCTGGTAGCCATACTCCTTGGAAACACAGTGCACCTTTTTATCCGGGGTCACTTCCAGAACCATGGTGTCCAGCTGCACCTTCACGCCGGTGCCCTTGAGCATCTCAATAAAGCGTCCGGCATACTCCGGGCCGGTCAGCTGCTCGCCAAAGCGGTGCAAACCAAAGCCGTTATGGATGCACTGGTTCAGAATGCCGCCCAGTTCCTTGTCGCGCTCCAGAATAAGAATGTCGCGCAGACCGCTTTCCCATGCCTTGCAGGCAGCAGCAAGGCCCGCAGGGCCGCCGCCAATAATGACCAGATCAACCATTGTTCTTTCCTCCTACCTTTGTTTCGCTGAGCAGAACGTTCGAGCCGTTCTTGTCCTGCAGGATGTCCAAGGGGTCTATGCCCAGCTCGCGGCTGATCAGTTCCAGCACGCGGGGGCCGCAGAAGCCGCCTTGGCACCGCCCCATGCCTGCACCGGCGCGGCGCTTGACGCCGTCGATGGTGTTGGCAGGCACCTCGCTGTGGAGGGCTGCCAGGATCTCGCCCTCAGTGATGGTCTCGCAGCGGCAGATCACGCGGCCGTAGGCGGGCTGCTCCTTGACCAGTGCTGCCTTTTCCTCTGCGGAAAGCTCCTTGAAGCGGATGTGGCGGCGGCCGTCCTTGTAGTCGGCCTTTTCTGCGCCCAGCACACCGCGCTGCTGCAGGATGGCAACAGCTTCCTCCGCAACCGCCGGGGCAGCGGACAGGCCGGGGCTCTTCATGCCGGCCAGATCGATCCAGCCGGGTGCCTCCGGCTCCTCGCCAATGATAAAATCGTCCACGTCCAGATTGGCGCGTACACCTGCAAAGCTGCGGATGGACTCGCCGAAGTTGATACTGGGCACACTGCGCTGGGCAGTGGCCTTGACAAATTCCAGACCGCTGCTGGTGCAGGAGGTGTCGTTGCCCTCCACAGGCTCTGCGTTGGGGCCGACGAGCAGGTTGCCGTGCACGGTGGGTGCCACCAGAACACCCTTGCCCAGCTCGTTGGGGCACTGGAAGATGACGTGACTCACGCGGGTGCCCTCGCTCTTGTCCAGCAGATAGTACTCGCCCCGGGTGGGGATGATGTGGAAGTTGGCGGGCTCCACCATGGAGTGTACCTTGTCTGCCCAGATACCGGCAGCGTTGATGACGCAGCGGGTCTCTACCGTGCCGCCGGGCACGGTCAGACGGTAGCCGCCCTCGATGGCTTCGGCATTGGTCACTTTGCAGCTGCGGCGCAGCTCCACGCCGTTGCGTACTGCCACCTCGGTCATGGCCAGTGCATACTCCCACGGGTTCACGATGGCGGCGCTGGGTGCCCACAGTGCACCGCAGACCTTTTCAGAAAGGTTCGGCTCCATGGCAAGGGTCTCTTCCTTGGAAAGGATCTTCATGTCGGGCACGCCGTTGGCGGTGCCGTTCTCGAACAGATGCTGCAAATGGGGCAGTTCCTTCTCGTCCAGTGCCAGCACCAGCGAGCCGCACTGCTTATAGGAGACATCCAGCTTTGCGCAGATCTCCTTTGCCAGAGCCACGCCGCGCACGTTCAGCCGTGCCATGCGGGTGCCGGGGGCGGGGTCGTAGCCTGCGTGGAGAATGGCACTGTTGGCCTTGGTGGTGCAGTCTGCCACATCGTTCTCGGCCTCAAGAATGACCACCTTGTTGTCGTAGCGCGACAGTGCGTAGGCGGCAGCGGCACCGATGACGCCACAGCCGATGATTGCTACATCATACATTGTTCTTTTCCTCCTGTCCGTTCTGCCTTGGCCCGTCGGGAGCCGGGCAGCTGTTGATGGTACAAAAAAAGAGCGAAACAAACAAAGGCAACTGCCCTTGTCCGTTTCGCTCATATCTCTTGAAACAAACAGCACTTGTTTAATCTTATGATACCTTGTCCCTGCACAAAAAGCAAGATGTTTTGCACTTTTTGTGAAACCCTTACAAAAAACACCCGCTGCTTTTGCGCAGAATGCGGGTCACATATCCCACACCGCCTGATTGGTGGTGGAAATAGCGGTGGCACCGGCCTCCAGAGCCGCCATCACGTCCTCTTTGTCCGCGATCAGACCGCCGGTCAGCACCGGTACCTTGGCCTTGGCACAGACGCGGCGCAGGATCTTGGGCATGGTGCCGGGCAGCAGGTCCAGACAGTCCGGCAGATTTGGCGGAATCTTATCCAAGCTTTCCAGTGCGATGGAATCCAGCAGGAATACCCGCAGAATGGCGGCCAGACCAAGCTCCTTGGCGCGGCGGATGAAGGACTGCCGGGTGGAGATGATGCCGTCGGCCTCGGTGGTATTGCGGATAAAGTCCACCGCCACCTCCTTACCGGCAAGCCCTGCGATAAGGTCTACATGCACCGCGGCAAAGCGCCCGGCTTCGTGGATGCGGCGCACAATGGAGGCAATATTGCAGATATCTCCGTATAATACGAATACCACCCGGATGTTCTCGTTGGTCAGCGCATTGCAAAGCCCGGCATCGTCCTTGACGGCCGCAATGACTGGTGTTTCCTGAATGGCATCCATCAGCTCCTGTTTCATGCTTCTCCTCCTGCCCGGCGTTCTGTGGGGCAATTTTACTGGTGCTCTGCCAGCCAGCGTAGCGCCATATAGGTGTAGGCTGCCGTGCCGCGGTACAGGATGCTGTCATCAAAGCGCACCTTGGGGTGGTGCTGGCCGTAGGTGTAGCCCTCTTTAGCGTTGCCGGCAGCTAAGAACATACTCACGGTGGGTACCTCGTGGCTGACAAAGGCGAAGTCCTCGCTGCCGCCGCCGGGCTTGCCGCCGGTGAGCGGGGTCATATCCATAGCGCCCTTGCCCAGCAACTCGGTCATATAGGTCAGGGCGTTACCCGCCAGCGGGGTGTCCACCACCATGCAGGGGCAGTAATCGCTGAACTCCACCTCGGCGGTGCAGCGGTAGGCGGTGGCCACGCCCTGCGCGATTTCGGTCATGCGCTGGTGGATGAGGGCACTGACCTTCTGCTCCGGGTCCACGGTGCGGATGGTGCCCCACATATCGGCAGTATCCGGGATGACGTTGGAAGCCTTGCCTGCCTCGAACCGGCCGGTGGTGAACACGCCAAAGCCTGCGGGGTCCAGCTCGCGGCTGTTGATCTCCTGCAGGGCAATGTGGATGTGCGCCGCTGCGGTGATGGGGTCGATGCAGGCGTTGGGCATGGAGCCGTGGCCGCCCTTGCCGTGCACAACGATGTGATACTGCTCACAGCTGGCCATGGTGATGCCGCCGCCCGGCACCAGCACCATACCGGCGGGCAGGGGCATCCCGGCCAGCACATGGAACATGACCGCTGCGTCTACCTTGGGGTTCTCCAGCAGGCCACTGTTTATCATATCCAGCGAGCCCTGAAAGATCTCCTCTGCGGGCTGAAACTCCAGCTTTACCGTGCCTTCGATCTCGTCCTCATGCTCCTTGAGCAGCTTGGCTGCGCCCAGCACCATAGCGGTGTGCATATCGTGGCCGCAGCCGTGCATCTTGCCGGGCAGCTCAGAGGAAAACTCCTCGCCGGATTCCTCCTGCAAGGGCAGCGCGTCCATATCGCCGCGCAGCAGGATCACCTTGCCGGGACGCTTGCCGCCTGCAAGCGCAATGACGCCGCACTTGCCGCAGTCCTGGGGGGTGTAGCCCATCTCGGTCAGCGCTTTTTTGACCAGTGCCTTGGTCTGGGGCAGGTCAAAGCCCACCTCCGGGTGACGGTGCAGTGTGCGCCGCCATTCCTGCAGCTGGGGCTCCAGCGCTTTGGCAGCTTCCAACAGTTTTTCCGGTGCGATCATTGTAAAATCAACTCCCTCTGAATTTATGCGGAAAGCCCTCTCGGCCACGGCAGGGAGGGCTTTGCCTTACGGTTATTCTTCCCCGCCGTTATTGCCAGTCGGGTGGTACTGGGCGCAGGTACACTTTTTGAACTTCAGGCCGCTGCCGCAGGGGCAGGGGTCGTTGCGGCCAATTTTGACCACACGCACCGGCTGACCCTTGGGGCTGCCCTTGACGCCGGGTGCGCCGTTGCCGGGCACAAAGCCCTCGCCGGTGGGCTTTGCCACCTGCTCCCGCTTGGGGGCGGAACCGGCGGCGCGCAGCTCGATGGTAAGCAGCATCTTGACGCTGGACTCCCGGATGGAATCCACCATCTGGTCGAACATATCAAAGCCCTCGATGCGGTATTCCACCACCGGGTCCTTCTGGCCGTAGCCGCGCAGCGCGATGCCCTGCCGCAGCTGGTCCATGTTGTCGATGTGGTCCATCCACTGGCGGTCTACGCACTTGAGCAGGCAGATGCGCTCCAGCTCGCGCATGACGGGTGCACCGTAGCGCACCTCCTTGGCCTGCAGGATCTGCATCCCGCGGTCGTACAGCATATCGGCAATGCCCTGCTGGGAAAGGTTATCAAAGTCGGCTACGGTATAGTGGAAGTCGGCATCGGTAGTCAGCCAGCCCTGATAGTGGCGGCGCAGGGCACCGAAATCCCACTCGTCCTTCACATCGCCGGAAAGGAACTGGGCGCAGCTGGAATCGATGTTCTCCCGCAGCATCTTGTGCATCTCGGTGCTGATGTCCTCGCCGTCCAGCACCTTGCGGCGCTGCCCGTAGATGATCTCGCGCTGCTGGTTCATCACGTCATCGTACTTCAGCACGTTCTTACGGATCTCAAAGTTGCGGCCCTCCAGCTTTTTCTGGGCGCTTTCCAGTGTATTGGTGATCATGCGGTTCTCGATGGGGGTGTCCTCGTCGATCTTCAGGGTGTTCATCAGGCTGGACACCCGGTCGCCGCCAAACAGGCGCATCAGGTCGTCCTCAAGGCTCAGGTAGAAGCGGGAAGCGCCCGGGTCGCCCTGACGGCCGGCACGGCCGCGCAGCTGGTTGTCGATACGGCGGCTCTCGTGGCGCTCGGTGCCAATGATGAACAGGCCGCCTGCGGCGCGCACCTCGTCGGCCTCTGCGTCAATGGCGGGCTTGTACTGGGCGTACAGCTGGTCAAAGCGCTGACGTGCGGCCAGAATGTTGGCATCGGTGGTCTCACCGTGGCCGTTGGCTTCGGTCAGCAGCAGCTCCACGGCTGCCGGGTCGGCATCCTGCGGGGTGTCGGGGTTGAGCAGGTTCTCGCAGAAGTGCTCCTTGCGCATCTGAGCCTTTGCCATGAACTCGGCGTTGCCGCCCAGCATGATATCGGTACCACGGCCTGCCATGTTGGTGGCGATGGTGATGGCACCCTTTTTACCGGCCTGCGCTACGATCTCGGCTTCGCGCTCGTGGTTCTTGGCGTTCAGCACGTTGAAATCCCGGGTATGGCGCTGTAACATTTTGGCGAGGATCTCGCTCTTTTCCACGCTGACAGTACCCACCAGCACAGGCTGACCGTTCTTGTGGCACTCCATTACCTGCTCGATGACGGCGCGGTACTTGCCCTCCACGGTCTTGTAGATGGCGTCCGGGTAGTCCTTGCGCTGCACCGGGCGGTTGGTGGGCACGCTGACGATGTTCAGGCCGTAGATCTCGGTGAACTCGGTGGCTTCGGTGCGGGCGGTACCGGTCATACCGGACAGCTTTTTGTACATACGGAAGTAGTTCTGGAAGGTGATGGTGGCCAGCGTCTTGCTCTCGGCGGCGATCTTCACGCCCTCCTTGGCCTCGATGGCCTGATGCAGACCCTCGTTGTACCGGCGGCCGATCATCAGACGGCCGGTGAACTCGTCCACGATGATGACCTGACCATCCTTGACCACATAGTCGATATCCCGCTGCATCACGCCGTAAGCCTTGATGGCCTGATCGATGTGGTGGGCAAGGGTCATGTTCTCGGCGGCGGCAAGGTTCTCCACCTTGAAATAGGCTTCAGCCTTTTTGATACCGGCGGCGGTCAGGGTACAGGTCTTGTGCTTTTCGTCCACAACGTAATCGCCATCGGCCTGCTCATCGGTGGAGACCTTATCTTCCAGTTCCACCACCACGCTCTTGCGCAGGGTGCGCACAAAGCGGTCCACCTGCGTATACAGGCTGGAGGAGTCCTCGCCGCGGCCGGAGATGATCAGGGGGGTGCGGGCTTCATCGATCAGGATGGAGTCCACCTCGTCCACGATGGCGTAGGCGTGGCCGCGCTGCACCATGTTGGCCTTGTAGGTCACCATGTTGTCGCGCAGGTAGTCAAAGCCGAACTCATTGTTGGTGCCGTAGGTGATATCGGCATTGTAGGCGGCCCGGCGGGCGTCGCCGTCCATGCCCTGCACGATCAGACCGACAGTCAATCCCAGCCAGCGGTAGAGCTTGCCCATCCACTCGCTGTCGCGCTTGGCCAGATAGTCGTTGACGGTAACAATGTGCACCCCTTCGCCGGTCAGGGCGTTCAGGTAGGCGGGCAGGGTAGCCACAAGGGTCTTGCCCTCACCGGTCTGCATCTCGGCAATATCGCCGCGGTGCAGGGCAATGCCGCCGGTCACCTGTACCGGGAAGTGCTTCATGCCCAGCACGCGCCATGCGGCCTCGCGGCAGACGGCAAAGGCATCCGGCAGGATATCATCCAGCGTTTTGCCATCGGTCAGCTGCTGCTTGAACATGGCAGTCTGCGCCTGCAGGTCGGCATCAGACATGGCCTGATACTTGGGCTCCAGCGCCAGCACCTGTTTGGTGATGGGGTTCACCTTTTTCAGCTCCCGGTCAGAGAAGCTGCCAAAAAGTTTTTCAACAAGGGACATAGGTCACACCTCATAAATCTTAAAAATCGGGCTGTGATGCGCCCGGAATCGCGCATAACAATACAAGTATATGATACACCAAAGCGGCAGACACGTCAAATCTGCAAGGCTATTTTAGCCTGTTTTTACATGAACTTTCTGTAAAAAGATGCTGCAAGCCGTTCACAGATCCCCGATCTCCCGGCAGCACACTTTATTTTCACCCTATCGCTTTGGGGAGAATCGTGGTAGAATAGGACTATCATTGATAGGGAGGGCTGTACTTATGCTCAAACGGCTGCGCACTGCGCACCCCATTCTTTATTGTATCCTGTCTGAGGTGCTGTTCCTTGGCAGCATGGTTGTGTTCAGCCTGCTGGCTACCATCGGGCTGGCAGCGGCAGGCGCGGATTTTGACACCATGGATGGCTATCTGCTGGGTTCTGTGCAGGAGGCTGTGGGGCTGGCGGTGGCGCTTTTGCTGCTGGCCCGCACCGGCAGACTTGATCTGTTGCACCGGCGCGGCTGCGGCTTTCTGAACGGAATGCTGGTGGGCATGTACCCGCTGTTCTTCATCGGGTATACGACCGTTGGGACGCTGGCCTTTGACCGCCCGGACACGCCGCTGCTGCCGCTGCCCCGCATCCTGACCTTTATGCTGAACATGATCCTTGTGGGCGTGGCTGAGGAGCTGGTGTTCCGTGGCATCATTGCCCAGACCCTGCTGGAGCGCTACGGCACCGCCCGCGCCGGGGTGTGGAAAGCCTGCCTTGTGTCCGGCGTGCTGTTTGGCGCGGCGCACCTGAGCAACCTGCTCGGCTCGGCACCCTTTGGCGTGCTGATGCAGTGTGTGTTTGCAGCCTCGCTGGGCGTGATGCTGGCCGCCATCTACTTCCGCACCGGCAATTTGTGGGTAACGGTGTTCCTGCACAGCGCCATGGACATTGCCGCCATGCTTATCGGCGGGCTGTACGGCACCACCAGCGTGGCCGAGAGCGTGAGCGGCTACGATGCCTCGCGGCTGGTGTCGGTGGCGGTGTACCTGATCCCCACCCTGTTTCTGCTGCGCAAAAAGAAGCTGCCGGAGGTGCAGCTGTACTGGGGCGGCATTGTAAAAAATTAAGGCTTGCGGACAAAAATCTTCTTGCAATCTGCCGGGCAATCTGGTATACTGTATCTGTTACCGTGGTACGGGGCTGGGAGTATGCCCGCTTTTGGGAGAACCGTTTCCCGCCGCTGTGCCATAGGCAGATAAATTACTTGAAAGAGGTACTGTATTATGAATAAGCAGGAAGTTATGGCCAAAGTCGCTCTGACCGAGAAGGACACTGGCTCCCCCGAGGTTCAGGTCGCTCTGCTGACCGCTCACATCAACGAGCTGAACGAGCACCTGAAGAAGAACCCTAACGATCACCACAGCCGCCGCGGTCTGCTGAAGATGGTTGGCCGTCGCCGCAATCTGCTGGCTTATCTCCAGAAGAAGGACATCGAGCGTTACCGTGCTCTGATCGCAACTCTGGGTCTGCGTAAGTAATTTTAACGGAGGGCAGGTACCGCAAAGGTACCTGCCCTTTGCTTTATGTATAACTCCATGTATCCCATGCGCACAAAATAGCGGTGGCAGCGTATTGCAGCAGTAAATCGAACGCCTGTGCCTGCGGGCAGGGACGCTGGATTTATTGCTATAATGCGCACGCCACGGCTTTTTGGATAGAACGATCCGAAAAACAAGGAGGCAGAAACAATGGCAATCGAATTTGGTTCCCGCAAAGAGACCTTTGACAACTTCAAGGTCTACGAAACCATGCTGGCCGGCCGCCCGTTCAAGGTTGAAATGGGCAAGATGTGTGGCCTGTCCAATGCCAGCGCACTGATCCGCTACGGCGAGACCTGCGTGATGTGCAACGTGGTCATGAGCCCCAAGCCCCGCGAGGGCGTGGATTTCTTCCCGCTGAACGTGGAGTACGAGGAAAAGCTCTACGCCGCAGGCCGCATTCCCGGCAGCTTTATGCGCCGTGAGGGCCGCCCCGGCGAGCGCGCTATCCTGACCAGCCGCGTGGTGGACCGCCCCATGCGCCCGCTGTTCCCCAAGGAGATGCGCAACGACGTGTGCATCACCATGACCGTCATGAGCCTTGACCCGGATTGCAGCCCCGAGATCGCCGGTATGATCGGCGCTTCTCTGGTGACCGCCGTGTCCGACATCCCCTGGAACGGCCCCATCGGCGGCGTGCAGGTGGGTCTGGTGAACGGCGAGATCGTGCTGAACCCCACCCAGGAGCAGCGCAAGGTGAGCGACCTTGCGCTGACCGTTGCCGCCACTATGGATAAGATCGTGATGATCGAGGCCGGCGCCAACGAGGTGGACGAGGACACCATGCTGACCGCCATCAAGACCGCACACGTTGAGATCAAGAAGATCATCGAGTTCATCAACAAGATCGTGGCCGAGCGCGGCAAGCCGAAGATCGACTTCCAGGTGGTGGGTCTGGACATGGACGTGTTCCACGCCATCCAGAATAAGTACCTGGACGATTTCAAGGCCGCTATGGACACCGACGACAAGAACGTGCGTGACGCAGCCCTGCTGCCCATCATGGACAAGATCGCCGAGGAATACCCCGACCTGTCCGCCGCCGATCTGGATCTGGTAAGCTACAAGATGCAGAAGTTCGTGGTGCGCCGCTGGCTGCTGGATGAGGGCAAGCGCGTGGACGGCCGCGGCATCAACGAGATCCGCCCGCTGGCCGCTGAGGTGGGCATCCTGCCCCGCGTGCACGGCTCCGGTATGTTCACCCGTGGCCAGACGCAGGTGCTTACCACCTGCACGCTGGGCGGCACCAAGGACAACCAGTTGATGGATGACCTGACCGACGAGCAGACCAAGCGCTATATCCACCACTATAACTTCCCGCCGTACTCTGTGGGCGAGGCACGCGCACCGCGCAGCCCCGGCCGCCGCGAGATCGGCCACGGCGCATTGGCTGAGCGTGCTCTGGTGCCGGTGCTGCCCTCCTTGGAGGAGTTCCCCTACACCATCCGCTGCGTGTCCGAGGTGCTCAGCTCTAACGGCTCCACCTCTCAGGCTTCCATCTGCGGCTCTACGCTGGCACTGATGGACGCAGGCGTGCCCATCAAGGCTCCGGTTGCCGGTATCTCCTGCGGTCTGATCACCGAGGGCGAGCGCTGGATGACCATGCTGGACATTCAGGGCGTGGAGGACTTCCACGGCGATATGGACTTTAAGGTTGGCGGCACCCGCAAGGGCATCACCGCCATCCAGATGGACATCAAGATCGACGGTCTGACCTACGACATCATTGCCGAGGCCTTCGAGAAGTGCCGCAAGGGCCGGCTGTATATTCTGGACGAGATCATCAAGCCGGTGATCGCCGAGCCCCGTCAGGAGCTGAGCCGCTGGGCACCCAAGATGTTCAGCATGATGATCCCCACCGACAAGATCAAGGACGTGATCGGTAAGGGCGGCAAGGTCATTCAGGATATCTGCGCTACCTGCAACTGCAAGATCGACGTGCAGGAGGACGGCCATGTGTTCGTCTCCGCCGTGGATCAGGAGGACGCAAAGCGCGCCATCTTTACCATCAAGACCATTGTGGAGGACCCCGAGATCGGTGCCATCTACAAGGGCAAGGTGACCCGTCTGATGAACTTTGGTGCCTTTGTGGAGATCGCCCCGGGCAAGGAAGGCCTTGTGCATATCTCCAAGCTGGACACCAAGCGCGTGGAGCGGGTAGAGGACGTGGTTGCCGTGGGCGATGCCATCGTGGTCAAGGTGACCGACATCGACCAGCAGGGCCGCATCAACCTGAGCCGCCGCGACGCCATTCTGGCTCTGGAAGCCAAAAGGGCCGCCCAGCAGCAGTAAAAACCTAATACAGATTGCATAAAATAAGAACCGCTGTACTTTTTGTACAGCGGCTCTTTTGCGTGTACCCCCTCAGGCTCACTGCGTTCGCCAACTCCACCCAAAAAGCTCCCCCTTCGGGGGAGCTGGCATCGAGCAAAGCGAGATGCCTGAGAGGGTTCGTGCCTAAACCCCACCCGTGAAAAGGCAATTCTGGAAAATCCGCAGATTTTCCAGAATTGCAAATTAAAAAATATATTTTCCGCTGATTATGCGCAGAGCAACGCGGAGCGCATTCAAAATCGTGCTGCGCCCGGCAGGGGAAAGGGCACAAAAAATGCTCCCCCTTGCGGGGGAGCAAATTCGGCAACGCCACGCCACGCTGTGCCGAAAAGAAAGGAGCGCAAAGTCAGTTTTCCTTTTTGCCCTGACGGTTCAGCACCCAGCCTGCGGCAAACAGCAGCACGCCGCTGCAGGCCAGCACCGGCACGGGCCAGTTCAACTGGCCGGTCTGGGGCAGAACAGGCTTATCGGGGGTGGAAGGGGAGACCGGGTTATCCGGATTTTCGGGGCTTACCGGGTTGTCCGGGGTGCCGGGACTTACCGGGTTATCCGGTGTGCCGGGGCTCACTGGCGTATCCGGGGTGTCCGGCTGCTCCGGGAGATCGGGGGTGTCCGGTGTGTCGGGCGTATCGGGCACATCCGGGGTGTCGGGGGTGTCCGGCGTTTCCGGGATGGTAGCGCCTACCTTGGGGGTGGCGTCCACATCGTAGATCCAGTTGTCGCCATCGGGCAGCGGAATGGACACAAGGAAGGGTTTGATGGCCTCGTAGCCGTGGGAGGCCTCGGTCTGCACGACCAAGTACAGACCCTGCGGCAGCTTGGTAATGTTGGCATAGCCCTCTTCGTTCACGTCCTGCTGGGCGGCAATGGCGGGCACAGCGGGCAGATACTTTACCAGCCGGTCTGCCAGCGTGCTGTCGGAAAGATCGCCCAGCACGACACCGCAGCCCGTAAAATCGCCGGTATAGTCAAAGTACAGGTTGCCGTTGGTGCGCTTGACGGAGGCCACCTGATACAGGGTAAGCTCGCCGCCGCGCAGGGGCACATCGTTGTGGGTGTCGTACAGACGGACATGGAGCGAGCCCAGACGCCCCAGTACAATGTTGGCACTGGTGGCAAACGCCGGCAGAGCGCAGCATACCACAAGGCACATAGCCAGCAGTACAGCCGCCAGACGATGACGCAGATCAATGCTTTTCATGTTCTTCACCTCTCGTTTTCTTGGGTTTGCGTGTGGAAATCAGCATACCGATCAGCAAGATCAGCAGCATGGGCAGCGCCATAATGGGCGCAACAATAATGGGTTCAATTTTAAGCGCTTCGGCGGTAACGCGGAGGTGCTTGTACTGATCCGGGGTCTCTACGCGGCGGCCGCGCACCAGCAGGCGGTGGGTGTTGATGCCGTAGGGGGTGCAGGTCATCAGGGTGACGTAGTCCTTGCCTTCGGCGATCTTCAGCTCATCGGTCTCGGTGGGCAGCACGATGGAAATTTTGTCCACCTCGTAGGTGAGCACCCGGTCCAGCACGGTGATGGTAAAGGTATCGCCCACTTCCAGCTGGTCGAGGTTGGTAAACAGCTTTGCGCTGGGCAGGCCGCGGTGCGCCGAGATGACCGCGTGGGTGGACGCGCCGCCCACCGGCAGGCTGGTGCCCTCCAAGTGGCCTGCGGCGATCTGCAGCACGCTGTCGTCGGTGCCGTGGTAGATGGGCAGCTCCACGCCGATTTTGGAGATGGTGATGTAACCCATAATGCCCGTGCCGGTAATATCCAGCGTTTCGTTGTAGCCGGTAAGCTGATCCGGGCGGTAAAGAGCGTTTTCGTTGGCGGCCACCTGTGCGTTAAAGGCATCGGCGGCGTCAAAGTAGGCGCTGTAATCCGCATCGGTCATTTTGTCCACGTCCTGCGCGTAGCTTGCCACCGCGCGGGACTGGTTGCGCTGGTTGACGTAATCGCTGATAGTGGGGTATAACATCACGGATAGACCCACGAAAAAGACGAGGATCAATATAATGGTGCTTTTGTTCTTTTTCATGGGCTACTCCCTAACGTTATAGTTTCAGGATCAGGGCAGGGGGCTTTGCAGCCCCGCCCTGTGCGGGGAAACGGAGAGCTTAGCGGTTCTCCATGCGCTTTTTGGTAATGAGCAGGATAGCTGCAGCAGCCATCAGGCCGCCGCCGACAACGTAGAAAATGGTGGTGCCGATGCCGCCGGTGCTGGGCAGCTCAGTGCCGGCCTTGTTCTCAACGCGAACAATGGGGTCGGTAGTCGTAGCGCCATCTGCCGTAACAGTGTAAGATGCGGTGCCGCCTGTAGTAGGCAGAGTGCTGCTGATCACAACCGTAATAGGAGCGGTCAGCTTGTTATAGCCCGTAGGAGCGGTGGTCTCTTCCAGATAGTAGGTGCCAGCGTCCAGACCCTCAAACTTGATGTTGCCGTTAGCTGGGGTCTTGACCTTGGTGGTGGCATTAGATGCATCAGCATCCCAGCCGGTCAGCTTGTAAATGCTGGTGTTAGTGCCGGTTTCGGCGAACTTTGCGTACTTCTTGGTTTCGCTGTCCATCTTGTACAGCTGGAACTCGGCATCTGCCAGAGCGTGGTCGCTATCATCTCTGAGGTTAGCAAACTTGTGCACGCCCATCTCCCAGACGTAGGTGGTGGTGGTGTGTTTAACAGAGGTTTTGTCATTATACTGGAGGTGAGCTTCGTTGGTATTGCCAGAACCAGCAATTACTGCCTTATCGTTGACAGTTGCAGCGTAACTAATGGTGACCGCATCATTGGGCTTCAGCGTGCCTTCATCAAACTGTACTTCAAAGGTGCAATTATCGGTAGGATTTTTAACCAACGTGTAGCCAGTTGTTAAATAACCAGAAGCGTCAGGGTCAGAATGACGGAGAAGAAAAACCGAAACAGTACCGTTAAAGGTCAGACCTTCGCTCATTTTATCATGTACAACATAGTTTTTGGGTTGACCATCTTTCACAACAATGTCGATCTGGAAATTTACCACATCGCCAATGCCAGCGTTATTAGCGGTTTTGAACTCTGTACCCTCAAGAATGTGCTTATCAAAGGTAGAATCGCTGTTCTTCTCTTTGATTTCTACGGTCGGGTCGGTGGTATCAATGGAGCAGATCGCACCATTGTTCAGGTCGGAAACCACCAGATACCAGCCAAGGGGCAGATTATCAAAGGTGATGCTGGTGCTATTGTCAGCAGTGCCATGTTCACCCATTTTGCCTTCTGCCTTAATGCTATTCACTGCAGGGACGGGTTTTGTTTTTGCATAGAGACCGGCAGCATTTGCAAAATCCTGAATGTCAGTTGTCTTGTTTTTGCTTTCTGCCCAAGTAACAGCGTTCGTTTTGGCGTCTACGACGAGATATTCACGCTGTGCAGTAACAAAGTCTGCCCAATCGCTATTCGCCGTATAACGGTAAGCTTTGGTATCTGCGTGGTATTCCAGATTCAGAATACGGTAAATCGTATAGGTATGTCCAGTAATAACGTTATTAATGGTAATCTCACCCTCGCCAGTGGTGGGAGCGGCAGTACCACCCTCAGCTGCAAACGCCGGGATCGCCATGGCGCAAACCATAGCAACTGCCAGCAGCGCAGCCATGAGTTTCTTCATTGCTTTTTTCATGGAAAAAGCCCCTTTCTTTTCTGCCCCTTGCCGCCCCCTGCATTTTGCACAGGGGGGGGGGGGAGGGGTGTCGTTTTTGTTCGGTCTATCGCGTAAACTTTGCGCTGGGCGGGCGGGGGACTCAGCCTCGGGCGTCCAGCTGGGGGAAGTGCAGCCTAGTCATCTGCCCTCCCTTCGCGTCTGCGCTTGCGGTGGATAAAACTATATGCCAGCGCAGACAGCATCATTGTGCCGCCCACGGCTGTATACGGGAGTGTACCGGTGCCGCCGGTAGAGGGGAGCTCGTAACCAACGATCTCCTTGTTGGTCAGCGTAAGCAGACCGCCTTTTTCCACACCGGTTGTGTTGCTGTCGCTGTAGGTCACGTCGTACTTGCCGCCGGTAGAAGCTTCCTCGATATAGTAGAAGTAATCGTCATCCACTTTCTTGTAAACATAGGTCCACTTGTTATCTTTGCTTAGGGTGATAGTTTCGTTGAAGATGGAATCAGGAGTTTCTTTGCTGCCGCCGGTTTTACTATAACGACGCAAATGCACCGTGACCTCATTCTCCGGCGCTTTGTCACCGGAGAGTGCCTTACCGTCCTTATCCAGCCAGAACTTCTGGATGGTCAGCCAGGTACGTGTATTCTGTATGGTGTAGTTCTTTTGCTGACCGCCGGTTACGATCACAACATCTTTTTGGTCCAAATCTTTGGGGTGTGCAGTATTCTTCCAAGCTTCAGCAGCGGTTTCGGCGTTATCCGAGTTTGCAAAGATGACATACACCGTGGTTTCGTCCGGGGTACCCATTTTGTAGCCAGCAGGTGCTTGGGTCTCGACAAGCTTGTAGAGCTTATCGGGCTCAATGCTGAAGTGATCGCCGGAATGGTCGTCTTTCAGATTATGACCGAGGTAAAGGGTGATCTCGCCGTTTTTATCCGTAGTATGCTCAAGCTGGCCCTCGTGATTGACGAAATCTTTCCCGTCGTAGTAAGTGAGATTGAACTTTGCACCCTGCAAGCGTGTGGACGAGTTCAGACTATCGACCTTATACAGTGTGAACATACTGCTGGAAACAGAACCGTGGGCATCCAGCGTTTTGACCTTTGTTTCCTCCTTGGCGTGGTGATCGCCTGTAAGCACTGCTTCATTCGAAAGCGTCACTTTATCGTTAGAATCCAGTACGTAATCATACTTTAATACATAACCGCGAGAATCGTCCAGCGTAAACTTCATGGTGTGGGTGTCCTTGCCGCTGCTGTCTGTGGTATGCTCGTAGACCATACCATAGCTTGTAGTAAGCAGTGGCTGGCTAGTACCCTTTACATAGGGATAATCGTACAGCTTTACGCTGTCCATATCCAGATGCGCCGTAACAGTATTATCTTGCACAGCCATCGTATCAGTCAGGGTCACCGTGTTGCCGCCCTCCAGCAGGTCGGCGCCAGCCGGGTTGATATTCAAGCTGTAATGCACCACCAGCTTACCTTTATCTTTAAGTGCTTCAGCCTCTGCACTCTTGGTCAGGTATTCGAGGCTGCGGTTTAAGGTAATGGTAGCCTCAGCATCGTTGCCATCCCACTTTGCCGTATTGGTATAGGTTCCGGTTGTGGTTTTCGGGTTATCCCACTTGGGGTCCGTAACGGTTGCCGCGTAGCGGACAAGGAGGTGCGTCGCTCGCTTGGCATCATTCTTGTCAACAATTTCATGTTGAGCGTTTCGATCATTGAGGTTTTTAAACTTAAAAGTAATGATCTGACCCTTGCAGGTGACTTCAAAGTTGGACGTATTGGCAAAAGTAAATCCGGTGTCTGATGAATTCTGCTGGCACCAATTACCCCAACCAAAGAAGCCCTTGGCACTGCCTTCCTCAAAAGTAAGTCCGTCTTGGAGAGTATCAGTTACTGTAACGGTTCCATCTTCAGGGAACTTACTCCAGCTGGAGATATCCAGAACAAGCTCGTAGTATACTTTCATGCCGGACTTATAGTCCTCGGTTGCAGTAGGCTTGTAGTTCGTGCTGGCACTGCCGTAGTAAGGACTAGTACCGCTGTCGTTTTTGGATACACCCTTAGTCAGACTGGTTTTATCGATGTTCTTTTTATAATAATATTTGGCTTCATTATTACAGATGTTGATCTCTGCACCTGCCTGAACCTTCGTGGTGTCCACATGCGTATAATAGCTGCTGACGTACATGCTCTTGACAGGGGAAGTGCCGTTGTACTTGCCGGTATTTTCCAGATGGATGATAAAGGCGCGTACCGGGGTCTTGTTATCAGTGACATCAAGCTTCTGGTTAGGATCAGCATACTTCAGATTAACGATGTCCTTATCATAGTAGTCAATCGTGACTTTAATACCGGCCTGCTCAGCAGTAAGCGTTTGGTTGTCTGCGTTTGTAAAGGTCAGGTGATCACGGATCTCCTTCTCCAGCTCCGAAGCAATACCGTAGTGCTCAACATTCTCAGAAACTATGATCCGGTCAAGATAATCATACGTCTTCCAGTAATTAGGCACTTCGGAAGAAAGCTTCCATCCCGCGGTGTACTGATTATCACTGGTAGAGGTAAAGCTGCCGGTGGTTTCTTTCCAAATGCCCCATTTACGGTCGTGCGGCGTAACATCCTTTCCGGCAGTGTAATCCTTACCGTCTATCTTGATGGTGGAATCGTTATGCACCTTTAGGAACTTGCCGTCAGTGTCTTTCGGCGCGGACGTTACATAGGTAAACTGATACTCCTTGCCATCGGCATCCCCAAAGGTATACTCAAACCCGGTTTTATCCTCGTAAGGAGTAATGGAGTTTGTAATAAGCTGATTGCTCCAGCCGCCCTCTGAGGTGCTGGTTTGGGTCAGCGTGACATTGCCTACGATCGTGGCGCCAGGGGTAGTGACTGTGTCTTCGACCTTAGAACCCTTCAGGTTTTGACCATAAGGGTTCTTGACGGTCACAGTCCATGTGATTTTGTCGGTGTCGGCGTTATAAGAACCGTCTTTCGAGATGCGAGCCTCAAATTTGGTTTTCACCGTCTTCCATCCGGTGTCATTGGAACGCGCTTTATTCAGGAATTCAATGGAACCGTCACCGGTGGCATTGTTTTTGGTTATCTTAACACGATAGGTCAGCTTATATTTCTCGCCGGCCTTCAATGCTTCCAAATTAGTAATATGGAAGGTGGGTTTGCCATCGGTGGGGGTTGTAAATTGGTTGGTGTAACTGTTTACAGGGATCTCTTTTTTGCTTTTATCGATCTTGACCAACTCAAAGCTGCTTTGGTCATATTCACCGGCGATCGTGGCGTTGTTTTGGAGCTCGTCCAGAATTTCAATTGGTTTGCTCCAGCCATCCTCAGAAGAGACGGTGATCGTGTATTTAATGTAGGTGATGCCGTTCTCCACAACGGGAGTAGCGCCTTCCTTTTTAATGGTAAGATCGCGCGGCAGCTTGACAACAAGATCCAGGTTGGTGGGGAAATGGATCTTAGAGCTTTCCCCGCTGCCGGTTGCGGAAGCTTCTGCCTGAAAATCGAATTGCCCGGTAAAAGACATCTCGATATTATAATTCTCGTTGAAATTAAGCTTGACCGTACCATCTGTCTGAATTACACCGGTACCAACTTGCTCATCAGTATTGTTATCGGTCAGCGGGAACCGTTTCTCTTCATCCAATTGAATGCCTTTAGGAAGGTGATAGGTCAGGGTTTTGGAGGTAAGATGAGAAAGGGCACCTTCAGGGATTTTGAAATAGTAAGTCAGATGAAGCTTATCTCCGTCCTTCAGTTCAATAGGCTTTCCCGGCGTGAGGGTTTCTGTACCCTTCTTTACAGTGATACCGGTAATACCACCATTCTGGGTATCCTTGGTTTCATCAAAGTGGTCAACATATTTAACGGATGTAAGGGTGTCGGAACCCTCACCCGCCATCGTAAGCATATCGGGGGCTTTCAGTGCGCCGTCAACGGCAGAGGAGAGCATCTCGTCTGCGTACTGGGCGGCGGCAACATCCACCACGGCCAGAACCTCGGCGTTGGAAATGGTGACCTCGGCAACCTTGCCGTCCACGTCGCCGGAGATGACGGTCAGGGTGTTCTCGTCCGCCTCGCTCACGATGCCCACGGTCTCCACGGGCTGAGCGTCAGTCACGGTGGTGGTCTGCGGCTCGGCAGCGGGGGAACTCACGCTGGGGATAAGGGTGTCCGCGCCGGATGCAGAGGTGCCGGTGCTGTCCGCCGGCTTTGCGGCGGGCTGCTCCGGGTTGGCGGTGTCGGGGAGATCGGGGGTGATCACACTGTCGGCAGCGGGGGCTGCATCCAACGCAGAAGCGCCGGAAGTTTCAAGCTCTGCGCCGTTCTCACCCTCAGCGTCCATGCTGAACAGGTCGTCCAGACCGTCCGCTGCACCATCGGCGCTGCTGTCCACAGCCACGGTGCGGGTGACGTACTTATTATAAATAACGATGTCGCCCACATTGGCGGCGCTGCCGTCCTCGCCGTCCAGCAGCCAGTCCATGTCGCTCATGGAGCTGCGCAGGGCAAGCACGCTGGCCTCCTGCGGGATGGCGCTCTGGGGGATACCGGCGTACTTCAGACAGTAGGAGAGGAACATCACGTCCCACTCGCCGTAGGGGTTGCCGTAAGACTGGCCGTAGCGGGAGTAGTAGCGCAGGGTCACGCCGTCCGCGGGGTCGATCTCGAAGTTTTTCTCGCTCTGCTCGTAGCCCAGCTGGGTCTTTGCCACGCTGACCAGATCCTCGTCCCAGTTGCCGGTCATCACGGCCTCAGCGTTGGCGGCCTGCCACTCTTCGGGGGTCTCAACGTCGGCGGAGGTGTCGCTCAGGCAGGCTACGGTGTGGTGATGCTCCGGCAGGGGGCAGGTAAGCACTTCCTCGTAGCAGGCGTCAGTGTGGTGGTGGTAGATGGGTTCCACGGTGTCCACCGTCGGCTCCAGTGCCACAGGCTCGGCCACAGCCATAGCCGCCAGCTCGGCGCTCTGGGTGGGCTCCACCACCTGCTCCACAAGCTCGCCCTCTTCCAGTCCACAGGTCAGCTCGTACTCGGTGGTATAGCAGTTTTCATCGTGGGTATGCTCAAATTTATCGCAGATCAGGCTGCCGTCCTCAGGGTCGAAGCAGTCGTCACCGTGGACGTGCTCTTCCTCCATGCAGGTCAGGGTCTGCACCTCGGTGTAGCAGTCCTCGGTGTGCTCGTGGGGCACAAACTCGATCTGCGGCTCCAGTGCCAGCGGCGCGGGCTCAGCCTCAACGGTGGGCTGGCTGGTCGCAGCAGCGGCGGCCACCTCGTCCGCATTTTCAAGCTCGCCTTCCTCGTAACCGCAGGTGAGCACCTTGGTGTAGCAATCTGCGGTGTGGGTGTGCTCCTCCTCGCCGCACTGGTACTGCGCGGTCATGGAAATGCCCACGCCATGCAGCTGCCAGTTGACGAACAGGGTGGTGATCATGGCAAGTGCCAGCACAAACGCGGTGTAGCGCCGCAGGGTGTGCCGGTTCTCACGGAACCGCTCCATGTACGTTTTAAGAATGTCGTTCATAACGAAATACCTCCTCCCGGGGTCAATGGATCAACGAGAAGCTGGACAAGGGCCATATCCGCAGGAAAACCCTGCCCACGATCTGGCTTTTTTCAACGCAGCCTATCACGCTGCTGCGGCTGTCGATAGAGGTGGCACGGTGGTCGCCCAGCACGAAGTAGCGGTTTTCCGGCACCTGATAGGGGAACCGGATGTCGCATTCGCCCACGGTCAGCGCGTCCACATAGGGTTCGTCCAGCGCCACGCCGTTTACCGAGACTACGCCGTTCACGTCCATATCAATCACATCACCGGGCTGCCCGATGATGCGCTTGAGCAGCAGCTTGTTCTGCCAGTAAAACCCGCACAGCTCGCCGTTTTCAATGTGGTTGGATTTTACCAGCAGGATAATGTCTTTATCATTTAATGTAGGGTACATGCTGTCGCCGGAGACCTGAAGCACCGGCAGAAACAGCGTAGCCAGCAGCACAGCTACTGCGGCTACCACCACCAGAATATAGATCGTACTGCGCAGCACCCGCTGGTAGCGGCTCTGGTACGCAAGACGCTCACGTTCTGCGGCCACTTCCTCGGTGGAAGGGATGGAAGCGAACCGGATATCGCGTTTTTTCATGTTTCCTCCGAAGGCAGGCCGTCTGTGCTGCGATACTGGTCCAGCAGCTCGTTGGCCTTGTGGTCAAATGCCTGCCAGCGCTGCTGCACCTCCTGCTCGGCGCGCTCTACCATGGCCTTGCAGTCGGCCTCGGTCTGGGTGCGTTTTTGCGCGGCGGCGGCGGTCATGGCGTCGCATTCCTGCTGCGCCTGCGCTTTCAGGCTGTCGGCGTCTGCCTGTGCCTGCTCCAGAATGCGCTTGGCCTCGCTGCGCGCCTGCGAAAGGGTATTGGCGGCGGTGGCGTTGGTGTCCGCAAGACTGGCCTGCACCGAGTGCAGATAGTCATCGGCGGCGGCCTGCGCGGCGGCGAACACGTTGTTCAGCTCCAGCGCGGCCTGCGCAATGGAACCGGCACTTTCCAGCCGGAGCTGCCGGTCCTGCAGCTGCGCGGTAAGCGCGGCGTTCTGCGCCTTGAGCTGGTCCTCGCTCTGCTTCAGCGCATAGATGATCTCTATCAGTTCAGCGCGGTGCATCCGCCGCAGTTCACGATCTGCCATTTGCGTACAAACTCCCGAATGTAAAGATAACGAAAATTTTTTTCGAAAATATCGAAACAACTTAAAGAAAATGCCTGAAAACTCACTTGTTGCCACGCAATTTGCGCAGCTGGAGAGACCTTTTATAAACTATCTTAGTTTAGCACATTCCATGTAACAACAATATAACAAATCAGACACAAAATCAAGAGATAAAGCCGAAAAAATATCGCATTTTTTTGCTTTTTATATAGAAAAAGCCCAAAAAACGGCCACTGACCCCCCAAAAGCTTAAAAAGTTTGTTCACAATTCTGGAACGTGAAGTGCTGCGCAGTAATGCACTGAATTACAGCGTGTACGAAAAACGGGAGCCGCACTTTTCGAAAAAAGCGCGGCTCCCGGATCTGAACTTTGGGGTGATGCTTTTACTTGCCGAAGCTGCCCAGCAGGCTGTTCAGCGATACAAAAGACTGGTAGATGACGTTAACGTTGTTGATGATGGAGCTTGCACCGGAGAAGATGCGGGCAATGTAGTTGAACACCTTGCCGATGTCCAGGAAGGACTGATAAGCGTTGCTGGCGCCGCCGTCCAGATAGGTCATCTCCTCGGCTTCGATAGCGGAATAGCTGGCGGGCATTTTCATGGTAGAAGTAGTCATGGTAAGATCCCTTTCTTCAATGGTGTCATTGCGTTTACAGCAGTGTTCAGAACATGGTGGCGACCAGCAGGGTAGTAAGCAGGGCACCGGCCACAAGGGCAGGGCCTACATACTTTTGCCACTGGGTGGCGGCAGGCTGGGTGGTGGGCTGCGGCACGGTAGAAGTACCGGCCTTGGCAGTCCAGTGGGCGTAGATGGTGGCGTCGGAGGTGAACACGGTGGAGGTGGTCACCTTGCTGCCGCCCACCGGCTCGGTGTACCAGCCGTCAAAGGTGTAGCCCGTCATGGTAGGCTGCTCGGGCGTGCTCTCCAGTTTGCCGGACAGGTTCGTGTAGGTTACCACGGTGGAGCAGATGCCGCCTTGGGCATCCATACCAATGGCGTACACGTTCTCTTCCTTTTTGCTCCCTGAAGTTTTGTCGGCGGCAAATGCAGCCGGCAGTGCGCAGCACAGCAGCGTGAACAGGCAAAGCCCGACCACCAGCGTTTTCAGGAATTTTTTCATGAGATCCCTCGCTTTCCTTCACAAAGATGGAGACACTGCCCCGCCCGGTGACAGCCCGGACATCGGCGTAGTTTCTTCAACTTATTTTTATCACATCCAGTGTACCAGAATCGCAACAAAAAATACAGTCTTTTGAGAAAATAATAAGAAAAATCAGGAAAAAAATAAATTTCACCTTTGCAATATGAATCTTGTGCCCCCTGCGGACTGTGTTTTTTGAAAAACGCATCCCGCAAAACTTGCCTTTCGTAAAAACATGGAAGGATATGGAAAACGCAGGGTCCCGGCCGCAAAGCCCAAAAACCGACCCAAACCGCCGCAAGTGCGGCAGACAGCGCACGGAAAAAAGCTGCAAAAATGCGGCGCACCTCTTGTGGAACAGCGGAAAATATGCTATACTGTTTTGCATGATGCGCCATCGCCAAGCGGTAAGGCAGGGGACTTTGACTCCCCCATCGTAGGTTCGACTCCTGCTGGCGCAACCAGAAGAAGGCCGCTGCACAGGGAACTGTGCAGCGGCCTTCTTTATTTTTTGTTCTCCGGCAGCTTGAAGTAGCCGCGGTATTCGTCCGAGTAGATCTTGCTGCCCATACGGCTCACACCGCCGTACAGGTGGGTGCGCATCAGCGGCTCGATGGCGTCCAGATCCTTCTCACGCAGGATGCGCAGCATCTCGGCGTGCTCGCTGACGACGCTGGACACGTTGCGTGCACCCACGATGTCCAGACGGATAAAGCGGGAGTAGTCTGCCTGCGGGCGGGTCATCTGCTCCCAAAGGTACTCCTTGCTGGTCTTGTGGAACCAGTACTCGTGCATGGCAAGGTCGCAGCTGAGGAAGTGGTTGAAATCAAAGTTCTCCGGGTCGCTGCGCCCTGCAGCGACTTCCAGCAGCATATTATAAAGGTGTTCTACCGCAAGGATCTCCATGGGCGAGCAGCTCTGCACAAAGTCCCGGAACACCATGCCCTCCACTGCAACACGCTGGAAGATGAGCTGGTCCACCACGCCGGTGTCGATGGCGGTAACAATGGTGCCCTTGCAGGGAATGATCTGCACAAAGCGGTTCTGCTCCAGCCGCTGCAAAACGCTGCGGATAGGAGTGCGGGAAACGCCGAACCGCTTGCACAGCTGGTTTTCGCTCAGCGCTTCCCCGGGCAGGATCTTCAACGCGCAGATCTCGTCCTCGAGAATATGATAGAGCTCATCAGTGTGCTGTAATGTAGCCATAGTTGTTCTCCATTTATCCGGTAAATGTAATCTTAGTATCATTGTACCGTTACAGCAACTGAATGTCAATGCTGGAATGGAACTTAATTTGAATACTTGTATACAAGAATGCGCACTCGCGCACGGAACTGTTCCTGAAACTGAAAAACTGATATACCACTTTGCAATGCGGGAAAAGTGCTGATAAAATGCTGCAATCAAGTGACTGTTGTACCAAATGCACAAAGAAAACAGGAAACAACTGTCAAATTGCTATAATTGCAAGGCGCTGTGCTTGTTTCGCGGTAACGCTGCGAGATGATATGCTGTATACAGGATTTTACTAAAAAAGCTGCAAGGGCACACACCCCGCAGATACCGGCTCGTCTCCGGCAAATACAACAGGGTGTTTGCCTTTTTTGCGTGCGTGCTTGCTTTGCCGCACAAAAGGCGGTAAACTGGGTACAGACAAAATGCCCGAAAAGGAGAAACGACATGGCATACACAAAGGCTGACCTCAAGCACGACCTTGCCGCGATGGGGCTGACAGGCAACGAGACCATCCTGATCCATTCCTCCATGAAGTCCATCGGCCCGGTGGAGGGCGGCGCAGACACGGTTCTGGACGCATGGATGGAGTTTTTTGCAGAGGGCTTGCTGCTGCTGCCCACCCACACATGGCGGTTCATCAACGAGGAAAACCGAGTGTTCGATGTACGCCACAGCCCGTGCTGCGTGGGCATTCTGCCGGAGCTGTTCCGGCAGCGCCCCGGCGTGGTGCGCTCGCTGCACCCCACCCACAGCATGGCGGCTTACGGCAAGGGCGCAGCTGCGTATCTGGAAGGGGAGTTGGACGCCAACACCCCCTGCACTCCCGGCGGCTGCTACGACCGGCTGCGGGCAGCCCACGGCAAAGTGTTGCTGCTGGGGGTCACCCACGCCCGCAACACCTTTATCCATAGTGTGGAGGAGGTACTGAACGTGCCGAACCGCCTGACCGACAAGCCCATGCAGATGACCGTGGTGGACGAAGCCGGGGCGCAGCACACCGTCTATATGCGCCGCCACTACAACGCACAGCAGCCGCACATCTCGGAGGATTTCGTCAAGCTGGAACAGGCGTATCTGGACTGCGGCGCAGCCCGGAACACGAAATTTGGCGATGCAAGCTGCATTTTGTGCGACGCCGGGGGGCTTTTCCGGGTCACCCGCCATGTTCTTGCCCCGAATCCCGAAGCCTTTGTCACCGAGCCGATCATCCCGCCGGAGCGCTGGCAGGGGGAAATTTTATAATGCAATGCCGGGCAGCCTGCAGCTGCCCGGCATTTTTTACTTTTTGCTCAGCAGAAGCGGATACGGTACTCCCGAGGGGTGCAGTGCTTGATCTCCCGGAAGGTCTTAATAAAGTAGCTGGCGTCCGAAAAGCCGCATTCCAGCCCCACCTCGCCGGTCTTGAGCCGGGTGGAGCGCAGCAGCTCGGCGGCTTTTTCCACCCGGAACTGCTTGACGTACTGGATGGGCGTGATACCCAGAAACTGCCGGAAGCTGCGCAGACAGGCGCTTTCGCTCAGGGCGACGCAGCCAGCCAGCTTTTCCACGGTCAGCTCCTCAGCGTAGTGCTCCTCTACATAGCGCAGCATCTGCTTCATCCGCTCCGAGGCAATCTGCTCCTGCTCCGATACCTTTACTTTGCCGCTGACGCATTGGGTAATGAGCAGCCGCAGGGCAGCGGTAAGGTGGTAGCGCACCCGGTTCTCGTAGTCAAAGGGCTCGTCCGCCACGCCCTTCCACGCCTCCCGCAGGCAGAGCAGCACCTGCCGCTGCCATGGCACGGCCTCGTCCAGCAAAAAGAAGGGCGGTGTGCCGGGCTGCAAGAGCGGGCGGATGAGTTTTTGCCAGAATACGGTGTCCATGCCGCCGATAAGCCGTGGCTGGAACACGCCGGAGTGCAGCAGCGCCCTGCCCTCGGCAGGCTCTACCGCGTGCAGCGCCCCGGAGTTGATGAACACCCCCTGCCCGGTCTGCAAAGTCAGCCGGGTCTTGTTCACATCCACATGGATGGGCCCCAGCGCCGCCAGAATGAACTCAAATTCCTCGTGCCAGTGCCACGCCACCGAAAAACAGGAAAGATCCTCGGCATAGCAGGCGATGGGGAACAGCGGGCTGCCGTGCTGGGCCTGCTCCCGCCCGGCGGCATCGGCCACCACGGCAGTAGCGCTGGACAGCCCCACCCGGCCGCTGGTATAGGATGCACAGCTTGTCTGATATGCCATATTCACCAAATCCTTTCCGCAATACTTTGAATGTTTTTTGTCAATGCCGGTTTTGTTGCATATACTATGCGGTTTTATTCTATTATTAGCGATTGTTTTGTGGTATTATCCTATCAGAGCTTCCAAGCTCAGTATAGAACCAAGGCAACCGGGACGCAAGCTGTGCAAGCGTTTCCACTGCCGGGCAAAACCGCTATTCTCCCGCCGCCAGTCCAAAGAGGACCGGACGGCAAGTGTAACATAAACCATTTCATCAAGGAGGTATTCCTATGCTTCGTATCGAGTATTTTGATAAGGAACGTTTCATGCGCCAGCTTTCTGCCAGCCACGGCAGCGTGCTGCTGCATCTGGACAACGGCAAGACCTGCGACCTGAAAAAGGACACTACCGCACGCTCCATGCTGCAGATGATGGACACTGCCCCCAAGAAGGGCTTTGACCTCACCGTGACCGACCCCGCCGACGTGACCGGCTTCCTGCGCTATATGCTGGAGGCAGGCCGCACCGAGCGCGTGGCCGGCTGAGTAATGCCAATCTCTTATCCCAATAAGTGTCACAGCAAATGCAAAGCGCCCGCCCCGGTTATGCCGGGGCGGGCGTTTTGCTCATTTTACCGGAAAGCTTGCGCGGGCGGGCAGTCTGTGGTAAGCTGAAAGCAGAAAAGACAAGATGGAGGGAACGACTATGAACCTGAAGGAAGCATTCCGCTACCAGAACAAGCTCCAGGCTCTGCTGGACGAGGCGCAGGGCATTCTGGATTGCGATGCCAACGTGACCAAGGTGTCCAACACCTATCTGCGCCATAAGGTGATGCCCGAGGCCGAGGACGAGACCGTTATGGACGTGGCACAGACCGAATATGCAGAGCAGATCACCGACATTGCCCGGTTCATGCTCTATCTGCTGGAGGAAAAAAGCCGCCTGTTTGCCGCCATCCGCAAGGCAAAGGATGCGCTGGACATGGATATGGACAGCGAGGTCAGCCTGAATGCCGCGCGGCAGAGCATTGCCCGCACCTTCAAACGGATGAACGACCTGCGCAGTTCTGAGCAGCTGCTCTCCGGCGGGGGCACCGGCTACCGCTTCAACGCCGAGGGCAACCAGATCTCCTACTGCTGCGATGTGAAGCGGGTGACCACCATCAACTACGACCGCAAGGTCATCCATGCGGCGCTGAGCAAGCTGAACCGGCAGGCAGACGAGACCTCCAACCGGCTGGACCTCTGCCTTGTGACCTCCAAGGTAGACTACACTGTCCCCTTTGATGTAAATGCCAGCTTTGCCGAAGCCTTTGAGATCTATCTGGAAAACGCCAAAAACTAAATAAACGTTCCACCGGCTATTTTGGGTGCGGCAAGCGCCGGGTGCACAGCTGCCGGTTCAGGCGCAGATGAACTATAACGCTGCACATTTCCGCAAGGAAGTTTTGGTACGGCTCACCTTACGAGCCAGCTATTATGAAAAAATCTTGCGTTCGGCTTTTCCGCCACCGCCAGACGCTTTTTCGCCGAAACCGTCCCTTGCTCCTTCCCGCATTCCTGCTTTTGCGCTTACGTCTCCATGGGCAGGCAGGCAAGCCACCCTCCATGAATTTGCCCCGCAGACTGCTGCGGGCACACACTTTCTGCGTGCCGGGTGGGCGCTCTGCGCCCCTTTGTACGCGGAGTAAAATGGCAGCCGCCCCTGCGCTTGCCGTATCCAAAATAGCCGGTGAAAAAACCAAAACCGGAGGAATGCTTTATGAAAAAATGCAATCTGTTTTATCTCATCGGGCTGCTGTTTTTTCTTGCTGCGGCGCTGAACTTTGTTACCGGAGGGGATCACGCTACGGCAGTGGTATGGCGCTGCCTTGGCGCTACCTTTTTGTTGCTAGGGTGTTCGCAGCAGAAAAAATAAAGCAGCAAGCCGGCCCCGGCGGGAAAAGAACTACCGGGGCTGCAATTCTTTGCGGGGCTCGTTCGTATTCCAGACAGAACGACCAAATTTCGACAAAGACGAGGTATGTGTATGTCAACCAAACCGATCCATTCCACTGCCGCGACCCGCTTTGACCTGAGCGCAGCGGCGCTTCATATCCTTGCTATGGCGCTGATGCTGATGGACCACCTGTGGGCGACGTTGCTGCCCGCGCAGGAATGGCTGACCTGTGCCGGGCGCTTGGCCTTTCCCATCTTTGCCTTTATGGCGGTGGAGGGCTATTTTCACACCCACGACCTGAAAAAATACACCCTGCGTCTGCTGCTGTTTGCCCTGCTTTCGGAAGTGCCCTTCGACCTGATGTACGGCGGCACATGGTTCTACCCGGTGCACCAGAACGTCATCTGGACGCTGCTTTTGGGCATTCTGGGTATCCACTTGATGGAAACGGTGCGCAAAAAGCAAAAAACAGGACTGTACCTGCTGGTATCCGCCCTTGTGGTGGTGGCGGGCGCGGTGCTGGGCACGCTGGGCATGGTGGACTACTACGGCGCAGGGGTGCTGACTGTGTTCATCTTCTACTTTTTTCACGGGCACGGGCGCAAGTGGTGGTGTCTGCTGGGGCAGCTGGCAGCGCTGTACTGGGTCAACGTGGAGCTGCTGGGCGGGCTTATGTACCCCATTCAGCTCTTCGGCATGGACTTTGAGCTTTGCCAGCAGGGGCTGGCGCTGCTGGCACTGGTGCCCATCTGGCTGTACCGCGGTCGGCAGGGCTATCACAGCAAGCCTTTCCAGTATGCCTGCTACGCCTTTTACCCCGTGCACATGCTGCTGCTGGTTCTGGTGCTGAATTTCGTGAACCGGTAAGGAGAATGGAGCGCTCCAAAAACATTTTTACGCGTGGGGCGTAGAGAGAAACTTCCGCTGAAAATAGCCAAAGCGCATGCGGAGCCATTTGAAATCGTCCAGCCGGTACAAGGCCGCTGCACAAAGCGCTGTGCGGCGGCTTTTTTGCAGGAAAACCGACACATGTTCACAAAAAGTTCAGCCTTTTGAGCAAAAAATACTATTTTTTTCGTGTAAAATAGACAACATGGATTGAATGCCGCCCGCGATTGGATTATAATAATAGTGTATGCAAAAACGCATCTGCTGCTTTTTTATGATTTTTTATCGCTTGAAAACAGCGTAGCTGCGCGATGCGGGCTACTGAAAAGAGAGAGCTGCCGTTGCGTGTCTTTGCCGCATAACGGCTTGTTTGCCATAGCAGCCGGGGCGTTATGTTCCGGTTATTTGTCCTTAGGAGGAAAAACAAGGTGAGAGTAGGTCTTGACATCGGTAGCACCACCATCAAGTGCGTGGTGCTGGGCGAGCATGATGAACTGCTGTATTCTACATACGAACGACATTATAGTCATATTCTGGAAAAGGCGCAGGAGCTGCTGCGGCGCATTGATGCCGAGCATCTGCATGGCCGCAAGGCGCTGCTCAGCATCTCCGGCTCTGCCGGTATGGGCTTGGCCGACAGCTGCGGTGTGCCCTTTGTGCAGGAGGTATTCTCCACCCGCGTGGCGGTCAAGCGCTTTATGCCAAAGACCGATTGTGTCATTGAGCTGGGCGGCGAGGATGCCAAGATCCTGTTTTTGACCAACGGCACCGAGGTGCGCATGAACGGCAGCTGTGCCGGCGGCACCGGTGCTTTCATCGACCAGATGGCTACCCTGCTGAAGATGAGCGCCGAGGAAATGAACAAGGCTGCCGAGCAGGCGCAGCGCACCTATACCATCGCTTCCCGCTGCGGCGTGTTCGCCAAAAGCGATGTGCAGCCGCTGATCAATCAGGGTGCCCGCACCGAGGATATCGCCGCCAGCATCTATAAGGCAGTGGTCAACCAGACCATCGCCGGTCTGGCACAGGGACGTCCCATCAAGGGCAATATCCTCTATCTGGGCGGCCCGCTCACCTTCAGCACCGTGCTGCGCAAGAGCTTTGACGAAGCGCTGAATGTGACCGGTACCTGCCCGGAAAACAGTCTGCTGTATGTGGCGCTGGGCGCTGCGTTGTATGCCGACAAGGAATTTGTGCTTACCGAGGTGGCCGCTGCGCTGGACAAGTACGCCGCCACTGCTACCTATGCCAGCGAGCCGCCGCTGTTCGCCAGCAAGGAGGAGTACGAGGCTTTCCACGCACGGCACATGTCCCACAGTGTGCCCCGCGTGGCTTTTAGTGCCCACTGCGGGCCGGTACATATCGGCATCGATTCCGGCTCTACCACCGTCAAGCTGGTGGTGGTGGACGAAAAGAGCCAGATCTTGTACACCAACTATCAGCCCAACCTCGGCAACCCGCTGCCTCTGATCCGGGAGCAGCTGCTCAAGATTTATAAGGAGCATCCGGGGCTGCAGGTGGCCAGTGTTACCACCACCGGCTACGGCGAGGAATTGGTGAAAAACGCTTTCCGCTGTGATTACGGTCTGGTGGAAACGGTGGCACATTTTACCGCTGCCAAGTACTTTATGCCGGACGTGGACTTCATCATTGATATCGGCGGGCAGGACATGAAGTGCTTCAAGATCGAGGATGGTGCCATCAGCAACATCTTCCTGAACGAAGCCTGTTCCTCCGGCTGCGGCAGCTTTTTGCAGACCTTTGCGCAGGCGCTGGGCTACGACGTCAAGGAGTTTGCCGCACTGGGTCTGTTCGCAGACCGCCCGGTGGACTTGGGCAGCCGCTGCACCGTGTTCATGAACAGCTCGGTCAAGCAGGCGCAGAAGGATGGCGCCAGCATCGAGAATATTTCCGCAGGCCTGTCCATCAGCGTGGTCAAGAACGCGCTGTACAAGGTGATCCGCGCTTCCAGCCCGGAAGAGCTGGGCCGCAAGATCGTGGTGCAGGGCGGTACCTTTTATAATGAAGCCGTGCTCCGTGCCTTTGAAAAGGAGATGGGCGTGGAGGTCATCCGGCCGGACATTGCCGGTCTGATGGGTGCTTACGGCGCTGCTTTGTACGGCCTGCGTCAGAGCCATAAAAACAACCAGACCACCTCTGCCATGATGGATGAGCAGGAGCTGGAAAAGTTTGCACAACAGGTGGTCAGCGTCAAGTGCGGCGGCTGCGGCAACCATTGCCAGCTGACCGTCAACACCTTTGCCGATGGCCGCAAGTTCATCTCCGGCAACCGCTGCGATAAGCCCGTTACCGGCAAAAGCGAGGATAACAGCCTGAACCTGTACGCCTACAAGCAGCAGCTGCTGGCCAGCTACAAGCCTGTGCCCGGCAAGCGCGGCTCTATCGGCATCCCGCTGTGTCTGGGCTTCTACGAGCTGCTGCCCTTCTGGTACGCCTTCTGGACGAGCCTTGGCTTTGCGGTGCACACCAGCCCGGTGTCCACCCGCGGGCTGTATCTGGCCGGACAGGCTACCATCCCCAGCGATACCGCCTGCTTCCCGGCAAAGCTGAGCCACGGCCACATCAAGGCACTGAGCCAGATGCAGCTGGACGCCATCTTCTACCCCTGCCTGACCTACAATGTGGACGAGGGCTTGGGCGACAACCATTATAACTGCCCGGTGGTGGCCTACTACCCGGAGGTTCTGGCAGGCAACTGCCCGGAGCTGGAAGGCAAAAAGTTCATCTATGACTATGTGGGCATCCACCGCCCCAAGGACTTTGTGCACAAGATGGCAAAGGAGGTGCTGCCCAAGTACTTTGGCGGCATCTCCGAGCGGGAGGTGCAGGCCGCAGCCGATGCCGCCTACGCGGAGTACGAGGCGCACATGGCAAAGATCCGGGTAAAGGGCAGCGAGATCATCGATGAGGCGCGCCGTCAGGGCAAGCGCATCATCGTGCTGGCAGGCCGCCCCTATCATGTGGACCCGGAGGTCAACCACGGCATCGACCATCTGATCACCCGTCACGGGGCTGCGGTGGTCACCGAGGACAGCATCTCCAACCGGGTGCAGAAGTTCCCCACCAGTGTGCTGAACCAGTGGACCTACCACAGCCGCCTGTACGCTGCCGCCAAGTACTGCACCACCCAGAAGGATATGGATCTGGTGCAGCTGGTGTCCTTCGGCTGCGGCGTGGATGCCATTACCACCGACGAGACCCGCGAGATTTTGCAGCGGGGCAACAAGCTGTATACCCAGCTGAAGATCGACGAGATTACAAACCTCGGTGCCGTGAACATCCGTCTGCGCAGCCTGTTTGCCGCACTGGACGAGCGGGACGAGGCCGCCGCAGAAAAGTCAGAATAAAAGAAACCCTGAGATAGGCTGAAGGGCTTCCCCCGACGGGGGAAGCTTTTGCGTGGACTATCTTGTTTAGAGCAACATAGGAGGAACCTATGGAATATCATTATCCCAAATTTACCCCGGAGATGAAAAAGACCCACACCATCCTCATCCCCAACATGGCCGTTACCCAGTTCCGGCTCATGGAGTACGCACTGCGCTGCGAAGGCTATAAGTGTGAGCTGCTGGGCAACTGCGGCAGTGCCGTGGCACAGCTGGGGCTGAAGTATGTGCACAACGATACCTGCTACCCGGCGCTGCTGGTCATCGGCCAGTTTCTGGATGCGCTGAACAGCGGCAAGTATGATCTGGAACATACCGCGCTGCTGATCACCCAGACCGGCGGCGGCTGCCGCGCCTCCAACTACATCCATCTGCTGCGCAAGGCGCTGGTCAAGGCTGGTTACCCGCAGATCCCGGTGGCAAGCCTGAACTTTTCCGGTCTGGAAAAGGACAGCGGCTTCCAGATGACCCTCCCGCTGGCACGCAAGTGCATCGCCTGCATCTTCTACGGCGATATGCTGTGTGCGCTGCGCAATCAGGTGGCTCCCTACGAGAACGAAAAGGGTGCCGCCGACCGCATGGTGGACCGCTGGATCGCCCGTCTTGGCCGTGCCTTGCTGGCCGGTAAAGGCTTTACTTCCCGGGAAATGAAGCACACTTTCCCGCTCATCGCAAAGGAATTTGCCACTATCCCGGTCACCCGGGTGCCCAAGGTCAAGGTGGGTGTTGTGGGCGAGATCTACGTCAAGTACAGCCCGCTGGGCAACAACGAACTGCAGAAGTTTCTGGAAAGTCAGGACTGCGAGGTGAACTTCCCCGGTCTGATGGGCTTTGTGCAGTATTGCGCCTTCAACATGGGCGAGGATCATGTGCTGTACGGCGGCAAGCTGGCTGTAAAGGTAGGCACCGACCAGTTCCTCAACTGGTTGGATAGCGTGGAGCGCGTCATGCTCAAGGCAGAGACGGACGCCGGGTTCTATGCGCCGGGCCCCTTCAAGGAGCTGGTGAAAAAGCCCAAGGGCGTTATCTCGCTGGGCGCAAAAATGGGCGAGGGCTGGCTGCTGACCGCCGAGATGATCGAGCTGGTGCAGGGCGGTTACGGCAACATCGTGTGTGCACAGCCCTTTGGCTGCCTGCCCAACCATATCGTGGGAAAGGGCATGGTGAACAAGATCCGTGCGCTGTACCCCAGCGCCAACATCACCCCCATCGACTACGACCCCAGCGCCACCCGGGTCAATCAGGAAAACCGCATCAAGCTGATGCTGGCTGTGGCCAAGGAGCGGCTGAACGCCCCCGCAGAAGCCCAGCCGCTTACGGCAGAGCAGCTTGCCGGGGGTGCCCCTCAGGTCGGCGTCACCGTGTAACAAAAGCAAATACGATAAAAACAGGGGAGCCGCTGCACGGCATTTTTACGCAGCAGCTCCCTTTTTGCAGGAAAGGAACCGCTATGGAAAAGCCCGCAGCTGCCTGTTATCATCTGCCCGGCCTGTTCGAGTTTTACGAGCTGTACCGCCGTTTTTTGCCGCTGTACCGGGAGCACCGGGAATATTTTTACGACTGGTGCAGCATTGGCTCTATCTACGGCGCCCCGGCGGGCTGCATCTGGGGCGGGGGACGCATTTCCAGCGGCGGGGCAGCTGCGCGCGAGGTGCTGGCGCTGCTGCGGGAATACGGCATCTCCGGGCGGCTGACCTTCAGTAACTCCCTGCTGCGGGCGGAGCACCTTGCCGATCCGCAGTGCAACGCCCTGTGTGACCAGTTTGCAAAAAGCGGCAGTGTGCCAAACGGCGTCATCGTCCATTCTGATTTGCTGGCGGACTATCTGCGGCAGCGCTGGCCGGAGCTGTATCTGGTATCCTCCACCACCAAGGTGCTCACCGATTTTACGCTTTTGCGGCAGGAATTGGCAAAGCCGCAGTTCCGGTATGTGGTGCCAGATTTCCGGCTGAACCCGGCACTGGAACAGCTGCGCACCCTGCCGCCGGAGCAAAAGGCGAAGGTAGAGTTTTTGTGCAACGAGTGCTGTTGGTTCGGCTGCACCGAGCGCAAGCGCTGCTACGAGACGGTCAGCCGTCAGAATCTGGGCGAGGACTGCCCGGACCACCGCTGCGCCGCCCCGGATGCCGCCGGGGGCTACCGCTTTTCCAAGGCGATGCGCAGTCCCGGGTTTATCGGGACGGATGACATCCGACAGCGGTACCTGCCCGCAGGCTTTTCCCAGTTTAAGATAGAGGGCAGGGGGCTAGGCAGTGCACTGGTGCTGGAATTTCTGCTTTACTACATGATAAAGCCGGAATACCAGCTGCAAGTGCGGGAGGAAATCTATCTGGACAATATGCTGGATCTTTTTTAAGAAAATTGCACCGGGCAGACCATTTTCTGTCCGGTGCTGTTTTTTGCTTGTGGGATTTGCACATGAAAACTTTCTTTTCCCGGCAAAGCGTGCTACAATAAATGAGAAACTTTTTTATAGGAGCAGTGCATGGAAACAACGCAAAAACAGATCGTACTGGGCATTCTGGCCCATGTGGACTCCGGCAAGACCACCCTCTCCGAGGCCATGCTCTACCGCGCAGGTGCTATCCGCAAGCTGGGGCGGGTAGACCACGGAGATGCCTTTCTGGACACCGACAGCTTGGAAAAAGCGCGCGGTATCACCATCTTTTCCAAGCAGGCGCTGCTTACGGCGGGCAATACCGCCATCACCCTGCTGGACACCCCCGGCCATGTGGATTTTTCCACCGAGACCGAGCGCACCTTGCAGGTGCTGGATTACGCCGTGCTGGTGGTCAGCGGAACAGACGGCGTGCAAAGCCATACCGAAACGCTGTGGCGGTTGCTGCGGCGCTACCATGTGCCCACCTTTGTATTCGTGAACAAGATGGACCTGCCCGGCATGACCCGGGAACAGTTACTCAGCCAGCTGAACCACCGCCTTGGCGAGGGCTTTGTGGATTTTGGCGCAGGGCCTGCCGCCCGCAACGAAGCACTGGCGCTGTGCGATGAGCAGCTGATGGAAAAAATGCTGGACGCGGGAACCTTGACCGATGCGGACATTATCCCCGCAGTTGCCCGGCGGCACGTCTTTCCGTGCTGGTTCGGGGCGGCGCTGCGGCTGGACGGGGTGGATGCACTTTTGGAGGGGCTTGACCGCTACACCCGCCCCGCCCCGGCGCTGCACGCCTTTGGCGCAAGGGTATTTAAGGTATCGCAGGACGAGCAGGGCGCCCGCCTGACATGGCTGCGGGTCACCGGCGGAGAACTGAAGGTGAAAACTCTGCTCACCGGCGAAGCGGACGGCGAGCCGTGGGCAGAAAAAGCGAACCAGCTGCGGCTGTACTCCGGCGCAAAGTATACTCTGTCCGAGGCTATCGGCCCGGGACAGGTGTGCGCCGTGACCGGCCTGACCCATGCAAAGCCCGGCACCGGGCTTGGGGCAGAGCGGGACAGCGATGTGCCGGTGCTGGAGCCGGTGCTCAGCTATCAGGTGCTGCTGCCGGAGGGTGCGGATGTGCACGCCGCGCTAGGCAAGCTGCACCGGCTGGAGGAGGAAGAACCCCAGCTCCATGTGGTGTGGAACGAGACACTGGGCGAAATTCATGTGCAGCTGATGGGCGAGGTACAGCTGGAAGTGCTGCGCAGCCTGTTGGCGGAGCGGTTCGGGCTGGAAGTATCCTTTGGTCCGGGCGGCATTTTGTATAAGGAGACCATCACCGAGCCCATGGAAGGCGTAGGCCACTACGAGCCGCTGCGCCACTATGCCGAGGTGCATCTGTTGCTGGAACCGCTGCCCCGGGGCAGCGGGATGCAGTTTGCCGCCGATTGCCGGGAAGAGGTTCTGGACAAAAACTGGCAGCGTCTGGTGCTGACCCATCTGGAAGAAAAGCAGCATCTCGGCGTTCTGACCGGCGCACCGCTGATCGATGTAAAGATCACCCTGCTTGCCGGCAAAGCGCACCTCAAGCACACCGAGGGCGGTGATTTCCGGCAGGCTACCTACCGCGCCGTGCGGCAGGGACTGATGCTGACCAAAAGCCAGCTGCTAGAGCCGTGGAATGCCTTCCGGCTGGAGGTGCCGGTGGAGAACATCGGCCGCGCCATGAGCGATATCCAGCGCATGGAGGGCAGTTTTGATCCGCCGGAAAGCAGCGCGGAGACCGCAACTCTGACCGGCTTTGCGCCGGTATCCACCATGCGCAGCTACCCCATGGAGGTGGTCAGCTACACCCGGGGCAGGGGACATTTGAGCCTGACACTGGACAGTTACCGCCCCTGTCACAATGCACAGGAGGTCATTGCAGAAACCGGCTACCAGCCGGAGCATGATCTGGACAACCCCGCAGATTCCGTATTCTGCGCCCATGGTGCTGGCTTTGTGGTGCCGTGGAGCGAGGTGCGCAGCCATATGCACGTGGAAAGCGGCTGGGGCAAGGCAAAGCCCGCCCGCCCGGAGACGCAGGCTGTGCCCCAGCGCCGCGCCATGGCCTACCGCGCCACGCTGGAGGAGGACGCCGAACTGCTCAAAATTTTTGAGCGAACCTACGGCCCCATCAAGCGGGACCCGCTGGCGGCGTTCCGTCCGGTGCAAAAGACCGAACGCCCGGATTTTGCCGCAGAGCAGTGGGAAATTGCCCCGGAGTATCTGCTGGTGGACGGCTACAACATCATCTTTGCGTGGGACGAGTTGAACGCACTGGCAAAGGAAAGCTTGGACGCCGCCCGCCGCAAGCTGATGGACATCCTGTGCAACTATCAGGGCTACCAGAAATGCGTGCTCATTCTGGTGTTCGATGCCTACCGCGTGCCCGGCAGCCCCGGCGCCATCGAGCAGTACCACAACATCCATGTGGTCTATACCAAGGAGGCCGAGACCGCCGATATGTTCATCGAGCGGGTCACCCATGAAATCGGCAAGAGCCGCCGTGTCCGCGTGGCGACCTCGGACGGTATGGAGCAGGTCATCATCCTTGGCCACGGCGCACTGCGCGTTTCCGCCCGGATGTTCCACGAGGAAGTGCAGAACGTGGAAAAGCAGATCCGTGCCCTTGTGCAGGGACAGGCGTAAATGCTATTCCTCCCAATTTCCTCTCTTGTGAAAAAGTCGGTTTGGAAAATCTGCGGATTTTCCAAACCGACAATCTTAAAATAATGATTCCGCTAAAAATGCCCACAGCAACGCGGAGGGCATTTGAAATCGTTCTCTGGAGGTGCACCCATGGCTGTGGAAATTACCGAAGAATTTGTCTGGCAGAATATCCCGCCCCGCGCCCGGGATAGCCATAAGGGTACCTTTGGCAGCGTGCTGGCGGTGGCGGGCAGTGCCTTTTACCGGGGCGCTGCGCTGCTGGCAGCCGAGGGTGCACTGCGCACCGGGGCGGGCATCGTCACCCTTGCAAGCGTAGAGCCGGTGGTCGGCGCCGCCGTCACCCGCCTGCCGGAGTGCTGCCTGTGCCCCTGTAAAGAGGGCGCACAGGGCGGTATTGCGCCGGAAAATGTGCCGCTGCTCCGGCGGCAGAAGGCTACCGTGCTGCTGCTGGGCCCCGGTCTTGGCGGCACAGCGCAAAGCGCCGCCCGGGCCACCGAGACCCGCACGCTGGTGCAGCAGCTGCTGCCCGGCTTTGCGGGCGCTGCGGTGCTGGATGCCGACGGCCTGAACGCCGCCGCCCAGCTGCTGGCAGAGGGCAAGCCCTTTCCGCACCCGGCGGGAGAACTGGTAGTTACCCCGCACCCCGGCGAGATGGCGCGCCTGACCGGGCTTTCGGCGGCAGCGCTTGCCAACGACCGGGCGGGCATCGCCCTGCGGTATGCCAAAGCGTGGAACGCCGTGGTGGTGCTGAAGGGCGCACGCACCGTGGTAGCAAGCCCGGACGGGCGGGTGTGCGTGAACCCCACCGGCAATCCGGGGCTTGCCCGGGGCGGCAGCGGGGATGTACTGGCGGGGATGCTGGCGGCGCTGCTGGCCTGCGGTCTGCCCGCCTACCAAGCTGCTGCCTGTGCGGTATATCTGCACGGTGCCGCCGCCGACCGCGCCGCCGCAAAGCGCGGCGAGTACGGAATGCTGCCGCATGATATCCTGCCGGAACTGGGCGCACTGTTTGCGGAAAACCAAAGATAAACGAAAAAAGCGGCAGCTGCACAAAATACCGTGCAGCTGCCGCTTTTTGTTGCTATAATTTGTGGCTCAGAAACGTTTTAGATCACCGGAACTGGTTGAGGTACTCCTCCACCGAGCGGGTCATCTCTTTGGAGAAATCGGAGCTATACTTGCGGTTGCAAAAGGCGGTGCACCACTGGTCAAAGGGGGCGTTTCCGGCCTTGTAGCCGAAGGTGTCCCGCAGCTCTGCGCCGTCCATGGTGCGGTAGCCGTTTTCGTGCACGATGTGCTCCATGGCGCAGCGCTGGGGCTTTACGCGCTCCTTCTGCTGCTGGGTGGGCCAGCCGAACACCAGCATCACCGCCGGGAACACATAGTCCGGCAGATGCAGCAGACTGCGCTGAGTGTCGCAGTTCTCCATGATGTCCCCGATGTAGCACGAGCCGATACCAAAGCTTTCGGCGGCGACCACGGCGTTCTGGGCGGCAATGGCAGCATCGGTGACTGCCAGCATCAAATCGCCCACACCCGGAGTGCGGGGCGTGCAGCCGGCCTCTAAGTAAGCGTCGTACCACTTTTTGCAGTCGGCGCAGAACACCAGCACCAGCGGTGCTTTGGCAATAAAGGGCTGGTGGTCACAGCTTTCGGCCAGCGCTTCTTTCAGTGCCGGGTCGGTGATGTCTAAAATGGTATACAGCTGCTGACAGCCCGCAGAGGGCGCCTGTGCGGCAGCTTCCAAAATGGCCTGCTTCATCTCGGCAGGGATGGGCTTTTCTTCATACACCCGCACCGACTTGCGGTCGAACAGGCTTTGCAGGATAGGGTTATGCTCAGTCATGGGAACACCTCCGGTGTTGTGTTTATTCATAGTCGATGGGCAGGGTGGGCAGGCCGTTCAGTTCCAGCCCGGCGGTATGCCCGGCAATGTACTGGTAGTAGCCCTGCGCGGCGATCATCGCGCCGTTGTCGCCGCAGAACTTCAGTTCCGGCAGGTAGACCTTGGCACCCAGCTTCTGGGCACCGTCATTTACCAGTTGGCGCAGACGTCCGTTGGCGGCTACGCCGCCGGCAAGGCACACCTGCTTTGCCCCGGTATCGGCAGCAGCCAGCAGCAGCTTTTCGGCCAGAATGCCCGCAATGCGCTCCTGAAAGCTGGCAGCAAGGTCGGGCACGTTCACTTCCTCGCCCTTCATCTGCGCCTTGTTCACCTCGTTGAGCACGGCGGTCTTTAAGCCGGAAAAGCTCACGTTGTACTTGCCCTCCACATGGGGCACCGGCAGGCGGTAGGCCTTGGGGTTGCCGGTCTTAGCGGCAGCGGCTACGCTGGGGCCGCCGGGGTAGGGCAGACCCAGTGTACGGGCCACCTTGTCAAAGGCTTCGCCCGCAGCATCGTCTACGGTATGACCCAGAATGTGATAGTGGGTGTAGTCCTGCACCTCCACGATGTGGCTGTGCCCGCCGGAGGCCACCAGACACAAAAAGGGCGGCTTGAGCTCCGGGTGGGTCAGGTAGAGCGCGGCGATGTGTCCCCGCAGATGGTGCACCGGCACCAGCGGCTTGCCCGCCGAGTAGGCCAGACCCTTGGCAAAATTTACGCCCACCAGCACCGCACCGATGAGCCCCGGCGCAAAGGTGACAGCCACAGCGTCCACGTCCTCTATGGTCTTACCGGCGTCCAGCAGAGCCTTTTTGACCGTAGCGCTGATAAACTCGCAGTGACGGCGGCTGGCAATCTCCGGCACAACGCCGCCGTACAGCGCCTGTTCCTTGACGCTGGTGGAGATGACGTTGCTCAGCAGGTGCCGTCCGTCCTCCACCAGTGCGGCGGCAGTTTCGTCACAGGTAGACTCAATTCCAAGAATGATCATTTTAGTGTGCCTCCAGCCAGTTTTTGCCTGCGTGCACATCGGTGCTCAGGGGCACCGCGTACTGCACGCAGCCTTCCATTTCCTCCCGCAGGATGCGGGCAGCCTGCTCGGCCTCCGCCTCCGGGGCCTCTACAATCAGTTCATCGTGGACGGTCAGAATCAGGCGGCTGGCCATTTTTTCGTCCCGCAGGCGCTTCCACACCCGCACCATGGCCAGCTTGATCACGTCCGCAGCGGTGCCCTGAATGGGGGTGTTGCGGGCCATGCGCTCGCCGCTGGCGCGCACGTTGAAGTTGGTGCTGGCCAGCTCCGGCAGGGTGCGGCGGCGGCCGAACAGGGTGGATACATAGCCGTTTGCCTTGGCGTCCGCGATGGTCTTGTCCATATAGCCGCTCACGCTGGGGAAGGCCGCCAGATAATTCTTGAGGAAGGCGTCGGCTTCCTTCACGGTCACGCCGATATCCTTGGAAAGGCTGTACGCGCCCTTGCCATACATGATGCCGAAGTTGATGGCCTTGGCAGAGGAGCGCAGCCGGGGTGTCACCTCGTTCTGCGGGATGCCGTAGATCTTGGCGGCGGTGCTGCGGTGGATGTCCTCACCGTTCAAAAAGGCCTGTTGCATGTGCTCGTCCCCGGTGATGTGCGCCAAGATGCGCAGCTCGATCTGGCTGTAATCCGCATCTACCAGCACACAGCCCGGCTTTGCAACAAAGTAGGCGCGCAGCTGACTGCCCAGCTCGGTGCGGATGGGGATATTCTGCAGGTTGGGATTATCGGAGGAGAGCCGTCCGGTGCGGGCTTCGGTCTGGTTGAAAGTGGAGTGGATGCGCCCGTCCTCGCCAATGACCTTGAGCAGACCCTCCACATAGGTGGAGTTCAGCTTCTGGTAGGCACGGTACTGTAAAACATCCTCCACCAGCGGGTACTCACGCAGGCTTTCCAGCGTTTCGGCATCGGTGGACCAGCCGCGCTGGGTCTTTTTGCCGTGGGGCAGACCCATGGTGTCGAACAGCATTTCGCCCAGCTGCTTGGGGCTGTTGGGGTTGAAGGTAGCGCTGCCGGTCTCCATGTGGATGCGGGTCAGCACCTGCTCCAGTTCCTCCCGCAGCTTTACGCCGAACTGCTCAATGCCGTCCTTATCCACCAGCACGCCGGTGCGGGTCATATCGGCCAGCACCTGTGCCAGTGGGAACTCGATCTCGTTGTACAGTGCATCCTCTCCGCAGGCGGTGATCTCAGCCTTCATCCGGGCAAACAGGTCGGCCAGCCGCCCGGCGTCCGGGTAATCGGTGCAGGTAAAGGCGGCAGCGGCCTTGTAGGCGGGGATCAGTTCGCTGATCTGATATTTGGAGGCAGAGGCGTCCAGCAGATAGGCGGCCAGCTTGCCGTCCCAGACGATGCTGCTGCCCCAGCCGCCGGCAGCCATGGCCTTGGCGTACAGGGGCGCGGAGTTGAACACATCCAGCGTCACATCGGCATTGTCCAGCAGCCGCAGCAGCTCAGCGTCCTCCAGTGGGTAGACGGTGGTGCCCTGCACGGCGTACCAGCTTTCCGGCTGCAATACCACGTTGCGGGTGCCCTGCTTGCCGGTAACGGCGGGGCGGGCAGCCACCAGATAATGCCCGGCGGGGGTCAGGGGCAGGGGAGTGAGCTCTGCTTCCGGCAGCTCCACAGCCTTTTCCTCAGCAGCGGCTTCCGGTGCTACGCCGTCCAGCCCGAACCGGGGGATCAGGGAGTGAATCTCCAGCTCCTGCAAAAGCCGCACGGCGGCGGGTTTGTTGCCCTCGCCCACGGTGTAGGAACCCTCGGCGGTGTCGATGGGGGCGTCGGTGCGGATGGTGCCCAGCGTGTGGCTCAGCTCGGCCATGGGCTTGTCTTCCAACAAGTGCTCCCGCTGCTTGGGCTTGATGCGCTTGTCGTCAATGTTTTCGTACACGCCCTCCAGCGAGCCGAAAGTCTGTACCAGCGAGAGGGCGGTCTTTTCGCCGATGCCCTTCACGCCGGGGATGTTATCCGAGGTGTCGCCCATCAGGCTCTTCACTTCGATAAGCTGCTTGGGCGCAAGGCCGTATTTTTCCTGAATGGCGTCCTCGTCCATCACCACGGTCTTGCTGCGCCCCATCACGGTGGCAGCCAGCAGCACGGTGGTGCTCTCGCTTACCAGCTGCAGGCTGTCCCGGTCTCCGGTGGCAAGGAAGCAGTCGTCCTTGCGGGCGGCGCAGGCAGCAGCCAGTGTACCCAGAATATCGTCCGCTTCCCAGCCTTCGGCGGTAACGGTGCGGTAGCCAAGGTCTGCCAGCAGCTGTTTGAGCACCGGCATCTGCTGCGCCAGTTCCTCGGGCATGGCGTGGCGGGTGGCTTTGTAGCCATCGTACATTTTATGCCGGAAGGTGGGAGCTTTCAAATCAAAAGCCACGGCCACCTCGTCCGGCTGGCACTCCTTGAGCAGGGAGAGCAGAATGTTCAAAAAGCCATAGATGGCGTTGGTATAACGTCCGTCCTTGGTGGTCAGCAGCTTGATGCCGTAAAAAGCGCGGTTGGCAATGCTGTTGCCGTCAATGACCAGTAAACGCATAATGCAGTTCCTCCGTTGCGTAATTTCACACCTTATAGTATAGCACAAAACTGTACCGCGCGGGAGCTTTTTGCGTAAAAAAGGGAATGCTCCGCATTTTATTGTGCATTCACGCGTGAAAATGGTCTGGTGGAACGCCTGTCGGCGTTCCACCAGACCGAAATCATAAATTCCGCTGTTTGTGCCCGGAGCAGCGCGGAGGGCATTTCAAATCGTCCTGCGGCAAAAAAGGCTGCCGCACAAGCTGTGCAGCAGCCTTAGCGATGCCGGGGTTACTCCTCGATGCGGATGGCGCTTACCGGGCAGCTCTGGGCTGCGGTGACGGCCTGCGGCACCTCCTCCGGCGGGATGGGGCCGGGCTCTGCCACAGCCAGAACCCCCTCCATGCGGAACACTGCGGGGCACAGCCCGGCGCACTGGGTACAGCCGATGCACAACTCAGGGTCTACGAATGCGTTCATGCAAACACCTCCTTGCGGAAAGAGCATTGCCCGTTTTGCCGCAAATTATGCCTATGCAAGCGGTTTGCGGTGTGGTACAATAAGACCGCCGGGAACCGGCAGGAGGAGATAAGATGAATATCCAGATCTTTGGCACGAGCAAGTGCTTTGATACCAAAAAGGCGCAGCGCTATTTCAAGGAGCGCGGCATAAAGTTCCAGATGATCGACCTGAAGGAAAAGGGCATGAGCCGGGGCGAGTTTGATAACGTGGCGCGCGCCTTGGGCGGCTGGGAAGCGCTGGTAAATCCGGCAGCAAAGGACAAGCAGACCCTTGCGCTGCTGGATGCACTGGTGGACTGGCAGAAAGAAGATAAGCTGTTTGAAAATCAGCAGCTGTTCAAGACCCCCATCGTGCGCAACGGCCGCAAGGCCACTGTGGGCTATCAGCCCGAAATATGGAAGGATTGGGAATAAAAAACCTGCTTTCACAAAAAAACCACCGGTACAGGTTTTGCACTCTGCGGCCGGATGTGGTATACTGTTGGGTAGACAAAAAACTTTGGGAGACTCAGACCAATGAAAAATACGATCACCCCGGAAGAACACGCCCGGATCAAGCGCCGCCGCTGGCGGCAGACCTTGGGTCTGCTGATCACGGTGCTGGTGCTCATCGGGTTTATCACGGTGCTGCGGGCCGGTGTGGGCCTTGTAGCAAACCTGTTTGACGATACCGCACAAAAGCAGGAATACGAGGACAAGCTGGAAGGCCTGGTATTGTTTGACCCCATGCCCTTTGATGGCATTGAGAACATCGACGACCTGACCCTGCGGGAAGCAGCCGTGTGGGGCTGTGTGTACAGTATTCAGGAGACGCAGGGCGGCTTTGATAACTACAATACCGACCCCGAGACCGAGCAGCTGCTGCTGCCCTCGGTGGAAGTGGATGCCTACCTGGCAAAGCTGCTGGGCCCCGGCTTCAAGCTGACCCACCGCAGCTTTGATATGGAGGATATGACCGTCGAGTTTGACGAGACCACCCAGTGCTACAAAATCCCCATCACCGGTACGGTGGGCTACTACCGCGCCACCGTGGTCAAGCTGTTCAAGCGCAGCGGCAAGCTGCATGTTACCGTTGGTTATATCCCCACCGCCAGCGCAGATGACAGCATCATCAATCCCTCCTCGGACACCCCCACCAAGTATATGGATTACCTGTTCGAGCGCCAGAGCGGCAGCTGGTATCTGACCGGCCTGACCGAGAGTGAGACGAAACCCGAAAGCACAGCAAGCTCCGCTGCCGCGCAGCCGGAGCCCATGGCGGAAAGCGATGTGCAGGACGCCATTCTGGCCACTGCCGGAGACTCTGCTGCGGCAGATTCGGCTGCTGCCTCGGCTGTGCAGCCGGAAGCGCAGGCAGAAACGGGCGCTGACAGCGCCGTGGCAGAAGCCCCCGCCGCTGAGGATGCCGCCAGCACCGCAGCGTAAAATGTAAATGAAAACACCCGACTGTGAGTTTGCTTTCACAGTCGGGTGTTTTTTGTGCGTTTTATTTTAAATCAAACCTGACCACCACCAGCCGATACCACAGGTATGGCACCATGTTCCAGATCATCCACAGTTCCATCAGGATGTAGTTGGGCAGATCGCGCCAGCGGAAGGGACGCTTGTCCAGTTTGCCCGCTTTGAGCAGGGCAAAGGCCTCGTGCATTCCCTTATCCCAAGCCTCGCCAAAGCCCTGCTTGTGGAACTTGTAGCACTTGAGCAGATAGCCCAGCGCCAGCGGGATAAAGTTGAGTACCAGCATCAGCAGCGGCTCGTTTTTGAGCGGCAGCAGAATGCTGTTGCGGCCGCTCTGCTGGCTTTTAAAGGCGTTGTAGCGCACTGCGCCGGTGCTGGCACCGCAGATGTGGTAGCACTTGGCAGTGGGGCAGAGCACATTTTTGTAACCGGCATTGTTGGCGCGCCAGCTCAGGTCTACGTCCTCAAAGTAGGCAAAAAAGTGCTCGTCAAAGCCGCCGATCTCATCCAGAATGCTTTTGCGGTACAGTGCTGCGCCGCCGCAGGCCGAGAAGATACGCTTTTGCTTGGTGTAGCGGCTGACGCGGCGGCCATCGCCGGTCTTGCAGGCAAAGCCCATCCATGTCACATAGTCCCCGGCGTCATCGGCCAGTTCCCGCTCAAAGTGCCGGATCATCAAACTCTGCACCGCAAAGATCTTGGGGTCCGCATCGGCGGTGCGCAAAAGCTCGGCCAGCCACTGCGGCTCGGCAAAGGCGTCGTTGTTGAACAGCACCACATACTTGCTCTGTGCCCGGGCAATGCCCTGATTCACTGCGTAGGAAAAGCCAGTGTTGCGCCCGTTTTCGATCAGGGTAAAGTTGGGGCGGGTGCAGTAGCTGCGGGCTTGTTCCAGACTTTCATCGGTGGAACCGTTGTCCACCACGATCAGGTCAAAATCCTGCTCAGTCTGGGCGTAGATGGACTCGATGGAGTCCTTCAGCCAGCCCTTGCCGTTGATGTTTGGGATAATGATGGTCGCTTTTATCATAAAAGTTACTCCTGTTTTCGTCAATTACAGAGAGAGTATATCATATTATCGCAAAAATGCAAACCTCTCGGATAACGCCTGCCCTCGTTTGCAAGGCAATGCCCGGGGAGCTGTGACAGAATTGGCTAAAAAAATTGTATGAACCCCTTGACACAATCTGAAAAATGAGTATTATTGTATTAGGCGCTTAACACAGAAACACAAAATGCAGGGAGGGCTACGATGAGTGAACAATTTGATTCCAGCCGTCCGATCTATGCGCAGCTGGTAGAGCGGTTGAAGGCGAAGATCCTTGCGGGGACATACCCGCCCGGAGGACATCTTGACTCGGTGCGGGATATGGCCGCAGCCGCAGGGGTGAACCCGAATACCATGCAGCGTGCGCTGGCACAGCTGGAAACGGAGGGGCTTGTCCGGACCGAACGGACGGCGGGCCGCTATGTGACGGAGGATACCATGTTGATCGAACAATTGCGTGCCGCGACCGCGGAAAAGTTCGCGGAAGAATTTCTGGAAAAGATGCGGGGCATCGGGTACAGCCCGGCGCAGGTCGCCGAATTGCTGGCCCGTCAGACGAAAGGAGAACCGAATCATGAGTGAACTTCTGACCTGTGAAGGGCTGACAAAACACTACGGCGCAAAAACCGCGCTGGACGGTGTGGATCTGCACATCGGCTTTGGGAAGATCGTTGGCCTGCTGGGGCCGAACGGCAGCGGCAAGACCACCCTGATCAAACTGGCAAACGGTCTGCTGCAGCCTGACAGCGGCAGCATCCGGATCGCCGGGATGAAGCCCGGCGTGGAGAGCAAGGCAATCGTATCCTACCTGCCCGATGCCGACTGGCTTCCCGGCTGGATGCGGGTAGAGCAGCTGGTGGAGATGTTTGGGGACTTCTATAAGGACTTCGATCCGGCCCGGGCGAATGAGATGCTGGCAAATCTGGAACTTTCCCCCAAAGACGTCCTCAAGACCCTTTCCAAGGGCAACCGGGAAAAGGTGCAGCTCATCCTTGCCATGAGCCGGAATGCCCGGCTCTATCTGCTGGATGAACCCATCGGCGGCGTGGACCCGGCGGCACGGGATTATATCCTGCACACCATCCTGTCCACTTACAGCAAGGACGCGACCGTCCTCATCTCGACCCACCTGATCGAGGATATCGAGCCGGTGCTGGATGAGGCCATCTTCCTGAAAGAGGGAACGGTCTTTGCTCACCGCAGTGTGGATGAGATCCGTGAGAATGAGGGAATGAGCGTGGACGCATATTTCCGGGAGGTATTCAAATGCTGAAAAATCTGTTGAAGTATGAATTCCGGGCGACCGGACGGACCTATGGCGGCCTGTATCTGGTCTGGCTGCTGGTTGCGCTGGCAATGGGGATCTCGATGCGGGACGAAGTCTGGGACAATGGCAGCAGCCAGATCTGGGCATACCTGATGTTTGCCTACTTTGCCATCGGGATTGCCATCGGAGTGGTCTGTATTGTGACGATCATCCAGCGGTTCACCAAAAATCTGTTGGGGCGGGAGGGCTATCTCATGCACACCCTTCCGGTCCATCCAGAGCAGCTGGTTGCGTCCAAACTCATTTCCAGCATGGTCTGGGTGATCTGCAGCGGAGTGGTCGGGATCCTGTCCGTCCTTCTGATGCTGGTCGGCCTGTGCGCCTTCGAGGATTCCAAAACGGTCATCAATGGGGAGACGATCACGACGGGCTGGGGCGATGTCCTGAAATTCAGCTGGAAGGCGATCCAGAGCATCGGCGGTGAATTCTGGAGCGAGCTGGCGTGGATCATCGTCCTTGTTCTGGCGGGCGTTGCAGTCCTCATCCTCTGTATCTACGCCGCCTGCATGATCGGGCATCAGTTCAGGAACCATTCCACGATTGCCAGCATTCTGGCCTTCTTCCTGTTGCAGCTGATTCAGGGCAAACTGGATGCAGGCGGCGGGATCCGGGTAATCGTTGGCTCTGTGGCAGCGATGCCGATGGCTTATTCCGCCAGCGGCAATCTCTGGCTCGTCCTTCTTGTAACGATTCTGATCGGCGCAGTCTATTTTGTCCTTACCAGCTGGCTGATGAAAAATAAGCTGGATCTGGAATAAGCATAAAAACCAAACCCCGGCCGTTGCAGATGAAACATACTGCAAAGGCCGGGGTTTATGCGGGAAAATTATTTTGCGAGAGCGGCTTTGATGTTGGACAGAATGGTGTCATGATCCTCGGCGCAGACCAGAACCACCTCGCCGGTGGGGGCTACGGTGACGGTAGCAGCCTTGGCCACGAGGTACTGATCCTCCAGATAGTGCTCCATGGATTGCTGCTCGCTGGCAACATAGGCTTCCAGCGCTGCCTTTACCTCATCGGTCTTGCCCTCGGCAGGCTTCACGATGGCAACGGCGTAGCTGCGCACCATCATGCTGGAAATGCTGGCGGCAAAGGCGGTGTACTGGCCGTCCTCCAGATTCAGCAGGGGCATCAGGATGTCCCGGATCTCTTCGTTCAGCTGGTCGGGCTCGTACTCGGCGCTGTAACCGTCAATGGCGGTAAACTTGCCGTCCTCGCCCTTGGTGAAGATCATATCGTACTCGTTGTCCTCGTCGCTGCGGGCGTCGTGGATGATCTGGGAGTAGTCCTTGTGGGTGGAGCTGTCGGCCTTGCTGCCGCCGGAGCAGCCCACCAAAGTAAACAGAGTCAGCCCTGCCAGCAGGGCGGCGATGAATTTTTTCATAGTATTGCAATTCCTTTCATAGTGCTGTGTGTGGAAGGCGCAGCCGGGCGCACACGTTACAGGTAGTGTGTGCCGGTTTTGGGCTGCTATTCTGGATACGAACTACCGCACCGCAAAATTGCAGGGAAAAAGTAACAGTTTTATGAACAGCACTCGGTTATAGCATCAAAGCGTCCAGATCGCCGTGGTTCACCGGAGTGGACAGGATGATCTGGGTGCTGGTGGTGCCCAGCTTCTGGAACTGCAAAATCAGGTGCTCCAGCTGTGCCATGCTGCCGCAGCTGACCTTGACCAGAAAGGTGTACGCACCGGTAACGTGGTAGCATTGCAGCACCTCGCGGCTGTTCTGCAGCAGCTCCAGAAAGGCATCCTGCTTGGAGGGGGCCACCGAAAGGCTGATGAGCGCATCCACATACATCCGGTCTGCCGGACGGTTCAGCGTGACGGTATAGCCGCTGATGATGCCGTCCGTTTCCAGCTTATGGATACGGCTGGAGACAGCCGGGCTGGTCAGGGATACCTGTTCCGCAATTTCTTTGACGGGCATCCGTGCGTTTTTGGCCAGAAGGGTGAGGATTTTGCGGTCAAGATCGTCCATGAGAAGAGCCTCCTTCAAAAATATGTTGGATTGTATAAAATTTTCTGAAAGTAAAGTTTTTATGTTGTGCAAACCCACAGAAATGGAATAAAATTTCGTTTCTGAAATTCTATGTTAATTATATAAAGTTTTTGCAAAAAAGTAAAGTATTATTTTAAAGTAAAATCCGAAAATCCTGTTTGACAAGAAAAGAAAAACGGGTATAATACATCATGCAAGGCAGCGCAACACACAAAAACCTGCCAATGATATTGAGATTCACCACTTTATATACTTTCCCACCCCTCTATACACAAAAACCCGCTGCCAGGCGGGTTTTTGTGTTTGTTGGGGCTTTTTATTTATGAAAAAAGCAGTGGTAGACAACGTACTTGACCCATAGAGCAGCTGTTTCCGGTCACGACTCTACCCGTGAAAATGCAAACCCGGAAAGTCCGCAGACTTTCCGGGTTTGCTCTATATCAAAATATTATTCCGCTGATGATAGCCAGAGCACAGCGGAGGCTATTTAAATTGGATGCGCCTATCAGACCAGATAGCCCTCAAAGCAGTGCAGATCCTCGGTTTTGACGATGCCCTCCAGATACAGCCCATCCTCCCGGTATTCCTCCACCTGTACGCTGCCGCGCTCCCGCATGGGGGCGGCAAGCCCCAGCTTGTCGTAGGGCAGCAGCACCCGGATGGTGTGCACCCGGTCGCTGAGCACCTCGTCCAGCTTTTGCAGCAGCTTGTCCAGCCCGTAGCCGGTCTTGGCGCTGGTCAGCAGGATATCGGGGTCAAAGCTCAGGGTGTTGGGCTTGTCGCACTTGTTGTACACGGTCAGGCGGGGAATGTCGGTACAGTCCAGCCCGTCCAGTACCTCGTCGGTGACGGCGAGCTGTTCCTCGCGCTGTTCATCCCCGGCGTCTGCCACCCGGATGATCACATCCGACCATGCGGCCTCCTCCAAGGTGGATTTGAACGCCTCCACCAGATTGTGGGGCAGGCGGGACACAAAACCTACCGTGTCCACCAGCAGCACCGCCATGCCGCTGGGCAGCACCAGCTTGCGGCTGGTGGGGTCCAGTGTGGCAAACAACATATCGGCTTCGGCTACGCTGGGGCCGCACAGGGCGTTCATCAGGCTGGATTTGCCCACGTTGGTGTAACCAACAAGGCTTACTACCGGCATCCCAGTCTTAGCGCGGGCCTTGCGGCTCTCGCCCCGGCGTTTTTCCATCTCGGTCAGCTTTTCGGCCAGCGCATCAATGCGGGCGTGCACATGGCGGCGGTCCAGTTCCAGCTTGGTCTCACCGGCACCGCGGCGGGCACCGCCGCCGCCGCCACCGCCGCCGCCCTGACGGCTCAACGCCTCGCCCATGCCCTGCAGGCGGGGCAGACGGTAGCGCAGCAGCGCCAGTTCGGTCTGCAGCTTGCCCTCGTTGGTCACGGCGCGGCTGCGGAAAATTTCCAAAATCAGCATGGTGCGGTCGATGACTTCCAGCCCGCCCAGCGCGTTGGAGATGTTGCGGATCTGGCTGCCGGTCAACTCGCCGTCAAACACGGCACATTCCGCGCCCAGCGTCTGGGCGGCAAGGGAGGCCTCCTCCAGCTTGCCGCTGCCCAGCACGATGCCGGTCTCCGGGGTCTGGCGCTTCTGGGTGATCTGCGCCACGGCCTCCATGTGGTTGGCTTCGCACAGGGCAGAAAGCTCTGCCAGACTGCGCTCGCAGTCCCACAGACCCTGATCCAGTGCCAGCAGCACCACCTTTGTGGGAGGGGTCTCGGTCAGAATATCATAAAGCTCGCTCAAAGTAAGTCCTTTCTGTTATCGTAGTGTTTTTTTGTCAGCAGATAGCACCGGCATTCCACCGGTGTGCCGTCAAATTTGTGGTAAACGTCGTTGTGATGGTACACAAAGCCGGCCTTTTCCATCACCCGGCCGCTGGCGGGGTTCTGCACCGCGTGGCAGCAGGTGAGGAAGGCACCGCCCACCTGATTGAACCAGAAATCTACCACAGCTTGCAGTGCTTCGGTGGTAAGGCCCTTGCCCCACCACTTCTGCCCGATGCAGTAGCCCGGCTCCCAGATGCCGCCGGAGAGTTCCAGCCCCGGCCACTTGGCCTTTTGCTGCGGCTCACCCAGCAGGGCGTTGTATACGGAGATGGAGCCAAACACCTGTCCGGTGGCCTTTTCTACCATGGCCCACTGGTAATAATCCGGGTTCGGATACAACTCTGCCCACGCCGAAAGCAGTTCCCGGGTCTCGGCAGGGCTTTTGTGCGGTTCCCAGCGCAAAAACCGGGTCACAGCCGGGTCATTTGCCCAGTTTTCGTACATCTGCGGGGCGTCCTGCGGCAGCAGACGGCGCAGCAGCAGACGGTCGGTCTCCAGTTCAGGTGTGCCGGTGTGGCGCATGATCCATCCTCTCCCTTTTCTCAAAAGTTATCCCTAAGATAGCACAAAAACGGCCGCGCCGCAAGCTAAATGAAGAAAACCGCTTGACCGGATGGGTGAACTACGATAAACTGAAAAATGGAGTCTTTTTATAGGAAAGGGAAAGTATCGATGTTAGATGTGCGCAAACTGTTAGCCCAGCGGCCGCTGCTGTTCGATGGCGGTATGGGTACCTATTATAAAGCAAAGCCGGGGCAGGAGTGCGAGCAGGCAAACCTGACCGACCCCGAGGGCATTCTGGCGGTGCACCGGGCGTATCTTGCCGCCGGAGCGGACGCCATCAAGACCAATACCTTCAGCCTGCCGCGTCTGGCGGCGGCACAGCAGCCGGGCTGGGAGCAGCTGGCGGACGCAGGCTGGCAGCTGGCAGCAAAGGCCGCCGGGGAGACCGGCGCGGCAGTGTTTGCCGACCTTGGCCCCGCACCGGACACCGAAAATCTCCCGGCGGAGCAGGTGTATCTTGCTGTGGCAAAGCGCTTTGCGCTGCTGGGTGCACGGAATTTTCTGTTCGAGACCCTGAGCGCCGAGGACGGTGTGCTGGAAGCGATTCGTGCGCTGAAGCAGACCGTGCCGGAGGCCTTTGTACTGGTATCCTTTGCGGTGCTGCCGGACGGCTACACCCGCGAGGGCCGCTACTGCGCCGAGCTTGTGCGCCGTATGGCGCAGAGCGGCGTGGTGGATGCCGTAGGCCTGAACTGTGTATCTGCCCCGGGTGCGATGCGGGCACTGGTGCAGCAGCTGGGGGATGCGGGACTGCCCCTTTCGGTCATGCCCAATGCGGGCTACCCGGTGGTGGCACGGGCGCAGGTGCGCTATCAGGGCAAGCCGGAGTATTTTGCCCGGGAGCTGAGCCGCCTTGCCAGTGAGGGCGTGCGCATTCTGGGCGGCTGCTGCGGTACAACGCCGCAGCACATTGCTGCCCTGCGCACCGCGCTGGATGCTCTGCCGGAAGCGCTGCCCGCCGCCCCGGAGGCAAAGCCCGCTGCAGCAGCAAAGTCTGCAGTGGAAACGGACGATGCCTTTTTGCGCAAGCTGCGCACCGGACAGCGGGTCATCGCGGTGGAGCTGGATTCCCCCAAGGACGCTGACATGACCGCCTATCTCGAGGGTGCCCGCCGTCTGCAGGCCGCCGGTGCCGACCTGCTGACCATTGCAGACTGCCCCATTGCCCGGGCACGGATGGATTCCTCGCTGGTGGCCTGCCGGGTGCACCGGGAACTGGGCATGAACGTGCTGCCCCACATGACCTGCCGGGACCGCAACTTGAATGCTACCAAAGCGCTGCTGCTGGGACTGTACGCCGAGGGCGTGCGGGAGGTACTGGCCATTACCGGCGACCCCATCCCCACCGCCGAGCGGGACGAGGTGAAAAATGTGTACCAGTTCAACTCCCGCAAGTTGGCACAGTATATCGTGTCGCTGGCAGGAGAAGGGCGGGAGATGCCCGCACCCATCACGGTTTTTGGTGCGCTGAACCTGAACGCCCGCAATTTTGAGGTGGAGCTGCGCCGCGCCGCAGAAAAGCTGGAAAACGGCATGAGCGGCTTCCTTACCCAGCCGGTGCTGTCGGCACAGGCGGTGGAAAACCTGAAAAAAACCCGGGAGACGCTGGGCGAGCGGGCAAAAATTCTGGCCGGCATCCTGCCGGTGGTCAGCCAGCGCAACGCCATCTTTATGGAAAACGAGGTCAACGGCATCCATGTGGATGATGCCATCATCCAAAGGTTTGAGGGTCTGGACCGCGCCGCAGGCGAGGAACTGGGCTTGGAAGTCTCGGTGCAGGCTGCCAAGGCGGCTGCACCTTATGCAGACGGCTTTTACCTGATGACCCCCTTCAACCGGGTGGCGCTGATGGAACGGCTCATTGCCCGCCTGCGCACCGAGGTGACGGGCTGAAAAGATAAAACGGGAGGAACACGCTGTGTCCTGCGAAAAACCATTGCTCAGCATCATTGTGCCGGTGTACAAGGTGGAAAACTATCTGCAAAAATGTATCGATTCCATTCTGGCGCAGACCTTTACGGACTTTGAGCTGATCCTTGTGGAGGACGGTTCGCCGGACGGTTGCCCTGCGCTGTGTGATGCCGCTGCCGCGAAAGATGCCCGCATCCGGGTGCTTCACCAGAAAAACGGCGGGCTTTCTGCTGCCCGCAATGCCGGGCTGGATGTGGCAAGGGGCGAGTGGATCGGCTTTGTGGATTCCGACGACTATATTGCACCGGAAATGTACGAAACACTGTACAAGGCCGTGCAAAGCACCGGGGCAGACCTTGCCCTGTGCGATTACGCTGCGGTGGACGAGGCAGGCACACCCTGCCTGCCGCCGTACACCGGGCTTGCACAGCGGATCTTTACCGGGCGGGAACTGCTGAAAAGAGCCACGAATACGATGGCGCAGCCTGCGTGGAACAAGCTGTACCGCCGCGCTATCTTTGCGCAGCTGCGCTACCCGGAGGGCAAGCTGAACGAGGATATTTTTGTGCTCCCAGAAATCTGTCTGAACACCAAAAAGGCCGTGGTGGTGCCAAAGGAGCTGTATTATTATGTGCAGCGCGGCAGCAGCATTATGAACGGAAGTAAAACGCTGCGCCATTTTGATGCTGCCGAGGCCGCACAGCGGTATTGGAACTGCCTCGTGGAAAACGAGGTATACGATGCGCTGGCAAATGCGGCAAAGTTTACGATGGGCAGCGTGAGCCGGGTGTACCGGCAGCTGCCCCCGGCGCTGCGCAAGGCACCCCGCAGCCAGGAAATGCTGCGGATGCAGTTTGATGTGGTGGACCGGACGCGGCAGTATTGTACCGTTCCGGCGGGACTCTGGCTGCAAAGCCTGCTGTTGCGGCTATTTCCGCGGGAATATATGTGGCTGCGGAACATCAAAGGCAGGGGAGAATTAAAAATCGCATGAGAACACGTTATTCGATCATCAATATGCTGTTTAACATCGGCGGGCAGTTTTTGACGATGCTGCTGTCCTTCATCAACCGGATGGTGTTCATCCGCTGCCTTTCAGCGGAATATCTGGGGGTCAACGGCCTGTTTACCGATGTGCTCAGCATCCTTAATTTTGCGGAGCTGGGCATCGGTACGGCTATGGTGTTCAGCATGTATGAACCGGCAGCCCGGGATGACGAGCAGAAACTGGCGCGGCTGATGAACCTGTACAAGTGGATGTACCGGGCGGTGGCAGTCTCGGTGTTGCTGTTCGGGTTGGTGCTGCTGCCGTTTCTGCCCTACCTCATCAAGGGCGGCGAGGGCATTGAACATATCACCCTGATCTATATGATATATGTGCTCGGTTCAGCAAGTTCCTATCTGTTGAGTTATAAAAATTCCATCTATCAGGCCTACCAGAAAGGCTATATCTGCGCAGGATGGAGTATGGCGTGCGAGTGCATCAAGACTGTTTCGCAGATCACGGTGCTGCTGTTGACCCGGAACTTCATCTTGTATCTGGCGGTTCAGCAGGCGATACAGTTTTTACCCAACATTATGGTTTCCCGCATGGTGGACAAGGAGTTTCCATACCTGAAGGAATGCCATGAGCTGCCAGAAAGGGAGGAACGGAACGGCATCCTGAAAAATATCGGTGCCATGAGTATGCACAAGCTGTCAACCATCATCGTGCGCAATACGGACAGTCTGCTGATGTCCTCCTTTATTGGCCTTGCGACGGTGGGCCTTTACTCCAATTACCGGTTGGTGATCAATGCACTGAACAACCTGATGGGAAAATTTGCTGTGGCTTTTTCCGGCAGTATCGGCAATTTTGCAGTAATGGAAAATTCGGACCGGCTGTATAAAATCTATAAGGAAATGGATTTTATGTTCTTTGTCATGTCCGCTTACCTGACCGGCGGGCTGATGATGCTGTTTAACCCCTTTATCACGCTGTTGTTTGGCGGGAAATACTGTTTTTCGATGACCACCGTGATGGTCATTGTGGCAGAGTTTTACATTACACGAATGCGGCAGACGAATCTGCTGTTCCGGGAGGCCATGGGGCTGTTCTGGAACGACCGCTACAAAGCGGTGGCGGAATCCATCATCAATCTGGTGGCCTCGCTTGTACTGGTGCGGCAGTACGGCGTGACCGGCATTATCTGGGGCACCATCATCAGCACGCTGTGTACCTGTGCCTGGGTAGAACCCTACATCTTTTTGAAGTATGGCGTTCAGGATGCATGGCAGAAGAAACTTCGGGATTATTTTGCAGAGTATCTGAAGCGCACACTCCTTACAGCAGCAGTCTCTGCGGCAGCGGTGCTGTGGGTGCAGCGGTTCCCGGTGGGCAATTTCGGCATTTTTATTCTGGATGGGCTGCTTTACACAGCTGTGTTCGCAGGAGTGATCGTACTGTTCTACCGTAGCAGCGAAGAATATGATACGCTGAAGCAGCGCGGACTGAAGATATTGAAAAGGAGAGCGGAATGAACGCAAAGGAGCAGCCCTTGATCTCGGTGATCGCGCCGGTTTATAAGGTGGAAAAGTATCTGCCTGCATGTCTGGACAGCTTGTTGGCGCAGACGTATCAGAATTTTGAACTGCTCCTTGTGGATGACGGTTCGCCGGATAAATGCTGGGAAATTTTGCAGCAGTATGCGGCACAGGATGCCCGGGTGTGTATTTTCCGCAAGGAAAACGGCGGGGTGTCCTCGGCACGCAATTTTGGGCTGGAGCAGGCAAGGGGCGAGTATATCTGCTTTGTGGATTCCGACGACCTTGTGCTGCCGCAGTATCTGGAATGGCTGTACGATGCTTTGTGCAGCTGCGGTACCCGCATTGCCATGTGCCGCTACCGCAGCATACGGGAAAACGAGACTCTGTGGACGGTGACGGAGTGCCCGGCACCGCAGAAAATCACGACGGAAAACTACTCGTGGATGCAGGAATGGAGCGGCGGGCACTGCTGGCGGATGCTGACCCACCGGGAGGTGCTGCAGGATGTTCGCTTTGACCCGGCGCTGTTCTACGGGGAGGATGCCCTGTTCTTTGTAACGGAATTCCTCAAGGCAGGCAGTCTGGCATTTTTGAACTGCCCGCTGTATGCTTACCTTGAACGTCCAAGCTCTGCCGTGCGGCAGGAGCCGAGCCTGCGCTTTTACACGGCGGCACTGGCGTGGGAACAGATCTGGCAGCTGGTAAAGGGGCAGCCGGACCCCTTCCGCAGCACTACGGAACAGCGCTGCGTCATGTCCTGCGCCGAGGTATATTTCCGGCTGGTCAACCAGCCGGAGCGGGATTCCGAGAAGGAAAAAATGTTGCTGAAAACAGCAAAGCTGCATCGTCATGCTGCGTGGGAGATTCCGCCGGGAAATCAAAGCCAGAAGCTGCAGGCGCTGATGGTAAGCTACTGCCCGCATCTGGGCGCAAAGGCATGGAAGCTGGTGCGGTGGGTGAAAGGTTTGAAAAACTGATTGACAAATCCCACAAAAAACGTTATATTCTTTTTATAAATGCGTTGAAAAAGAGTGTGCATCGTCTGGAGCCGCACAGAGAGCCGGGGGCAGCTGAAAACCCGGCGGGATACCGGCGGGGCACTGTCACTTTGGAGCAGGAGCGGTGAGCCTTGCCGGTAAGCCGCTTTCGGGTCTGCCCTACGTTACAGGGGCATCAAGGGGCGCGGAGCTTTCCGCGCAATTTGGGTGGTACCGCGGTTATGTATTTACAGCCGTCCCATGGAACGCTCCGTGGGGCGGCTTTTTGCGTCCCACTTCATCAAATTTTTGGGAGGACACTATGAAAGAGCTTGCAAAGCAGTACGATCCCAGTCAGGTGGAAGATCGTATCTACCAGTTCTGGCTGGACGGCGGCTACTTCCACACGAAGGCCGATCCGGACAAGAAACCTTATACCATCGTGATGCCGCCACCGAACGTTACCGGTCAGCTGCACATGGGCCATGCGGTGGATAACACCATGCAGGATATCCTCATCCGCACCAAGCGGATGCAGGGCTATGCCGCCCTGTGGGTGCCCGGCACCGACCACGCCTCCATTGCTACCGAAGCCAAGGTGGTGGAGGCCATGCGCGCCGAGGGCCTGACCAAGGAGATGGTCGGCCGCGATGGCTTTCTGGAGCGCGCATGGGCATGGAAGACCAAGTACGGCAACCGCATCGTCAGCCAGCTGAAGAAGCTGGGCAGCAGCTGTGACTGGGAGCGCGAGCGCTTTACCATGGACGAAGGCTGCTCTGAGGCTGTCAAGGAAGTGTTCGTACGCCTGTACGACAAGGGACTGATCTACCGCGGCAACCGCATGGTCAACTGGTGTCCCCACTGCAACACCTCCATTTCCGACGCTGAGGTGGAGTACGAGGAGAAGGACGGCAGCTTCTGGCATCTGCTGTACCCGGTCAAGGAGACCGGCGAGATGCTGGAACTGGCCACCACCCGCCCCGAGACCATGCTGGGCGATACCGCCGTGGCCATTAACGGCGAGGATCCCCGCTACGCCCATCTGCACGGCTGCCATGTGGTGCTGCCACTGCTGAACAAGGAAATCCCTATCGTCTGCGATGAGCACGCCGATATGACCAAGGGCACCGGTGTCGTGAAGATCACCCCCGCCCACGACCCCAACGACTTTGAGGTCGGTCTGCGCCACGACCTGCCCATCGTGCGCGTGTTCACTTACGACGGCCACATGACCGGCGCTGCCGACAAGGCTGCCGCCGATGCTCTGTTTGCCGCCGGCAAAAACACCGTCAACGAGCCCCATGTGCTGGATTGCGGCAAGTATGCCGGCATGACTGCGCTGGAGGCACGCAAGGCCATTCTGGCCGACCTGAAGGAGGGCGGCTTCCTGAAGGAGATCGAGCCCCTCAAGCACGAGGTGGGCACCTGCTACCGCTGCCACTCCACCATCGAGCCCATGATCTCCAAGCAGTGGTTCGTCAAGATGGAGCCGCTGGCAAAGCCCGCCATCGAGAGCGTGGAGAAGGGCGAGATCAAGTTCGTGCCCGAGCGCTTTACCAAGAACTATATGAACTGGATGAAGAACACCCGCGACTGGTGCATCAGCCGTCAGCTGTGGTGGGGCCACCAGATCCCGGCTTGGTACTGCGACGACTGCGGCGAGACCGTGGTGGCAAAGTCCGCTCCCTGCACCTGCCCCAAGTGCGGCAGCGCAAAGCTGACGCGGGACCCCGACACGCTGGATACCTGGTTCTCCTCTGCGCTGTGGCCCTTCAGCACGCTGGGCTGGCCCAACGAGGACAGCGCCGACCTCAAGTATTTCTACCCCACCAACACCTTGGTTACCGGCTACGACATCATCGGCTTCTGGGTCAGCCGCATGATCTTCTCCGGTCTGGCTTACACCGGCAAGGCTCCGTTTGATACCGTCTGCATCCACGGCATCGTCCGCGACAGTCAGGGACGCAAGATGTCCAAGAGCCTTGGCAACGGCATCGACCCGCTGGAGGTCATTGCCCAGTACGGCGCGGATGCCCTGCGCTTTATGCTGGTGGACGGCTCTACTCCGGGCAACGATATGCGCTATATCGAAAAGAAGGTGGAGGCTGCCCGCAACTTTGCCAATAAGCTGTGGAACGCCACCCGCTTTGTGCTGATGAACCTGCCCGAGGACTTTGAACCGGGTCTGCCCTGTGAAGAGCTGCTGGACATGAGCGACAAGTGGGTGCTGACCAAGCTGAATCAGGTGGCCGGTGCCATGACCGACAATCTGGAGCACTATGAGATGGGTCTGGCTGCTGCCAAGATCAACAGCTTTATCTGGGATGTCTACTGCGACTGGTTCATCGAGATCGCAAAGCCCCGCCTGAACTCCGGCGACGCACAGCAGGCCGATACCGCCCGCCGCGTGCTGGTGTATGTGCTGGATAAGGCGCTCAAGCTGCTGCATCCCTTCATGCCCTTCATCACCGAGGAACTGTATCAGGCTCTGCCCGGCTCTGCCGAGACCATCATGACGCAGGCTTGGCCCACCTTTGACGCCGCTCACAACTGGGCCGCTGAAGAGGAAGCCTTTGAAAAGGTGATGGATTATATCAAGGCTGTGCGTACCATGCGCACCGAGATGAACGTGCACCCCGCTAAAAAGACCAGCATGATCATTGAAACTGCCGATGCAGCCCCCTTCCAGAACGCACAGGTCTATCTGGCCAAGTTCGCCTTTGCCACCGATGTGACCTTTACCGAAAAGTACGAGGGCAGCACCGATGGCATGGTGCAGGTGTCCACCCACGCTGCCCGCGGCTTCATCCCCATGATGGAGCTCATCGACCGCGAGAAAGAATTGGCTCGCCTGAACAAGGAAAAGGCCAAGGCCGAAAAGGAAATGGCCATGTTCGGCAACCAGCTGAACAATCCCAAGTTCGTGGAACGTGCCCCGGCGGCTCTGGTGGAGGAGATCCGCGCAAAGTTCGCCAAGAGCCAGGACAAGCTGGCCAACATTGAGCAGAGCATCAAGGCTCTGGGCTGATACAGTGGAAAACAATAACAGAGAACGCACCTCGCTGTGGGTCATTGCGGGACGTGTGGTCTTTACCGTTGCACTCATCGCCTGCATCTGGTTCATCTTTTCCAACTCCATGGCGGTGGCGACGGTCTCCTCTGGCTCCAGCGGCCGGGTGCTGGCGTGGATGCGCATCATCCTGCGCCGCTTGGGGCAGCCGGGGCTGGCAGAGCATCTGACCATGCACATCGTGCGCAAGCTGGCACACTTTTGCGAGTATACGCTGGAGGGCTTTCTGCTCATGCTCTGTATGCGGGTGTACAGCCGTCACCCGCTGCGGCATATCACCGTGCCCATGCTGGGTGGTGTGCTGACGGCGCTGACCGATGAGACTATTCAACTCTTCTCAGAAGGGCGCAGCAGTCAGGTCACCGATGTGTGGCTGGATTCTGCCGGTGTTCTGGCTGGCATCCTTGTTGCCATCGTACTGCTGCTGGCCTGCGAGGGACTGTATTATCACATAAAAAGGAGACACGAATGACCATCCAACAGGCAAATCAGTATTTTGCAGCTCTGCCGGACGGCTTTGCCGACCCGGCGCAGCTGGGCGCACTGCTGCCCGCCTCGGTGCAGCAGGTGCAGTTCGTGGGTGTGGCAGGCACTGCCGGTAAAACGGCGGTGGCGCGTCTGCTGGCAGCCATTCTGCACGCGCAGGGGATCCGTGCCGGTGTCTACCATGCCGGGTGCGAGCCGCTTGCTGCCCGCATCCGTGTGGATGGCAAGCCGGTGGACGAAGCACTGCTGTGCCGCGCCGCCGATGCCCTTGCTGCCCATGAGGAGCTGCCTTTGCAGGCGGCAGAGCTTGTTGCCGCTGCGTACTGCTTTGGCGAAGCCGGCTGCACGCTGGCGGTAGTAGAGCTGCCGGACGCAGGGCTTGCTGCGGTGCTGCCCAAAATGCCGGTGTGCGCCGTCACAGCGGTGGGACCGGATGGCGTGAGCCGCTCGGTGGAACGTCTGGCTGCGCTGGCGGGCGGTGTGATGCGCAAGGACAGCATCTGCGTCACCGCGCCGGAGCAGCCCAAGGCGGTGCTCAGTGAGCTGATCGTGGCTGCGGGCAAGTGCGGCTGTGAGCTGGTAGTGCCCGACCCGGAGGATATCACCTTTCTGGAAGCAGAACAGTTTGCCAGCCGGGTGGACTACGGCGGCTACACAGTGCCGCTGGCCTTTCTGGGGCGTCACGCTGCGGGCAACGCCGCCATGGCGGTGGAGTTGGCGCTGGCGCTCTGCCGCAAAGAGGTGGACATCTCCGATGAAGCCATTCTGGATGGCATTGCCGCCGTGGACAACCGTTGCAGCATCCGGGTGCTTTCCCAGCGCCCGCTGGTCATTCTGGATGCCTGCCGCACTCCGCAGCAGGCTGCCGCGCTGCTGCGCGTGTTGAACATGGCCAAGGTGCGCCACATGAGCGCTATCATCGGCCTGACCGAGGAGGAGGGCGCCGAAGCCTTCTTCTCCGCGCTGGAGACCGGCCTGAGCCCTGAGGAACAGAAAAAGGATAAATCCACCATGCCCGGCATGAGCGAGAGCCCCTTTGATAAGGTGTATCTCGTCACGCCCGCCGGTGTGGAGGAGCAGCTGACCCGGCGTCTGACCGAGAAGGCAAAGTATCACTTTGACGCCCAGCTCTGCACCAGTCTGGACGAGGCGGTGCAGCTGGCGCACGCCAACACCCGCCGTGGGCTGCTGGTCTGCGGCAGCGAGGCGGCAGCGCTGGAAGCTGCCGAGCTGCTGGCAAAGGCGTAAGCTGCCGACAGCTTTTTCTAAAAAATAACCCGAAGATCCCGTACACTGAAGTTATGTGTACGGGATCTTTTATTTTGCAAAAAAGGAGATGGACAAGCAATGGCAACGGTGACCTTCAGCGCGGCAGGGGAGACCCTGTACGCCTATCTGGCGGGCGAGATCGACCACGATGCCGCCCAGAGCCTGCGGATGCAGCTGGACGATGCACTGGTCAGCCGCAGTCCCCGCACCCTAATTATCGACCTTGGCGGGGTAGGGTTCATGGATTCCTCCGGCATCGGGCTCATCCTTGGGCGGCAGCGCTGCGCCCGCGTTCTGGGCACGAGCCTGCGGTTGCAGCACGCCCCCGCACAGCTGCAAAAAGTCCTGCGGCTGGCGGGAATCCCCTGTACGGAGAATATAGAAAAGGAGAATACGCAATGAAAGCAGAGAACAGCACCCGTGTCCAGTTTGATTCCCTCAGCAGCAACGAGGCCTACGCCCGCGGCGTCACGGCGGCCTTTCTGGCGCGGTATGACCCAACCGTGCCCCAACTGGCCGACCTGAAAACCGCAGTGTCCGAGGCGGTCACCAATTGCATCGTCCATGCTTACCCGGAGCATATCGGGCCGGTGTGCATGACCATAGCGGTCTACCCCGACCGGGAGGTGCACATCACCATTACAGATAAGGGCATTGGCATCCCCAATGTGGAGCAGGCCATGCAGCCGTTGTTCACCACTGGCAACCCGGAAGAGCGCTCCGGTCTGGGCTTTGCGGTGATGCAAAGCTTTATGGACAGGGTCAAGGTCACCTCAAAGCCCGGCAAAGGAACAAAGGTGCTGCTAGTCAAGCGTTTGTCCCGGCGGGAGCCTACATAAAAAGGAAAGGCGGTCCGGTATATGGTAACGGATAAGACCCGGCGGGAAGCATTCATCACGCAGAATCTGGGGCTGGTGCACGCCTGTGCGGGCAGATTCCGTGGGCGAGGCATGGAGTATGACGACCTGTACAGCGCGGGCTGCGTGGGGCTCATCAAAGCCTATGATAATTTTGACGAGAGCCGGGGCGTGTGCTTTTCCACCTATGCCGTGCCGGTGATCCTTGGTGAAATCAAAAAGCTGTTCCGGGATGGCGGTACAGTCAAAGTGAGCCGCTCTCTGAAAGAACTGGGAATGCGGGTGCAGGCAGCACGGGAGCATACTATGAAGCTGTGCGGCGCAGAGCCTACCTTACAGCAGCTGGCAGAGCAGTTGGACGAACCGATAGAGAATGTAGCCCTTGCCATACAGGCCGCGCAGCCCGCCATGAGCCTGACCCCGGAGGGCGGCGAGGATGGAGACCGGCAGCTGGATATCCCGGTGGAATCTCCGGAGGAGGAACTGGCAGACCGGATCAGTCTGGCAGAGGTGATCGAAGCGCTGCCAGAGCAGGACAAGCAGCTGATTCGTCTGCGCTTTTATGGCAACCGCACCCAGAGCGAGACTGCAAAAGCACTGCATACTACACAGGTACAGATCTCCAGGCGGGAACGTAAGATCCTGATCCGGCTGCGCGCCCGGCTTTTGGAGGAATAAGGGAGGAAGTGTCTATAAAAAATGTAAAAAACTGGGCAAAAAGTCAAAAGAATGATTTTGGCGTAAAATTTGTAAAAAACGCTTGCTTTTTGAAGGATGCTGTGCTAAAATACATTACTGTCAGGCGGACGTCCGACAGAATGAAATGCTTCAAAAACGACGTCAAACGGAGAGATTCGACAGAATCAAAAATGAATCTCAAAAATCTTTCAAAAAAGCGCTTGACAACTTATCACGAAAGTGATAAAATAAATAAGCTCTCAGCCACTAAGGCTGCGGCGCACAGGACCTTGAAAATTGAACAATATCGAAAGAACTTGTAAC